>Ga0335073_10016172_pt1 | contig 10423 bp, 6 predicted proteins | sample Lox_Sample_22_FD_207093 | JGI IMG/M metagenome (GOLD analysis project Ga0335073, IMG submission 207093) | Soil microbial communities from Loxahatchee National Wildlife Refuge, Florida, United States - Lox_Sample_2.2 | ecosystem: Environmental > Terrestrial > Soil > Wetlands | place: USA: Florida...
GTTGAGTTCGGCGCGAGTTAGGCGTTTACCGAGAGGCTCGACGCGGTCCGCGAGGCCCCAAGCTGTAAGCGCTGCAATCACCGTGTTCAGTTTCAGTTCGCGGATATCCACTTTGTCGAACGTGTCGGACGCGGCGTGATAGTTCGGGAGATAATTGGCCGCTTCCTGATTGGCCACGAGAGTCGGGAGGCCCTCGAGGAGGAAATCGAAATTGTCCGAGCCGACGGAGGCGTCGTAGGTATTGTCATTGACACTCCAGGATTCGAGCGGCCTGAGAATTTCGCGAACACCGGCGTCGATGTCGCGGCGTCCGCCCAGCGAATAGCCGGTGACGCGGCCGATGCCGGAGTCAAACGTGATCATTGCTCGAATATTATCCAGCTCCGCGCGATGGGCAATCACGTATTCGCGTGATCCAATGTTGCCTTGCTCTTCGCCGGTGAATAGCACGAAACGGATCGTGCGCCGCGGCAATAATCCGGTAGCCTTGATGGCCCGGGCGGCTTCAATCACCAAGGCCGCGTTGCAGCCGTCGTCCAGCGCACCGGTACCAAGGTCCCACGAATCGAGGTGCGCGGCGAGAATGACGGATTCATCGGGCTTCTCGTATCCGTGAATTTCGCCCACGACATTTTCCTGCTCGACCGGCCCGCCGACCTTGTTGGGCATGACGAAACGCACGCGCACTTTCCCGGGATAAACGGCCGCGGTACGCGCCAGGCGCATCGCGTCTTCGCGCGCCACAATCGCCTGCGGAATTTTCTCGAGCTGTCCATCCCAGGTGTTGGTGTGACGGTAGAGCAGAAGGTGTTCGCGCGCGCCCATCCACAAAATCGCCGATGCGCCGCTGGCGAGCGCGCGATGGATGATATCGGGCGGCCGCAGATATTCGTCGAAGAGATCGGCCCAAGTCGTGGGGGTGTCGCTGTGTACCAGGAGAATTGCGCCTTTGATTGATCGGCCTGCCTGGGCAAAATCGTCCTCTGTTCCGTAACCAATGTCGAGGAGGTTGGCTTCGATGCCGCCCGAGGGTGTCGGGGGAGACCAGCCTTCAGCGACCAGCCTCACAGGAAAATTGAGCGGTGCCAATAACTCGAGCCGCGTATTGCCCTCGCTCCAGGTCACTGGCAGCGTGTATTTCTCGGTGTGGACCTCAATGCCTTCCGCGCGAAAGGCAGCGACAGCCCATTCGACGGCTTTTTGCATGGCGGGCGAGCCACTGATGCGGCCACCAATGTCATCCGTCAAGAGCCGCAAATTCTCTTCCATCGGCGAAGGCCCCATTACCTGAGGCAGGATTTTCGAAGCGGCTTGCGCGCAACTGGAAGCGTCCGTCGCGGAACAAGCAGCGGGAGTTTGGCCTGATTGCGCGGGGCTGAGAGAATCCGTCACTGGGGGCAGTTGCGCCGATGCGGAAATCGAACCAAAGAAGTAAAGAGGTAGTGAGGCGGAGAGGATCTTTAGGTAGCGCATCGTTTTACACCGCGCGGCTAGACTTTGTTGGGGCTGCTTTCTTGCGGCGGCATGCCCGTGCATCCTGGCGAGTAGTAGTATAAACTCGCGGCGCTCCCGTGAGAAAAATTGAGAGAGAGCAAACCGGCCAATCGAGAAAATTTTCGATGAAGAAAACAATTTGTGTTATTGCACTGGCTTCGGCTCTTGCAGCCGCGGCGCTTCGCCAATCGTCGGCCCAAACGGCGCCCGCAGGCTTGGAGTCCCGCGCAAAAGCAGCCGTCGCGCAAATTCACGGGACTCTTAGCGTGCCCGGCCTTCAGCAGAGCGTGCGCGTGCAGCGCGACCGATGGGGTGTCGCGCACATTTACGCGCAGAACGAGCACGATCTATTCTTCGCGCAGGGCTTCGTCGCAGCGCAAGACCGGCTTTTCCAAATGGAGATTTGGAAGCGCTCTGGAGAGGGCCGGCTGGCGGAAATTCTCGGTCCTTCCTTCGTTCAGCGCGACATCAACGCGCGGCTGCTGCGTTACCGCGGCGACATGGATGCCGAGTACAGGAGTTACGCGCCAGATACGAAGGAAATTCTCGAGGCTTTCACTTCCGGCATTAATGCTTACATCAAAGAAATTCAAAGGCCGGGAGGCCCTGGCCTGCCCCTCGAATTCCAACTCGCCGGGTTCGAACCCGAGCCGTGGAAGCCCGAGGATTGCCTTAATCGGCTGGCAGCCTATTCGATGACAGGAAATGGCGCAAGCGAGCTTCACAATGCGCAGTTGGTCGCTCTTCTCGGACCCGAAAAAGCAGCTAAATTTCTTGAGCTTGACCCTCCAGTGAAACTCGACCCCGCGCCCGGGATTGATTTTTCCGGACTTTCACCCGCCCTACTGAAGAATCTCGTGGGAAGCGACGTGCCTATCCATTTCCCCGAGACGCCCGTTCAGGGAAGCAACAATTGGACCGTTTCCGGTACTCTGACGGCCACCGGCAAACCTCTCCTAGCCAATGATCCGCATCGCGTTATCGCCGAACCTTCACTGCGTTACACCGTACATCTTGTCGCGCCCGGATGGGATGTCATCGGAGCCGGCGAGCCAGGCCTGCCAGGCGTCGCCGTGGGCCACAACGAAAATATCGCGTGGGGTTTCACGATCTTCGGTCTGGATCAACAGGACTTATATCTCGCGCAACTGAACCCTGCCGATCCACAGGAATACAAAACCGAGCACGGCTGGGAGCGCATGAGGGTTGAGACGGAAACGATCCAGGTGCGTGGCGGCGCACCCGTCACCGCGAATCTGAAATTCACGCGGCACGGCCCCGTGCTGTGGGAAGACGGAAAACGCGCGTTAACATTGCGTTGGGTCGGCGCAGAGCCGGGCACGGCCGGATATCTCGGCTCGCTCTCGGTCGACCGCGCGGAAAATTGGCAGCAATTCGAGCAGGCCATGGCTCGCTGGAAAGTGCCGTCGGAAAACATCGTTTACGCCGATCGGGAGGGCAATATCGGCGAACACTCGACCGGTCTCGCGCCGCTGCGGAAGAACTGGACTGGCCTCCTCCCCGTGCCCGAAGACGGCGGATTTGAATGGAGCGGCTTCTTGCCCAACGGCGAGCTGCCTCACACCTACAATCCGTCTTCAGGTTTTGTCGCCACGGCTAACCACAAAATGATTCCAGATAATTATCCCTACGCGGTCGGATTTCAGTGGGCTTCGCCGGAACGCTTCCAGCGCATCTCGGAAGTACTGGGCGCCGCTGCAAGGAACGCGCGCAAGTTAAGCATCGAAGACATGGAAAATCTCCAGAATGACGTCGCTTCCTTGCCGGCGCGAGAATTGCAGAGTCTGCTGAAGCACGCTGCGGGAAACTCGCCGGACAGCTCCGCCAGGCTGCTGCTCGATTGGGACTGCGCGATCACTGCGAACTCGAGCCCGGCTTCGCTCTATGAATTCTGGGCGAACGAATTGCGCGAAGCCGTTACGAAAAAAGTGGTGCCGCCGAAAGCGCAAGCGGCCGTGGGAATACTCTCGCTACAGAAAACCGTGCAGGAACTATCGAGCCCGCCCGCATCCGAGTTCGGAGAAAACCCCGAAACCGCCCGTGACGCGCTCCTGCTGCAATCTCTCGAAGCCGCGAGGCAAAAGCTCGCCGCGAGACTGGGCCCCAGTCCTCGAGAATGGTCCTGGGGGCGTTTGCATCGCGTTTCGTTCATTCATCCACTCGGCGGAACGCCCTCTCTCGCGGCACTTTTCGACCGCGGGCCGTTTCCGCGGCCCGGAGATGGCTCGACGGTGGACGCCACGTATTTCCCGGCTATTTCGTTCGATCAATTGGCCGGGGCGAGCTACCGCGAAATTTTCGATCTGAGCGATTGGGACAACGGTGTAGGTGTCAACGTTCCGGGCCAGAGCGGGCAGCCCGGCAGCCCCCATTACGATGATCTGCTCCCATTATGGCTGCGTGGCCAATATTTTCCGCTGCGCTATAGCGGACCGGCCGTTGACCACGAGACGACAGACGTGCTCGAGCTCAAGCCATAACCCCTGCATTGCTGAAGCTAACCAACGCGCGCGCCTGGATTAAGGATGCGATCGGCGACACGCGCGATTTGCACCATTTCCGCCACGTCGTGCACGCGCACGATGTGTGCGCCACCAAGGATACTTGCTGTAACCGTCGCAGCAGAGCCCCAGATTCGCTCTTCCGGCGGTGCAGATTCGCCATCGCGCGCAAGAGTCGCGCCTAGAAAACCCTTGCGTGAAGTGCCTACGAGCAGGGGGTAGCCGAGCGCGGCGAGCCGCGGCAGCTTTTGCAACAATTCGTAATTCTGCGGATGGCTTTTCCCGAAGCCAATCCCCGGGTCCAAAATAATCCGCGATTTTGCGACACCAGCCTTCCGCGCTTTTGCAACGGCATCACGCAGGCCGTGTTTTACATCGCGAATCACATCGCTTGCGAACGGGCCCTTTTGCATCGTGGCCGGTTCGCCGCGCATGTGCGTCAGAATGAGCAGCACGCCGTACTTCGCCGCGATTTCCGCAGTGCGGACATCGCTTCTGAGGCCGGAAACATCGTTGATGATTTGCGCGCCGGCGCGGACGGCAAGCTCCGCGACGGTGGAGCGGCGCGTGTCCACTGAGATCGGGATCTTGAGGCGGCCTCGCAATCCTTCGAGAACCGGCAGAATTCGATCCAACTCTACCGAGGCAGGAATTGCTGCGGAACCTGGGCGAGTGGATTCGCCTCCAACGTCGATCAGGTCGGCACCGGCCCGCTCCACTGCGAGGGCATATTCAATGGCAAGTTCGGGTTGGTCATATTTGCCGCCATCCGAGAAACTGTCTGGCGTGACATTCAGCACTCCCATGACGAGCGTGCGTTCCCCCAAGGTGAGCGTCCCCGAGGGCAGCTTCAACCGGAACTTTTTGCGTGGGTTCATCGAACGGATGGACTAACAGCTTAGCTCAGCGGGAGTGGGACCGTCATTCCTGTCTGTCCTTCTTTTCCAGTTATAGTTGGGCAGGCATTTCTGCGACTTTTCATGGTTACAGAGATAACAAGAAACAGGAGGAACGCCTGTCCCACTGTTTAATCCAAATCGAAATCGCGAATGGGTTTGCCCGCAGGAGTGTCTTTGGCCTTTTTCATGGCCTCTTCAAATTTCTTGGCGAGAATGTCCTCTTTATGCGTCTCTTGAAAGAACGAGTCGGCAAATTTGTCCTCGCGCTGGCGGTGCTGTTCGGCTAGAATTCCGTGCGCATTTTCCAGGTCGACGTTGGGACCGGCCTTAACCGACGCCTCGTGCGAGAGCACGGCACCAAACACCGCGTCCACGACGAGCTTCGCCTGGCAGCACGGGCACGTTACATGCAGATTGTCCGGTTCTTTCTTTCCCATACCCGCATTCTACGCCAATTTGTTCGCCGCGGTCACTGGCTGCCGGGGCTCAGGGGAGGCATCGTTGCAAAAAAGAGGGGCACGATTTATCGCGCCCCGCACTGTCGCGGGATTGTGTTTATGCCTTAGCGGGATTCTCGCCGCGGGTGAAGCCAGGCGCTGGCCGCAACTCCGGCCGCACCACTTTAGGATCCGCGCTCGGCGCCGGCGGAGCTTGCGGAGGAGGCGTCCGCGGTTTTTCCGGGAGCGTCTTGCCCTCCATCAGCATCTTCACTTCGTTCGCGTCAATCACTTCGCGCTCAAGCAAGGCCTGCGCGATTCGTTCGAGGGTCTCACGATTGTTCGAAAGAATATTCTTGGCGCTTTGATAGCCGCCGTTGACGATGCGCTTCACTTCCTTGTCGATCTGAATCGCCGTATCTTCCGAATAGTCACGATGCTGCGCGATTTCCCGCCCGAGGAAGATCGCTTCGTCCTTCTTGCCGTATGCCAGCGGCCCCAGGTCGCTCATGCCCCATTCGCAAACCATGTTGCGCGCGATTTCGGTTGCGCGTTCGATGTCGTTGCCCGCGCCGGTCGTAATGTGTCCGAGGAAAATTTCTTCCGCGGAACGTCCGCCCATCAGCACGGCCAGCATCGCTTCGAGATATTCCCGTGTATAAGTGTGTTTGTCATCCTCGGGAAGTTGCATCGTCAAGCCTAGCGCCATCCCTCGCGGAATGATGGTCACTTTATGAACCGGATCGGCTCCAGGGGTCATCGCTGCTACGAGGGCGTGGCCCGCCTCGTGATACGCCGTATTTTTCTTTTCTTCGTCCGAGAGGATCATCGACTTGCGCTCGACGCCCATCAGCACCTTGTCTTTGGACATCTCGAAGTCAACCATCATGACGAACTTGCGGTTCTGACGCGCGGCCCACAGCGCCGCTTCGTTCACCAGGTTTGCCAGGTCCGCGCCGGAAAAGCCCGGCGTGCCGCGCGCGATGATGGACAACTCGACGTCATCCGATAGGGGCACTTTGCGCGTATGCACACGCAGAATTTCTTCGCGGCCTTTCACGTCCGGCCGCGCGACCACTACACGTCTGTCGAAGCGTCCAGGACGCAGCAGCGCTGGATCGAGCACATCGGGCCGGTTCGTTGCTGCAATCAGAATCACGCCTTCATTCGATTCAAATCCATCCATCTCGACGAGCAACGCATTCAGAGTCTGTTCGCGCTCGTCATGCCCTCCGCCGAGGCCTGCGCCGCGGTGGCGCCCGACCGCGTCAATTTCATCGATGAAGATGATGCAAGGCGCGTTCTTTTTCCCCTGTTCGAAAAGATCGCGCACGCGGCTCGCGCCGACTCCGACAAACATCTCGACGAAATCCGAGCCCGAAATAGAGAAGAACGGGACGTTGGCCTCGCCCGCAATCGCTCTAGCGAGCAGCGTCTTGCCGGTGCCTGGAGGCCCGACCAGCAGCACGCCCTTCGGTATCCGCCCGCCAAGCTTCTGGAATTTCTGGGGATCCTTCAAGAACTCGATGATTTCCTGCAGCTCTTCCTTGGCTTCGTCGGTTCCCGCCACATCCTTGAACGTCGCTTTTTTCTGCTGCGCCGAGAGCAGCCGCGCGCGGGATTTGCCAAAGCTCAACGCTTTATTTCCACCTGCTTGCATTTGCCGCATCAAGAAGAAGCAAAAACCCACAAGCAATATCAAAGGCGCGGCATTCAACAAGATAAGAATCCAATCCGAACTGCGAACTTCCTTCATCCCCCTGATCATCGCTCCTTTGTCCTGCAATTCCTTGATTAGCCCAGGAGCGGCTTCCTTGAATACTGTCACCGTAAACTTGGTATTCGGAGGGTTCTTATATTCTCCCTGAACCTCGTAGCTGTTTGGGGAGAGGTATAACGTGACTTCCTTAACATCTCCCGCATCCACCTTGGCCATGAACTCGCTGTAGCTGGGCGTTTGTTCACGTGCCTGGCTGCCATTCGCGGACACCAGCTTCCACAGCATCACGCCGAGAAAGACGATGGAGATCCAGAAGAGAATTGTTTTAGCCGTAGAGCTGGAATTCACGTTGTCCTCACCTTTGTCCTAGGCCTCGCGGAAATCTATTCCCCGAGGAAGCGACGCGCGAAACTTTCGATCTTACTTCGTAAGTCCTTGCCGTCGCTTCACCTGTGCTGCTCCGCAGGATAGGGCCCGATAATTCCTCCCAGTTCCATTGTCCGCAGCTAGGCCATAACCGACCCATACCTCTTTAGATGCCGTCCGGAACCCGAAGTAATCGGGCTCGAGGCCCACGCGCCGCCGCGCGGGCTTGTCCAGCAGCACCGCCAATCGCAGCGATCTGGGCTGGCTTTCTCCCAGTCGCCGCAGAAGAAATTCTTGCGTTACGCCGCTCTCGAGCACCGCGTCGAGCAGAAGAACATCCCGGCCTTTCAACTCCGGCCGCGAACCGAAATAGACCTCGCGTCGCTCGCGTCCGCCATCGTCCACGTCCCGTACATCCTCACGAACGAAATGACATACGACGCCGGTATTAATCTCGCGAATCAAGTCGGCCGCGAAAACGAACCCGCGGTCGAGCGTGACGACCACGTCCACGCGCCGGCCCTTGTACTCCCGCGTAATCTCCCGTCCCAGCGCCGCGACTCTCGCGCTGATTCGCGCGGCGGAATAAGCCGCACGTCCCGGGGCGCTGGACTTGACCGCTGGGCGGTCACGCATCAAGGCTTTTCCTCGGCGATCAAGATTCCTGTTCGGGTGCATTCATTGGGCGCATACCCAGGGGCCACTGGAAAGCCGCGCGCCCAAACTAGAACGCCGCCGCTCGTCAGCACCGGCCAGGCGTCCCGCTCCCATCGGCTCACGCGCTTTTCGTTCAACAAGCGTTTCAGCTTGTGCGCTTTCTGATGGCCGGCGGGTTGCAGCCTGTCCCCGAAACGCCAGTTGCGCAGCACCAGAGGGAAGCGCAACCGGTCGCGGTCCAAGACCGCCCCTGATTCCTTAGTTTCCTCTCTCTGCGTGGGCCAGTCAATCACCCTGAAGCGGAATACGCAACCAGCTTTGGGCACGTTGAGAGAGCAGCCTCCGTTTGTAAAATCGATTTTGTATTCGTATACAGCCGCCCTGGATTTCTTGGCTTCGCGCTCTCCGTCGATTCGACGCGCTGGCCTCTGCGAAATTGCGCAGAATACCAAATCGTTGCGTTCGCGCCGAACATCCAGGCCACCAGGCAGTTGCAACGATTTTCCGCTCTCACCATGTTGAACCAATTCCATCACCGCCGTGATGTGCCGTGCGGTAATTTGCCCTGTTCCGCGTTTCCGCTCTCCCATTAGACGACGCAGCATCCGCTTCGCCAGGGCCAGTTGGTTTCTCCTCTCTGCGACCTCCCCGCTCTCCGTATCCTGCGAGTAGGTTTTTTTTCTATCCCAGGGTTGCAGCAAATCCGTAAGCGCGATTCGTGTTTCGTCGCCAGCTTTTCTAGCCAGCCAATCACACCGTTCTCGCGCGAGCCATTCCAGAAACTCTTCGTCTTCTCGCGCAAATTCCGCCAGCGAGGCAAGATGCGCCACCACGCCGCTTTGAAACTCACGCTCCAGAAGCGGCAGCAATTTCTTCCGGATGCGGGCACGCATTCGCGACGTATCTTGATTGGTTAAGTCCTCACGCCACGTCTGTTTTCTCGAGCGCAGATACCCGCGCAGCTCCGCTCGCCGTACGCCCAACAACGGCCGCACGACGCACTCCATCCGAGGATGAATTCCGCCCAGTCCCGCAAGTCCCGTTCCCCGCAAAAGGTGCGCCAAAACCGTTTCCGCTTGATCATCCGCCGTGTGGGCTACGGCCACGTGATTCACTTTGCCTTTCGAGACCAATCGCGAGAAAAAGTCGTATCGTGCGCGCCGCGCCGCGTCCTCGAGATTTGCCTTTTCGCGCCGCGCCTTCGCTGCAACGTCTACGCTCTCGCCGTGAAACAAAAGCCCATGTTTCGCCGCGAGCCTAGCCACAAATGTTTCGTCCGCGTCCGAAGCCGCACCGCGCAATTTGTGGTTGAAATGCGCCACGCTAAGCACAATTCCCAATTCCTCGCGCAATTCCAACAGCAGCAGCAGCAAGGCCACCGAATCCGCCCCGCCGGACACACCCACACCTACGCGCTGGCCCGCGCGCAGCATCGCTGCACGCTGCAAGCTATCAAGCAATCGTTGAACTAGCCCGTCGCCCTCGCTCGTGAGTTTTGAGGTCTTGCGCGAGGGTGTTGGTCTTGTCGTTGAAGGAATCAGTTTAGCCATGGATGAAACAGCCATGGTAGCAATGCCCGCCAAACAGGTCGAGCCTCCTAGCGCACATCGTGAATTATCCCGAGAGCATTGCGAAAAGCAGGCCAGCATGGATTCGCTTGAGTCACGCCGCAAATAGAATCCGCAACTTCTTTCTGACAAGAGCCTTAGCGCAGCTCGCTGCCGCACCTGTGGAAGTCTGTGGAAAACGTTAATATCCTGTTGACATAGGGAGGGTGTCTTCGTATACTCGTTGGGCTGTGGAAGTGCCTTTCTGCAAGACAGGGGGGCTTTGCTCTTTGACAACCGATACGATGTGCCAGAATCCGTTCGAAGCCATTCGTCCTTTTCGAGCACGAATGGTCTGAGTAAATCGAGCGACAATAATTCGCTTGGCAGGCTGGCCTTCTGATGCAAATCAGAAGGCATTTTTTTCGCCAAGCTACCAGTTTCAAACGAGAGTTTGATCCTGGCTCAGAACGAACGCTGGCGGCGTGCTTAACACATGCAAGTCGAGTGCGCGTCTGTAGCAATACAGATGGCGCACGGCGCACGGGTGCGTAACACGTGGGTAATCTGCCCTCCGATGGGGAATAACTCCGGGAAACCGAAGCTAATTCCGCATAACATTCCTTGGACTTCGGTCCGAGGATTCAAAGCCGTAAGGCGTCGGAGGAGGAACCCGCGCACGATTAGGTAGTTGGCAGGGTAACGGCCTACCAAGCCTTTGATCGTTAGCTGGTCTGAGAGGATGGCCAGCCACACTGGAACTGAGACACGGTCCAGACTC
>Ga0335073_10016173_pt1 | contig 10423 bp, 15 predicted proteins | sample Lox_Sample_22_FD_207093 | JGI IMG/M metagenome (GOLD analysis project Ga0335073, IMG submission 207093) | Soil microbial communities from Loxahatchee National Wildlife Refuge, Florida, United States - Lox_Sample_2.2 | ecosystem: Environmental > Terrestrial > Soil > Wetlands | place: USA...
CACAGCCAGGCATCAGGGCATGCCTGACCTTAGTTGCCAAGTGGGAGAATGCACGGCATGGGCGAAAACCCCTGGTGGCACCCGAGCCAGGACGACCTTGACCGGAACGAGCCGCTTCCTGACTTGATCGAGCTCGCACCGGACTACTCGGCCGATCTTCCGCTGTGGGGCTGCGACGGATCCGGGAACATCGCTTGGCAAGACACCAAGTTTTCCCCGCAGCTGCTGGACCGGCTCGCTGCCTGGCAGGAGGAGTTCGACGGCTACTTCCACTGGGAGACCGGCTGGCGGTCCACTGAGATACGCGACCACTGGGCCCGCCAAGCCAGCGAACTGACCTCAGACGTGCGCTCTGAGCTAGGCGACCGAGCCGAACTCACCGTGCGTCTCTGGCCGCTGAAAGACAACGACTAGGGCGTGTAAAGGATCAACTGAAGCCGATCCGTCAAGGATCAAGTGGGGCTAGGCAAGGCATCAGGGCAGGCATCAGGGCAGCCAGGCTGTCAGGCACGGCCAGGCACGGCTCAGGTTCTCTGTCGTGTGATGTGCGGCACTCGTGCGCCAGCTGGTCTGCGGCAGTCCAAAGCGCGGATCGCGGGAGGGACAACTAGCTTTGTGCCAGTGTATGTATTAACGCCAACCTTGGCGCACTACAACCTTGCCGTATCGTGGATCTGTCAAGATGGTGAACTTGATGTCCTGCTTTTTGCGTCCCTCCATATACGTCAGACTGAGGATGACCTTCCGGTCACCCGTGAGCTTAACGGGCGGAATAATAGGCTTGTTGGTCTGATCAGGCTCATAGATATAGTAGTTGGGAACGTCATTATTCTGCTGAGCCATCATGAACAAGCTTGCTTGCTGTTCAGACTCTAGTTGACGGAGCGTCACTGGCCTGTTCAAGGGGTCGTCTGGGTCTTGCCAATGAAGAGCTGCGCCACCAATGACGTTCTTCCTCTTCTCGTCCCAGAGCTGACCGGTAATCCCTTTTGCTGGGTCGCGCGATACGGGAATGCCTACCAAATGTTTATTGAATATCGTCTTGCCAAGAACTACGGTGCGTCCGATTGTGAAACCGAGCCGGCCGGGCCTGTTACAGACGGTCACGTTAGTAAGGTAGAAGCTGTCGGGCTGCGCGCCGCCGCCGCTCCCGCCTCCGATGATTTGCAGCCTTGGCTGTTTCAGGTAGACAGTCGTGAGGGCTCCCAGCGCATAGAAGACAGCACCGCTCACGACCGCGACGATGATGGGGACGCCCCACTCCTGGAAAGTTGTCAGACCACTGCTGGTGGCCGGTGCCACCGCTCCTATGAGCCACGTCATCGGATCAGTGTGGCAGGTGGTTTTGGCGTGGGCACGGATGACTCGATTTACGACCGTAGGCCATAGCACTCCCCGTCTGCCCGGACGTCAGAAGTCGGGCGGCACTTCGATCCACACGATGAACCGGCGTTGACGACTACCGACCATCCCAAGCCGCGGGCCTACAAACTCCGGAACGCTGCGCGGCAGTGCATCTGAAGGTGAGACCGGACGACCACAACGGCAGCTGGCTGCGGGTCTGCCTTCACAACTCATGGGCTTCCGATATCGGCACCCCGGGCGGAGCTGAAGCAGCGGTTCCGTTGGCCCGTCTGGAGCTGGAGACTTTTAGTATTGGCCGCCCGAGAGCGGCAACTGGGGTATGGCTCACTATGGCAAGCCTTGCTAGGCTTGTGGCTGTGCAAATCGATCCCCGCTCGCCCGAGCATCCTTACCAGCAGCTCGCTAGACAGTTGAGAGAGCAGATCGGTAGCGGCAAGATCGCCTCGCAGTTGCCCTCGATCACCCAGTTGACTGAAGAGACTGGCTTGGCAGTGGGCACAGTGCGCCGAGCTATCAATACCCTCGTAAAGGAGGGCTTGGTGCAGACCGTCCCGGGACGCGGTACCTTCGTCAAGAGCTAGCGACGCTCGGCGTGGATGCCCAAGCCTTCGTGCGAATTCGAGTCCCTAGGCGGTCCAACTATGCGACTCCGTCGGCTAGGGCCTAGTACTTGGGTGGCTGCGTGTGCTGGTCAGAGGCGTTTGAGCGCAACGTGGAGCCTGGCGCTCAGCTGGCTCAGCTGAACTGCGACGTCTCGTATGGCTTCCTCCATGCTGAGTGTCGCGTAGAGCTGGGCTAGCTGATAGTCGGGTTGCGGTTGCCTAAGCTCTTGCAGGCACCTCTCGTAGGGCTCACTGTGGTTGAGGCTGGTCCGTTGGTCGCCTGGCAAGGGGCTCATATATCGAACATACTGGGCTGAGCCTGGCGTGAACAGATCGAGTTAAGGATTTGTAAGCCCCGTGTCTCCTGGGTTACGTTCTTGTTTTCTCAACCGACATGAGACGGCCTGGTTCGCCCGACTCGGCGGGAAAGGGTAGCTTGCATGTTATGAATCCTACCGGATTCGCATGGTCAACCAACTGCGGCAAGGGCTAGAGTGTTTACGGTAGAGAGCACAAAGGTCACGCTTCGTGAAGCCTGCGAAGCTGTCGGCCTCGATCCCACCGAGGCCCATCTGATGCGGCTCGGAACCAATGCGGTTTTCCGTCTGGAATCCGCAGTCGTCGTAAGAATAGCGAGACTAGACAATCTTGATGAGATGATCCGCACGGTAGCGGTCGCTCGCTGGCTTGAGTCTGTCGATTATCCAGCAGTTCGGGCGCTGGCACTTAACCAGCCAGTTGTAATTGATGGTAGCGCAGCAACTTTCTGGAGGGCCATTTCTGATGGTGAAAGCTACGCGTCGGTTTCGGAAGTTGCGGAGCTATTGAGATGGCTCCACTCGCTTTCAGTGCCCAATCACTTGAAGCTTCCTGATTTCGAGCCGTTTGGGAAAATCGATAGACGTCTTGAGAGTAGCCGGTGGTTGACGGATAGCGATCGAGCGTTCCTGGAAGACTTTCTGGCAAAGCTACGCGAACAATATAGCAAACTCAGCTTTGCATTGGCACCAGGGATCATCCACGGCGACGCCAATGTTGGCAACGTTCTGCGTGATGAGGGAGGGTGCCCAGCAGTTATAGACCTAGATTCTTTCGCTATGGGCCCCCGTGAATGGGACCTGATTCAGACCGCTATCTTCTATGACCGGTTTGGTTGGCATACTCGTGAAGAGTATGAATCGTTCGTAGAGATATACGGGTTCGATATATTGAAGTGGCCTGGGTATGGCGTGCTGCGCGACATCCGAGAACTTCACATGATTACTTGGCTTACGCTGAATGTTAATGATAATGATAGGCTGGCCGAGGAGGCGCGCAAGCGCATTAAGTCTATTAGAACCGACTCAGGCTGGCGGGAGTGGCTGCCGTATTAGCGTTGCACGGCCGAGGTCAAACGCCAGATCCGGTATTCGCGGGCGTGCTCCTCGAACTCGGATGCTCCTGAATGCGCACCCATACTTTTTGCTAGCGTGCGGAATTCGTGAACGTAGTTGACGCAGCGTGCAGACCGCAGTTGCTCTCCAATATTGAGAGCTTTCGCTACAGTTTCGTAGGCCTGTTCTACCTCGCCCGCGTTTAGATATGCATCTGCGAGGACCATGTACGCAAAGAATCTGCTGCGCGGAGACGTGGTCGTGTCGATCATGGTAAGGCATCGCGTTGCGTGTTCTGCTGCATCAACCGGACGCCCGAGATCGCGGAAGCAATGGCTAATCTCAGCAGATAGTTCAGCCGCGTCAAAGTACTGGATCCATTCGGGATCATTGTTTATGTCCCGCCGGTCAAAAATTTTGATCGCTTCTGCGATTGCCGAGCTGCAAGCCTTCGCATCACCAAGACGGGCGAGAGCGCGTGCTTCCATGCTGTGGAAGTGAGCAGTCTGGGTTGGGGTTGCAATTCCTGCTGTCCCCGTTCGAGCGGCCATGGCCAAGTTAGCGGCGTCGCGATAGCGACCAACGAAGGTTGCCTGATGGCTCATGGCATCCAAAATTGTGGCGCCAAGCCGACGATCTCGGCTTGTGTCGGCCAAGGCTAGCGCTTGGATGAAGTATCTCTGTGCGAGGCCGCTGCCAGGTGCACTGTCATAAGACATCCACGCTGCGAGAAGCGTTGCCTCGGCGATCGCAGCATACAGAGTTTTTCCTATAGCATCGGTAAATCGCCCACGCAGAAGTCGCTCTCCGTCAGTGGCCAGATACTGAATCAGCGCCTTTCGGCCGTGGCCGCCACCGAACCGGTTATCAAGCTCAGCGAAGAGTTTTACGGTTTCTTTGAAGCGATGGATATCCGATGGTCCAACTCTTGGAGCAGAGACAGTATCGAGTCGTTGTTGATTGTTACTGCTCACCAGCCATCGGAGCGAGGATGTACTCCACGCACTCGCGTCAACTTTTGCTCCGACTATCTGGGTGGCCTCGCTAAGGTCGGCATGCCAAAGAGCGGTAATGCTGTCAGTTCCGGCTTCTATCGCATCTGGATACGCTAGCCCGAGATGGGGTTCCAGAACAACAGCGCTCGACGCCATGCCGATTTCCGCGACGGTGACTTTCCGCCCTAACCTGCGACCGATCGCCGCTGCGATGATTGCTGGCTTGCTGCCCCGTGGTGTCATCCCGCTGATCCAGCGGGCGACGTCGGTGTGATCGCACCGTTGGAATGGGCCGCTGACCAAAGCCGATTCCTCGACCACGGCTCTTGCGAGAGATTTGTGTGAGGTGAATCCGGCGTCGTGCATCAGGCGCTGAAGCTGATCGTTTCTTCCCTTGGCCGACATACTTGGCCTCCCGAGTGCACATCTGCGCCCCCCTGTGCGCCCTAGTCTACGCCCATTTTCTAGGCGAACCTGCTGAGTGCCAAGGCAACCGCAAATAGCGGGACGCCAATTTGATCGAAGGGAGAACCCCATGAAGCTCTACGTGGACACCAGCCGTAAGCAGGTGACGGTGTCGAGGGAGCCGGTTGAGAAGACCGAGCAGAACGGCCGTCAGAAGCAGGAGCGTGGGACGGGTCGGCTGATGTGGTCGACGCAGGTGTTCGTCCTGGACGACGACGGCGGCGAGGTCATCGCCATCACTACGGCTGGAGAAAAGCCCGATGTGAAGGTCGGTCAGCTCGTTGCTGTGTCCGGTCTGGAGGCCCTGCCCTGGGCGACCAACGGGCGCAACGGCGTGGCATTCCGCGCTCTGGAGCTCAAGGCGGCTAGTTCCGCCTCGGTTAAGGCTCAGTAACCGGCGCTTCCCTCTTACTCCTTCACCGGGCGCAAGGCCCTGGTGTCTTGACGCTTAAGCGTCACACAAGGCGTTTCCCCGCCTGACCATATGCGGCTGGCTCCTGGTCAGATCCGCAAGCCGATGCCCTTCACTAACGAAAGGGGAGGCAAGCAAATGAACTCGCTCAACGTGATCGTGGAAGAAATGCAGCGACAGGCTGGTGCCCTGTCGACTGCTGATCTCAGGGACTACATCCGGGCATGTCTGGAAGTCCTGAGCGAAGACATCGATGTCGCGCAGCGACTCGGGCCGTCGGCCCCCAGCACGCAGGTGATCACCGCGACCGACAACGTGATGATCACTGCGCTGGCAACGGCCCTGTATGTCCGCGAGCTGACCACCCGGCCGGCTGACCGGCAGTTTGCCCGGCTGTGGTTCAGCGTCAACTAACCCTGTAGCGCCGGGCCAGAAGAACGCCTATTTCCTCTGGCCCGGCCCTGCGGAGACGGGAATCGGCCCGGTTACTCCGCTTCATCCGGCAAACCCCCTGGTTAGGAGGAGGTTGCATCATGCCTTACTTTAACGGCCGCACCGGTTCAGGGCGACGAGGCGGCACCGTGACTGTGATCGATGAACCGGTTCGCCGGTCTCACGCTCGCACAGCCAAGATGGTTGCCCACGTCGTATGTATCGTCGTGGGCCTGCTGTCGGCCTCGGTGCTGTCGAGCTACCTGCACCCAATCTTGGCCCTGTTCGTGGGCCTGCTGATCGGCGTGGTCGCCGCCGGGATCGCCGCCAGCCTGATCTTGGCCTGGCCTGTGCTGCGTGCCATCTGGTGGTGGGCCGCCGAGATCATTACCATCTCGGCCCTGGTGCTGAGCTGGGTTGTGCTCGCCGAGCACACCACCTTGCCGGTCCGGCTTGCCGTGGTTGCCCTGATCGGGGGCGTCGCCGCGCTCGTCCCGCCGATTCGCCGTTACATCGTGGCGGTGGCCTGGTGCGTGATCATCCGCCACCGCATCCGGACCTGCTTTTCCGAATTCATCATTACCAACCGCACCGGCAGCCTGCCGCTCATCATGTGGGTGCGCCCGACCCCGGCCGGGGTACGTGCCTGGATCTGGCTGCGCCCCGGGCTGGCGCTATCTGACATTGAGGGCCACCTGGACCAGATTGCGGTCGGGTGCTGGTGTGCCAGCGCGACGGCAGAGCTTGCGTCGGAGACCAACGCGGCGCACATCCGGTTGGACATCAAGCGTCGCGACGCGCTCACCGCAACGGTGAGTTCACCCCTGGTGGACATGGTGCCGCCAGTACCCGCCGGTATCGGGCGGGATGCCCTGCCCGTGCCATCGGCCCTGGACCTGCCCGATGTGGCAGCTGCCGACGTCTCACCGATCCGTCCGGCACGCCGGGACACCCGGACATCACCAGCTGTCCCAGCTGTTCCTGTCCCGGACAACACCGCTGGCGACGACATCACCGACTGGATCTAGGAGGACTCCAGTGACTGCTGAAGCGCTGCTCACGGCGCTGGCTGAACCCGACTAACACCCCGGCACGGGAGCCTCAGGCCGTAAGGCGCGAGCCCGTTCCTGAGGCTCCCTCCCGAAGGGAGCACCACCATGGCGCTACTTTCCGCACCGCGGCCGGCTACTTATCCGGTCGCTCCGTTGCTGTCCATGTTCGATCCGGTCTACGTCGGCGTGGACGAGTTCGGGGAACCCACTTACATCAAGATCATTTACCGCAACTTGCTTGCCGGAGGCGAACCAGGTGGCGGGAAGTCTGGGCTCCTGAACACCCTCACCGCCCACGCCGCGCTGTCGGTCAGCACCCGCCTGGTGCTCTTCGACGGCAAGCAGGTCGAGCTTGGTATGTGGGACGACATCGCTGATGAGTTCGTCGGCCCGGATCTTGGCCACGCCATCATTACCCTCAAGCGGCTCCAGAAGGTAATGGATAACCGCTACACCTGGCTGCGCGCCCAGCGACGCCGCAAGGTCGAGCCGAGTGACGGCATGACCGTCATCGTTGTCGTCTGCGACGAGATCGCGCTTTATTCGGCCACCTTGGGCACCGACCAGCAGCAGAAAGAATTCATCGCCCTGTTCCGCGACCTGGTCGCCCGCGGCCGGGCCGCCGCCATGCCGGTGATCGCCGCAACCCAGCGTCCCTCGGTGGACATCATCCCCAAGAGCCTGCGTGACCTGTTCGGCTACCGCGCTGCGTTCCGCTGCACCAGCACGGGCAGCTCCAACATCGTTCTCGGCGACGGCTGGTCCGAATCCGGGTTCGATGCCGCTGACCTTTCCCCGACTAACCAGGGCTCGGCGTACCTCATCGCCGAAGGCGGCGTTCCCCGCCGCATCAAGGTCGCTTATCTGTCCGACTCCGACATCACCAAGCTCGCTGACTACGCGGCCTGGACCCGCCGCACCAAACCCGTTACCCGCCGGGCTGCACCTGCCGCCTGATCCGGCAAGAAAGGAATCCGTCATGGCCTACTACACCACCGAGCCAGCTCAGCGCGAGGAGTTCATTGGCAGTCTGCGTGCTCTGGCTGATCACCTGGCCGCTCACCCGGCCATCCCCGTGCCGGTGCGCGGCGACACGATCGTCATGCACGCCGACAGCACCGAATGCGGCGGCAACCTCCAGGTTGAGCAGGTTGCCGCGCTCCTGGGCGCGGAGGTCTTCGACGACACGGCGACCGGAGGCCATTACCTCGCTGTGCGGTCCTTCGGGGTGCTCGGCTACGAGATCGTTTCCATCCCCGAGACCTGCCAGGCGCAGTTCGACGCCGACTGGTCCTACCGCGGCTGCGTCAAGCCCGACCAGCCCGCTTAACCGGCAATTGACGCTTAAGCGTCACACGCGAAAGGAACAGCAATGCCGATCACCATTCTCGACTTCGTGAAAGCCGAAGTCGGCGACAAGGACACCTACACCGCTGAGGATTTCGCCCGCAACGGCGTCGACATGCTCGGCGGATGCCAGGGCTGCGGTGCCACCCTCGGGCCTTACAACGCCTACCCGTCCAGGACCGGCTACTGGCGGTGCGCCAGCTGCATCGGCGATGCCGGATACGCCACCGTCGAGGAATTCGCCAGCGCCCCCCCGGTCAGCTGTCCCGCGTGCGGGGAGCTGGACCACATCAGCGAACCCGCCCAGGGCGTCTTCACCTGCACCGAATGCGAAGCGGTGTGGGTCCCGTGACAGCCACGCACCAGAGCCATTACCAGCTGCTCGGAATCCAGCCGGACGCCACGGCAGCCGACATCAAGAAGGCATACCGCAGGCTGGCCCGCCAGCATCATCCGGACAAGAACAAAGGTGACCCGGCCGCCGCGGCACGGTTCCGCCAGATCACCGAAGCCTACGAAGTCTTGTCCGACCCGGCCAGGCGCAAGCGCTACGACCAGACCCAGCCGCCAGCGCCAGGGACCAAACTGGCCAGTTTCGAAGCCGATCCCGAGATGGCCAGCAAGGTACTGCTGGTCCTGGAACAGACCTGGCAGGTCATCCGGGCTCACCACCCGCAGCTCCCGCCCGTTGTCCTGATCATCGCCAGCGGCACCGACGGACGGCAAACCCGGTGGGGCCACCACGCCCCGCAACGCTGGCATGTCGCCAGCCAGCAGCGAACCGAAATCATGATCAGCGGTGAAGGGCTGCGCCGCAGCGCCCGCGATGTCCTCGGCACCTTGCTGCACGAGGCAGCCCACGCCCTGGCCGCCGCACGCGGCATCCGCGACACCAGCCGGCAGGGCCGCTACCACAACACCCGCTTCGCGGCCATCGCCCGGGAAGTCGGTATCGACGTCGCCAAAGATCCCACGATCGGCTGGAGCGTCACCACCGTCCCCGACCACACTGCAGCCGTCTACGAACACCAGCTCGCCGGCCTGCAGGCCGTCATGACCATGTGGCGGACCGACGAGATCTCTGCCACTACGGCACGGCGTAACACCAACCTGATCGCCGCGGTCTGCCCCTGCGAGCGGACTATCCGTGTCGCCGCCTCCACGCTGGCCGAAGCGCCCATCATGTGCGAGGCATGCAACGGCTCTTTTGAGCCCAAAGCCTCCTGACATATAAGCGTCAATTCTGACGCCGCGAGGCTCAATTCCGCCCAGCACCAATACCTGCTGGTCTGCGCATTCCCGCAAACGGCATGGGGACCGGTCCTGCCCTCCAAGACACGGCCCGGTCCCCGGCCATCCACACTCCCCAGACAGGACGTGGACGCCATGCATCCTACCCACCCCCCATTCCCCTACCTGGAACATCTCGCCTCACCGCAGCCGGGGATGATCGTCTCCTACCTGCTGCATCTCGACCCGCCGTACCGGCACGCCGGCCATTACCTGGGTTCCACACCCGATCTGGAACGGCGGCTATCGCAACACGGCGGTCTGCACGGCTCACCGCTGCTGCTGGCCCAAAAACGGGCAGGCGGTTCCTGGCACCTGGTCCGCACCTGGATCGGCTCCCGGCAGAAAGAAAGCGAACTCAAAAGCAACAACGGCAAGCGCTACTGCCCCGAATGCAGCCCGCACCCACTGCCCGGCATCAACACCGTGCCCCGGCAGCGCACAACACGCAACCAGCGGCGCCGCCAGCAGCAAACACTCGCCATACAAGAGCCCGAACGGATACCGGTCGCCCTGGACCTTTGGCGAGCCGAGCGGATCCCAGTCGCTGTCACCGAGGCCGAATGGCTCGATGAGCTGAAGTCGGCGTGCCAGCACATCGCCGCGATGGCCCCGGAAACCCTGGCCGCGGTGCCGGCCTGGCACCCCGCCGCCGACTTCCGGCCAGCGGCCCCAAACCGCCCCAGGGCCGCCCGCACCGCTGGGGGTAACCGATGACACCCCCGGCCGCCGTACTCCCGTCCGCCGTCAAGAATTCCTTGACACCAAACCGGCGGCGGCGCGCCGTGGAGAACGACGAGTACGCCGCCTTCGTCCACCGCGTCATACGCGCCTACAGCCGCCGCGTCGCGGCAGGCGACATCGAGGCCATCACCTATATGGCCGCCACCGCACGCGAAATTGACACCGCCATCCGCGACGCCATCACCGGGCTGCGCGCCACCGGCTACAGCTGGGCCGACATCGCCCTGCGCCTGGGCGTCACCCGCCAGGCCGCACAGCAACGCTGGGGCGGTGACCCACGATGACCACCAGCGTCCGGAGCCACCCCACCGGCTACCGCAACGGGATACCGGTCACGTTCTATGTA
>Ga0335073_10016174_pt1 | contig 10423 bp, 6 predicted proteins | sample Lox_Sample_22_FD_207093 | JGI IMG/M metagenome (GOLD analysis project Ga0335073, IMG submission 207093) | Soil microbial communities from Loxahatchee National Wildlife Refuge, Florida, United States - Lox_Sample_2.2 | ecosystem: Environmental > Terrestrial > Soil > Wetlands | place: USA: Florida...
CCTGATGCTCGCTCGAAGCGCTTTCGCTTGCTTTAGTCGGGATAGCCATTGCATCCCCTCCCAGGACGTTGCCGGAGCCTTCGTGTCACATAGACACTCAGGACAACCGTACTGCGCCGTGCAAGCGGCCTCAAGTATGTCCTAAGGTCAAGAAGCCGGAGGAGGCTTGTACGAGTCGTACAAGCCTTGCCTCACAGTTTGGGACAGATGCCACTTGTCCGCGCGGGATTCGCGACGTAGGTTTCGGGGCATCCCGCACTGCGCGGGTCAGAGCGAGCGGAACGGGAGGAAGACGATGGCCACTGAGAGCGGCGCGGTACCGGGAGGGTCCGTCGGGCAGGCTCCGAGCGGCCATCAAGGGGTGATGGACAAGGGCCTGAAGAAAGGCGCGATCTCCTACGCCTCGAACATCGTGATCGGCGTCGCCTCGACGGCGCCGGCGTACTCGCTGGCGGCGACGCTGGGGTTCATCGCGGCGCTGTCCGGGATCGGCACGCACGCGCCGGCGGTGCTGCTCGTCTCCTTCGTCCCGATCCTGCTGGTCTCGGTCGCCTACAAATACCTCAACCGCGCCGATCCCGACGCGGGCACGACGTTCGCCTGGACGACGCGCGCGTTCGGCCCCGGGTGGGGCTGGCTGAACGGCTGGGCGATCTTCCTGGCGGACATCCTCGTGATGGCGTCGCTGTCGGACATCGCCGCGATCTACAGCCTGCAGCTTTTCGGGATCGAAGAAACGAAAGCGCTCGTGATGATCATCGCGGTGCTGTGGATCGCGCTGATGACCTGGATCTGCTGGCGGGGGATCGAGCTGTCGGCGGCGATCCAGCGCGCGCTCCTGACCGCGGAGGTGATCATCCTCTCGATCTTCGCGATCACCGCGCTGGTCAAGGTCTACGGCGGCAGCGCCGGGCACGGCGCGATCGAACCCACGGCCGACTGGTTCAACCCGTTCGCGATGAACTTCGGCGACCTGCTGCCCGCGGTGCTGCTGGGGGTGTTCATCTACTGGGGCTGGGACTCCGGCGTGGCGGTGAACGAGGAGTCGGAGGACCCGGCAAACGGCCCGGGCAAGGCGGCGGTGATCTCGACGCTGCTGCTGCTCGTGATCTACCTGCTGGTCGCGACCGGGGCGCAGGCGTTCCACGGCGTCGGCTTCCTCGCGAACGAAGAAAACGCCGAAGACGTGCTGAACGCGCTCGGCAAACCCGTGTTCGGCGGCGGCGGAGTCGGCTGGATCCTCACGCACCTGCTGATCCTCTGCGTGCTCACCTCTGCCTCGGCCTCGACGCAGACGACGATCCTGCCGACGGCGCGCACGACGCTGTCGATGGCGCACTGGAAAGCCGTGCACAAGGTGCTCGGCAAAGTCCACAAAACGTATTTGACCCCCGACGTCTCGACGATCGCGATGGGCGCGCTCTCGATCGTCGTCACGGTGCCGCTGCTGCTGGTTTCCGAAAGCGTGCTGGCGGACTCGATCACGGCGCTCGGCTTCCCGGTCTGCTTCTACTACGGCTTCACGGCGTTCGCGTGCGTCTGGTACTTCCGCAGGGAACTGTTCACGAGCGCCCGCAAGTTCTTCCTCGTCGGCCTGGTGCCGTTCGTCGGCGGCGTGATGCTGTTCGGCGTGTTCGTCAAGGCGCTGATCTACTACGGCGAAACGAAGAACGTCGAATCGGCGCCGCTGGCGGGGATCACGCTGCCGCTGTGGTTCGGGATCGGCGGCTTGATCCTCGGCGGGATCCTGATGTTCGCCTCGCGCCCCTACTTCAAAGAGTTCTTCAAACGAAAGACCGAAACCGCGCCGCCGGGCATCCTCGACGCTCCCCCGATGGAGACGCTTCCTGCGCAGGTCGACTTTTAGGAGGGGGTCGAGCCTTCCGGCTCGACCTGAAGCTCCTTTACGCCGTGCGGTGAGCCGAGCTCGGCGAGCCGGGCCAGGAATGGCTGCGGGGGGAACGCCTCGGGTCCAAGCACGCCGGTCCCCTTCCAGGCGCCCTCGGCGAGCAGCTCGAGCGCGACGACGGGGTTGACCGCGGTCTGCCAGACGACGGCCTGGCAGCCGTACTCGCGCATCGTGTACTCGTTATCGACGACGTGGTAGAGGTAGGTGGAGCGCGGCGCGCCGTCGGTGCCGGTGCCGCGGACCCAGGTGCCCGCGCAGGTACGCCCGGTCATCCGCTCACCGAGCGTGGCGGGATCGGGCAGCGAGGCGGCGACAACGTCGCGCGGGGCGACCTTCACGTCGCGCACTTTTACCGGGTCAGTGGAGTCCAGGCCGAGCTTGTGCAGCGTACGCAGGACGTCGATGAACTCGCTGCCGAGGCCGTACTTGAACGTAACCCGCTCGCAGTCGACCCAGCGGGGGATCAGCACGACCTCCTCGTGCTCGACGTTCACGCACTCGACCTTGCCGATGCCCTCGGGGAACTCGAAGACCTCGGGCTCGGAGAAGGGGGCGGTCGTGTAGAAGCCCCGCTCGCGCTCCCAGATCAAGGGCGGGTTCAGGCACTCCTCGATCGTGGTCCAGATCGAGAACGTGGGCGCGAAGTCATAGCCGTCCACGACGAGGTCGGCCCCGTCGCGCACGCCGACCTCCTCGATGCTCGCGAACAGCTCCTGAGCTGCGTAGGCGGCAAACACGTCCGATAGGCCGGGCTCGACACCGATGCCGACGAGCGCGAGCAGGCCGCGCTGCTCCCAAGACTCGTGCGCGGCGAGCTGTTGCTCGCCAAGCAGCTTGCCGGGCAGCACGTGAGGCTGCTGCGGATGCGGGCGCGAGAGCGTCATCGCCATGTCCAGGTAGGTGACGCCGGCCTCAAAGGCAGCCTCGAAGATCGGCTCGTTGAAGCGCGGGTCGCAGGCATTCAGCACGGCGTCGGGCTGGACCCGCCGGATCAGCCCGAGCACGTTCTCTTGGTCGGAGGCGTCGACCCGCTCGGCCGAGAAGCGCCCCGGCTCACCGAGGCCAGCGACCACGGACTTCACGCGCTCGGGCGAGACGTCTGCCAAGACGATGCGCTCGAAGGCGGGCCGGCGCTGCGCGATCGCCGCGAACGCCGCACCCACGCCCCCGGCGCCGACCACCAAAACCTTCATCGCCTGCCAGTGTGACGCAATCGAGCCGACGCCACCGGCAAATCGGCCCGCGCGCCATGCGCCGTTGTGTCGCAGGCGGCTCACGTATGCTGCGCCGATCCCTCTTGTCGCGATGCAGAGCAGACGATGAGCACCGGGGTTCCCGCCCCCTCGCCCACGCCGGCTGAGACGCCCGTGCGCGAAGACGCCTCGCCTAACCCGACGCAGGAGCCGCAGGCGCCAAGCCCGGCGGACCCCGCGCCACGCACGGGCGGACCACGCTGGGCACCCTCACCTGCGCTGAGCCGCTCGGAGATCTTGTGGGCGGCGCTCGCGGGCGTCCTGCTCGCGCTGCTAGTCACCTGGCCGCTGGTGTTGCACATGGGCAGCCGCATCTCGCCGGACCTCGGCGACCCAGTGCGCACGGCCTGGCAGGTGGCCTGGGTGGGGCACGCGATGCTGCACAGCCCGCTGCACCTGTTCGACTCGAACGCCTTCTACCCGCACCCGCTGAGCCTGGCCTTCTCGGACTCGCTGCTCGGCTACGGCCCGGCGGCCTTCTTCGGCTCGGGGACCGTGGCGGCGCTCGTCCGCTACAACCTGCTCTTCCTGTTCGCCTGGTCGCTCGCCTTCCTGGGCTGCTACCTGCTCGCGCGCGAGCTGGGCCTAAAGAAGCTGGCAGCGGGCGCGGCGGGGGCGGCCTTCGCCTACGCGCCGTACCGCGTGACCGAGGCGGGGCATCTGCACGTGATCTCCTCGGGAGGGATCGCGCTCGCGCTGTTCCTGCTGCTGCGTGGCTATCGGCGTTCCTCGCGCGGCTTGGTGATCGCGGGCTGGCTGGTCTCGGCTTGGCAGATCAGCCTCGGCTTTACGCTCGGGCTGCAGTTCGCCTACCTGATGGCGGTGCTCGCACTGCTGGCGGCGATCTACTGGCTGCGCGCGAGTCGCCCCTCGCTACCGCGTGATCTCGTCGCGATCACCGTGCTCGGAATCCTCGTGGTCGGCGCGGTGACCGTGTATGAGGCGCGCCCTTATCTGAAGATCGCAGACGACTACCCGACCGCGAAGCGCACGATCAGAGAAGTGAAAAATTACTCGGCGGGCCCCGCGGCCTGGCTGTCGGCGTCCTCGGAGAACCGCGTGTGGGGCGATCTGACCTCGGGCATGCGCGAACACGTGCACTCCAAGAACGAGCAGGTGCTGTTCGGAGGCGGCTTCATCCTGCTCCTCGGCCTGATCGGCCTCGCGGCGCCGTTCTACACGCGCCGATTGCGCATCGGCTTGGCGGTCGGGTTCGTCGTCTGCGCGGTGCTCGCGCTCGGGCTTGGCCTGACCGGCTACGGCTACCCGTATCGCCTGCTGTTCAACTACGCGCCCGGCTGGGACGGCGTGCGCGTGCCGGGGCGCGTGTTCACGCTCGCGACGCTGTTCCTGGCGCTGCTCGCGGGCGCGGGCGCTCAGCTGCTGGCCGGATGGCTCGGCGGTCTGTTCGAGCGCCGCGGCGGCGGGTTGGGCAAGCGGGTGTCGCTCGGCGCGGCGACCGCGGCGGTGGGTCTGGTGATCGTGGCGGGCATCGTGGGCGAAGGCGCGGGGCACATGGCCCACCCGCTCGTGCCCCAGCCCGCGCGCGCGGAAATCGGCCTGCCGGGGCCGCGCCTGGACCTGCCGACCGACGGGCCGAACGATCGCATCTGGCAGTACTTCTCGACCGACGGCTTCTACAAGATCCCGATCGGTAACTCGACGTTCGACATCCCCGCAGTGGATGACCTGCGCGGGGGGATTCATAAGTTCCCGGACAAGGCAAGCGTCGAGAAGCTTCGTTACTACGGGATCAAGACCGTCGTGCTGCATCTCACTCCGTTCAAAGAACTGCCCCCCGTCCACGGCTTCGGCCACGCGGAGCCGCCCGACCCGGCGGCGGCAGCGGCTAAACCGATCGCGGGCCTGGGCATTACACGCAAGCGGGTCGGCTCGCTGGTGATCTACGAGATCGGCCCGGGTCCCGCGGCGCTACACGCAAGCGACTGATGCGCGACTGGGTAGCAGGCAAGCGCCTCGCGCTGGTCGCGGTGCTGCTCGTGGGGATCGCCTACGCGACGCTGATCCAGAGCTTCTCCTGGAATCAGACCTCGCACTACGACCTGATCCGCTCGCTGAACGTCGAACGGACGAACATCGACCAGTACCAGGAAAACACGGGCGACAAGGTCTTCTACAAGGACCACTGGTACTCGGCCCGGGCGCCGGGGCTCGCGCTGTTCTCGATGCCCTTCTACGACGTGCTGAAAGGGCTCGACGCCGAAAAACTGGCGCGTCGCTCCGAAGCCCAGCGCGGGGAAGACGAGATGGTGTGGATGATCGGCCTGTGGGGCAACGTGCTCCCGGGCCTGCTACTGCTGTTGCTGGTGTGGCGCGTGGCCGACCGCTTCGAGCCGGGCTTCGGCGCGGCCTCGGCGGTAGCGCTCGGGCTGGGAACGATGGTGCTGCCGCTCTCGACGCTGCTGTTCAGCCACGTGTTCACGGCGTTCCTGGGCTTCGGGGCTTTCGCGCTAATGCTGAGCGAGCGCGATGGACCCCCATCCCCGTCGCTGCTAGCGATCGCCGGCCTGGCGATGGGCTACGCGGTCGGCTCGGAGTACCCGCTGTTCTTCGTGGCCGCGGTGCTCGGTCTGTACCTGCTCTCGCGCCGCGATGCGTGGAACGTGCGCGGCGTGCTCACGCGCGCGGGCGCGTACATCGGCGGGGGAATCGTGGGGATCGTGCCGCTGCTGCTCTACAACCACTACGCGTTTCACTCCTGGACGCACCTGGCCTACTCGGACGTGCCACGCCAGCAGAAAGGCTTCTTCGGGATCGGCGCGCCAAGCCTGAAGGTGCTCTCGACGCTGCTGTTCGACTCGCGCGGCCTGTTGACGATCTCGCCAGTGCTGATCATGGGCGCGATCGGGGCAGCGCTGCTCTACCGCCGGGGCAAACGGGCGGAGGCGCTGACCATCGGTGGCGTCTGCCTCTGCTACGTGGGCTACAACTCCGGCTACTACTTGCCGTTCGGAGGCGGCTTCATGGGGCCGCGCTTCCTCACGACGATGCTGCCGTTCCTGGCAGTACCGCTGGGGATCGCGTTCAAGCGCTTCCCCGGACCGACGATCGCGCTCGCGGCGGTCTCGATCACGGCGACGGTAATCGCGACGATCACGCACCCGCTCGTGGGTTATGAGCCCGAGACCGTCATCTGGGCGCGCCTGCTCAGCCAGGGCTTCTTCCAGCCGACGATCGCCAGCGCATTCGGCGCGGGCCGCGGCTGGGGTGGAATCTGGCCGTTCTTGCTGCTCGCCGGCGCGGGCGTGGCGCTCGCGGGTCTGGCCACACCGCGGATGCGCTTGAGCGTGCGCTCGCTGGCGGCGGGAGGGGCGGCGCTGGCGGCGTGGGGCCTGTTCGCCTGGCTCGGCCCGACGGAACTCGGCATCGACCACCAGGGACTGCTGAGTATCGTCGGCGCGGGCGATGACACCGCGCTGAACCTAACGCTGCACGACGGCGCGCACTACCCACTCGCGAGGCTCGCGGTTTACTGCGTGCTAGCGGGCGCGCTGGCGCTGCTGGCGGCGCGGCTGCTCCGCGGCGGGGCCAATGCCTCGACCGAGCCGCCGGAGCAGGACGAGGACGCACCCGCCCCACGCGGCGCGGTCGCGGGGCCGCCGGGCAGCCCCGCGATTAGTGGTTACTGACGCGCTTGACGTTGCACTTCGCGCCGTGCAGCTTCTTGCAGACGACGACGTATCCGGGGCGGGGAACGTGGTGGTTGTCGGTCAGCCCGGCGTCAAAGCGCGTGTTGGCGTTGCCGCCGGTCCAGTCGTAGATGTACAGGCGCTTGATCCGCGAGTTCGACGCGGCGACGTTGAACATGTAGCTGAGCACTTTCGCGGCGCGTCGCAGGCCCGAGCCATTCTTATTCGGGAAGGCGCCGCCGAATTTGACGATCCCGCCGGTCTCGGTCAGCCACGTCTGGCCGCCCAGTGCGCGTACGAGATCGCGCGTGCGCCAGCTTTCGAAGCGGTTGATGTCCGAGTAGTTGTGCAGCCCCCAGATCTTCGGCATCACCGTGCGCAGTTTCCCGATTTCTTTCTTGAATTCAGAGATGTACTGGAGCGTCGGTGAGATGTTGTCGGCGTCGAGCACGTCGAGCCCGATCACGGTGCATCCCGAGCAGACGCGCAGCAGCGCCTGGTAGTAGCGCGCGGTCGCGGAGGCCGACGGGCTCGCGAGCACACCACGGATGTTGCCGCGGTTGGACTCGTCCCAGGCCTGGTACTGGTGCACGCGCGGGAACTTCTTGATGAATTTCTGCACGAGGTGCTGGTAGGAGGCGACGCTCGGCAGCCGCGTGGGCGTGTACTCGGAGTGGTAGAAGGCGATCAGGATCTGCTGGTGTTTTTCTTCGGCGGCTTTGATCCAGACCTTGGCCTTGTCCAGCGAGTAGGAGTGCGCGACGGCGTCGTAGGGGACGATGTAGCGGGCAATTTTCGTCCTGAGCTGGAGCCAGTTGGGGTCGGTGAACATCTCGGCGGACTCGTCGCCGATGCCGGTGAAGTACGTGGCGGCGGCGTGCGCGCGGGGACCGCTCGCGGCCTTAGCGGAGCGTTTTACGCCGTGGGCGCTCGCGGAGGCGCCCAGCAGCAGGGCCAGCGCGGCGCAAGGGATCAGCAGGAACGTCGCGATCAGACGGCGTCGCGAGGGGCGATTGGTGGGCAGCTGGGCAAAGTGGCTCATATGTATCGGCAACAGGTCGTGGACAGGATGGTTTCGGGGACCCGAGCAGTCTTACCCCGCGTTTAGGCCCAGCCCTGCACAGGGTCGTGCAGTTTTACGTGAGCTTTACTCCGCGCCCACCGCGTGCCGCGGCCCGGCCCCGCTCTGGCTCCGGCCGCCCGCAGCCGGGCGCTCAGTCATCTCCGGGCCTTTCGCCGAGAAGCGCCTCGTCCGCCTGCTTCGCCCCAGCAGCTCCCTTGCGCAGCGTCGGATCGGCGACGATCCGCACGTCGACGCCGGGCAGCTCGCGCAGCAGCCGCCCGAGCAGCGAGCCGTCAAGGCCGCCGCCGCGCAGGCCGAGGCGAGGAAGCCCACGCCGCGCGCCGGGCGTGCCGATCAGCACGTAGGTGCTGCCCAGCTCGCGCGCGGTCGCGATCGCGACCGCCGCGACGTCCTCCCCTTCCTCCACGCGCAGGCGCGCGCCGAGGAACGCGGTGAGGCGCCGCAGTGCCTCCAGGCGCTCGCGGTCCTCGCGGCTCGGGGGGCGACCGGGCGGGCGCACGACCAGCACGTCGAGCTCGGCGTCCAGGCGCTGCGCCGAGCGCCAAGCGCGGCGCACGACGCGCTCGGAGTGCGGGGCCAGCGTGGCGAGCGCGAGCAGCCGCTCGGCGATCGCCTGCGGTAGGGCGTCCACGGCGACTGCCAGGCCCTCGTCGTCGCGCCGGATCGCGGGCTTCGGCTCGCGCACGAGGCGCTTCTCCTCGACGTCCTCGGCGACCTGGCGCAGCGCCGTCTCGCGTAGCGCCGCGAGGTTCTCGATCTTGAAGAAGTTGTTCAGCGCGGCCTGCACGCGCTCGGGGCGGTAGACCTTGCCGGCGCGCAGCCGCGCGATCAGCGCCTCGGGCGTGAGGTCGATCAGCACGACCTCGTCCGCGGCCGAGAGCACCTTGTCAGGGATCGTCTCGCGCACCCGAGCGCCCGTGAGCTGGTTGACCTGATCGTTGAGGCTCTCCAGGTGCTGCACGTTCACGGTCGAGAACACGTCGATTCCCGCGTCGAGCACGTCGCGCACATCCTCGAAGCGCTTCTCGTGCTCGACGCCAGGCGCGTTGGTATGAGCAAGCTCGTCGATCAGGCACAGCTCGGGTTTGCGCTCCAACACCGCTGGCAGGTCCATCTCCTCGATGACCTTGCCGCGATACTCGACGCGCCTGCGTGGGATCAGCTCGATGCCCTCGGCCTGAGCAAGCGTTTCGGCTCGACCGTGCGGCTCTAGGTAGCCGATCGCGACGTCGCGGCCGCTGTCGGCTTCGCTACGCCCCTCCTGCAGCATCCGGTAGGTCTTGCCGACCCCCGGGGCCATTCCAATAAAGACCTTTAGATGGCCGCGAGCATCATCCACCAAGCAGATTGTGGACGATCAGGTCGATCAGCTTGATCCCGACGAACGGCGCGATGATCCCGCCGAGGCCGTAGATCAACAGGTTACGCCGCAACAGTGCGCTCGCGCCGATCGGGCGGTAGCGCACCCCGCGCAGGGCCAGCGGCACCAGCAGCGGGATCACGATCGCGTTGAAGATGATCGCCGAGACGATCGCCGAGCGCGGGCTGCCGAGGTCCATCACGTTGAGCACGTGCAGCGGGCCCTTGCCGTTCGCCGTCGCATAGGTGCTGATGAAGATCGCGGGCAGGATCGCGAAGTACTTCGCGACGTCGTTGGCGATCGAGAACGTGGTCAGCGCGCCACGCGTGATCAACAGCTGCTTGCCCACCTCGACGATCTCGATGAGCTTCGTGGGGTTGGAGTCGAGGTCGACCATGTTGCCGGCCTCACGCGCGGCCTGGGTGCCGGTGTTCATCGCCACGCCCACGTCGGCCTGCGCGAGCGCGGGGGCGTCGTTGGTGCCGTCTCCGGTCATCGCGACGAGTCGGCCATCCTCCTGCTGCTCGCGGATCAGCGCGAGCTTGCGCTCAGGCGTGGCTTCGGAGAGGAAGTCATCCACGCCGGACTCCTCGGCGATCTTCGCGGCGGTGAGGCGATTGTCGCCGGTCACCATCACGGTCTTGATCCCCATCGCGCGCAGCTGCTCGAAGCGCGCCTTCATGCCCTCCTTGATCGTGTCCTTGAGGTAGATCACGCCGAGCACCTGGGCCTCGCGCGCGACCGCGAGCGGCGTGCCGCCCTCGCGGCCGATGCGGTCGAGCTCCTGCTGCAGCTCGGGCGGCGGCGAGCCGCCTTCACGCTCTACGAGCGCGATGATCGCGTCGCCCGCGCCCTTGCGCAGCTGCTGACCGTCGTAGTCGATGCCGCTCATCCGCGTTTGCGCAGTGAACGGGACGAAATCAGCCTGGATAGAGGCCATGTCGTGCTCGCGGATGCCGTACTGCTTGGCGAGCACGACGATCGAGCGCCCCTCGGGCGTCTCGTCGGCGAGCGAGGAAAGCTGCGCGGCTTCGGCCAGCTCGGCCTCGGCGACGCCCGGCATCGGGATGAACTCCGAAGCAAGGCGATTGCCGATCGTAATCGTGCCGGTCTTGTCGAGCAGAAGGACGTCCACGTCGCCCGATGCCTCGACCGCGCGTCCGGAGA
>Ga0335073_10016175_pt1 | contig 10422 bp, 8 predicted proteins | sample Lox_Sample_22_FD_207093 | JGI IMG/M metagenome (GOLD analysis project Ga0335073, IMG submission 207093) | Soil microbial communities from Loxahatchee National Wildlife Refuge, Florida, United States - Lox_Sample_2.2 | ecosystem: Environmental > Terrestrial > Soil > Wetlands | place: USA: Florida...
TTTTCGCTTTGCGCGATGGGAACCGCCGCCGTCGAGCAGTAAGACCGCCGGAATTCGCCGATGAATCCATGAGAGTTGGCGAGAATCTTGCAGCCGGTGGCCGCGTCGAACGATCCGCCCTCCGAGTTCTTGATGCGTGGGTCGAAATCGAGCGCGGCTTTTTCGGCCCGCCGGGCATAGTCGATGCGATCAGGGCCGGGCAATGAATATACGTCTTCGTGATAGAGATCGAGGTCGCCGGCGAGCTGCCCGAGTTTATCGGCGGAAGGAATTCCAGCAAAGGGATCTTCGGATGTGATCTTCGCGAGTTCGAGAGCTGAGCCCAACATGCGGTCGAGGCCCTCGCGGGAAAAATCGGAGGAGTACGTGGACGCGGCGCGCTGCCCGAAGAAGACGCGAACGCCGACGGATTTCGATCCGGATTCTTTCAGGGTCTCGACCTGACCCAGGCGGACGAGCGTGGAGAATTCGTCGCCTTCCCGGATGACGCACTCGGCTGCGGATGCGCCTCCGTTCATCGCCCGACGGACGATATCGGCGGCGAGGGACTTGAGATCGGTCGATGTTTGCTTTTCGATAACTGTGGTCATTCGTTCAGCAGGCTGTCTTTGGGCCTTGATAAAATTACGAGACTCGTGAACGGAGGCCGCGATATGAGATTTCTGAAGGCGATCGCCATTCTGTCCTTCGGCCCCCCGCTCGGCATCGTAGTTGGTTTCATTGTGGGAAGTCTCGCTCTGCCTTCGGACCCGAACTTCGTCGCCAACGGTGCTCATGCAGCACCTGGCGATGGCTTTGGGATGCTACCATGTGTCTTTATCGGCTTCGCCGCCTCCCTCATAATATCCACTGTGGCCGCAGCGTGCTCAGCAAGCCCAAGGTTGAAATCGAGTCGAAACTCCCTGACAGGCCGCGAGGGCTCCACTCGTGAAAGGGGTCCTTCGACTCCGCAGTTGCTCGCGCTTCGCTTGAGCAACTCCTCGGCTCAGGATGACAAGCCTGGGATGTATCCGTGAAAATCAGCGTCAATCCGTGGAGCCGAAGCTCACTGCATGAACGCCCCCGCGTCTTTGCGCGCGGTGCCTCCCACCGTGAGGCGATCCACTTTTAACGTCGGAATACCGACGCCGACCGGCACGGCCTGCCCATCTTTTCCGCAGGTGCCGACGCCCTCGTCGAGTTTCAGATCGTTGCCGACCATGCTTACGCGCGTCAGAACATCTGGCCCATTGCCGATCAGCGTCGCGCCCTTGATCGGAGCCGTGATCTGCCCGTCTTCGATCATGTAAGCTTCGCTGGCCGAGAAGACGAACTTACCGTTCGTGATGTCGACCTGCCCTCCGCCAAAATTGACAGCGTAGATCCCCTGCTTCACCGAGCGAATGATGTCCTCCGGATTGTCTTCACCCGCAAGCATGTACGTATTCGTCATGCGGGGCATGGGGATGTGTTCGTACGACTCGCGGCGTCCGTTGCCGGTATCGGCGATGCCCATCAAACGCGCCGAAAGTTTGTCGCTCAAATATCCCTTCAGGATTCCTTTTTCAATCAGGACGGTTTCCTGCGTCGGCTCGCCTTCGTCGTCAACGTTCAGCGATCCGCGACGCCACGGCATCGTACCGTTATCGACGACCGTACATTTCTCGCTGGCAACGCGCTTGCCCACGAGACCGGCGAACGCTGAAGTCTTTTTGCGATTGAAATCGGCTTCGAGCCCGTGACCGACAGCTTCATGCAGCAGAACGCCGGGCCATCCGGGACCGAGCACGACTTCCATTTCTCCGGCGGGAGCTTCGCGGGCATCCAGTTGCAGAATCGCCTGCCGTGCCGCCTCTTTCGCAAAATGCTCAGGATTTCTTTCCCCGAAGAAGAAGTCGAGTGCGACTCGGCCTCCGCCACCAGCCGAGCCCCGGGCCGAATTACCCTCCGTCTTCGCGATACAGGACACATTCATGCGCGCAAGCGGCTGCGAATCTTCCGCGAACGTGCCATCGGAAGCCACGACCAGAATATTGCGCAATTCGTCCGCATAGCTGGCCCGGACTTCTCTGATCCGCGGATCGTAAGCTCGGGCGGCTTTGTCCGCACGCATGACCAGTTCGACCTTGGCTGTGATTTCTGCATCGACCGACGGGAGCGTCACCGGATAGAGACTCCGAGCTTCCGACTTCTGGAATCCCGCGACCGGCGTTTTGGCCGGAGCACTCGCGATCAGAGCAGCGGTTCGCGCCGCATGCAGGATGCGTGCCGGCGAAAGATCATCGGTATAGGCGTACCCGGTGCGCTCGCCTGAGACGACACGCACGCCACATCCGGCCGAAATCCCTTGTGACGCAGATTTGACCATTGATTCATCGACCATTAAGGAAGTCGAGGAAAGATACTCAAAGTAAAGGTCGGCGTAGTCGCCCCCGGCAGAAAGCGCGGCGCCAAGGTATTTTTCCAGATCGCGTTCGGTCAGACCGTAATGTTCGAAGAAAAAGCGAGACTTATCTGTAATTTGATCCACGTTTATTTGATGCCGACGAGTTGGGAGTCGACTCGCCGAGCACTCCCCAGAGCTTCATTATCCCATAGGGAATCCAGAACTTGGCTGGGAATCTGACCCCGAACCCGTGAGGATTCATCGCGCGTGGACGGGAAACTGGTTTCACAAAAAAAGCCTTCCACAAGGCATCCAGCACGGGATGTTCATTCGTCACAGACGGAAACGGCTTGATGGTGAATAATTCTCGGATATGACCCCGGAAGCTTTGACGCAGGCCCTCCAGGAGTTTCTCAAGGAAGCCTCGGGCGCGGTCGTGCTCGAAGATGGCGCCGTCGCGTTCGACCTCACCCGGGCAAAGTATTCCATTTCCGGCGAACACAACAAGTGCTTGCTACATGTCTGGTCGGCGGAGCGAAATTCGGTGCGCCGCGTGCTCGACGCCGAACTGAAAAATGGCATGCTACGTCTCGCCGTGCAGCGGCTGGGCCAGTCGCGTCCAACCAAGCTGGAAATCTGCCGCGAGCGCGACCGGCGGTCCCCTTCAGCGAAGAAAGCCTGCCGGGTTGCCTACGAAGCCAAGCTGCGTCGCGCTCTGGGGCGCCATTTCCCCGGATTCACGATCGGGCGCCTGACCAACCGCCTCGATCTGGCGAAATCCTTCGGTCCGATTTACACCCGAGGGTTATTGCGTCGCGGCCAGTCGGCGTTCGCCGTATTCGGCGTGAACGAGAAAGAAACGCAGGCCTCAATCGATGCGGCGTTGACGTTTGGAATTGTGTGGCTGGATGCGTGCCGTTCCCGCCTTGTCTCAGAAAACCCGACCAGCGCAAGCCAGCCGAGTTCCTGGGTCGAGGGCTTACACTTGTTTGTTCCCGCCGGTTCTTCCGCGCTCCTGCGCGAGCGCATGGCGAATCTAAACCGGAACGCGGCCAAGTGGAACTTGTTTGAATTCGACGAGCGCGACGATTCCATCACAGAAATCGACTGCTCCGATCGCGGCAACGTGGCCACACGGCTCGTACACGCTCCCAATGAGACGGCCACATTAGAGAGGTTTGCTGATTCGATTCAACGGATTCAGCGAGTTCTGCCCAATTGCGAAATCGCAGTCCTCTCGGCTGCCGAGATTTCCTACCGCTGGCGCGGCTTGGAATTTGCTCGCGCGCGCATAGGAGCCGAAGCCGCCACCTTCCGCGCGAAGCAGGAAATTGTCTTTGGAGTTGGTCCCGAGGAGCGCGTTCTCGAAGATCGCAACTGGGATTTCTTCGTGCAGCTAGTCACCGCGTTGCGCAACGCGCGCCACATTTATGGACCCAAGCAGCATCCGCTGTTTCGCATGCAGTCAGAGCGCTGGCTGGAGTCGCTGGTGGTAGGCGATGTGAGTCTGATCGACCAGCGCCTGGAAGCGCGCGAGTTGTATTCGCAAATGCCGGCGTTCTCCGCCGCTGATCGCGCCATCCTCGACCTCCTGACAACTACGCACGCCGGACGCCTGGCGGTGGTCGAACTCAAGGCCGACGAAGACATTCACCTGCCGCTGCAAGGCCTGGATTACTGGTCGCGTGTCGACTGGCATCATGCTCGGGGGGAATTTCAAAACTATGGATACTTCGCCGGACGCGAGCTATCCGCTGAGCCACCGCTGCTGTTTCTGGTCGCGCCCGCGTTGCACGTGCATCCCGCAACCGACACCCTCCTGCGCTACATCTCGCCCCAAATCGAATGGGAACTTGTGGGGATTGATGAACGCTGGCGCGAGGATGTGAAGGTCGTCTTTCGAAAAAGAGCCGAGAAACGGATTTCGCCTAGAGACCCAGAGGGACGGAGAACCGCCCACTCAGAACTGCGAATCGAGAAGCTGGCGTAACTCGACCTATAGATTCCGATATGGGTCACAATCGGCCGCCCCGACGAACCGTTCTCCGTGTGTCACCCCGGCCTCTCTGTGGCTGAAAGCTAGTCTTTCCACGCGCCCAGCAATCGCCGCAGATCCACTAACTGGGCAACGTGATACGCATTGTGATCGGCCACGAGCAGAGCCTCGCGTAATATGCTTTGTCCATCGCCCCACGGAATTCGGACGAATAAATCGACATTCTTATCCGAGACGAGGTCCTGCATCGCCTGTAATTCTGCTTGAAATTGCGCGACGCTTTCTCCCCAGGCATGCTCATCGGGCGGAGCATCTTTTTTCGGCCAGTATCCCTCCGGCCATTTGGGGGAAACGTGCTTGGAATTGCGGCTGAATTCGAGGATGTCCCATTGCGCGATGCGCAGATGTTCCAGAAGCATCCACGGAGAGTGCGGCAGACCGGCCTTCGCCCCGCGCAACTTGGCCGGAAAATCGTCGATCACGTCGTCGAACTTGGCGTGAGCGCCTCCGCCGTTGAGCAGATCGACCAGATGTTCACGCAGGGCCCGGTCCCGATCAAAGTGGTCTTCGTGCATGGCTTTCGCTTGCTCGTACTCCGCTCTCGAAACCTGGCGATCCCGGCCGCTTAGGCAGCCAGTTCTCCTGGTTCTATCTTATCGACGTAGCACCAGACCCAGGTTTCTCCCGGTTCGATCGAGCGAATCAATGGATGCTGCGTATGATGAAAATGTTTGGTTGCATGTTTGTTTTTCGAAGAATCACAGCATCCCACGTGGCCGCATATAAGGCACATGCGCAGGTGCACCCACTGATCGCCCATTTTTACGCACTCTTCGCAGACGTGCGTCTTGGTTTCGCGGACCTTGATCTGATCGAGGTGCGAACATTCTTGCGGCATAAACCCTCCTGTAGATTAACGCTTGCGAGTCAAGTTACCCCCGTGACCTGCACGAAAGGGAATAATCGCACAATTCACAGCCTGTATTCGCGGAAAATAGTCGCGGAGGTCTTTCTCCGTGTTCTCATATATGTTGCGGCTTGATTATTTGTCCTGTGTACTCACAGTTGCTTCTACGATCTTAGTCGGACGAAGGCGCTGGCAAGGTTGGGTGCTCTGTGCGGCCAACAGTGTGCTGATGTGCGTGATTGGGCTTCGCACGGAACAATCCGGATTGATTCCAGCAAATTTATTTTGCATGGTCGTCAGCGCCATGAATCTGCGCGCGTGGCGGAGATCCAGAGCCGCGTAGCATCACTGCCACTCCGACACCGTTTCGCGGAATTTCTTTGCGCCCTTCGCGGTCCAAAGCTTTTGGGGCGTGAATTCATTCTGCGATGAGCAAATTTTCCGCAAATGGCCAGTCATCATCGATCCACTGACTTTCGCAGTGAAAGCCAGCTCCAGTGGCCATTCGGCAAACTTCTTCCCGAGAATACTTGTGGCTGCTTTCTGTCCAGATGGTTTCTCCTTCTCTGAACTCGATGGAGATTCCTGCCGCCGGGATGCTCACTTTCTGCCGCCGCTTGGATTGCAGGTGCATCTCGATGCTGCGGGCCCAGTAGTTCATTTTCGCTACATGCGCGAACTGCGCCAGGTCGAAATTCGCTTCAAGTTCGCGATTGATCCGCGCCAGCAGATTGAGATTGAACGCCGCCGTCACTCCGAGCTGGTCGTCATACGCGCGCAGCAATTGTGCAGCGGGCTTTTCCAGATCCGTGCCGAGCAATAAACAATCGCCGAGCATAAGGACCTCGCGCACACTGGCCAGGAATTTCACTCCGCAAGGCCGATCGAAGTTGCCGATCGTGCTGCCAAGGAAAAGGACGAGCAGATGCTGCCCGGGCTCGCGCGAGAGCGCGATCTCGCGCAGGCCGTCGAGGTATTCGCGTTCGAATCCCACAATACTGACCGAATCAATGTCTCCCAATTCGCGCTCGCACATGCGTAGAGCCGAGCGCGAAATCTCGATCGGATAATACAAAGTACGCTGCCTCCGGCTGAGAGCTTCCAGAATCCAGCGGGTTTTCTTTCCACTGCCGCTGCCCAGTTCCGCCACCGCTACCGGGCCCTCCACGCGGTCGACAATCTCATCGGAGTGGCGCCGCAGCAGACGCTCGTCCGCGCGCGTAAGACCGTATTCCGGAAGATGGCAGATAACCTCGAACAGCGCCGAGCCGACTTCGTCGTAGAGATATTTCGACGGCAATTCCTTTTGTCCGCGCAAGGTCATTCCGGCGCGGACATCGGCGGCGAATTCGCTGCTCGTCTTGCTGGCAATCGCGGTCAGGGGCATCTTCACTCCTCCGTCATTGGCTTACACAGCGAAACCCGGCATACACGTACTGGTAATGGTTTTGAAACCAATTGCGAAATGTCGGACGCAGCATGCACGCGGCGGTGTGCGCCGATCCGCCTTTCATGACGAAGTGCTTTCCATCGAAAAAATTGGCCGAGTATCCGGGATAAAACGAAAACGGCTCGAACCCAGGAAACGGAGCGAATGCGGTCGACGTCCACTCCCATCCATTGCCCAGCATGCCTTCGACACCAAACGGACTCGCGTTAAGCGGGAACGCATTTACCGGAGCTGGGTCCCAGCGGTGAAAATCAAAATTCCCCAGACCGGAATCAGGCTCGGCATGGCCCCACGGATAACGCCGCGCGCTGCCGTCTGGAGTGCCATAGGCCGCACGATGCCACTGCTCTTCGGTCGGCAACGCCTTGCCCGCCCAGCGCGCATATGCGCTCGCTTCCGCATGGCTGGCGTAAACCGGCCACGCCAGCGGCAGCGGGACTTCCTGGAACATCCCGCGAAAAAGCCAGTCAGCGCCTGCGCTCTTCCAGAACACCGGATGCGAAATGCCGTGCGTATTTTTCCAGAGCCAGGCGTCATCGCTCCAGAATTCGCGCGTTTCATATCCGCCCGCACGAATGAAATCCAGGTACTGGCCGTTCGTGATTTTGTATGCATCAATTTCGAAGGAGGGAACGTGCGCGGTGTGAACTTCAAACTCATTATCCCAGCCGAATTCGTCGCTGTCGCGGGAGAGCCCCAGCGTTGCCTCGCCGGCCGGGATTGTACACATTCGATGTGTGAATGGCCTGCTCGAGAAGGCGGGCTCGGCTGGCTGCGCCAGCTTGTGATCGTGCCGCAGCTGATGAAACATGTAAGCCAGCGTCTCCAGATGCATCAGCCGATGTTCGATGGCGACGTTGAGCAGAGTGGAGAGAGAAAATTCGCCACCAACCGTACCGGAGTCGATGAATTCACTGGCTAGCCTGTCATCGAGCGCTGAGCGCATTCGATCGGCGTAGTCGTGAACGCTCTTTAACGCCGGCCAATCGGATGGCTGATCATTCGGCAATCCTCCGCCCACGGGATCGATCCCAAACGCAAACAGGCGATCGAATTCAGGATGAAAGCTTCGCAAGCCGAGAGCTCCGCCTAGGAGGTTCCAATCAAACGCTTCCAGATGGCCGATATAGAAAACAATGCGATGCCGCTCCGGGATCGGCCTCTCATACAAAAAATCTTCCCGCACGATGCGAAACAGCGCATCACTACGAACACGTGCGTCGGCCAGGCGGAGAAGCAGCTCGTGGGCGACAGCAGTCTGCGTGGTAAGCACTCGAGCCTCCAATGTGGTCGAGTTGACCGAACGAAGGGACCGATTGGAAAAGCTTGTACTTCAGAAGTCCGAGAGTACAAAAAGACCCGGCCCGGCAGGGTCGGATTCCCCACGTGACGCTTAGATGAACGAGTCGCAAATAAAGTCGCAGGTAAAAGTCAGAAGCCGCCTCCCGGAGTCTACAGGCTGCCCAGGCTCTTGCGCGCGGCATCGTCTTGATAATCGACCTTCTTACCTGTCCTGGCTTCCAAAGTCACGATGGTCGGTCGTACCACCGATTTCCCCAATTCAAATACGGCTGCGTGCTGTTGGGCATGTTCGTCTTTCCATCCGATCGTCAGGAAATGCTTTTTCTTTCTTGTAAAAAGACGAAACGGATTGGCCGCCGTGGCGAACGTGAGGCGGCGAGCAGCATCCTGTCCGTATTCGAGATCATTGATCTGATCATAGGGAATGACGAGCTGCCCATTCTGGAATGCAAAAATGAATTCCCTTTCATTTCCTGTCGTGCAATAGCCCTCGCTGCCTGCGGGGATGTCGCTTTCTGTTCCGCCCTGATACGCCGCCTTGTCATTGGAAAGTCCGGCGACTGCGGCTAGTGCCATCGTGAGTAGCAGGGCGAAGTGCAGCGCAATGGATCGTTTCATGAAGCCTCTCCTTAAGAAAGGTTGTAGCAGGCGGTTGCACTATAGTTTCCTCGAAAACCGACCGTCCCCGCAAGTTGGCGAGGACCCAGCCGATGCCTGAGTTTGAATCTGTCCCGAGAGTGTTGGTCATCCTGAAGCCTCGCGTTCTTACTTGCGAGGCGAGAGCTCGCGCCGAGCGAACCCCGAGCAAGGGGAGTCGAATGGGGATCTCGCGCGGGTGGTTCTGCCCCTTAAGCGCGGGTACCACCCTGGCTCGCAACGCAGGTGTGATCAATCTTAGATTTTTCGAATCTCTTCAGCACGCTTGGCCAAATGCCATGCGAAGTTTCCCTCAGTTCCGCCGATAAGAAGAATATGCGTAACGTCTCTGCAGCCCAGGCTCCTGCCAAGGAACTCAAACCCCTACATTATGTAGCCCGGCAACCGATTCTTGATCGGGAGGAAAAGGTTTTCGGCTACGAATTGCTGTTCCGCGATGGCATGGAAAATACCTTTGCCGGTGATTGCGACGAGGCCTCGCGCGCCACGCTCGACCGCTCCCTGGTCATGGGCCTCGATGTTCTCTGCGACGGCCGGCGCGCCTTCATCAACTGCACCCGCGACACGCTGATCAAGGGACTGGTGACCCTGCTGCCTTCGGCATCCGCTGTGGTCGAGGTGTTGGAAACGGTTCCCGCCGATCCCGACGTCATCGCCGCTTGCCAAAGCCTCAAAGAAGGCGGCTACACCATCGCGCTCGATGACTTCGTCGCCGACGACAGCCGTGAAGCTCTGGCCGAAATGGCGGACATCATCAAAGTTGACATGAAGTTGACCACCAGCGTTCAGCGCGCCGATATCGTAAAGAAGTACGGCCCCCGGCGTCATCGCCTGCTCGCCGAAAAAATCGAAAACCGGTGCGAATTCACCCAGGCGCGCGATCAGGGCTTCGTCTATTTTCAGGGATTTTTCTTCCGCCGCCCGGAAAAACTCAGCACCCATGATCTGCCCGCAAATCGCTTGAACTATGTGCGCATGCTGCAGGAAGTCTCGCAGCCCGATCTGGACGTTCCTGCCATGGAGAGGCTCATCAAAGGCGAAGCTTCCGTATGTTACCGGCTGCTGCGCTATTTGAATTCGCCGCTGTTCGGATTGAAAAACGAAGTGCATTCGGTGCGCCACGCGCTTTCCATGCTGGGTGAACGTGAAGTACGCCGCTGGGTGCGACTCGTGGCCGCGGTCGGCGCAGGCCAGGAAAAGACCAGCGACCTCGTTCTCTCAGCGCTGGTCCGCGCGCGTTTTGGCGAGCTCTTGCAGCCAATCGTCCCACATGGCGATTCCGATCTGTTCCTCCTCGGGCTTCTCTCGATGCTCGATGCCATGCTCGAAATGCCCATGTCCGACGTGCTCGACCGTGTTCCCATCGATCACGAAACGAAGGCGGTTTTACTCGGCAAACCCAGCGCTCTGCGTCCGATCTATCAGTTGATGCTTGCCCATGAAAGCGGCGAATGGGAGGCCGCGGGAGAATTGAGCGCGCAATTTCAACTCGATTCCGACGAAGTCGCCAGCTATTACTGGCGCGCCCAGCAATGGGCCCGCGAAGTTTCGTCCGGCACGTAGTCGTGCCATCCGTACGTTAATTTTTCCCCTCCGCCAGATTTTTCTTGCGCCGATAGAATCGCCGAAACTTCGCCCGGTTTCCACACTTCGTCATATCACACCAACGCCGGCGATGATTCTTGCTGGTGTCGAGAAACAGCCATAAGCAGTTCGCCGCCGCGCACGGGCGCACCAGTCCTAGC
>Ga0335073_10016176_pt1 | contig 10422 bp, 9 predicted proteins | sample Lox_Sample_22_FD_207093 | JGI IMG/M metagenome (GOLD analysis project Ga0335073, IMG submission 207093) | Soil microbial communities from Loxahatchee National Wildlife Refuge, Florida, United States - Lox_Sample_2.2 | ecosystem: Environmental > Terrestrial > Soil > Wetlands | place: USA: Florida...
AATGCCAAGAACCAGATGGATTCCATGGGTTGCCGTGATCAGGTAGAAGAAATGGCTGTTCTCGTTGGTACCAAAAAACAGGCCCTGCGAGGCAAGCTGCTGCCAGGCAATCCACTGACCGGCCAGAAACAGCGTGCCTAAGGCGACAGTCCCGGCGAGCCATGGCAATGCGCGGCGCACCGCAGGCCGACCCAGCCCGAGCCACTCTTCCATGACGTCCACTTCATGAAAGAGATGCTGCCGCGCGACCTCAACCGTAAGGCTGCTCAGGAGCAGGATCGCCGTATTGATCCAGAGAATCGGGGGAACCGCCAGCGGATGCCAGTCGGACACGTAGTTGTCGCGCGGATCGAAATGCCCGGCATTCTGCCGCACAAAAAAAGCGCTTACCAGCGCGATAAAAAACATCAGGTCGCCCGCCAGGGCGAAGAAGAGTCCAAGACGGTAGCGTGTCAGCAGTTCACGCGGTCCGCGCCTGCCTTGCGGATGGTTATCCCAATTGTCGTCACCGCCGCCTCCACCCGTGGGCCGCCTGTCAACGGGCGGCTTGCCGCCAATGCCAGTGTCTTTCCGGTCGATTTCGGCTGGGGTACGAGTAAAGGTAGCGGGCATGCGCAAGTCCCTCTCGCGTACAGATTACTCCTGTTCGGCCTCCTCGGCACACTGCATCACAAAGTCGGCTGAATTTGTATGAAAACGATATTCGTATGGCCCCCTGAAGACCTTGCATCCAACGTCCGTACCTGCCCACTCCAGCGTCGTGGCCTGCCAGGGATTCAGCCCAGCCACTCGCCCGCGCTGGGTGCTCCAGACCAGGTTGACCAGAAAAAGCAGCTGTGCTGTCGCCAGAAACAGCGCCGAATGGGTGATCCCGGTCTGCAACGGCAGCAGGGAACTCAGCGCCGAAGTGCTTCCGGTAAGCTGCGCATAATGCCGAGGCTGCCCGGCCAGCCCGGCAAAGTGCATCGGGAAAAAGGTCGCATAGGCCCCAATAAGCGATAGCCAGAAATGCCATTTGCCCAGCCATTCGTTCATCAGCCGCCCTGTCATCAGCGGAAACCAGTAATATACGGCGGCAAAGAGCGAAAACATTCCGGCCATCGCCATAATCAGGTGAAAATGCGCGACCACGAAATAAGTATTGTGCAGATAGGCATCCAGCACCGGTTGTGCCAGAATTGGCCCGGTTAGTCCGCCAGCAATAAAGAACGACAGAAAACCCAGAGTAAAGAGCATCGGCGTAGGCAGCGGATGCACCCGGCTGTCACGGCCGCGCAGCAGCATGGCCAGCCACCCCAGCACTTTCCCCGAGCTGGGAACAGCAATCGCCATCGTCGTCAGCGCAAATGCTGTCCCGGCATAAGGATTCATGCCGCTCACAAACATATGGTGCCCCCAAACCAGTAGCCCGAAGAAGCCGATTGCCAGCGTTGTCCCCACCATGAACCGGTAGCCAAACACAGGCCGCCGCGTAAAGTTTGCCAGCAGGGAAGAGGTCAGCCCCATCGCCGGAAGTATGGCGATATAGACCTCCGGGTGCCCGAAGAACCAGAAGAGATGCAGCCACAGCATCGGCGACCCATTCGCATGCGGAGCAACGAGCACGCCATCGATCACCTCGCCCGGCGGCACAAAGAAACTCGTCGCCAGATGCCGGTCGCTCAGCAGCAACACCACAGCAGCAAACAAAATACTGAAGGCAAAAAGAATCAGCACCGCCGTCACCAGCCACGACCAGACGGTAAGCGGCATGCGCAATAGCGTCATCCCCGCGCAGCGCTTGCTGATGATCGTGGTCAGCAGATTGATCGCCGCCAGCACCGAAGCAAAGCAGAAAATGCCGATGCTGACGAGCCAGAGATCCATGCCTGTGGCCTGTCCGGGCCCCGCAGCCGCAATCGCGCTCAACGGCGGATAGTTCGTCCATCCCGAAATCGGTGCGCCACCGGGGACGAAAAACGCTGCCAGCAGCACTGCGAACGAAACCAGCGTGAGCCAGAGCGAAACCGCATTCAGCAGCGGAAAAGCCATGCGCTGTGCGCCGATCTGCACAGGCAGAACGAGGCTGGCAAAGCCATTTACCGGCGCGGTCGTCAGCACAAAGAAAACCATCAGCGTGCCATGCATTGTCACCAGCGCCAGATAGCCCTCAGGAGGCACCACGCCCCAGAACGGCAGCTTCAAATCAGGCCACACAATGTGAATCCGCATGAGGAGCGAAAGCACCGTGCCCACAGCCACAGCTACCAGCGAGAGCAACAGATACGCAATCCCGATTGTCCGATGATCGGTAGTCGCGAACCATCGCCGCCTTATTGCCAGGCTCATCGCCCCGCTCCCTCAGCGCGCCGAGGCGCATGACTCGCCAGCCAGGCTGCATACTCGCTCACAGAGACAATCCGCAGATGCGCCTGCATCCGCGCATGCCCAAGCCCGCAAACCTGCGAGCAGAGAATCGGATAATCGCCAACAACAGAAGGCGTGAAATGAATGTGCATTTCCATTCCCGGAACGGCATTCTGCTTGAGCCGCATGCCGGGAATGAAAAATCCGTGAATCACATCTATCGACCGGATCCCAATATCGACCTCGCGTCCCGCAGGCAGCACCAGCGAGCTCGAGACAATATCGTCAGCGCTATGGGGATCAGTCCGGTCAAGCCCCAGAGGATTTCCCGCAGGCGCATTGATCAGCTCCGGCCGCGTTGCACCAAACACAGCATCCGCACCCGGATAGCGGAAATACCATTGAAACTGCATCCCCGTCACTTCCACCTGGAGGGCGTTCGGTGCAGCGCCCTGATACCGGGCCACAGCCCAAAGCCGCTGCGCGCTGATTGCCATCCACGCATAGAGAAGCGTAAGCAAAGCCAGCGGAATCAACTCCAGTCGCCATGAAGCTTCCCGACGCGCCCCTGTCTTTCTGCGACGCACCATTGCCAGCAGCAGAGCAACATGTGCCAAGAGAAAGAGAGCGCTCAGCGCGACAAGGTTCCACCACATCAGCCGGTCAATGGCGAAGCCATGCAGCGCCCCATTCGGCGGCATCCACCACACACGATCCGTGCTCAGGGCCAGGCTGCTCGGGCCGGCAATCGCGCTCATAGTTTGATTGTCTCTCAGCTGTGCTGTTCAGACCGAACCAGATCGACAAAGAGGCGATGCACGCGGCGGTCCGCGGAGAGTTCCGGATGAAACGTAGCCGCTAGAATGGTCCCCTGCCTTACCAGAACAGGGAAGCCATCACGCTCAGCCAGCACTTCGACCTCAGCGCCGGTCTTCACAATACGCGGGGCGCGGATATAGACCATCTCCAACGGCCCACCCTCCAGCCGCGTCTCGGCATCGAGAATAGCGCTGTCAATCTGTCGTCCATAGGCGTTGCGCTCCACCGTCGCATCCAGAACCGCAAGACTCTCCTGCGCCGGATTCAGCACTTCCTTCGCCAGCAGAATGCACCCGGCACAAGTCCCGAAGGTTGGCTTTTGCCGCACAAAATCCTGCAAAGCATTCAGAAAGCCGTCGCGCGCCAGAAACTTCAGAAACGTCGTCGACTCGCCGCCGGGAATAATCAGGCCATCGATCGCCGCCAGTTCTTCCGGCTTGCGAACAAGAACCGGCTCCGCGCCTGCGTCGCGCAATGCCGCTGCATGGGCATCGTAATCACCCTGAATGGCGAGTACGCCAATACGCGGAATCTTCTTATGTTCTTCTGATTCTGACGGCACGTCGAAGAGCTACCTCGGAATTAGCCTATATTGCGAACACGCGGGCCATAAGCCCGCGCGCCTACTCATTTCATTTGGTGGAGGCGCAGAAGGCGCATAATGCCCGTGCGGCCAGCACTCACCAGCCGCGCGTCTGCAGCAGTTGATCCTGCTCCAAGGTGGAGACGGCAAGCCCCTTCATTGTTCCAGTCACCTGCTCTGAGGCCTCAGCGACGATCTTCGGATCGTTATAGTGAGTCGTAGCGATAACGATAGCGCGCGCCCTCGACACCGCTTCGGCGCGCTCTAACCCGTCATGTTCGACATCCAGCGGCGTAGCGCGCTCTTTCATAAAAATTCCGGAACCGACGAAAACAGTCTCAGCTCCGAGCTGCATCATAAGGGCCGCGTCGGCAGGAGTAGCGATTCCCCCGGCGGAAAAATTTGGAACCGGAAGCTTGCCGGACTTCGCGACCATGCGCACCAGTTCATACGGAGCGCGATGTTCTTTCGCCGCAACATATAGCTCGTCATCGGAGAGAACCGTAAGCGCGCGGATATCGCGAACAATCTGCCGCATATGTTTCACCGCATGCACAACGTCGCCCGTTCCAGCCTCGCCCTTGGTGCGAATCATTGCAGCGCCCTCGGCAATACGCCGCAGCGCCTCACCCAGATCGCGCGCCCCGCAGACAAACGGTGTCGTAAAAGCATGCTTGTCGATGTGATGCGCCTCGTCCGCCGGAGTCAGCACTTCGGATTCGTCGATGAAATCGACGCCGATCTCCTGCAGGACTTGCGCCTCGGCAAAGTGCCCGATGCGCGCCTTGGCCATCACCGGAACCGAGACCGCGGCCATGATTTCCTTGATAAGCTTCGGGTTCGCCATGCGCGCTACTCCGCCCTCGGCGCGGATCATCGCCGGAACCCGTTCCAGCGCCATGACGGAGACTGCGCCCGCTTCTTCCGCGATGCGCGCCTGCTCAACGTTCATGACGTCCATAATCACGCCGCCCTTCAGCATCTCCGCCAGGCCAATTTTCAGGCGCAGGCTGGTGCCAGTGTTACTGCCGTTATTTGTGCTCATCGTATGTTCCTCCCGGCGCTGCTGGCCGCCTGGGGCATTAGCGGCTGACAGGAATACGCCCATTCGAAAATGCCTGTGAACACTACAGTTTAGCAGCTTTCAAAGCGGGAATTCGTGCAGGACCAGCGACTACTGCACCGACACCATGATCTTGCTGTATCTGGAGGGATTCTCTGCCCATTGCGCAATAACCCGCGGAGCCTCGTCGAGCCCCACGATCAGGCTGACAGCATCATCCACTGGGAATCCCTTCGCTTCGAGCATCTGAACGACTGTGCGGAAATCCTCCGGGAGCGCATTGCGCGAACCGCATATATCCAGTTCCTTCTGGACAAAAAACCTCGTCTCATAAGTAACCGGCTCTTTCGCATACCCGATATAAACCACCCGCCCGGTGAAAGCTACCTCTTCCACCGCCATGCGAAATGTCTGTGGCAGACCGATCGCTTCAATAAACACATCCGGCCCCAATCCGTTTGTGATTTCGCGTAGCATCTTGTGGCAATCCTGTGTCTGACTGTTGATGCAGTGTCGCGCCCCCGTCTTGCGCGCAATTTCAAGCTTCCTGTCGTCAATATCGATGGCGATCGTCGCTGCTCCGGCAAAACTTGCAGCCGCAACCGCGCCCAGTCCGACCCCGCCGCAGCCAAGAACAGCAACCGTATCCCGCGCTGTCACCTGACCACGGGAAGCCGCATGAAATCCAACGGAAAGAGGCTCTACCAGGCACAGCTCCTTCAGGCTCAGATTTCCGCGCACAATCTTTGCCTTTGGAACCGAAATAAACTCCGTAAGTGCTCCATCGCGCTGTACGCCGAGCGTCTGATTGAACTCGCACGCGTTCGGCCGCTGCCGCAGGCACGACGCGCACTTGCCGCATCCCGTATAAGGCAGAAGCGTGACACCGCTCCCCGGCCGCAAATCATTGCTCACGCCTGCATCTTCCACAACTGCTGCAATCTCATGCCCAGGAACGCGCGGATAAGAAACCAGCGGATTCTTCCCGCGAAAAGAACTGAGATCCGTGCCGCAAAGTCCCACCAGTTGCACGCGCAACAGGACTTCGTCATGCCCAGGCTCAGGCTTTGGCCGGGCCCCAACAGCCAGTTTTCCCGGACCATCCAATATCAGGGCTTTCATCATGTATCAGCCTTTCTCCATCGCTGCAGTATGCTTCGGTCCACAGCGATAAACACCGCTTTGCCGCGCGCCAGAACCGCGCCCGATTCAGACGCAATCTCAGCCTCGCAATAATTTCTGCGCCCCTCATGTGAAACCCGGCGGCCCGTTACCGTCAGGGCATGCCCCAGGGGCACAGGACGCAGGTACTCAATCTCCATCTGTCGTGTCATCGCCACTACATTGTGCAAACGGTTCGCCTTGCTCATCGCCTCATCCAGCAAAGTCGCAATCACCCCGCCATGCGCATGTCCGGGAGGTCCTTCAAACCGTCGTGCCAAGCGCGCGCGGCAAACCACCTGCTGTTGGTCATCGACAAAAAACTTCAGGCGCAATCCCGAGCGGTTCGTGAGCCCACACCCAAAGCAATGATGCGGTGCGCCATGCGACAAGGGTGTAAGCGTCTTCGATTTCATGCCGTTTTCATCGCATCCAGAAAGAGTTCGCGGTCGACATTGCCGCCTGTAAGCACCACGCCCACGCGTCTGCCGCGCAGACTGCCGCGCTCCTTCAATACTGCAGCCAGCCCGGCTCCCGCAGCGCCTTCGGCGATGTTATGGGTGTCTTCGTAATAGGCCCGCATCGCAGCGGCAATTTCATCCTCGCTCACTGCAACGATATGATCGACGTTGGCCAGAATGATCTCCAGCGCCTCCGGAACAGGAACGCGGCACGAAAGCCCGTCGGCCAGCCGCGTATTCGCCGCATGGGAAACCGCCTTCTTCTCGCGGAACGATATCGCATAAGCCGGCGCATCTTCCGCCACCACGCCGATGATCTTCGTCTTAAGTCCCAGAGCATTGCGAACCGAAATCATCCCGCAGATCGAAGACCCCAGCCCAATCGGCACATACACGGCATCCAACGCAGACGCGCCCTGAAAAAGCTCAAGCGCGTAGGTCGCTGTCCCATGCACCAGCAGCGGGTGAAACGACGGCACTGGATGCAGTCCGCGGGTTTCCGCCAGCGTCATCGCGTGCTCCAGCGCAGCCTGAAAATCATCGCCATGCTCAATCAGTTCAGCGCCCACAGACTGCATGGCGCGGTTCTTCTCGCGGCTGTTGCCATACGGAACCACGATCACCGAAGTTAACCCAAGACGCGAAGCAGCCAGCGCCACCCCTTGTCCATGATTGCCGCGCGTAGCCGCAATCACGCCTGTCACCGCTGGCTGGTTCTTCTTCAGCCAATCCATATAAATCGTCGCGCCGCGCAGCTTGAAAGCGCCCACTGGTGAATGGTTCTCATGCTTTACCCACACTTCCGTTCCAGCACGGGCATTCAGCAGCGGCCAGGTGTATTGCGGCGTTGGCGGCATTACGGTACGAACCAGATGCGTTGCGCGCTGAATCTCTTCAAGGGTAGGTATCAACATGAGATGTGGATGAGGCGCTCCCATCGCTAAGCTAACAAATTTTTCCAGGGTGCCGCGAATGAGTACGCATCCCAGGAATCAACCGAAGTCAGTCAACCAGCGGCGATATAATCAAACCAGCTATGCCGGATTTTAAAATCATCGATGCGCCTCAGCCTCAGGCAACGACTGCGCATCAAAAGACCTTCTACCTGGAAACCTTCGGCTGCCAGATGAACGTGCACGACTCGGAAAAAGTCATCGGCACACTCTCGCAGCAGGGCTACCAGCAGGTCGAAACCGAAGAGGCCGCCGACCTCATCCTCTACAACACCTGCTCCATCCGCGACAAAGCGGAGCAGAAGGTCTTCAATCGCCTCAACGATTACAAGAAGCTCACAGCGCAGGGCAAGCGCTTCGGCGTCCTAGGCTGCGTCGCGCAGCAGGAAGGCGAGCGCATCTTCGAGCGGGCTCCTTATGTCTCGCTCGTCTCCGGCTCAGCCTCCTATCGCAAGCTGCCGGAGATGCTTGTACGACTCGAACTGGGCGAGAAGCGCATCACCGGCCTCGATGACCGCCAGACGGAAGAGACCTTCGAAACCGAATTCACCGCCCGCAGCAATCGGCATCGCGGCTATATCACCATCATCGAAGGCTGCGACAAGTTTTGTGCCTATTGTGTCGTTCCGTACACGCGCGGCAAGGAGCGCAGCCGGACTTCGACCTCAGTACAGGCCGAAGCGCAGCGCATGGCAAATCACGGCTACACCGAAATTCAGCTCCTCGGCCAGAACGTCAATTCCTACAGCGATCCGGAAGGGAAGAAGTCTTTCGCCGAGTTGCTCGCTGCCGTAGGTGAAATTCCCGGCATCCGCCGCGTGCGCTTCACTACCTCGCATCCGCGCGACTTCACCCGCGACATTGTCGAAGCCATTGACGCCGTCCCCTCGCTCTGCGACCATGTCCACCTGCCCGTGCAAAGTGGTTCGTCCGATGTCCTCCACATGATGCAGCGTGAATACACCCGCGACTGGTATCTCGAGCGCATCTCATGGATCAAGGCGGCAAAACGCCAGATCAGCATGACGACAGACATCATCGTAGGCTTCCCCGGCGAAACCCCGGCAGACTTCGAGCAGACTATTACGCTGCTGCACGAAGTCCAATATGACGGCGTCTTCGCCTTTAAATACTCGCCGCGACCCAACACGCCCGCTATTCATATGCCTGATTCGATTCCCGACGAGGTCAAGTCCGAGCGCCTGCAAATTCTGCTTGACCGTCAACGCGAAATTCAGAGAGCTAATTACAGCAATCACATAGGCGAGGTTCTGGAAGTAATGGTTGAAGGCCATAACCAGGCCCGCGGCCAGGTCATTGGCCGCACCTCGCAGAATAAAACGTTGAACTTTACCACCGCGCAGCCTATTCTTCCCGCAGCGGGGAGCTATCTGCCGGTCCGAGTCACTAAGAGCTTCCCCAATAGCCTGGTGGGTGAAGCCGTGGCATAAGGGGAACACTGCATGGAAATCGAGATGAAAATCCGGGGCCTGATGGTGGATCCATCCACCAATGCGCCGATAGTCATTCTGAAAGACGTGCAGGGAGACACTGTGCTGCCCATCTGGGTCGGTCTGTACGAAGCCAATGCCATCGCGCTCGAAGTCGAAAAGGCCACTACGCCCCGGCCCATGACCCATGACCTGCTCAAGAATCTCGTCCAGGGCCTGAACGCAACAGTGCAGCGCGTTGTCGTTACCGAGCTTAAGAACGACACCTTCTATGCAGTCCTGTGGCTTGAGCAGGATGGCGAACTCGTCACGATCGACTGCCGCCCGTCCGACGCGCTGGCCCTTGCCCTGCGCGCCGACTGCCCAATTTATGTGGATGAAGATGTCCTGCGCGTCGCCAAAGTCATCCCCAACCCCACCGATCAGGCAACGCAGGAAGAGCTGCGGCGCTGGCTGGAAAATCTGAACGACGAAGATCTAGGCCGCTACAAGATGTAGCAACGGCCTGATCGCGTTCTTAAGCAAGACCACTATTTAACATTTGGAGTCTAAGTGTCGGTGAACGGCACGACCGCATGAGCTTACGCCGCATCGGGAAACTATTCGCCGCCCAGAACGCCGGGCAGCTGGTCACAGTGCTCACGCAACTCTTGTTGCCACCCGCTTTTCTCCACGCCTATGGAGTAAGCCTGTATGGCCAATGGCTCGCCCTGAGCGCAGCCGTCGCCTACCTCACAACCTTCAATTACGGCCTGCAGACCTTCACCAACATGCAGATGACGATCCACTACCATCGTGGAGAGCTGCAGGAGACGCGCGAAGTGCAGTCCGCGGGACTGCGCATTCTGCTCGCCGCCTTCGTCATCATCGGCGCCGCCCTGTCGGTCATCTTCCTTATTCCGCTCGATTCGCTCCTTCATCTCACCATTCCGCAGCGCGAAGCGCAATGGACGCTCTACATTCTCGGCTGCCAGGTCATCTCCGGAATGGTCTTCGGCTTCTTCAACGGCAGCTATATGGTCATTGGCATGCCGCATCGCGGCCAGAACTTCGGCAATCTCAACCAGCTACTCATCATGCTGCTGCAGGTCGGCCTCGCGCTCAGGCATTCCGCTTTCCCGCTGATCGCGGGCGCGCAACTGACCCTCACGCTTCTTGGTTCGATCTTTCTGATCTTTGACTTCAGCCGTCTCGCGCCCGATATCCGCCCCACCTTGCGCTACTGGAAGCCCGGCTCGCTCGGCGTCATGCTCAAGCCCAGCGCGCAGTATGCCTTGCTTTATTCGTCAAACGTCCTCGCCTACCAGATACCGACGCTGCTCATGCAGCGAATCCTTGGCCCGGCGACGGTCGTGGTCTACAGCGTCACCCGCACCGTCTACTCGATGAGTCGTCGTCTGCTCTTTATCGTCACCAACTCCATCGGCCCCGAGATCACCATCACCTTCGGCCAGCGCAACTGGCGAAAGCTGCACAAGCTTTATGAATTCTCCGAGCGCATCATCCTGCTCATGACCACGCCCATCACTTTCGGCTCCATGCTGGCGACGCCGCTGCTGTTGCAGCTCTGGCTGCATAAGGGCAA
>Ga0335073_10016177_pt1 | contig 10422 bp, 7 predicted proteins | sample Lox_Sample_22_FD_207093 | JGI IMG/M metagenome (GOLD analysis project Ga0335073, IMG submission 207093) | Soil microbial communities from Loxahatchee National Wildlife Refuge, Florida, United States - Lox_Sample_2.2 | ecosystem: Environmental > Terrestrial > Soil > Wetlands | place: USA: Florida...
TCGGCGTCACCGGGCAGTTCTCGGCGGTCGACAACCTGCTCACCGGCCAGGAGAACCTGCTGCTGATGGCGGACCTGCTGCACCTGGACCGCCGCGAGGGCCGCCGGCGGGCCGCCGAGCTGCTGGGCCGGTTCGACCTGGCCGACGTGGCGGGCAAGGCGGCCGCGACCTACTCCGGCGGCATGCGGCGCAAGCTCGACCTCGCGATGACGCTGGTGGGCCGTCCCCCGATCATCTTCCTCGACGAGCCCACCACCGGCCTGGACCCGCGCAGCCGCCGCGGCATGTGGAAGATCATCCGTGACCTGGTGGCCGGCGGGGTCACGATCTTCCTGACCACGCAGTACCTGGAGGAGGCCGACCAGCTCGCCGACCGGATCGCCGTCCTTGACCACGGCCGGCTGGTCGCCGAGGGGACCCCCGACGAGCTCAAGCGGCTCGTCCCCGGCGGCCGGATCCGGCTGCAGTTGACCGACGCCGCCCAGCTCGACCGCGCCGCCCGCCTGATCGAGGAAGGGACGCGCGACGACGAGGCGCTCGTGTTGCGGGTCCCGAGCGACGGCAGCGTCGCGTTCCTGCGGGCGGTGCTCAGCCGGCTCGACGCCGGGTCGGTCGGGGTCGCCGCGCTGTCGGTCGACACCCCCGACCTGGACGACGTTTTCCTGACCCTGACCGGCCAGCCCGACCTGGAGGACGACCCGCGATGAGTACCTTGTCGTACGCCGCGCGCGATTCCGCGACGATGCTGCGGCGCAACCTGGTGCACCTGATGCGCTACCCGGCCATGGCGGTCTCGGTGCTGGGGCTGCCGGTCATCATGCTGCTGCTGTTCGTCTACGTCTTCGGCGGCACCCTGGGCGCCGGCCTCGGCGCCGCCCGGGGCCTGTCCTACATCGACTATCTCGCTCCCGGGATCATGGTGTTGGCCGTGTGCTCCGGGGCGGTGTCCACGGCGGTGTCCGTCAACGTGGACATGACCGAGGGCATCATCAACCGGTTCCGCACGATGGCGATCGCCCGCACCAGCGTGCTGACCGGGCACGTCGCGGGCAGCGTGATCCAGACCGTGCTCAGCGCGGTGCTGGTCACCGGCGTCGCCGTCGCGGTGGGGTTCCGGCCCACGGCCAGTCCCGCCGACTGGGCCGCGGCGTTCGGCCTGGTCGTGGCGCTGGCGTTCGCGACGACCTGGCTGTCGGTCGCGCTCGGCCTGATCGCCAAGACCCCGGCCACCGCGAGCAACCTCCCGATCCCGCTGTTCTTCCTGCCGTTCCTGGGCAGCACGTTCGTGCCCCCGGCGTCGATGTCGGCCGGGATCCGCTGGTTCGCCGAGTACCAGCCGTTCACCCCGATCATCGACACGATGCGCGGACTGCTGACCGGCACGCCCATCGGCCATGACGGCCTGATCGCCGTCGCCTGGTGCGCGGGCACGATACTGGTCGGGTACCTGTGGGCCCGGGCGGTGTACAACCGGGGAGGTCGCTGATGCTCACCATCGGCCAGCTCGCGGACTACGTCGGGGTCACGGTGCGCGCGGTGCGGTACTACCACCAGCGCGGCCTGCTGCCCGAGCCGGAACGAGACGGCTCGGGCTACCGGCGGTACGGCGCGCAAGCCGTCGTCGACCTGATCCGGATCAAGACGCTGGCCGACACGGGCGTGCCCCTGGCCCGGATCGAGACCCTGCTGGGCGCCGAGCCGGAGCAGTTCGCCCAGGCCATCGCCCAGATCGACCGGGCGCTGCGGATGCGGATCCGTGACTTGCAACAACAGCGGCACCGGATCGCTGAGCTCGCCGCGGGCGACCACCTGTTCCTGCCCGACGAGGTCGTCGCCCTGCTCGACGAGCTGCGCCGGCTCGGCGTGAGCCAGCGGGCCGTCGATCTGGAACGCGACGGCTGGATCCTGCTCGCCGCCCGCTCCCCCGGCCAGGCCGCGGGGCTGGTCAGGGACAAGCGGTCGTCCCTGGCCGACCCCGAGTTCCGGCGCCTCTACCTGGCCTGCGACCAGGCCTTCGACTGGGATCCGGCCGACCCCCGGCTCGACGAGGTGGCCGACGCCATGGTGGCCTTCGCCGCCCGCCACCCTCCGGACCCGGACCGCCCGACGCTGGATGACCCGGTCGCCGTGGACCTGCTCTCGTCGCCGCCCGGCGGCACCTCCCCGGCCTGGGACCGGCTGCTGCGGCTGACGACCGACAGGTCGCGGGCCATTACCGGTGCTCGATGAGCGGCAGTTCGTTGCTGGTGGCCATGGTGTACATGCCCGCCATCCACAGCTGCCCGTCGATCGCGGTGATGCCGCAGCCGGACCACGAATCATGCCCGGCCGTTCCAGTGCTCGGCCAGAATCCCGAAGACGTTGCCGGCGCCTTCCTGGTCGCCCCCCACCCACGTCGGACGGTGAGAGGGCGACGAGCCCGCGATCGAGCCGAGGCTGTTGTCCGACGTGCCGAGCAGCTGGGCCCGCTGCAGGTCCAGCCGCCCGCCCGGGGGGGCCGACGTGGTCATCGACGTCGGCTCCGCCGGGGTGATGTCCGGACTGCGACGAGACGATAGCGGTTTGACCACTAATGCGGCGCGTGCCCGGCCTGTCAGCGGGTGACGGCGCTCTCCGCCGCGCGCCCGTAGAGCTCGGCGGCCCGCCAGCAGTACCAGGCGACGACCGAGCGGTACGGCCGGTACGGGTCGCCGAGCGGGTCGAGTTCCCTGGCGGTCGGCGCCGGGATCCCCCAGGCCAGCCCGAACCCTCTCCGCACGCCCAGGTCACCGGTGGGCCACACGTCCAGGCGGCGCAGCTGGAACATGAGGAACATCTCGGCCGTCCATTTGCCGATGCCGCGGACCTCCGACAGCCGGGCGACCACCTCGGCGTCGTCCTGGGTCCGGAGCCGCTTCGGGTCGAGCACGACCGTCCCGTCCAGCACCTTGGCCGCGAGATCCTGCAGCGAGGCCGTCTTGGCGGCGGACAAGCCGACGGACCGCAGCGTGGCGGAAGGCAGGGACAGCAGCCGCTCCGGGGCGATGTCGCCGTCGAGCGCGGCGATCAGCCGCCCGTGGATCGCGGCGGCCGCGGCGCCGGCTAGCTGCTGGTACACGATCGCGCGGACCAGCGTGGCGAAGTGCGTCTCAGTCGGCGGCCGGACCCGGGCCGGGCCAGCCTCGGCCACCAGGCGCCGCAGCACGGGATCCCGCTCGGCCAGGACGGCCGAGGCCGCCGGCCAGCTGCGGACCGGTCGCTGTGTGACTGGCTGTTCGGCCATGGCCCCAGCCTGCCATCCACCCCGGCTTACCGGCCAGGCGACCGGGCGCCCTCCCGTGGCGGGCGGTCTCCTTGTTAGCCTGCTGATCGGTGGCTAGCTGCCAGCCGGCCTGGGATCCAGGTGCGGGACGTCCGCGTGAGCGAGGCATGCCGATGAGCGAGCAGATCAGCGGGACGCACGGGCCGGCGGAGGATGACGCGATCAAGCGCCAGGAGCGCCAGGAGCTGCAGCAGCACGGCGACGAGTGGCCCGACGAGGACGCGCCGGACGAGGGTGAGCCGGCCGCGGTCTGGGCCGAGGAGGGCCGGTTTGCCGGAGAGCCGCCCGGGGAGGACTGGCTGGGCATCGAGCTGCGCGCGGAGCTGGCCCGGCACCTGAACCGCACCGATTACCCGGTCACCCGGGCGCACCTGCTCGACACCCTGACGGCCCAGGGGGCGGACCAGCGGCTGCTGGACCGGGTGTCGTCGCTCCCTGCCCAGGCCAGGTACGGCCATCTGAGCTCGCTGGTCCGGGCCCTGGGCCTGCCGGACGAGCACCGCCCCACCTGAGGCGCGCTGGGTACCGCTGAGCGACTAGCCCGGCCCTCGCTCGCGCTTGGCGCGGCGACACCGAGCACCACTGCGCGTCCTGGCTACCGTCGGCTGGGCCGGGCGCGCTGCCTTCCGCAGGCCGGCCGGAACGACGCGCCACGCCATGCCGCACTGTGGCGGATGTCCATATTGTTTGGTAACTTTCCTAATTAATTTCAGGGCGACCCGGTTCCCGGCGGTTCCGGGCGGCGCACGGAGGTCGGCTCATGAGGTACGCACCAAGATGGCTGGCCCTGTCCACCGCCCTGGCCGCGGCGGCCACGCTGGCCGTCGCGGCGGCCCCGGGGCCCGTCGCGGCCGCCGCGACGCTTCCCCCGCCGGTCGTCCGGGTCAACCAGGTCGGGTACTCCCCCGGCAGCCCGAAGGTCGCGTTCGCGATGCTGCCCCGGGCGGTCGGCAGCGTCAGCTTCACGGTCGTCGGCGGCCACGGCGTGGTCTACCGTGGCCGGTCGGCCGATGACGTCGGGCGGTGGAACGTCAACTACCGGGCGGTGTACCAGCTCGACTTCTCGGCGGTGCGCCGCCCGGGCCGCTACCGGGTCGAGATCTCCGGGCCGCCGTCCGCCGTCTCCCCCCCGTTCCTGATCGCCGGGTCACAGCAGCTGTACCACGGGCTCGTGAACAACGCGGTGCGCTACTTCACCTCGGAGCGGGACGGCGCCGACGTCGTGTCCTCGGTCCTGGACCGCAAGCCGGCCAACCTCACCGACCGTCGCGCGTACGTCTACAAGGACCCCCGCTACGACAGCAACGATAACCTGCTCGGCAAGCTGACCCGGATCGGCGGCCCGGTCAACGTGGCCGGCGGCTGGTTCGACGCCGGCGGCGGCTACGAGAAGTTCGGCTACACCGCGAGCTACGCCGACGGGCTGATGCTGATCGCGGCCCGCGACTTCCCCGGCCAGTACCGCACGCTGCTGCCCGAGGCCGCCTTCGGCCTCAGCTGGCTGCGCAAGCTGTGGAACCCGGCCAAGAAGGTCCTGTACATCCAGGTGGGCATCGGCACCGGGAACGCCAGCAACACCATCCAGGGCGACTACAACTTCTGGTTCCTGCCGCAGGCCGAAGACCGGATGAACATCAAGCCCGGCGGCAACCCCGGCCCCACCGCGTACTACGTCAAGTACCGGCCGGTGTTCGCGGCCGCGCCGCCCGGCAAGCCGGTCAGCCCGGACCTGGCCGGGCGCTTCGCCGCCGACTTCGCGCTGGGCGCCCAGCTCGACGCGCGGACCAGCCGGGCCAGCGCCGAGCACCTGCTGTCGCTCGCCCGGGGCGTCTACGCGATGGCGAAGACCACCGACGTGGGCCAGATCGTCACCACGTTCCCCCACGACTTCTACCCGGGCACCGAGTGGAAGAGCGACATGCTCTGGGGCGCCGCGGAGATCGCGCTCGCCGACGAGGCGCTGCACGCCCCGGCCGGGCAGCTGAGGGACGACCTGCAGGTCGCGGCGCGCTGGGCGGACGCCTACATCGCGCAGGGCCACCCGGTGGGCGGGGACACCCTGAACCTGTACGACAACGGGGCGCTCGGCGAGGCCGACCTGCTGCAGGCCATGCGCCAGGCGCCGCTGCCGCCGGTCATCGCCCCGTCGGCGCTGCTGAACGACCTGGCCGCGCAGCTGCGGGTCGGCGAGGACTGGGCCCAGGGCGACCCGTTCCAGCTCGGCACGGCCCTCGGCCCGAGCGACGCCACGCCGCACGCGTTCGGCCTGTTCATCACCAACGCGCTGTACCGGCGGTACGGCGGCTCGGACGCCTACCAGGCGTTCGCGCAGCAGCAGCTGAACTTCGCGCTCGGCGCCAACGGCTGGGGCAGCTCGTTCGTGGTCGGGGCGGGCAGCACGTTCCCGAACTGCATGCAGAGCGAGATCGCGAACCTGGCCGGCTCGCTGAACGGGCGGGGCAACATCCAGCTCGGGGCCACGACCGACGGCCCGAGCAGCCCGGACAACTTCGTCGGCCTCGGCACCGTCACCGGGATGAAGGCCTGCCGCGCGGGCCACTACAAGGCGTTCGACACGGCCACGGCGGCCTACGAGGACAACGTGGTCAGCTGGCCGTCGGTCGAGCCGGCCGACGACTACACCGCCAACTCGCTGCTGGCCTTCGCGCTGGCCGGGGCGCACGGCCGCTAGCCGCACGCGGGCGACCCCGGCGGCGCCGCGGCTCTCCGGGCTGGCCCACTCCATCTGGGTGATCTCAGCGCCCCGGCCCGCTGCGACAATCGGGAGCATGAGCGATGATCACGCGCCTGCTGAGCTGCCCGACCCGGCCTCGCTAACGGAAGAGGAGCACCGGCTGCGGGAGGCCCGGACCGGCGTGCCGTGGCGGGCCTGGGGGCCGTACCTCAGCGAGCGCCAGTGGGGCACGGTCCGCGAGGACTACAGCGACAGCGAGGACGCCTGGTCGTACTTCAGCCATGATCAGGCGCGGTCTCGCGCGTACCGGTGGGGCGAGGACGGCCTGGCCGGGGTCAGCGACGACAAGCAGCGGCTGTGCCTGGCTCTCGCGCTGTGGAACGAGCGGGACCCGATCCTCAAGGAGCGGCTGTTCGGCCTGACGAACGCCGAGGGCAACCACGGCGAGGACGTCAAGGAGTACTACTTCTACGTCGACAACCTGCCCACCCACAGCTACCAGCGCTATCTCTACAAGTACCCGCAGGCCGAGTTCCCCTACGCCGACCTGGTGGCGGTGAACCGGGCCCGGTCCCGGCACGAATTGGAGTACGAGCTCGTCGACACGGGCGTCTTCGACGACGGCCGCTACTTCGACGTCGAGGTGGAATACGCCAAGGCCGCGCCCGAGGACATCGTGTGCCGGGTCACGGTGCACAACCGGTCCGACCAGGACGCCGCGCTGCACGTGCTGCCCACGCTGTGGTTCCGCAACACCTGGTCGTGGGACACTGGCGGGCCCCGGCCCCGGCTCTCCCGCGCCGAGGCCGCCGGCCCGGCCGTCCGGGCTGAGCACGACCAGCTCGGCGTGCTGTACCTGTACGCGGAGCCGGGCGCGGCCCTGCTGTTCTGCGAGAACGAGACGAACACCGCGCGCGTCTTCGGCACCGCGCCCGTGACCCGATTCGCCAAGGACGGCATCGGCGATCACCTGCTGCACGGCGCGGACACCGTGAACCCGGCCGGCGAGGGGACCAGGGCCGCGGCGCAGGTCCGGCTGGTCGTGCCGGCGGGCGGGCAGGCCGCGACGATGGTGCGGCTCACCCGCCAGGACCCGGACGCGCTCGCGGCGCCGTTCGCCGGCGCCGGCGAGCTGATCGCGCGGCGGCGGGCCGAGGCGGACGAGTTCTACGACGCGATCACGCCGCCCGAGGTGAGCGACGACGCCAAGGCGGTCATGCGCCAGGCCCTGGCCGGGATGCTGTGGTCCAAGCAGTGCTACTACTTCGACGTCGACCGGTGGCTGCGCGAGCGGCACGCCCACCCGCTGCGGGCGCCGCTGCGGCACGGCAGCCGCAACGAGGCCTGGTTCCACATGCTCAACCACGACGTGGTGTCCATGCCCGACAAGTGGGAGTACCCGTGGTACGCGGCCTGGGACCTCGCGTTCCACTGCCTTCCGCTGGCCATGGTCGACCCCGACTTCGCCAAGAGCCAGATCGACCTGATGCTCTCCCAGGGGTACCTGCACCCGAACGGGCAGATGCCGGCCTACGAGTGGAACTTCGGGGACGTGAACCCCCCGGTACACGCGTTCGCCGCCTTGTTCCTGCAGAACCTGGAGACCGGTCTGGGCGAGCCGGACCTGCCGTTCCTGCAGGAGTGCTTCTCCCGGCTGCTGCTGAACTTCACCTGGTGGGTGAACCGCAAGGATCCCACCGGCCGCAACGTGTTCGAGGGCGGATTCCTCGGCCTGGACAACATCGGGGTGTTCGACCGCAGCGCGGTGCTGCCCACGGGCGGGCGCCTGGAGCAGGCGGACGGCACCGCCTGGATGGCGATGTTCAGCCAGAACATGCTCGAGCTGGCCCTGGTCCTGGCCGGGCACGACGAGACCTACGAAGAGTTCGTGCTCAAGTTCGTCGAGCACTTCTTCTGGATCGCGGCCGCCGTGGACCCGGTTGGCGAGCATCCCGATGAGATGTGGGACGACGAGGACGGCTTCTTCTACGACGTGCTGCGGCTGCCCGACGGCAGCGGGAAGCGGATCAAGGTCCGCTCGCTGGTCGGCCTGCTGCCGTTGTGCGCCGCCACGCTGATCGAAGCCCATGACCTGGAGCGCTACCCGCGGATCGCCGCCAAGGCCGCCGAGTTCCTGGACCGCAACCGGGACCTGCTCTGCAACATCGCCGACCCGTTCGTGCCCGGCGTCCGCGGCCGGCGGCTGCTGTCGCTGGTGAACGAGGACAAGCTGCGCCGGATCCTGGCCCGGATGCTGGACGAGGAGCGCTTCCTGGGCCCGCACGGGATCCGGTCGATCTCGCGCTGGCACCTCGACCATCCCTACGTCCTCGACGTCGCCGACACCGAGTACCGGGTGCAGTACGAGCCGGCCGAGTCGACCACCGGGATGTTCGGCGGCAACTCCAACTGGCGCGGGCCGGTCTGGTTCCCGATCAACCTGCTGCTGGTGCGCGCCCTGATCACGCACTACCGGTACTACGGCGACAGCCTGAAGGTCGAGTGCCCCACCGGCTCCGGGACGATGATGACCCTGTTCGAGGTGGCGCAGGAACTGTCCCGCCGCCTGGCCGGGACGTTCCTGCAGGACAGCGAGGGGCGGCGCCCGGTCTACGGCGGGACCACGCTGTTCCAGGAGGACCCGCACTGGCGGGACCTGATCCTGTTCTACGAGTACTTCCACGGCGACAACGGGGCCGGGCTGGGCGCCTCGCACCAGACCGGGTGGACCGGCGTGGTGGCCAGGGTGATCCAGAGCCTGGGCCAGTTCGACGCCGCTTCCGTGCTCGACGACGCCCGGTGGCCGATGGCCCGTCCCTACCGCCGCCTCGCCGCGGAGCCCGTGGCCGAGGTGACCACGGCCCGCCGGGCCCGCGGCCTGACCGGGCAGGAGTCGGCCGGCTGACGCTGGCCGGCCGCTGACCCGGCCGGACCGGCCCGCTGGCCGTTATGGCTCGCGCAGGGACAGCGCGGCCAGCGCGGCGTTGACGATCGAGCCGGCGTCGAGGTCGTGCGCGCGGTACAGGTCGCCGACCGTGCCGGACTGCCCGAACGCGTCCACGCCCAGGCTGACGGCGGGCACGCCCAGCGCCGACCCGAGCCAGCTCAGGGTGTGCGACGCCGCGTCGTGCACGGTCACGACCGGCGCCCGGGAGCCGAACACGCTGCGCAGCGCCCCGGGGACGGACGGCGTGGTCGCGGTGCGGACCCCCTGCCGCAGGGTCCGCTGCCAGGCCCGGTAGAGCCGGTCGGCCGAGGTCACGTCGATGACGTGCGCGGCGATGCCCTCGTCGGTCAGCTCGGCGGCCGCGGCGAGCACCTCGGGCAGGACGGCGCCCGAGCCGGCCAGGTAGACCGCGGGTGCGCCCTGCGCGGCGGCCCCGGCCGCGTCGACCAGCGGGTAGGCGCCGGCCAGCACCTGGCGGCGCAGGATCGCGTCGCCCAGGCGGTCCCGCGCGCGGGCGAACGGGTCCTGGTCGATGCCCCGGGTGCTGAGCCGGAAGTAGTACGAGCCTTGCTCGGCGGGGGTGGTCCCGGGCGGCGCGGCGTCCGCGGCCGCGATCGACTGCAGGGCCCCGCATAGCAGCCAGTCGAGCGCGGCCGCGTACGCGGGCTCGATGAACGTGACCCCCGGCAGCTCCAGGCCGACCGACGCGGTGATGGTCGACTGGTGCGCGCCCCCCTCGGGGGCGAGGGAGACCCCGGACGGGGTGCCGGCCACCACGAACCGCGCGCCGGAGTAGACGGAGTAGACGAACGCGTCCAGGCCGCGCAGCACGAACGGGTCGTACACGGTGCCCACCGGGAGCAGCGGCTGATCCGACAGGTCCCAGGACAGGCCGAGCTGGCCGAGCAGCAGGAACAGGTTCATCTCGCTGATGCCCAGCTCGATGTGCTGGCCTTCGGGGCCCTCGGACCATTTCAGCGCGGCGTCCTCGCTCCACGAGCGGCGGGCGGCCGGGCTGAACACCCCCATGCGGTTGATGAAGCCAGCCAGGTTGGTGGACGTGGCGACGTCCGGCGCGGCGGTGACCAGGAACGGCGCGACGGCCTCGTCGCGGGACAGGCCGACGAGGATCCGGCCCAGCGCCTCCTGGGTGGACATCCCCCGGCCGACGCGCAGGCCGGTCGAGTCGGGCACGGCCAGGGCCGGCGGGTGGCCCCGCGGCGCCCGGGCCAGGTGCTCGCGCCGGGCCGTCACCCACTGCCCGGCCGCCGTCATCGGGTCGAGCCGGTCCCACTCGGTGGCCAGGGTCAGGCCGAGCCGCTCGCGCAACTCGTCGACCTGGGCCGTGGTCACCAGCGCGGAGTGGTTGCGCGGGTTCCCGGCCAGCGGCAGGCCCCAGCCCTTGACCGTGTAGGCGAACACCACGCCGGGCCGGACCTTGTCCCGGTCGCACTCGCCGAAGGCGTCCAGCAGGGAGCG
>Ga0335073_10016178_pt1 | contig 10422 bp, 4 predicted proteins | sample Lox_Sample_22_FD_207093 | JGI IMG/M metagenome (GOLD analysis project Ga0335073, IMG submission 207093) | Soil microbial communities from Loxahatchee National Wildlife Refuge, Florida, United States - Lox_Sample_2.2 | ecosystem: Environmental > Terrestrial > Soil > Wetlands | place: USA: Florida...
GTACCTGCGGGCTAACATTTTCCGTTTCGAACGTCCGGCGGCGCGCGATTTTCAGATCGATCCCGACGAGGTTGCTCGCCGCATCACGCCGAGAACCCGACTCATTTGTCTCACCAATCTTCACAATCCGTCAGGCGCGCTCAGCAGCGAGGAGACGCTGGCCCGGGTTGGCGAGATCGCCTGGAAATCCGGCGCGCAGGTGCTCGTCGACGAAGTCTACCTTGATATGGTTTACGACCAGCCGCCGCGCTCGTCGTTCCACCTCGGCAGCAATTTCGTCGTCACCACCAGCCTCACTAAAGCCTACGGTCTGAGCGGCCTTCGCTGCGGCTGGATCCTGGCGCAGCCGGATACAGCGAAGCGCATGTGGCGGCTCAACGATCTCTTTGCCGCCTCACCCGTGCACCCCGGCGAGTTGCTCAGCGTCGTGGCCCTCGACCTGCTGGACAAAATCAACGCGCGCGCCCGCAAACTTCTCGAAACCAATCGCAAAGCTCTCGATGCCTTCTTCAGCGGCCGTGGCGATCTCGGCGGATTTCGCGGACCCTGGGGCACGGTGTGTTTTCCGCGGCTGAAACAGGGTTCAGTCGAGGAGTTTTGCGAATTTCTGCGCGCCCGCTATCAGACCAGCGTAGTGCCCGGGCGTTTTTTTGAGATGCCGGAGCATTTCCGGATCGGCATCGGCGGCGATCCGGCCATGACCGCGGAAGCCCTGCAGCGCCTCGCCGCGGCGCTCGATGCCTGGGGAGCAAAGCGCGCGTGACCCGCTCCACCGGCATCCGTATCGGCATCGACTGGGGCGGCACCAAGATCGAGGCGCTGGCCATGGACGGCGACGGCCGCGAACTCCGCCGCATCCGCATCCCCACGCCGCGCCACGATTACGAAGGCTGCATCCGGGCAGTTGCGGAGCTGATTGCGTCCCTCGAGCGCGAGGTCGGCCCCACGGGTCCCATCGGCGTCGGCATCCCCGGCACGATTGTGCCATCGACGGGTCTCGTGAAAAATGCGAACTCCACCTGGCTGAACGGAAGGCCGCTCGAGCGGGATCTGTCCGACGCCCTGGGCCGCGAGGTCCGATGCGTGAACGACGCGAATTGCCTCGCGGTCTCCGAGGCTGTCGATGGCGCGGCTGCGGGCTACGCGGTCGTTTTTGCCGCGATTCTGGGCACCGGTTGTGGCGCGGGGATCGCACTTCACGGCCGCATGCACATCGGACCCAACGGACTCGCCGGTGAATGGGGCCACAATCCGCTGCCCTGGCAGCGTCCCGACGAGTACCCCGGCGATCCCTGCTACTGCGGCCAGCGCGGCTGCATCGAGCGATGGCTCTCCGGTCCGGCACTCGAAGCGGACTACCTCCGAGCCTCAGGGTCGACGCTTCCCGGATCAGAAATCGTAGCTGCGGCCGAGTCTGGAGAGGCGCAGGCCACGGCCGCGCTGGATCGCTATGAGGATCGACTTGCTCGTGCGCTCGCCCACGTTGTCAACCTGCTCGATCCCGACATTATTGTGGTGGGCGGCGGACTTTCCCGCATCGACCGCCTCTATCGCAACGTGCCGCCGAGAATCGCGGGGTGGGCCTTTGGCAAGGCTGCGGACACTCAGGTCGTTCCCGCGAAGCACGGAGACTCCAGCGGCGTCCGCGGCGCGGCTCGCCTGTGGTCGTAATGGGCAGGGAAGTGGTGACCCCGGGAAGATTCGAGCTTGAGCCGCTATGCGTGCGTCTGAGCCCGCAGGCGAAATCCTGAGCGCAGCGAAGGATCGCTGGCGGAATGGTGACCCCGGGAAGATTCGAACTTCCGACACGCAGTTTAGGAAACTGCTGCTCTATCCACCTGAGCTACGGGGCCACTTGTTGTATTGCATTGTTTTCAAATGATTTATGCTATTTTTCTCGGTCCTCCGTGAAGTCGCGTTTTTGCCGGTGACCGATTTGGTGACCAGTTCATTTCCGCGTTTCGCGGCTGTTCTGCTCTGGAGAGGCCCGAGCCGATCCACAGCGGCACGGTTGGGCGGGGCCGCAAGGTGCGCGTAACGCATCGATATCTGGATGCTGCTGTGTCCCATCAGTTTCGCCACTGTACGGAGATCAACCCCCGCCATAACCAGCCTACTTGCAAAGGTATGACGGTTGCAATGCCAGGAGTAGTCCTTGATCTTCGCTTCTGTCAGCGCTTCATTGAACCAGCGCCGGTAATTGTGCTGCGGACCGCGAACCTTCTATGAGTGGAAGTCGAAGCTTGGCGGCATGGACGAGAGCGAGGCGCAGCGTCTGCGGCAGATAGAAGACGAGAAGCGGGGACTGAAGCAGCTGGTGGCGGATCTCAGCCTGGATAAGGAGATGTTGAAGGCGGTGATCGGGAAAAACGGCTGGAGCTTGCCGAGGCGAGGAAAGAGGTGGCGTTCGTGTCTGCTGAGTTCGGGCAGAGCGTGCGCGCTGCCTGCAAGCTGCTGGGCGTGGGTCGATCGAGTTACCGCTATGAGCCGAGGCCGGTCTGGCCGTGCGGCGGCTCCGGTGCAAAGTATTGTCCAGGCGGCGAATCCCCGCGACATACCCGGCACAAGCGTTATATGCTGGAGCACACAATCCTGGCGCAAGCCTGCCCCCCACCAGCGCTCCAATGCGCCAAATCTGAATTGGATTCGGGTGCCAGCGGCATGGCCGAGAGCCCCAAACGTCCCGCCAGCGAGACGCCGACGTATATCGGCACCGCTACGGCAGTCAGCAGTTCGAGCGGCGATGTGCGTCCAGGGCAGACGCCGCCTCCGGGCGACAATCAGGCGACGCTGGCCGACATCGAACTCGCGCGCACGCGCGTTCCGCAATCGGGTGCCTGGAACGAAGCGGATGCGGTGCTGGAGCCGGGCACGGTTCTTGCTGCGCGCTACGAAATCCTTACCGCCCTCGGCACCGGCGGCATGGGCTCCGTCTACATGGCCCGGGACAGCGAGCTGGACCGGCTGGTTGCCCTCAAGGTGATCCGCCCGGAGCTGGCGCGCAACCAGGCCATCGTCGACCGCTTCAAGCAGGAGATCCGCCTCTCCCACAAAGTCACCCACCGCAACGTCGTCCGCATGTACGATCTTTCCGAAGACGCCGGCATGCGCTTCGTCACCATGGAGCTGATTGCCGGCCGCGATCTGCGCACCATCCTCGAAGAACGCGGCAAGCTGCCGCCGGACGAGGCAGTGGACATCTTCCAGCAGATTTGTTTTGCCCTGGAAGCCGCGCACAGCGTCGGCGTCCTGCACCGCGACCTGAAGCCGCAGAACGTCATGCGCGAGGACTCCGGGCGCGTGGTGGTGATGGACTTCGGCCTGGCGCGCAACATGCAGGGCGACGGCATGACCCGCTCCGGCGCCCTGCTGGGCACCTTTGAGTACATGTCCCCCGAGCAGGCGCTGGGTAAGGAGCTGGATCAGCGATCGGACATCTTCGCCCTGGGCCTCATCGGCTACGAGATGCTGACCGGCAACATGCCGTTTAAAGCCGACAGTGCCATCGCCAGCCTGCTGATGCGCACCCGTGAGCGCGCCGTGCCCATTTCTCAGATCGATGGCACCATCCCCGGCGCGCTGAGCAGCCTGATCGCCAGGTGCCTGGCCACCGAGGTCGAGGCCCGCTACAAAACGGTCGGCGACGTACTGCATGATCTGGCGGCGTGGCGCGGCAAAGCCGCAGCGCAGAGTTTGCGCTTTACCGCCAACGTGCCGTCGCAGGGAATCAGCAGCCGCTGGCTGTTGGCCGCCGCCGGCGGCGTGGTGATCCTTGCCGCGGCCGTCACCGCTCCCATGGCCGTGCGCCACTTCGCCGGCTCTCATGCGCCGGCCAGTGCAGCGGCAACTCCCAGCGTCTCGCTGGCGATTATGCCGTTTTACAATGCCTCCGGCGATGCCTCTCAGGATTGGCTGGGCGCCAGCCTCGCCGAGATGCTTGGCACCGACATCGGCGGCTCGGCGTCGGTTCGCCTCGTCTCTCCCGACCGCCTGCAACAGGTGCTGAAGGATCTGCACCTGTCCGCCGTGTCCCAGGCAGACCTCGGCACTCTGCATCGCGTCGCCCAGTTCACCAACGCGCAGACCATCATTTTTGGCCAGTACATCAAGGCCGGATCGGCCATCCGCATCAACACTACGGTCCTCGACCTGGCCCACGACACGCGCTCGGTCCTGACCACCGACATTCCTTCGGAAAACGACTTGCTCGCCTCCGTCGACACGCTGGCGGCACAGCTTCGCCAAAAGTTGACCGCCGACCCGAAACTGCTGAACGATCTGCGGGCGCATGCCGACCGGCCCCAGACCACTTCTATCGCGGCGTTGCAGGCGTACGAGAGCGGACTGAGCCTGGAGCGAGCCGGCAACGACGTTCAGGCGCTGCAGGAATTTGAGACCGCCACCACCGCGGATCCGGGCTTTGCCCTCGCCTGGTCCAGACTCGCGGACTCTTATTCCAGCCTCGGCCATGACGATCTGGCGCAGAGCGATTCGCGCCGCGCGCTCGATTTGAGCGAAAACCTTCCCGCCCGGGAGCGCCTGCTCATCGCGGCGGACGATGCCCGGATCAACAACAATCCGCAGAAGGCCATTGAGGCGTACCTGCAGCTGGCCGTGGCCGATCCGTCTGATACCGATATCCAGTTCAGGCTGGCCAGGCTCTACCAGCAGACCGGCGATTTCGATGCTGCGCGGAAGAAGCTGGCCCTGGTGCTGGCCGCCGATCCGAACAACGTCGAGGCGATGCTGCTCAGCGGACAGGTCGCGGTCCTTAGCGACGACCCCAACGGCGCCCTCGATGTTCTCAACCGCGCGCTGCCCCTTGCCACCGAGCTCGACAATCAGGGAGAGAAAGCGGCTATCCTGCAGGCCACCGGCGTCGCCTATTCCCAGCTGAACCGGGTCAGCGACGCGCTCGACAATTATCAGCAGTCGCTGGCGATCAAGAAGCAGATCGGCAACAAGCACGGCGAGGCGGCCAGTCTGGAACAGATCGCCGACCTGCTCGACCAGCAGGGCAAACCGGCCGACGCGCTGGCCACCTATAACCAGGCACTGGCGCTGCGGCGCGAGATCGGGGATCAGGCCGGCATCGGCGGCTCCCTCATCGATATCGGCAGCTTCTATCACGACCACGGCCAGGTCGCTCAGGCCCTGCAGCACTTCACCGACGCCCTTCAGATTGAGCGCCAGCTCGGCGACCAGACCAATCAGGCGCTGTGCCTCAACAACATTGGCGCCATCCGGATGGACCAGGGCGCGTATCAGGATTCCCTCACCTACCTGGAGCAGGGGTACGAACTGCGCCAGAAACTGAACGTCCCGGCGGACCTCGGCGAATCTCTGCACAATCTTGCCGAAGTGAACATGCGGCTGGGGCAACTGGATACGGCGCTGAACGACTACCTGCAGGCCATCAACGCCTACCGGGCCGCGAACGACCCGCGCGGTGTGGCCATCGAGTCGAACGGCATGGCGAAGATCTTTGCGGCACAAGGCCGCTATGGGGCTGCGCTCGGTTCCATGAAGGACGCGCTCACCATCCTGCAGCAGTCGAAGGAGATGACCTCGCTGACCGTGGAAGTGATCGGCGGCTGGGGCGATCTGCTGGCGCAAGTGGGGCGCGGCTCCGAGGGGCAGGCCAGCCTCGAGCAGGCCCTGCATGTGGCCCAGCAGATCGGCAACAACTGGGCGGCCGCGCTGGCGATGAACTGGATCGGCGATGCGGCGTATTACCAGGGAAATTATGCGGCCGCGCGCGACCAGTACGACCGCGCCCTGGCGACTGCCGCGACGACCCAGGATAAGGAAACCATCCTTCTCTCCAGGGTGAACCGCGCCAAGGCCGATTTGGCTCTGGGGCACGCTGCGCAGGTGATCCCGCAGTTCAGGGCCTTCGCGCAGGATGCCGACTCGCTGGGATTGAAGGCGCTTTCCGTGGAGTGTGCCGTCGATCAGGTTCAGGCGGAGGTCGCCGTGAGGAACTCAGCCGCGGCCCAGCAGCAGCTCGGCGTGACTCTGGCGCGCGCGGAAAACCTGGGCTTGCGCGTGCTGCAGGCCAGGGCGGAGTTTCTGCAGGCGTCGCTTCTTGCCGCCGGCGGCAAGAGCGGTGAAGCCGTCATTCACTACCGCCAGGTGGTGACCATTCTGGATACCGTCCGCAAGGAAGACAACTCCGCGAGCATTACCACCCGAGCCGATCTGAAGAACCTGTACGCCAACTCGCAAGAGGCGCTTCAGAGCAGCCGCTGAAATCGGGTGGCTGCGGGACAGGCGCCTCGCCGGGTCGGGTATCGGTTTGCCCGAACGCCGTCAAAAAGCCGGGAGCCGGCTCGGAACAGGACGCCGTCGAGTCTTGTCGATTAGCTCCCGCCCGTCCCGCTCAGGGCCACGCTCTGCGAACCGCTCTGCGTATTGTCTGTAACCACAACGCTGGCGCTGTGTGCCCCCTTCGAACCCGGCGCGAACGTCACGCTGATGGTGCAGGTGCCCCTGGGAGCCACGCTGGCGGGGCAGTTGTTGGATTCCTTGAAATCCGTGGTGTCGCCGCTGATCGAAATGCTGCCAATCGACAGCGCCGTGCCGCCGGAACTCGTGAGAACGAAGGATTTGGTGGAACTGCTGCCTGTTTTCACTGTTCCAAAGCTCAGGCTGCCCGCGCTGAACGACGCCTGCGGATCGATGACCGTGGCCGTGAAGTTCACCGTCGGCTGCTGGCCCGAAGCGTTGGTGTTGATCGTCAGCGCCGCTGCCTGCGTGCCGTAAAACGGCCCCGCAATAAATGTCACCACCATCGTGCAGCTCTTGCCGGCAGCCAGGGTCTTCGGGCAGAGGTTGAGGGTGACGTACTCCGACAGATCGCCGAAGACTGTGCCGGGCAGAATGGCGATGAGCGGATCGCTGATGGTCATCGTTGCCGCGCCGGTATTGCTGATCGTGATGGTTTTGACAACGATCGAGCCCAGATACAGCGTTCCGAGGTTGATGCTGGTTGGCGAGACGCTGGCCACCGGTACCGCGGTGAAGTTGGCGGTGATGAGCGCCGGCCCGCTCATCGCGACGTTATACGTGTTGGCGCCGGAGGCCGCGGAAACCTGATTGCTGCCGGTGCCCGACCAGTTGCTGAAAACATAGCCTGAGTTGGGTGTCGCAGTAACAGCCTGGATAGAGCTGGCGTTGTAATACAGGTCGTTTCCTGCCGGCACAATTACGCTGCCGCCGGTCCCCGCGATCGCATCGAGCAGGTATTGCGTCGTGAAATTCGCCGTGTACGTGGTTGCCGTCGCCGGCCCCAGCACGTTGTCCGTGGGACTGCTGGTGCTTGTGACTCCATTGCTCCATCCGGAGAACACATACTGCGTGTTCGGCGTGGCGCTCAGTGTCTGCGTCGTATTGGCAACGTACAGCGAGTAGTTCGTGCCGACGTCCCAGCTGGGCATCTGCGCGGTCGTGAACGGCGCGCCGTTGATGTCGTAGGTCAGTCCCGCGGGCGACGTGCCCACGGTGACCACCACGGTTTGCGGGCTCACGTTCAGAGCGAGTTGGCTGGAACTTGGCCCGTGGTAGGGATCGCCCGAGTACTGCGCGGTGATCGTATCGGTGCCGGTCGCCGGCGGCTGGTAGTTGCATTGCGCCTGATAGGTCGTCACGTTGTTCGTCGTGACGGCCGTCAGCGCAAGATTCTCGCAGGCGGCGAGCGGGGTGGCGACGTAATTGTTGCTGGCGTTGCTGTCGCTGAAGGTGACCGTACCGCCAACCGTGTTGCCGGGGTAGATCGTGTTGGCGATGCTTTCGATCGAGAGCAGGTTGAGACCCGTCGGTCCGGTGGTTGGCGCCGAGATTGTGGCCGTCAGTTCCTCCGCCTCATTCTCGACTGCGTTGTTGTTGTTCGGTGCCGACAGCGCCGTCTGAGTTCCGATTGTCGTCGTGCCGGTCACCACAAAGTCAGAACCGAGGTTGGTCGTCTTGCCGGTAGTCGATCCGTCCAGACTCTGCGGTGAATACGACGTAAAGATGTCCTGGACGTTGTTGGAAGTCAGGAATCCGCCATTGTCTGTGCCGTTGAAGGTGCTGCTGAACGTGAACGTGTTCGTGGTCAGGCCCGCGCTGTTGACAGTGATGCCTGTGAATTCCGGATTGTCGTTGGTGTCGAGAATGCTGATCGTCTCGCCTCCCGTTACAGCGCATTCACCCGTGCAGGTGACCGTTGCTGTCGTTCCGTTGCCCGTAATGGACGTAACCGGGCTGAACAGCGGATCGCCCTGCAGATAGCCGGGTGAGGTCGGCTGCACCGAGTTGTTATACGTAGATGTGAGGTCGATGCAGTCGGTCGCGTCCGGGTTCGACTGGCAGTCGCTGGGCAGCGTTTGCGGGGCCGGACACGCCTGGACGTCGCTGGGGCTCCCGGTTTCAAAGCAGTACTCCGAGTAGATGATGCAGTTGCCGCCGGTGTCGTCGTATACCTGGCACGCGGAACCCGTATACTGCGTCGGCCCCAGGCCGATCAGGCTCGCGAAATTGCCGGGAGAAATGGTGGTGGCGATAACGCCCATGGAGACCCCGGAAGTCTGCGCGCCACTCGGGTAGTTCACGCTGTACGTGTGCGTGCCAAAATTAAAGGTGGTCGGCGTCCCGGGAGAATTGAGAGGCTGCTGTTGGGTCACCGTCGTGTGCGGCGTAAAGGTCCACGCCATAATTTCGTGAGTTTCAAAAGCCGCCCCTGTCCCGGCAGTAAATCCTACGTAGGCGCTGTCGTTGGCGGACCCGCTGTTGAGCAGATTGATCGCCTGGGTGATGTCGAAGGGTCCCGTAAAGATCGGTGTCGAGCCAGCCACCGGCGTGTGCGTGCCCTGGTTGTACTGCGGATCGAGGTAAACGGAAATCGTGTTTGCCGGGGTATCCAGGGGACCGTTATAGACGATCACCACGTCGTGTACGTTCCCATCGGCCAGCGTCACCACGTTGCCGGTCGACGAAGATGCGGGGTTGGGGATGAGCGTGGAAACGGCCGGCGTCGATTGTGTAGCGGCCAGCGTCACCAGGCAGATATTGTGATCCGGAGAATTAATGTTTCCGGCTCCGCAGTCCTGGAGCGCGATGTGATTGTCGTTGTACGTCGGTTCGGTCGGCGAGGTATGGGCCTGCGGATCGCCAAAATTTGAGTTGTAGTACGTGTCGAATTCGAGAGCAAGGCTGTTGTCGATGCCTCCATAGCCCATGCAGCCGCCGGCGCTGCCGACGACAGTGGGGCCGTAACCGGTTTCGGAACAACTGCCGGACGGATCCGTGCCGCTGACCCCCTGCGCATTGTGAATGACGAAAGCAATGCCATCGGCGGTATTTCCCGAATTGCTGGAGGGGGTAATTTTGAACTGGAACCAGACGTTGAAGCCTTCCGCCACCTTCTGCGGAATCGAGAACCACATGCTCGCCGCCTGGCTTGGCTCGGAATAAGTCATCTGCGTTGCCCAGGGTCCGCTGTTGGCCGGATCCTGGATGAACAGCGGGTCCTGATTCGATCCCGCGTAGTTGAAGCAGAACAGCGGATTCGACGCAGGATTGCTGGCCGAACAGGCGTACGTATATTGTGCCGGGCTCGCTGTGGCCGGTGTGTCGAAGTTGTAGTAGGTGATTTCCTGAGCCGACGCAGGAATTGCAGCGAAGACCGACACGGCTAGCGTGGAGAGCGCTGCGATCAGCAGGCGCTGCCTGAAACTGGAAAGTGCCATGGGTATTCCTCCCGGAGCTCCCCGGAGCTTCCCGGCGCAAAAGCGAGTTAGAACGGCTCAGATTGACGGAGCCAGAGGGAGGAAATTGGCTCGCCCTAAGTAAACCAATCGACGCGTGCGTTTTCAGGGAAGAGATTGATGGTGCATCATAACCACCGCAAAAGAAGTGAGTCAAGGAAAACTCTTCTAATTCGTGCACTGGCAGAGCGTAAGTTGCCCAGGAGTCGGTGGTTTCCGCAGAGTAACCTCCGTTGGTCACCCAAACGAAATAACTGCGCGGTCGGAATGCCTGTGACCAATGCCTGACCGCTGTACTGACACGCCGGAGCCGGGAGCGTCAGCCGTTGTCTCAAAACCTGCGCGGCTCACCTCTGGCCCACGACCGGGCCGGCTGATGCTGCACTTCCTCAACAACCGGTCGGTCGCCCTGGCAATCTCCGAGTCAGGACACATGGCGAGAGATTAACACTCAGACCACGCAAAGCCGGCGACCGAGGGGAGGACGGGAACATCCCGCGCTGCATCGATGAGGGGTGAACTCTGCGCTTGCTTCCGCTTCCTCATCTGCAACCGCTGTTGGGGGAGCGAGCACGGCCGTGGAAAGCAGGTGCTATGCAGCTGAGATTTCGTGCCGTTGATGATTCTCAGCGATTGTTCCGCCGACCGGGAGAAACACCTGGAAGGTCGTCCCGCT
>Ga0335073_10016179_pt1 | contig 10422 bp, 6 predicted proteins | sample Lox_Sample_22_FD_207093 | JGI IMG/M metagenome (GOLD analysis project Ga0335073, IMG submission 207093) | Soil microbial communities from Loxahatchee National Wildlife Refuge, Florida, United States - Lox_Sample_2.2 | ecosystem: Environmental > Terrestrial > Soil > Wetlands | place: USA: Florida...
CGTGTGGCTAGTGCCGGGGTACCGGTACATCATGAGGTGTGCAGAAGCGGTGGGCGCGACGGAAGCGGAAATCCCGCCAAGCGCCGTCATAACAAGCAAGAAGGGACTCAAGGCACCGAGTACCCGACGATAGCCGCGCATGCTCCAGCCGACGTTCATGGCATAAGAATCCGTTCGCTCCGGTGGATGAACAGCGAAGAGAAGATTGTCCGCTTTAATAATTTCGAGGGCGCAGGGGATCCCGGCGCGGGACAACCTTATCGATTTCCGCTGCACAGGCTATCAGCTGACTACGCCTGTCATACCTTTTTCTGGGTCTTAGATGGCCCGAGTGTAAATCTTAAGTATTCAATAGAAAATCTTTTGTCCGGTTAATCATTCCTGGCGCGGATGTGTAATTTGTGATGCCGGCGGAGTCGCGTCGGTGGCATGGGTGAGGTCGAGGGCGGCGAGGTAGCCGAACGTCATGGCCGGGCCGATCGTCGCGCCAGCGCCCGCGTAGCTGTGCCCCATGACCGAGGCGCTCGCGTTGCCCGCCGCGTACAGGCCGTCGACAACGCTGCCGTCGGGCCGCAGCACCCGGGCACGGCCGTCGGTGCGCAGTCCGCCCTTGGTGCCGAGGTCGCCGGGCACGATCTTGGCCGCGTAGAACGGCGCGCGGGCCAGCGGCGCCAGGTTCGGGTTGGGCCGGACGCGCGGGTCGCCGTAGTAGCGGTCATAGGCCGAGTCGCCGCGGCCGAACTCCGCGTCAACGCCGATCTCGGCGAACGAGTTGAACCGCGCGACCGTCTGGGCCAGGCCGTCGGGGTCGACGCCGATGGCGGCCGCGAGCTTGCCCAGGTCCGGCGCGCGGAAGACCGCGCCCGCCGCGTACCAGCGGCGGGGCAGCGGCCGGCCCGGGGGCAGGCCAGCGAACACGTACCGGTCGCGGTAACGCTGGTCGAACACCAGCCAGGCGGGGATGTGCGGGTTGTCCGCCGTGTTGCCCGCGTACATGGCGTGCACGGCGTCGACATACGGCGCCGACTCGTTGACGAACCGCCGCCCCGCGCCGTTGACCATGACGCACCCGGGCAGGTTCCGCTCCGCCAGGCAGAAGTACGGCCCGCGTGGCAGCGGGATCGACGGCCCCCACCAGGCGTCGTCCATCAGCCCGGTCGCCGCGCCGATCCGCTGCCCGGCCAGGATGCCGTCGCCGGTGTTACCCAAAGCGCCTGTCGTCCAGTCGCTGCCGATCGGCGCCCGCTGGTACTGCTGACGCAGCTGCTCGTTGCGCTCGAACCCGCCGGTGGCGATCAGCACACCGCGCCTCGCCCGGATCACCGCCGGCTTTCCGTCGCGCAGGACCTGGACCCCGGTGACCCGGCCGTCCGTCACCACCAGGCCCGTCAGCGGGCAGTCCAGCCACACCGGCACCGAGCGGGCGAGCAGCCCGGCCCGCAGCCCGGCGGCGAGCGCCTGCCCGAGGCTGAGCATCCGCTGCCCGAGCAGCCGGCCGCGGACCACGCGGCCCGCGATCCGGACGCTGGCGAGCACGGCGCGCGGGTGCCGTGGGCCGAGGGTCAGCCAGCGGTAGTCGGCCTGGGTGACCGCGACGCCGCGGGGGACCGGCAGGTAGGGCGGGTTCAGCCGGGCGAGCTCGCCGCCGAGCACGGACCCGTTGAACGGCACGGGCTCCACGCTGCGCCCGGACGCGAGCCCGCCAGGCGCCTCCGGGTAGTAGTCGGCGTAGCCGGGCACCCAGGTCAGCCGCAGCGGCGTCGCCGCCAGCACGAAGTCCAGCATCGCCGGCCCGTGCTCGAGCAGCGCGTCCCGCAGTTCCGCGGTGACGTCGTCCCCCGCCACGTAGTCGAGATAGGACCGCGCGAGAGACGGGTCGTCGGCGATCCCGGCGCGCCGCAGCACGGCGTTCCCCGGTGCCCAGATCCCTCCGCCAGAACGAGCGGTGGATCCTCCGAACGACCCGGTCTTCTCCAGCACGACGACCGTGGCCCCCCGGTGCGCCGCCGTCAGCGCCGCCGTCATGCCGGCCGCACCGCTGCCCGCCACCACGATGTCGAACTCTGCCGTCGGCCCTGTTCCCATGCCGCCTCCTAGGTCAATATTAGAACACGTTGCAGTTTTCCGCACAGAACGGAAGGGGCGGCACGTGCACTGGGATATCGAGGCCGACGTCGTCGTGGTCGGGTTCGGCGCGGCGGGCGCCTGCGCCGCGCTTGAGGCGGCCGCGGCGGGCCGCTCGGTGGTGGTGCTCGACCGGTTCGCCGGCGGCGGGGCCACCGCGCTGTCGGGCGGCGTCGTGTACGCGGGCGGTGGCACGCCGCAGCAGCGCGCCGCCGGCGTCACCGACACCGCGGCGGCGATGTTCGGCTACCTCCGCACCGAGGTGGGCGACGTGGTACCGCCCGAGACGCTCCGCCAGTTCTGCGACGACAGCGTGAGCATGCTCGGCTGGCTGGAGAGCCACGGCGTGCCGTTCGAGGGGAGCCTCTGCCCGGACAAGACGTCCTACCCGACGAACCGCCACTACCTGTACTACTCGGGCAGCGAGGTGTCCGCCCGCGCCCTCGCGCACCCGGCGCCCCGCGGTCACAGGACCCGTGGCCGAGGCACGTCGGGCGGGCTGCTGTTCGCCAGGCTCGCCGCCGCCACCCGCCGGGCGGGTGTCCAGGTGGTACCGCAGACCAGGGCGGTCCGCCTGATCACGGACGGCGGGGCCACTGACCACGGGACCACTGACCACGGGACCATTGACCACGGGACCACTGACCACGGGCGGGTGACGGGGGTCGAGTGCCGCTCGCTGCGCGCGGCGCCCTGGTGGGCGCGCACCGCGCACCGCGTACTGCACCAGGCCGCGCGCAAGCCCTACCTGTACGTACCTAAGGCCGGCCGGCTCATGCACCGGCCCGTCGGCTGGCTGGAGCGCAGGTACGGCCGCCCGTTGCTGGTCGGGGCGGACCGCGGCGTGGTGCTCGCGGCGGGCGGCTTCGGCGCCAGCAGGGAACTGCTGCGCGCCCACGCGCCGTCCGCGCGCGGCGGGCTGCCGCTGGCGACGCCGGGCGACGACGGCAGCGGCCTGCTGCTCGGCACCGCGGCCGGTGGAGCGGCGGCGCTGCTCGACCGCGTCTCCGTGTGGCGTTTCCTCAGCCCGCCGCCCGCCCTGCTGCACGGCGTCCTCGTCGACGCCGACGGCAAGCGGGTCTGCGACGAGTCCAGGTACGGCGCCGCGATCGGCGACGAGATCGTCCGCCGCGGCGGCCGGGCATGGCTGTTCGCCGACCGGGCCACGATCACCGCGGCCCGGCGGCAGCTGCGCGGCGGGGCGCTGTGGTTCCAGCGGCTGCAGGCCTGGTACCTGCTGACCTTCGGCCGGGTGACCGCGGACACGGTGGCCGAGGTGGCGGCCAAGGCCGGTGTCGACCCCGACGGCCTGGCGGCGACGGTGGCCGCGTACAACGCCGTCGCTTCCGGCGCAGGCTCCGCCATGCCCGGCTCCGCCAGGGCCGACCCGGTGGCCGACCCGGCGGGCAAGCCCGCCGACCTGACCGTCGCGCAGGATCAGCCGCCGTACTCGCTGATCGACTTCTCGATCAGGCCACGGCTGATGTACCCGGCCCCGGTGCTCACACTCGGCGGCCTGGTCGTCGACCACGGAACCGGCCAGGTGCTGCGCGCGGACGGGACGGCGATACCCGGCCTGTACGCGGCCGGCCGCAGCGCCGTGGGCTTGTGCTCCCGCTCGTACGTCAGCGGCCTGTCGATCGCCGACTGCGTGTTCTCCGGCCGCCGCGCCGCCCGCCACGCCTCCGCCGCCGCGCAGGTCACCCCCGCGGACTCCTAGCGCTGCTATGTGGCTGACGCGATCTCTGCCGCCGAGCACGCCGACCGTCGTGCACGGCTGAGGCGAACAAAGGAGCTGACTCTTACTTACACCGGGGGTCCCCAGGGCCAATAGAGCCGTATCGGGGGAACCCCGTGCCATAACGCGGTTGCTGCCGGGCGGGTCGCGCGGGGGTTTTTGGTGGCTGGGGTTGTTATGCGGGGTGCGCGGGGCGCCGGATGCTGCTGCGCGTCTCGTGTGGCGTCCGATGAAAACCGATCGGCCGCCCCAAGGACGCGCCGCAGCACCTCAGCGCCCCACGCGGTCTCTCGGCGGCCGGCAGGGCCGATGCGGGGGGTCAGGGCGGGTCACCGAGATCCTCGAGCGCCCCAGCCGGCCCCGGCGCCACCGCACCTGCCCCACCCGAAATCCGAATCCATGCACCAGCCGCCTTAACTTAACGGCCCTGTCGAGCCCTTTGCCAGGTGCGCTACGGAGCGCCTACGGAAAGTATGTTTCCGAAGCCAAAGCCGGGTGTACCTGGGTGACTCGGCGCTGTAACTGACAATAACCTCATGGCATCCAATCTGCACCTTGGCTTCCGGGACCTACCCGGCCCTGAAATATTTCGCCGAGACGCCGAAGGCGCACGCCTCTCGCCGCCTTTATCCCAAGGGACAGGCGCATGGTAGTGACGAGCGTCTCTGGTTGTGATAATCTCCGCCCTGTGTGGCAGTCGACCATGGACGATGATGGCATTGTTGTATTGCCAAAGGCGATGTGTTCTAATTGCCCATATACGAATCCCCCCACGGTTGCGGACGTAGGAACGTCAATTCCTGCGCGGAAGGGGAAGGTTTTCAGGTGAGTAGCAGATGGGATGCAGACCCGACGGCTGACTTCCGTCGGCGGTTCGGCAAGTCAGCGCATGATCTCGGTACGACTTCCGGCGAAGGTAGTTGCCCGGATATCTGGGAGCTGGACAACGGGGACATCGTGGTTATCGGGACGAACCTGACCAGCGCATACGCCGAGAGGCTGCCGAAAGGCGTCAGTGTTGACCCTGGCGAGAGTCTGGTAGTGATTCCTCGGAGCACGATAATTGCCGCGAAGGCAGACATTCCCGATGCCTAGGCCGCTCGACGGGGCGACTGGGGAGCGGCTGGACTTGTCCGAGTACTACGCGGATTTCCAGAAGCAGTACCTGGGCATCCGAGATTTTTGGAAGCTGGAGCGAGGCCAGGTCTATGCTGAGCCGGGGAACGCTAGCTGGGAAGCGTTTGAGGCCGGTGATTGGAGTGAATCGCTGAGGCTGCTAGAACGCAGTCGAGACGACCTCATCTCCTACTACCGCGAGAATGCCTCACGTGGGACCGTCAGTCGGCGCCTGCGGATCGTTTCGCTGCCGCTCACCGGATACATCCAATGGGAACTGGAGCACCTCAAGATCCGGGACGAGGCAGGCGGACACAGTCGGATTCTTCGTGATGTAGACGTGGCGACACTGGAGGATCACGGTCCTTTGCCCGACATTTACACCCTGGATGGCGATCTTATGTACCGGGCCATTTACGACGACCACGGCGTCCTGGAGTATGCATTGCGCTATACGGATCGGGTCGTGGTCAGTCGTTGCAGGGACTTCATCGCGGATCTGTACGACCGCGCCGAACCGATCGCCGACTTCTTCGCTCGGAAGGTCGCGCACTTGCCGCCGCCCAGGCCGACTAAGCCTGCCATCCCCAAGGACTACCTGGCGCTGACTGGCCGTCCTGACCCGATCCGTTCGTAAGGTGCCAGTGTTTTGACGGAATCTGAACGTCCGAATACCGGCTTGGGCGAGGTACGGAGTGAGATCGGCCGCGCCCAGGTGACCGGTGATGTTGTCCAGGCGCGCGACGTCTCCGGTGGCGTGCATTTCCACGCTACTGAAGGCCGTCCACCCAGCGCGCAGGCCGTCCCTCGCCAACTGCCCGCCGACGTCAGCGCCTTCGTGAACCGCCGGAGAGAGTTGCGCCGGCTGGGGCGGCTCGTCACTGGCAAAACCGCTCATTTGAAAGCTCAGTCATCCCAAACGCCAGCAGCCGTGGTGGTGATCACTGGCTCCGCAGGTGTCGGCAAAACCGCCTTGGCGCTGCACTGGGCGCACCTCATCCGCGAGCAGTTCCCCGGGGGAGAACTGTATGCGAACCTGCGTGGCTTTGACGACGGCCCGGCGGTCACCGCCGACGCGGTGTTGGATCGGTTCCTGCGTGATCTCGGTGTTGAGCCTTCGTCCATACCTGCCGACCCTGACAGCAGAGCCGCAATGTTCCGTTCGCGCATTGCAGACCGGCGCGTGCTTATCCTGCTCGACAACGTGGCCGACATCGGCCAGGTACGTCCGCTGATCCCTGGCAGCCCCGGTCCGCTCGTCGTCATCACGAGCCGCAACCAACTGGCGGGCCTCGCGATTCGTGACGGTGCTCAGCGCATCCGGCTCGACATCTTCCAGGAATCCGACGCGGTGGCGCTCGTACGGCAGGTTACTCGGACTGGTGGTCGACGCGATGCCTCGGCCGATCTGCTTGAACTCGCGCAGCTATGTGCTCGCCTGCCACTGGCGCTCCGCGTCGCTGCGGAACATGCCGTCTCGCGTCCGACTATGCAGCTCGCGGAACTCATTGCGGACTTGCGCGACGACTCGATGTTGTGGGATGCGCTCAGCATCGGTGACGGACCGCACGGCGAAGGCGTACATACCGTATTCGCATGGTCGTACCGCGATCTGCCCGAAGACGCAGCCCGCATGTTCCGCGCGCTTGGACTGCACCCGGGACCCGATATCGCTTTGAGTACTGCGGCGGCGGCACTGAGTGCGGCCGAGCGGACCGCTCGTCGTGCGCTCGACATCCTGCTCGGTGCGTTCTTGATCCAGTCGAGTCGGCCGCAGCGCTATGAGCTGCATGACTTGCTCCGCGCCTATGCCCTCGACCAAGCCCGCATGACGGACGCCGAGGTGGCGCGTCGTGACACGTTCGACCGAATACTACGCTGGTACATCACCACCGTAGCCAAGGCGAGCCTGCTGCTGGCCCCTGGTGATGCCTTCAGCGGTGATGTCCCGTCGTCCCCAGACGGCCCGGAGCCAATAGTCTTCACAGACACCGCTGCGGCCTTCGCGTGGTTTGACATTGAACGGCCAAACCTGGTGGCCAATGCCCGCGCCGCGTTGGCGGCTGGCCTCTTTCGGCGCGCTTGGGAACTGGCCATGGTGCTGAGCCCGGTCTACGCGAACTACCACATGTTCTCTGACTGGGCAGTGCTTAGCGAGGTGGCGGTGACGGCCGCCGAAGCGTTCGACGATCCGCCCGCCCTAGCGTCTGCTCTTGATAGCCGAGGAAAGTTCCTGTTCCGCCGCAGGCTGCTTGATGAGGCCAAGTCGGCGCATGGACGGGCGCTCGCGCTGCGTGAATCGCTGGGCGACCAGAAAGGCGCGTGCCAATCGCTCAACGCGCTCGGCCTGATTTGCTTGCGCACGCGAGCACTAGCGGAAGCCGCGGACCACTTCGCGAGGACGGGCGCCTTGGCGCACGCGGCAGGCGACGCCCGTTGGGATGGCCTTGGACACATGAACCTGGCCGAAGCGCGGCTTGAAGCTGGTGACGCGTCGGCCGGGCTGGCAACAGCCGCGCCACTGCCACAATTTTTCGCAGAACGCCAGGACGTGGCATACGAGGGCAATTCCTACTGGCTGCTCGCCTGGGCACACCGGATCTCAGGAGACCCAGCATCGGCGCTGGCCGCTATCCAGTCCGCGTTGCGCATCGCGGAGAGCGCGGGCAACCGGTCGTGGGAAGCCTGGTGGCTGGTCGAGGCGGCACGGGTGCACCTAGCCGCGGACGAACTAACTGAAGCTATGAACTGCTGCCGGATGGCCGCCTCACTGGAACGTCAGATCGGGGACCACAGTCGCGAAGCGACGGCCTTGGACTGCGCCGGCGAAGTGCTATTCGCCAGCGGCAACCCCGAGGACGCAGCCGACTTCCATCGCGAAGCAGCCCGCATGCACCACGAACTCGGCGATACCTGGCAAGAAGCCTTGGCTACCCTCCACTTGGCTGACTGCGAACAGGCACGCGGCAATGACGCCGCCAGCCGCGAGCCGTTGGCAACAGCGCTCGCGCTGCTCCAGCCGTTCCCCGATACACGTGCAGCGCAGTTGCGGGCAGCGGTTCAGGCACGCCTTGCTTAATCCGCGGGTGTGAACGTCACCCACAGCGGGCCGTCCGTGCACTCGATGGGGGTTCCGCCGTCATCAGTCAGGCTGGTTTTGTCCACGCGCACGGTGTTTCCTTGGAACTCGACAGCCGGCCCTTCGCCGCGCTTCATGTAGCACAGCACCCGGATCTGGTTGTGGATGCTGTATCGACTGCCCTGCCAGGTGACCGAATACCAGTCGGGCGGCGGGAATCCGGCATAGGTCGATCGCGCCTCGTCTTGCGGCAGGCCAGGGTCTCCGCGGACTACGCGCGCAAGGGCCTCATGGATTAGCGCGGGCAATGCGGCTTGCTGGAGCTCCCAGACATCTGCGCTAGTAACTCGGTCAGGCAGTGGCAAGTCATCCAGTTGGGCCAAGATCGGACCGGCGTCAATCCGGTTGGTCATGCGGTGCACGGTGAGGCCCAGGTACGGGTCGCCATCCCGAATCGCCCACAAGACCGGCGACGGCCCGCGGTACTTGGGCAGCGCCGAGGGGTGGATGTTGAGCGCGCCGAGCTTCGGCATAGCCAGGACATCGGACGGTAGATACCAGTTGAACCCGAATACCAGCAGCGCATCCGGACGATACGCGGCCAGCAATGCGGGCAACGCGCGGACACTGCTGGGCAGCAGCAGGTCTATGTCCGCAGGCATGTCCGCGACAACCGCCTTCGTGGCCTCCAGGAGGTCTGGCTCCGCGGTCATTGATGGCCGCATTGAGCGACTTACGAGGTACGCGGCCGGAATGTGCCCGGCAGCCGTCACGGTCTCGTGCAGCAGTCTGAACTGGGGTGCGCCGTACGAGGCGATAACTATCCGCAGTTCAGTGGGCACGTATCGATGGTAGACGGGATCATCCAACAAACCTGAGGTCATGACGCCAACGTCATTGTCAACTGACGCTACAACGGTCACTAGCCAGCAGTTGGCCCGTTGTCGGGGTGCAAGGTGATGCCGGTGAAATCTCGGCCCATGAGAATTGGTCCGTGCTGGGTGCCGCCGGTAATGACGTTCTTGACGTTACCACTCGTCGGCAACCGTGCCTGTAGCTCTTCGACCAGCCGCGACAGTTCGCTTGCTACCTCAGGATATGTTTCGCACAAGTCCGCAAACCGGACGCGCCACTGCACTTGCTGGGCAGCGGAAGCGTTGGCAGCGTCCGTGCCGGTCAGCCTGGACAGTTCGGCGCGTGTCGTTTCCAGTCGCCGCACGGTGGCCTGGTCCAGCTTGCCTCGTCCAAACAACCGCGCGACCCGGTCGCGCACGCCCTCAAACGCATCGGTGACCGCAGCCGTCACCACCGTGTTGGCCGCCAGCGTTGCCAGTCCCGTTACGTCCAAGCTGACTCCACGGGCACCAGCATGACTGGACTTGCAAAGCCGCACAAGGTGATCCGCGAGTGGGACCGCGACTACGGCAACCAGGCACCCGCGCCATCCCCTCGTCTGGTCCCACCGGCCGCCCTGGGCACCGCTGGGCGAGCGCGTCCGTCAGCCTCGCGCTATCCGGATTCCCCGCGCGGACGCGAGGTGCGTCAGTTCCACACGGGACCTGATACCGAGCTTGGTGAACACGTGCCGCAGGTGCGAGTTGACCGTGTACTGGGACCGCTTATCGCGGGCATCCCGCAACATATACCGGTTTCTGGTAGGACAAAACCGGACAAAAGGGTGTGAATTTCGACGCAAACGCGGTATATGTCTGCGCGAGCCCCCGTCTACAACTCCTACAACTCAGGCGGCGGCATCGGCGGTTAACGCCGACCCGTGCGCGTTCCAGACCCCTAGTCCACCTCCCGTCATCCATAGCCCGCCCTGCCCGCTGCACACGATTGCCTCCGCATCATCCCCGCCGGACGGGAGCCCCTGGCTCTGCGGCGACAACAGCGAGAACTGCCGGTGGCCCCCGGCCGGATCAAGGATGGTGGACGTTTGGTTACACCCGGGTGTGCTCGCCAGCACGCCGAAGATAGTGGATAGTTCTGTACATCCCGGTGTACAGAACTATCCACTATCTTGCCGTCGGCGTTCCCGTCGCCTAACCAGGCTGGATAACAGCAAGAAGTGCGGAGCGCCCGCCTGGCGGGGCCGGCGTGCCGGCCTGGCGGGGCTTGGCGGGGGCCGGGTGGGCTGATGGCGGCTACCGCCCTGGCGCGGTACGTTGCCAGGGGCAGCGGGACCATCGTCAGCGACGACGCGGAACGAAGGGCAGAGATCCATGCCGGCTAGCACCACACGTATTCTCGTGTCCCACGCCGGAGCGCTGCCGAGGCCCGATGCGCTGCAACGCCTCTTCGGCGCGGGCCCGGGTTTCCATGACGCCATCGACGCGGCGCTTCCCGGTGCCGTGGCGGAGCT
>Ga0335073_10016180_pt1 | contig 10421 bp, 6 predicted proteins | sample Lox_Sample_22_FD_207093 | JGI IMG/M metagenome (GOLD analysis project Ga0335073, IMG submission 207093) | Soil microbial communities from Loxahatchee National Wildlife Refuge, Florida, United States - Lox_Sample_2.2 | ecosystem: Environmental > Terrestrial > Soil > Wetlands | place: USA: Florida...
GATCACCTCAAAGAGCTGCGGGCCCGAGGGCAGACCGGGGATTTCGAACCGTCCTTGCCCGTCCGTCAGGGCGCCGGTCGCGGCGTCACCCTCAATGCGGACCATGGCGCGTGGCAGCGGTTCGCCGGTGGCGGCGTTGCGCACCACGCCGTGCGCGGTCACCAACGTGTCGCCGAACGGATTGGCGGCAGCAGGTGGATCGTTGTTCGCCGGCGCCTGCTGGAGAGGCGTGAAGAATTGGTCAACGAGCTCGATCCTGGAGAATTCGATCTGCGCCGATTGGCTGGCCTGGCGGACGCTTGCCGCCGGCAAGGGCGAAGCCCAGGGAGCAGAAAGGGCAAACGCAAGGCAGACCAAGACGATTCGCCGCCGACAGCTTGCCTGCAAGCCGCAAGAGGGCGCTGGCCGACAATGGATTGTCCCGGTTGCCACTCTCTATTGTGACGGTTTCCCCGCCGGAATGGAATCGGGGCGGCGGGAAAATCGAAGGCACACCAACCGGGAGCGGCGCTCGCGTCCCGCCGGCTTATTTGTCGAGATACCAGGGGATGTTAATGACGATGATGCGCCGGTTCCCACGCAGCAGAAGCATCACTTTCAGCAGATCGGCGCGCCGGTTGTGCAGCAGGCCTTCCCACCAGTGGCGCACCACCAGCTCCGGCACCAGCACGCACACCTTATGGAAAGTCGATTCTTTCTCCACGGTAAGAATGTATTCGACTACGGGCTGCAGGATGTAGCGATAGGGCGACTTCTGCGTGACGAGCTTGGGGATGCATTTGCCGGCCGCGCGCAGCGGCTCGGCGATATTGTGATCCCACTCGTCGCAGAATGGGTCGGCCCCCTCTCCGATTTGCACGTGAATGCAGCGGATGTCATCGGACATGGAGAGCGCGAAAGAGAGCGCCTTTTCAGAAATGCGGCTCCAGCGGTCGATGGGAACCACAACGATGGGACTGGTGGTCTCTGCCGGCGAGATCGGGCGGTCGAGATCGACCTCGCGCGCAACGTGGCGATAGTGACGCTTGACCGCTCGCATGATCACGATCATCACGGCGATCAAAAGCGCCGTGATCCATGCGCCCTCGGCGAACTTGGCCACCAGCACGACCACCGTGGTGATCCCCGTTGCCAGCGCGCCAAGCCCGTTCACCATCAGCCGGAATGGCGCGTTGCCCCGGCGCTTCCAGTGAAAGACCATGCCCGCCTGAGACAGCGTGAAGGCCATGAATGCGCCGATGGCATAGAGCGGAATGAGCCGGTCTGTTACGCCGCCGAAGAGGATAAGCAGCAGAGCGGTTAGGAAGACCAGAACGTAAATTCCCCACGAATAGAGCAGCCGCCGGCCGCGGATGAGAAAGACGTGGGGCAGGAAGTTGTCGATGGCGATGGCGCGGGTGAGGCGGGGAAAATCGGCAAAGGCGGTGTTGGCGGAGAGTGCGAGAACCAGCAGCACCGATGCGATGGTGACGTAATAGAACCATCCGTGGCCCATCACGGCGCGCGTCAGCAGCGAGAGCACGCTTTCGTAGCCCGGCCCGTTGGGGTCGGTGGCCGCGATGCCGTACGCCCGGCACAAGAGCGCAATGCCGATCAGCAAAATGGCGAGCAGAGAAATGATGATCGTGAGCGCGATCTTGGCGTTCTTGCGCGCGTCGTCGCGGAAAGCCATCACGCCGTTGCTCACGGCTTCCACGCCGGTCATGGCCGTGCAGCCCGATGAGAAGACCTTGAGCAGCAGCCACAGGCTTACCGCGGCGCTTGCCGCGGGAATAGACGGCAGCGCTGTGGCCGGATGCGGAGCGCCGGCCGCATGCACCACTTGCCAACCACCCACGGCGATCACCATGAGCAGCGTGCCGGTGAACAGGTAAGTGGGGATCATGAAGATGACGCCCGTGTCGTGCACGCCGCGCATGTTCACGATGGTCAGGATCACCAGCACCCCGAGACATAGCAGCAGCGTGTGCGGCTGAAGGCTGGGCACGGCGGAAATAAGCGCGCCTACGCCGGCGGAGATGCCCACCGCGGCGGTGAGCGTGTAGTCGATCATGAGCGCCGCGGCTGCCAGCAGGCCCGCGCCTTCGCCCAGATTCTCAGAGGCAACCGTATACGAGCCGCCGCCGCGCGGATAGGCGTCGATGGTCTGGCGGTAACTGAAATAAACGATGGCGAGCAGAATCACAATCGCGGCGCTGACCGGCACAATGTAGTGCACGCCGGCCAGGCCCAGCGGGATGAGCAGCGTGAGCGCGGCTTCGGGACCATACGCGGCCGAGCTCAGCGCGTCGAGGCCGAAGATGGGGATCCCGGCCATGGGGCCGATATGCTCGGCGCGCTCTTCGCTGGTTGCCAGCGGCCGGCCGAAAAGAAGATTGAGAACGTTCCCGGTAATCGCCATGCGTGCTCTGGGTGCGGCTGGGGAATCACGGAAGAAGCGGCCGCCGAAGGAATTGTCTCATGCGCGTCAGAAGCGACATGCGCGGCGATGAATGCGAAACGGTCGGACGAGAACCGTCACCAGTGAAGAATGCCGGGAAAATCATTCCCGGCTTGACACGGCCGCGGACAGTGCGATACATCCGACCCTACCGCTGTGCCAATCCTGCAAGGAGCGAATGCCATGATCACGGCTGCTCAGCTTGACCAGAACCTGGGAAATCCGATCAGCAAGTTATGCACCAACGGCTACACCGATCCGAACGACAACCACTGCGCCCATTTTGTGAGCCATATGCTCGATTACCAGTTCGGGACAACGTGCAAAACCATGTCCGGGGGCCCGAATCCGGGAGCCAATATCCGTGTACAGGAGCTGTTCGCTCATTGCAACGGCGTTGGAGCCTGGTCCGCCAGGCCGTCGGCACTCGTGCAGTGCCTCGTATTCGTGACCGACAGCGGCAATGTGCACCTGAAGCTGCGAAAAATGGACAACGTGCCCAAAAAGCACGTCGGAATCTTTCTGAACGGCACCATCTGGCATTACTCGAATTCGAAGAGTCAGGTTGTGAAAGTTACTCCGAAAGAGTTCAGTCACCATTATCCCGGACCGGGTATCGCGTTGTTCTACGGAGTTCTGCCGGCGTGAAAATCATGAGACTGCCGAAAAATGCTTTGTTTCCGTTGCTCATGCTCGGCATCGTGCACGCCCCGTGCCTGGCTGCGCAAGGCCGGGCATCGTCCGCCGCGTCGCGAAACTTGCCGTCTCCCCAAGAGGTGATGCGCCTGCTGATGACGTTGCAGGACGTGCCGCTCAAGGGCAACGAAACCTGCGCCACCGCCGGCACAAGCCTTTCCGACACCGACATCGGAGACTACATCAGCGGTTGGCTGGTTGAGCTCAAGCCGGGCCAGGGCGCAAACTGGATCGACGCCAAGGCCACGCCTGCGGCCGGCGACGACAAGCAAGCGGGATGGAAATGCGTGGTGATGTTCCGGCACGTCAACGGCGACGACCGCTGGGGATGGGGAGTTTCATTCCATGTGCGAGCGTCGGACCACAAGCCGGTGAAGGAATCGATCCGCTGCCTGGGCGGAGGGTAGCTCGGCTCTTTCCCCGCTTCACTGCGCGGCCGCTTCTGCCGTGGGCAGCGTAAAGCGGAAGCGCGCGCCCTGGCCCGGGTCGCTTTCGGCCCAGATGCGCCCGCCGTGCTGCTCCACCAGGCTGCGGCAGAGGGCGAGGCCGAGGCCGGTGCCGCCGATGTCGCGCGTGTCGGATGCGTCGCCTTGCTGGAAACGGTCGAAGATGCGTTCGAGTTTCTCGCGCGAAATGCCCCGTCCCTGATCCTCGACCGTGAAGCAGACCTGCTCGGGGCCCATGCGATGCGCGCTGAGGCGGACTTTGGTCTCCGGCGGCGAGAACTTGATGGCGTTCGAGAGTAATTCGTTCAGCACTTGCAGAATGCGCTTTTCGTCGGCAAGCACGGCGACCTCTTCCGCGTCGATGCGGATCTCGATGCGCGCCTTGATGGCTGCGTTCGAAGACGATTCGGACGCCTTGCGCAGCAGGTCGCGAGCGTAAACCGGGACCCGGCTCAGGGCAAGCTGGCCTTTTTCGAGACGCTCGAAATCGAGGATGCCGTTCACCAGCCGCACCAGGCGATCGCAGTTGCCGATAGCCATGTCGAACATCTGGCGCTGCTTCTCGGGCTTCGCTTCAAGCGTGCCTGACGACAGCAAACCAAGCGAGGCGCGCAGCGAGGTGAGCGGCGTGCGCAGCTCGTGGCTCACCGTGGATATGAACTCGTCCTTCATGCGTTCGAGGCGACGGCGCTCAGAGACATCCTGGAAGGCCACGACCATGCCGGAAACCTGCCCGTCCTCAATCAGCGGGCTGGCGGAGTACTCGATCGGGATGGGCGCGCCGTCCTGGCGCAAAAAAACCTCGTCGCGCATGCGGATCTGCTCGCGGCGGCGCATGGCGAGGAAGATGGGGCTTGTGGTTTTCGAGTACAGAGTGCCGTCGGCGTGGCTGTGGTGGATCAGTTCATGCACATCGCGCCCAGTCAACTGCTCGGGCTTGTAGCCGAGGATCTGGCCGGCAGCTTCGTTGATAAAGGTGAGGCGGCCTTCCAGGTCGATACCGTAGATGCCGTCGCCCACTGACTCCAGGATGAGCTCGCGCTGGCGCGTGGCTTCGCGCAGCGCCTGTTCGGCCTCGTACTGCTCGGTCATGTCCATGCCGTGGTTGAGCACGAACGGCTGGTTATCGGGCAGCTGCATGCGGCGGCTGCGGAAGGCGATGTGTCGATACGCGCCGTCGCTGCGGCGCATCCGTACCAGGCCCTGCCACTCCCCACCGGCCTCGAGATTGCCCAGACCTTCGCGGAATTCGTCCACTCCCGCCGGATCGAGGAATTCCGCGACGGGGCGGCCGATTAGATCCTCGATGCGGTAGCCGAGGCTTTCGGCGGTGAACGCGTTCAGCGATGTCAGGCGTCCTTCCAGCGAACACGTGAAAAGGAATCCGAGGCTGTTTTCCACCACCTGGCTGTAGCGGGTTTCGCTCGAAAGCAGTGCCTTTTCCACTTCGCGCTGGTCGGTGACGTCCTGGCCGGTGACGATCAGATATTGGATATCGTCCCCGGGGCCGCCGAGCGGGCGGAGCGTCCAGCTCACGCGGCGGGAGCGGTTGTCGAGGGTGCGCCAGCTCGTTTCGTGGGGGCCGGAAACCTGGCCCGAGGCGGCTTCACGCAGCCTTCCGGCGGTCCAGGCGCGGTCGACATCGTCGAGAACCTCCTCGACGAACGGACGCCCGACCGCGTCGGCGAGACTAAGGCCGGTGAGCTGCATGCAGGGGTAATTCAGGCGGACGACCCGGCCGGCAGTGTCGAGCACGGCGACCAGGGCCGGGATGGAGTCGAGCGTGACCGACACGAAGTTGCGCTCAATGGCAAGAGCGCGTTCGGTGCGCGCACGCGCTCGCTGGGCCTGCTCCTCCCCGAGGATGCGGTTGTAGAGCTCGATGCGAGTCGCAATCTGCCGTCCTAGGGTCGCGAGAAGGTGAGTGTGCTCGTCGCTGAATTGGTGCGGAGCTTCGGCCAGTACGGCGAGGGTGCCGAAGATTTCGCCGTTCAGTCCGCGCAGGGGTACGCCCGCATAGGAGCGGCAAGGGCGGGCGCCCGGGAGATCGATGCCCGACGGCGCAAAGCGCGAATCCTCGCCGGCATCGCCAACCAGAAACGGCGCGCCGGATTCAACGGTCCATTGGCAGGCGGTCTGGTCGCGCGGCTGCTCGCTGGCCTGGAACCCATGGCAGGATGTGAACCAGAGATGGCTCGAGTCGATCCAGCCGGAGTACGCGAAGTCGGCGCCGCAGAGCACCGCGGCAAGGCCCGTGAGCTCGTCGATGGCGGGGTCGGGCGTCATGTCAAGAAGGCCGAGCCCCGTGCTCAAGCCCGCGGTGTAGCCGTAAACGCCCGGTTTTTCGGCCTGTGCAGGGAACATCGAGCTCTCCAGCTCACTCCCAGTATCGAGGAAAGGACCAAACGGGGTTCTGACACTAAATGGTGAGTTTTTACCGGGCAAGGTGCGACTGAAGTTTCGTTGGAATTCGGGAAAAAGTAACCAGTAATTTGTTACTTAAGGGCGAATTGGTAGTCAGGCAGCCTTGTTTCTCCTTGAGAAAAAATGCACTCGAAATCGATCGTGAAGGGAAATATGCGCTCTCCCGCCAGGCCGCGAAAAAGAGCTGTGCGTCAGTTGGACGAGGGTAGCCGGCAGCAATCGCCGGCGCCGGCCGGCTCGTTGCTCCCGGCGTCGAGGACGACCTTCCATACACCGTTGGGCTGGCGGCGCCAGATGGTCATGTAGCGGCCCGTTGTCGTGACCGGATTGCCGTTGGCGTCTTTGCTGTGACCCTCGAAATGGCCCCACGTGTAACCCATGTCGCCGGATGGCCCCATGGCGGCATCGGTCGGCGTCCATGTGAGCTGGTAGGCTTTGGGGTCCCAGTTGGCCGATTGGACGATGGCGACCAGCCCAATGACGGGAGCCGCTCCATTGCCAAGCAGAACTCCGTCCTCGGCAAACCAGTCGCCAAATGCCTTGCCGCCGCGTTCGGCCACGTCTTTGGCGAAGCGGGCTTCAAGGCCAAAGAGGAGCTGTTTTCCGGGTGTAACCGTTGTATCGCTAAGAGGATTGGGAGCGGACGCCGACGCAGTCGCGCCGGGAAGCGGGAGTTGGCCGTGCAGCGTCGGCGCGGCGATGGCCAGTGCTCCGAGGAGGAGCGAAATGAGAACGGGTTTGCTGCAATTGGCGGCCACGGCGCGCTCCCCCCTGGGCTTTCGACGGATTTCCAAGGCAATCGTACAACGGAGGGCGGCGGAGCCGGTGCAGAGGGAGTGGGTCGGTAAGGCGCGGTCCCGAGTCGGAACCTGCGACATCCAAGTGGAAGCCGGCGGCCGCCGCCTGTTCACGACGGACCTACTGCATTACATACTGCACGTTGACGAAGACATTCTGCGTCGGGTTGCCGTTGAGGGAATTGCAGCCGCCGGACCCTGTAGATACTATCGAGAGCTGGCTCCCCGCGGCAACGTAGACGAGGGGGTTGAGCGTGCCGGAGTCTGCGATGACGTCACCTGTTGGGATGTTTAGGGAAGCAATGATGGTTGAGCCGCCACCGGTGTAGATGTTCACTGTTGCGTCTTGGGTACATTCTTGAGCAGGAGTCTGTATGCTTGCCGATATGCGGGTGATCGCAATGTTTTGGTCGGGAACAAAGTAGCCTCCAATGAGTCCATAGCCCCCTCCACCCAGGTCGCCGAGTAAATAGCCCGAAAAAACCATGTGCGGGTTGTGGCTCATCACCGGGTCGCCGCCAATACCAAGCTGTGCCGTTGTTGTGCTGCCGGTCACCGCCACATTGCCTTGAAAATATCCCGCGTTTCCGACCGGGTTCGTAGTGCCCACGGCCACCACGCCACTGCCCGCCGGGCTGGCCGTCGAGAAGTATCCCCCGTTTGACGTGCCGGACGTGGCCGAATTCGTGCCCTGCACCACATTCGTTCCCGATGCGCTGTTCGAGGCGTTCACGTTGCCCTGAAAGTATGCGGCGTTGCCCCCCGCGGTGTTGACCCCCACCACGCCCGAGCCAGCGGCGCTGGTGGTCGAGAAGTACCCTCCGTTCGACGTGCCGGAAGCGGCCAGGCTCTGGCCATAAACCGCATTGCTTCCCGACACGACGGATGTTACGCCTCCCGTGGAGAGCGCCCCGGTGACACTCATGCCTCCCTGCACCTGCTGGTAGCCGACGAAAAGATTCTCCGCGAGCAGTTGCGCATAGGTGTTATTCAGCGTGGTTTCGAGCGCCGAGGTGTTCAGCCCCAGGGCGACCGAGCCGGAAGTTCCGTTCCCGGTGAGCGGGGTGGTGGTGGTCACGCCGGTGATGGTGCCGCCGCCCGTGCCGGTGATGGGAAAGCTCTGATTGGCGGCAAAGTTGAGCGTCCCGTCGGAGTTGATGGAGAAACCCGTTGCCGTAGGCGTGGCAGGCGCGGCATCTGTGCCCGAGCCGTACAGCAAGCTAAGAGTTGTCGAGGGATTTGCGGTGTTGTTCGTCCCGGCAATCGGAACGGCCTCCCATTGGAATGTCTGATTGACCAGTTCGCCACCGGATTGCGAGCTATATGCCTGCGCCATCAGCGAAAGCGGCGACGAGCTCTGGGCTTTGATTGAGGTTGCCACGGTGGTTGGGTCCAGGTTAACCGGGCCGGAAAACAGCCCGGCGGGCCCACCGGAGACATTCAGGCCCACTACCGCCGCGCCTCCGGGGCTGGCCGAAGAGAAAGAACCTCCGTTTGAGTATCCGGAAGTGGCCGTGTTCACGCCGGTAATCGCGGTGCCTGCTGAAAGGTTCCCGGTGGCCGATACGGTCGCCGCATTCAAAATGCCGCTCACGCCCATGCCCCCATTCATCTGCTGGTACATGGAGAAAGTATTGGCCGCGCCCAGTTGCGCATAGGCGCCGTTGAGCGTGGTTTCGAGCGCCGAGGTATTCAGCCCCAGCGCCACCGAGCCGGAGGCCTCGTTGCCAGTTAGCGGACTGGAGGTCGTGATGCCGGTGATGGTGCCGGCGCCTGGGAAGGTCTGCCCCGGCGCAAAGGTGATAATGCCGTCGTGGGCGACCGACATCACCTCGGTCCCTTCCCCCACTGCGAGCGCTCCGCCCAGGAAGGTATCTCCGTTGACGGCGAAGACGGCCGGGATCTTCAGGCTGCCGAACCTTATGGTTGGAACGGTCCCGACGGGCGCTTCCACATCCAGCGTGGTCACGGGCGCATCGGTGCCGATGCCAACCTTTGTGTTGGCCTTGGCTCCATTCACGCCATCAATGCTGCCCAGCACCAGCGCGTTGTCTTCTGAAACCACGGCGTTGGAGCCGACGGCAGTGGCGTTGGTCAACTGCGTTGGCGTGCCGGGGCCGGAGGCGTATCCGAGGAAAGTGTTATGTGAGCCGGTAACGTTCTGATTCGCTTGAACGGTGGTTAGGCCGGCGCTGTCCCCCAGCGCTGAGTTCTCGCTGCCGTTCGTGTTGCCCTTCAGAGCCCAAAAGCCCACCGCAGTATCGCCATGCTCTGGAGCGCTCCTGCCATCAATCGCGGCAAGAGCCCCATAGCCCAGCGCGCTGTTCCTCGCTCCGATGTTATCAAGGCTGAGATTGCCCGCGCCGCCAACGAAAATGTTCCAGAGCAGACTACGGCAGCACTGGTGAAGGACGGGTAGGCCGCCCTGCATGGTGATGGTTCCGTAAGGCAAGCCGCCAACCCTCGTGCTGCCTATCTGGACTGCATTTTGATTCACGTTGAGCGTCACAGGGGCATGGAATGTGCCGATGCCGACCTCAGGCCCTGATGCGAATACCTGCTGCGTGATCACCGAGTTCTCGATGTCAGTGGATGTGCTAAACATGGGGATCGTGCCGACCGCGCCGCCGCTGGTGGTCACGTTTGACGACGCAGGCGAGGAAGCCGGCACGACGGCAGCCGCGGCACGCGCAGTCTCCGTCGCGGCGCCCGCCGACGGAGCCAGCGCGAACGCCGATGCCGGCAGACCGCCGAGCGTCTCCGCATCGGCGGCCTTCAGCGCGTAGGGTACGCTGATGAGCATGATGCGCGGCTCAGGCTTCTGCCCAGCCACCTGCACCTCGAGCCAGCGCGCAGCGCCTGCGGCAAACAAATCCAGAGGCAAGCCCGCGGAGCTCTGGGCTCCGAGTTGGACTTTGTAATGGCCGTCCGCGTCGAGCGCGACGGTCTGCGTCTCGGCCCAAAGCGGCTCGCCGCCCTGGCGCTCCTTGAAAATCAGAAAGGTGATGCTGGTCTCGCTGGCCAGCGGCTTGCCGTCGCCCGCAAGCGCGACGCCCGAGAAGGGGATCAGCGCCGGAACAACCGCCTGCGCCGCGACTGGCGCGGGCCTAGCGGGTTGGTCCGCAATTGTCTGGCAGAGCGCCGGCACAATCAAAGCCGCGAAAACGGGAACAAGGATCAAAATCCGGATCGGCATACGATCTCCTCCTGGTGCGGGCAACGGTACCCATGGATTCGACGGGCCGGCCCGGCGAGACACAGCACGGCTGAGGGAGGTGTAAAGGAAGGGGCCCAGAGGATAAGGCGCGATTATATAGCGCGCCAAGTTGCATTCACAATCCGAGCCCGCTCTCTCTCATGCGGGCGAAAGCAAATGTGGCGCGGTATAACACTTGAATGGAAAACGCTCCTGACGCCCCAGGAAGCGTGGGCCAGAAGCATCGGTGAACGGGGTGTCCCGTTCATCGCGATGGGAGGGTCCGCGGCCGGGAATTCCATTGCGATACGCTCGTGAGCAGAACCCGCTTCACCGGCTGGAACCGGAAAGCGTGAAGGCGGTCTTGCCGGCCGGTTGATTTTCAGCGAACGGAGAACATGCCCCTGGCCATGCGAGGCAGC
>Ga0335073_10016181_pt1 | contig 10421 bp, 7 predicted proteins | sample Lox_Sample_22_FD_207093 | JGI IMG/M metagenome (GOLD analysis project Ga0335073, IMG submission 207093) | Soil microbial communities from Loxahatchee National Wildlife Refuge, Florida, United States - Lox_Sample_2.2 | ecosystem: Environmental > Terrestrial > Soil > Wetlands | place: USA: Florida...
CTGTAACTGCACGTCCCCCGAACCCCGAACCGCCTGCGGGCGTCGAAGATTCGACGCTCAGTCGACGTGCCATCCATGCGCCCGCCGCCGCGATGACGCATATGCAACGTACGGGTGCTCAGGTACGGTATCGATGCTCCTTAGGTATTATTGCCAATCTGGGACGAATTCCTCCATCGATAGCAAAGTCGGAGCCTTTTTCTGACGGGGAGAATGTTCTCGATGGCAGTGGATTCGGAATACGTACTGGAGCTGCTCCGCGAGGATGGGGAGTTCACTCACTACCGCGGCAGGGAGAGCCGCAGTCAAAGGCCGATCCTGGGGGTCGCGGTCGCCGAACGACCATCGCCGCAGAGTCTGCGGCGGCTCGAACACGAATGCGGGCTGGCGACGGAGCTCGACGCGGATTGGGCCGCTCAACCGCTCGCCCTGACTCGGTATCAGGGACGATCGATGCTCGTCCTTAACGACCCGGGCGGCGAGCCCCTGGATCGAATCATCGAGCAACACCCGGGACACCCGCTCGAGATCCGTCGTTTTCTGCGGATTGCCATAAGCTTAGCCGCGGCGCTCAACCAGGCCCACGGGCGCGGCCTCATTCACAAGGATATCAAGCCCGCAAACGTGCTCGTCGACGATGTCGGGCGGGCTTGGCTCACCGGCTTCGGCATGGCTTCGCGACTCGCGCGCGAGCGGTTGACCCCGACGCCGCCGGAGACCATTGCCGGCACGCTTGCCTATATGTCGCCTGAACAGACTGGGCGCATGAACCGCTCGATCGACGCCCGCAGCGATCTCTACTCGTTGGGGGTCACCTTCTACCAGATGCTTACCGGCGTGCTCCCGTTTGCGGCCGCGGACCCTCTGGAGTGGGTCCACTGCCACATCGCCCGTCAGGCGACGGCCCCCATCGATCGTCGGCAAGTCCCCGAACCGTTGTCCGCCATCACCATGAGACTTCTCGCCAAGAACGCCGAGGAGCGCTATCAGACCGCCGCGGGCCTGGAAGCCGATCTGCGACGGTGTTTGGCAGAGTGGCAGGCACTTGGCCGGATCGATCGCTTCCCTCTGGGAGCGGAGGATTCCTCGGACCGGTTGCTGATCCCCGAGAAGCTCTACGGGCGGGAACGCCATGTCGATGCGCTGCTCGCCGGGTTCGACCGGGTGGTGGCGCAAGGTACGGCCGAGTTGGTTCTGGTATCCGGCTATTCCGGCGTCGGCAAATCCTCAGTCGTGAACGAGCTGCACAAGGTCCTCGTTCCGCCGCGCGGGCTCTTCGCCGCAGGCAAGTTCGACCAGTACAAGCGCGACGTCCCGTACGCGACACTGGCTCAGGCGTTCCAGATGCTGGTGCGCCAGATCCTGGTCAAGAGCCAAGCCGAGCTGGACCATTGGCGGCGCCATTTTCTGGAAGCGCTGGGATCGAATGGCCAGCTGATCGTCGACCTCATCCCCGAGGTGGAATTCGTCATCGGCAAGCAGCCGCCGGTGGCGGAACTGCCACCACAGGAAGCGCGAGGCCGCTTCCAGCTGGTGTTCCGGCGTTTCCTCGGTGCCTTCGCCCGCCCGGAACATCCGCTGGCGCTGTTTCTCGATGATCTGCAATGGCTTGACGCGGCGACTCTTGAACTGCTGGAGCGCCTGGCTACCGATCCGGACGTGCGCCACGTGCTGCTGATCGGAGCCTACCGCGACAACGAAGTCAGTTCATCGCATCCGCTCATGCGGACGCTGGCTGCGATCCGCGACGCGGGAGCGCAGGTGCACGAAATCGTCCTGGCGCCGCTCGGGCTCCACGACGTTGAGCGGCTGGTCGCCGACGCCCTGCACTGCAATGCGCAGTCTGCGGCTGCTCTGGCGCTGTTGGTCCACGAGAAGACCGGTGGCAATCCTTTCTTTGTCATCCAGCTCCTGACCTCGTTGGCCGACGAGGGGCTGCTCCGGTTCGATCGGGTTGCGCCAGGTTGGACCTGCGACGTGGACGGGATTCGTGGCGCACGCTACTCCGACAACGTGGTGGATCTCATGCTGGCGAAGCTGCGGCGGTTGCCACAGCCCACGCAGACCGCTCTCCAGCAGCTCGCCTGCCTGGGAAACGTCGCCGAGATCGGACTGCTGAGTGCAGGTTTCGGCCAGCCCGAAGAGGCCATCCACTCTCTTCTGTGGGAAGCGGTGCGCGCCGGGTTGGTCCTTCGCCTGGAGAGATCCTACTCCTTCCCCCACGATCGGATTCAGGAGGCGGCCTACGCGCTGATTCCTCCAGGGTCGGGCGCCGAGATGCACCTCGGGATTGGACGGAGGCTGCTGCAGAGCCTGACGCCGGACGGCCTGGTCGAGCATCTGTTCGATGTCGCCACTCAGTTGAATCGCGGCGCCGCACTGCTGAGCGATCACGATGAGAAAGTGAACGTAGCAGCCATCGGCTTGCGAGCGGGACGTAAGGCCAAGGCATCCGCGGCATATGCGGCCGCGCTCACTTATTTCGCTGCCGGCGTAGCGCTGTTGGACGAAGGCGACTGGAGCGGCGAATACCAACTGATGTTCAGCCTGTGGTTGGAATCCGCGGAATGTGATCTTCTGACTGGTAACTTGAATAAAGCCGGGGAGCAGATCGAACAGCTGTTGAAGCGCGCCGCGTCCAAAGTCGACGGTGCCGCCGTCTATTGCCTAAAGGTCAAGCTCCACGTCATAAAGTCCGAACACCAGCAGGCTGTAAGCACCGCGCTCGTGTGTTTACGAGGGTTTGATATCGACCTGCCCGCACATCCGACCGAACAGGACATCGAAGCCGAATCCGACGCGCTCGCGCGCGCCCTCGATGGGCGCTCCATTGAACAGCTGGTTGATCTGCCGCTGATGACCGATCCGGAATCGCTGGCAGCCATGGAGGTGCTCTCCGTCCTCTCGATGTCTGCACAGTTTACCGACATCAGTCTGTGCTGCTTGCAGGCCTGCCGCGCGGTCAACCTCAGCTTACGGTACGGGATAAGCGGAGATTCCGCGTCAGCCTATGGTTTTTGGGGCGCGCTGCTCGCGTTCGTCTTTCCGCGTTACCGGGAGGGTTATCGTTTCAGCAAACTCGCGTGCGACCTGGTGGAGAAGTATTCCTTTATCGCCAACCGTGCCACCGTTCTCGTGAGGCTTGCTTACGTCGCCGGCTTCACTCAGCCGATCGAGAACGCGATTGAAAGCTCGCGGAGAAGCATTACCGCCGGCATCGAGACCGGCAGCCCAGTGTGGGCTAACTATGGCCTGCTGCTATCCCTAACGTATCGCCTGCTGCGGGGGGATTCACTTGACCTCGTGTGGCATGAGTCGGAGGTGGCGTTGGAGATCGCCCAACAGGCCCGGTATGAGGATGCCGTGGCCGTATTCGCAGGCGAGCGGCGCTTCATCGCCACCATGCGAGGGGAAGCCGCTTCCGCGACCTTCAATGATGCGGAGTTCGACGAGGCAACATTTGAAGCTCAAACCACCAGTCGTCGGGCTCCGATTGTGATGGGCAGGTATTGGATCCTTAAGCTTATGGCGCGGCTCGTGTCAAACGATTACGACGCAGCATGGCTAGCGGCCCAAAAGGCGAAGCCCCTGCTCGGGGCCATTATGTTGATGGAACCGAGGTTGAACTACTTCTACTGCGCCGCGCTTGCGGTGGCGGCGCTCTACGAGAGTGCCTCGGCCGAACAGCAGCGCGCGTGGCGTGAGGTCCTGAGAGAGCATCAAGAGCAGCTGCGCGAGTGGGCCGAGAATTATCCACCGACGTTCGCCGACAAGCTCGCTTTGGTATCGGCCGAGATTGCCCGCATCGAAAAACGGGACGCCGACGCCCTGCGTCTCTACGAAGAAGCAATTCATTTGGCGCGTGAGAACGGCTTCGCCCAGTACGAGGGCCTCGCCAGCGAGTTCGCGGCGCGGTACTACCTGACAAACCGTCTCGAGACCGCCGGCTATGCGCACCTGCGCAACGCACGCAGCTGCTACGAGCGGTGGGGCGCGGCTGGCAAGGTCAAGCAACTCGATGGCCGGTATCCGCGCCTGCGCCAGGAGCGAGCGCTGGCCGCTTCGGCAGCGATCGGCCAGTTCGATGTCGAGACGGTGGTGCAGGCCTCGCAGGCGCTTTCGAGCGAGATAGTCCTTCCGGAGCTGATCGAGAAGCTCGTTCGCATTGCGATGGAGTATGCCGGGGCCGGGCGGGGATTGCTGATCCTCGTCAGGGACGAGACACCGCGGATCGAAGCGGAGGCCACGGTCGGCGACGGCCGGATCGAGGTCTCGGTTCGGCAAACGCCGCTCGCGCCGCATGATCTCCCTCTCGCGGCGCTGAACTACGCGATGCGAACGCGCGAGCGAGTGCTCCTCGATGACGCCTCATCCGACAGCGTCTATTCACAGGACCAATATGTTCAGCTGCAGCGCGCGAGGTCGGTTCTCTGCCTGCCGATCGTCAAGCAGGCCAAGCTGATCGGCGCCCTCTATTTGGAGAATAGCCTCACTCCGTATGCGTTCACACCGGACCGAGTCGCCGTGCTGGAGCTGCTGGCTTCGCAAGCCGCCATTTCACTCGAAAATTCCGCGCTTTACACCGACCTGCAGCTGCAAGTGGATATTCTGCAGCAACTGCCGGTGTCAGCCTGGACGGTCAAGCCCGATGGCACGCCCGACTTCGTCAATCAAGTGTGGCTGCAATTTGCCGGTCAGACCCTCGAGTTTATCCGCTCGCATCCGGAGGCCTGGATGAGCGCGGTCCACCCTGAGGACCGCGACCTCGCAGCAGCGAGTTTTTGGGAGGGTGTGCATCTGGGAAAGAGCTTCGCAATGGAAACCCGGAGTCGCCGCGCTGCGGACGGGACCTATCGCTGGCACCTGAATCAAGCTGTGGCTTTGCGCGATTCCCACGGCAAAGTACTCAAATTCGTCGGTACCAGCACCGACATCGATGACCGCAAGCGTTCCGAAGAGGCTTTGCGCCAGGCGCAGGACGAACTGGTACGCATCAACCGGGTGACGACCATGGGAGAGTTGGCGGCGTCGCTGGCACACGAACTGAACCAGCCGATCAGCGGCACCCTGATCAACGCCAATGTCTGCCTGGCAAAGCTTGCACGCGATGAGCCCAATCTGGATGAGGTGCGCACCGCGATCAACAGGATTGTGAGAGATACGCAGCGGGCTGCGGAAATCGTCACCAGGACACGTTCTCAATTCAAGCGAAGCGCCACGAGCCGGGACGTCCTCGACATGAACGAAGTCGCCCGTGAGACCGTCGCTCTCCTGCGCGATGAGACCGTGCGGCACAACATCGTGGTCCGCATGGCACTGTCGGCCGACCTGCCGCGGATCGTAGGCGATCGCGTGCAGCTGCAGCAGGTCGCGATGAACTTGATCATCAACAGTATCGAAGCGACCAGGGAGGTTGCCGGAGACAGGGAGATCCTGATCAAGTCGCAACCGGGCGAAAACGAGCAGATTCTCGTGTCGGTCAGCGATACCGGGGTGGGTTTTGCGCCGGAAATGGCGGAGCAGCTCTTCGCGCCGTTCTTTACGACCAAACCCGGTGGCACCGGCATGGGCCTGCGCATTTGCCGCTCCATCATCGAGTCTCACAATGGGACCTTGTGGGCGGTCGGGGCTCCCGGACGCGGCGCCACCTTTCACCTTGCCTTGCCGGCCCTCCGACAGGGACAGGTAGCGCACTGACCGATGCGCCTGCCGCCTTTTCAGGCCGCGCTCGGCGCATCGATCCCCAACCGAGCCGCGACGCGCACCAGCTCGGCGACCGATCGCACGTTCATCTTGCGCATCACCCGGCCCCGGTGCGCTTTGACGGTGATCTCGCTGATGCCTAGCGTCGCGCCGATCTGCTTGTTCAGCCGCCCGCGCACCACCAGCGCCATCACCTCGCGTTCGCGCCGGCTCAGCGCCTGATGGCGGTCCTGGAGAGCTTGCAGAGCAAGCTTCTCTTCGAGTAGCGCGCGACTCCGCTGCACGGCGATTTCCACGGCGCGCGTCAGTGCATCCGGTGCGAAGGGCTTGGTCAGGAACTCCGCTGCTCCCGCCTTCATCGCCCGCACGGTCGTTGCAACATCACCGCGCCCGGTGATGAAAATGATCGGCATCTCCGTGTATGCGCTTGCGAGTCGCTGCTGGACCTCAAGACCGTTGAGATCCGGCAGACCGACGTCGAGAATCAGACAGCACGGGCGCTGCAGCCGCCGCCGGTTGAGGAACTCCTGCGCTGAGCAGAAGGTCTCCGCACGCCAACCGGCGTCCGTGATGAGCGGCTCGATCGCCTCGCGCACCGACACATCGTCGTCCACGACATACACGACCGGAGCGAGGTCTGCTGTGGAACGCGGTTTCACGGCGAGGTCGACTGAGCCTGCTGGGGACGTAGGTTATCCTCCGAAATCCCTGCCGCACAAGGTGCCAGGTCCGCTAGCTGCCGCCCTGCAACGCCTTGTCGAGGGTCGCCTGCAGATCCTCGTCACTGAACGGTTTGAAAAGGCAACCCACGCCCTGCTGCAGCAGCCCGGGCGGATTGCTTTCCCCTGATCGGCCCGTGATGAATACGGTCGGTATGCTGTAACCCCGACGTATCAGCTCCCGCTGCAGGTCCGGTCCCGACATACCGGGCAGCCCGATATCGAGAATCAAACAGTTGGCACCTGCCACCGCATCAGAGGCAAGAAACTCCTCCGCGGAAGCGAAGGCACGCTCGGTGTATCCCAGCTGTCGAAGCAGGTCGGGTAGTGCCTCGCGCACCGATTCATCATCGTCGACGACCACGACCAATGCGCCCTCGCGCATCAGATGCTCGCAGCGCCCACGCGAATGACGGACAACCACACAGGACCAGCCGGGTGGACTCGAGACATTTCTGGTTCCCCCGATAATGCGAAAGCCGGAGGCAAAACAGTGCACCAACTCAACGCATATATCCCAATACCTTGGTATCAGTCCCGTCCCCGCATCCCCGCACCGGCCCGCGACGAGCGCCGTGGCGGGGATTCCCTACATCGCCAAATCCCGAGCAAGGCGCCACAGAGCCGCAACGCGGTGCGCGCCGCAGTGCGCTCGAATCAGTGATGCCGATGAAACGTGCGGCGATCGCGGGCACGGCCATCGCTCGGCAGCTCACGCGGCCTGGACCACCCCGACGCGTGCCGGATGGAGCAGGCACGAGTAGCGCATCGCGGCAATGCTGGCCGCATACACCCACGCACCGCTGCAGGGCGAGCGTGCGCTCGGGCCGCGACGCCAGGCGGCCCGCCAGAGCAAACGCCGCGCATTCACGGAAAGGCACCCGCCTGGCCCACTGCGAATCGCGGGACGCTTCGCACCGGCACGGAAGTAGACGCGGAGATGCCCGACAGCGATACGACCCCGAGTTGCGCGGCGATGGCCACCAGTTGGGCGAGGGAACGCGCCCCCATCTTGTGCATCACTTTACCGCGATGTGCCTTGACTGTGATTTCCGAGATCGCCAATTCTGCGGCAATCTGTTTGTTCAACAGACCCACGACGACCAAAGCCATCACTTCCCGCTCGCGTCTGGAGAGCGTCGCGTAGCGCTCACAGCACGTCTGCAGCTGCGTCTGCTTGAGGATCGCCACGCAGCTCAGTTCGAGCGCGCTGCGGATTGCCGCCAACAGGATGTCGTCGCTGACCGGCTTGAGCAGCAGCTCGACGGCACCTGCTCTCATCGCGGCGACGGTCGTCGAAACGTCGGTCATTTCGGCGACAAAGATCACCGGGATGTCGGGTCGCCCTGCCAGCCGCTGCTGCAGTCCCAGCCCGCTCAAGCCGGGCAGACTGACCTCCGACACCAGGCAACTCGGGCGCGACGCGCAGTATTCGTGATCGAAATCCTCTGCCGCCGTCAGCGTTCGTGGCAGCCACCCTTCGCGCGAGATCAACGCCGCAAGAGAGCTACGAACCGCTGGGTCAGGGTCGACGACAACCACCGTGGGCGTGAGGCCGCCATCGTCACTGCGTGTCAAACCTGCGACTCCGTGATAGTTCATAGAACCTCCGTGCACCGCCTGGGTTGATCGCCTGTTGAAGACCGTACCCCAAAGGGAGTGATGCGGCGGAGTAACGGCAACGCAACTTACGGTACGTAACCCCCGGAGCCACCCACGCGGACCCCATATGGCCGCAGCCCCCGAGGACGAGGGGAATCCGGACCCTGCGTGCTATGCTTAAACCCGAAACTGCATTGATTTTCGGCCAGTTACGCATACCAGGAGGGTCCTTTTGGCGCCGACTGCAGCCTCCGTTAGCCGCCATGTGGATCGGGCGCTGAGCTCACCCCTGTTTCGCAGAGCCGGCCGGCAATCCAGATTTTTGCGATTCGTAGTAGATGCGGCGCTGCAATCCCCGGCAGCGGCCGTCAAGGAATTCGAGATCGGGATGGCGGTCTACGACCGCACCCCGGACTACGATCCACGTACCGATCCCATCGTACGCGTGGAAGCCGCCCGGCTACGGGCCCGCCTGCGTGAGTACTACGAGACCTCGCCGCCCGACGCCGTACGTATCGATATCCCCAAGGGCCAGTACGTCCCGCAGTTCATCACGGTCAAAGAACCTGCGCAGCCGACCCCTGACCTGTCCATATTGGTGCCACCGTTCCGCAGTCTCAGTGCCGATGCGAGTCACAGGGACTTCTGTGACGGGTTGACCGAGGAGGTTCTGCACCGACTCGCTCAGAAGCCCGGACTGAACGTGATAACCCAATCCGTCGCGGTCTGGCTCGAGCGTGCAGAGGGGCCCAAGCCGCGTTTTCTCCTGGAAGGCAGTGTGCGGCGGATTGGTGCGGAGCTCAGGCTCACCCTGCACCTCACGGAACTGACCGGTGGCGGCTCGAAGCACTTTTCGAATGTCTATCGTGCCACCGTTAGCGATGTTTTCGCGACCCAGGAGCAATTGGCCGATGAGATCGGCCATGACATTTCCGCGGCGCTCAGCGCCGTCGGGACGGGATAGACCGGCATGGACTCGATCACGATCCGGCTTTTGCGGGACAGCGTCTCGCTCCTGCCAATGGAGGAGCTCGGTCCGGTCCACGAGTTCTATAGACGTTTATTTGAGATTGCACCCGATGCTCGGCCGCTGTTCAAGGTACATATTGACCAGCAAGCCAGGAAGTTTGCCGACATGCTCGCGTGGGTCATCGCCCATTTGGAAAACCCTTATGAGCTCAGCCGGGAAATGCGGGAACTGGGCGCGCGCCACAGCGTCTATGGCGTCAGGCCCGACCACTACGCCTCGGTGGGTTCGGCGTTGATCTGGATGTTCAAGCACACTTTGGGCGATCGCTTCACCGGGGAGATGGAGGAAGCCTGGCTGGAAGCCTACGCCTTCATCAGCCTCGAGGCCGAGCGCGGCTCTCGGCGAGCGCTCAGCGGCAATCTGCCAGGGTCCCACGTCTGACAGCAGACCACACCCTCAAGGGGTCTAAGCCTTCTTCAGGGTGTCGAGCCCCAACCGGACCGCGACCCGCACCAGCTCCGGCAGCGATCTCAGCTTCATTTTGCGCATCATCTTGCCGCGGTGAGCTTTCACCGTAATCTCGCTGATGCCGAGCTCGGCGGCGATCTGCTTGTTCAACTGTCCGCGGACCACCAGCGCCATCACCTCGCTTTCGCGCGGACTGAGCGTTTGATGGCGCTCGCGAAGTGCGCGCAGGGCGATCTTCTCCTCGAGCAAGGCACGACTGCGCTCCAGCGCAGTTGCGACGGCGCGTACCAGCGACTCGGGTTCGAAGGGCTTGGTCAGAAACTCAGCCGCCCCTGCCTTCATCGCGCGCACGGTCGTTGGAACGTCGCCTCGACCGGTAATGAAAATAATCGGCATGTGTGTGTGGGCGCCGATGAGTCGTTGCTGAACCTCCAGGCCATTGAGGTCCGGCAGACCGACATCGAGGATCAGACACGCGGCGAGCTCGACGCGCTGGCGCTCGAAAAAGGCCTGCGCTGAGGAGAAGGACTCCGCGCACCAGCCGGCCGTCCTGAGGAGGCACTCGATCGCCTCCCGCATCGACACATCATCGTCGACGACGTAGACGATCGGCGCGCTGGCTGCTGGAGATGCTGTGGAACGAGCTTTCACGCCTGTCTGTACCGCGCTCGACGTCCCCCCGCCTTCAGTAGCGGATTGATGTAGAGTTTTCCGGCATTGTAATCGGCCTTGTGGCCATCTGTTGTGCGTACTGGGCAGGTGTCAGCCCGCCCAGCGACTTCTTCGGTCTCTCCTCGTTGTATTCCCGTCGCCAGGTCTCGATCACCGTGCGAGCGTGAGCGAGCGACACGAACCAGTGTTCGTTCAGACATTCGTCTCGCAGTCTTCCATTGAATGATTCGACGTATGCGTTCTGGTTCGGCTTGCCGGGCTCGATGAGCCGCAGCGTGACGCCGCGG
>Ga0335073_10016182_pt1 | contig 10421 bp, 6 predicted proteins | sample Lox_Sample_22_FD_207093 | JGI IMG/M metagenome (GOLD analysis project Ga0335073, IMG submission 207093) | Soil microbial communities from Loxahatchee National Wildlife Refuge, Florida, United States - Lox_Sample_2.2 | ecosystem: Environmental > Terrestrial > Soil > Wetlands | place: USA: Florida...
CAGGGCGATAGCGGCCAGGATCCCGAACATGACCAGTAGGGTGACCGCGAAACAGGCGATACGCCACGGCCGGTAGGGGTTCACTGGCTGACCCCGGCGCGACCAGATGACGCGGCCAGCGGCACCCCCAGCACCCACGCGACTAGGTCGTTGATTTCCGGCGAGACCGCTCCGTCGGTGAGCGCAGCCGAGGTGTGGAAGAACCGGACCTGGCCGAAGGTCTGCCGCATCGACTTCACTAGGTGATCCTGGTCCACCTCCGCGAGCCAGCGTTCGATGGACGCGCTGTCCGGCGCCGGAGCGGGCAGCTTCTCCTGGGCGAGCACATCCGCCTTGCTGATCGTCACGGCTAGCCTGATCTGCTTTACGTCCGCCTGCATCTCCCTTGCACCACGAGCCAGCAGCTGGAATACGTACCAGGGTGAATGATCGGCGCGTGGCGAAAACTTCTTCCGTCGGTCCGGCGGCACTGCGTCCCATACCCCGTCGATAGAGAACGGGTCGATGACGAAGATGAGCGTTCGCGCCGACCGGAAGTACTCCAGCGCGGCCAGGTGCTCAGGGTCGTAGAACCGTTCCCCGCCCGTGTCGAAGAAGTGGACCAGCTGACGGCGGGCGTCGCCGAGCCGGATGTAGAACGAATAGGCCCGTGGCTTATCCGGGCCGGTCCGTGGGGCGCGCTGGTTGTCACGCAGCGTCGGCAGCAGCTCTTCCACCCGCCGCGCAGTATGCGGGTCCGCGAAATCGACGGCCGTCCCGTGTGACGCCTGCGCCCGCATCTGCAGCGCCATCACCATGATGGTGAGTAGCCGGGTCTTGCCGACGTTCGAGCCCCCGAACAACGCCACCGTTGCTTCGGCCGTGGTGCCCACCGTCTCAGCGAGCGGGTGACCCCCGTACGGGCAGAAGGCGGCGAGACGGTGGCTGCCCAGGATAAGCAGCGTGGGCAAGCTCTCCTCACCACACGCGCAGCGCCGTCGCAGCACGCCATAACGTCCAGGCCGGACGTCGCGGTGCAAGGCACCGCAGCCCGGGCACCGGTACGACGGGTAAGGGATGTGCCGGTAGCACCCGGGACACATCATCCGGATGCCTCGGACCCGGAGCAGGGCGCTGTCGATGGCCCGGAGAACGAAGATGATCGAGATGCCGAGGCCGACAAACAGAATCACGAGCAGGGCCTGGGCCAAGGCGACCACGCCGAGTAGGAATCCGCCGATCAGCGTGCCCACGGCCAATCCAATGAGCAGCAGCATCCCGAACGCGTGCGGTACAAGATCCTCTGACGTCCACGGTCCTTGCAACCAGCGATTTTGGATTCGGCGGCTCTCCGCGGCAAACTCCCGCTGTGCTCGGGTCCAGGTCTGCGACAGCGCCGCTAGCAGGTCCCGCCTGACCTGCCCGAAGAGATAGTTTTCATACGCGGGCTCGTGCCCGTCATCGGTCCGCTGCCGGGGCGGTGGCGGTGGCTGAACTGCGGTACTAGCTTCGGGTATCCCCAGCGCTTGGGCAAACGAGGCGAGATAAGACCGCCCGCAGACCCAGATCCGGGCGAGCGCGTAGCCCGCCACCACGAGCGGCATGACGATCACCGCGACGACCGCGATGACAGCCAGCAGTATCAGGTACGCGAACACGAACATCCCAGCCTCCGGCCGCTCTGTCGCACTCGTCCAGGCCGATACGGTGGCCCGGTCACGGGCCTCCTTCGGGGTGACCTGTCAGTAGCCGCCGCCATGACCTGCTCAGAGCCGTAGCCAGGTACTTCTGGCGCCAGTTGGCGAACTGGTCGGCCGTTTCCGTATTGGCCTGGCGGAGCGCCTCGTCCAGCGCGTTGAGGTCCGTGCGTCGCCATAGCCTCAGCTCCTCCCGCAACGTCCGGTCTAGTCCGGGTGCCAGTTGCTGATCGCCGCTCCCCTGCAGGGACGCCAGGCTGCGAAATAGCAGGGCGCCGGCTGTGACGTCCCGCGGGGTGGCGGCCAGACGTCGGTGCGCTGAGCGGAGGAAGGCGGAAATGACAGCCGGCGGACAGGACTCCACTGCCATGGATTGATACCGGGAACCCGCCAGCTGATCGATCAGGCCGATGAGGGCCGGCCGCGCCAGATCCTGGGCTGGCGTATCCAGTCCGGCGTACGATTCGGCCAGTCGCCTGATGGTCTGGGCTTGGGTCTTTCCCTCGCTGGCCCGGGCCTGCTTGATCAGGTGTTCAGTCTTGAGGAACGAATCCACTCGGCTTCTGGCCGCGTCCGGCAGCGCCCCGTCGATCTTGCGTGCCGCGAGGATGTCGCAGAGTTCGGCGTAAGGGCCCAAGTAGCCTCGGTCGGTGGGCGGCGAAAGCACGGCTTGGACGACCCAGCTGTAAACGGGGTCGGACCGCAGTTGATCCGGCTCCAGCACATCGGCTACCGACCGGGCTTCAGCGACGGTCCAGTGACCTTCCGGCCAGAGGCGGCGCAACAGATCCACACTGACCCAGCGGTCCCGGCGGCCCAGGAAATGCAGGAGGTCAGGCACTCGCTCCTGCGGGTGCGTGCCTGCGCGGGCAACCAGCATGGCCTCCTGGAGTTCGTCTGGCACAAGCCCGGGCAAGCGTCCGGTGATGTCACCCAGGCCCATCGTGAAGACGGTGATTACCGCATCCGGCTGGACGCCAACGACCGTGATCAGATAGGCCAGCACCCCTTCGGTCAGCGGACGGGCCCCGGCTACAACCCCGAGGGTGTCGTCGTCCGGTGTCGTGACGAGTTGCGGCCCGAGCACCTGCTCGCCGCACCTCCGCAACACCTCCTCCGGCAACTTGAGGCCGAGGTCGGTGCTCCAGCCAAGCAATGCGATCGACGCCCGGGCCGACGCCTTCGTCAGGCGCTCGACGCACTCGGCAGTGGCGAAGGCCCTGCCTTCTGCGGTCGCGATTGGGACACCGGTGGTGAACTCGACGGGCGGATCCGACCCGACGCTGCGAAGTTCCTCTGTCACAGCCTTGCGCTCCAAACGCGCGGTCAGCTTGGGGTCGGCTACGAGCCGGGACAGGACTCCCAGCGCCGCCAGATGCTGTGGCCGACTCGCGGCATCGTCCAGGAAGCCACGCAGCACGGCGGCTCGCTGACCGGGCGCCACCTGATCCGCGTGCCGCAGCAGCCAGGCCGCGAGTACATCGAGATCGGCGATCGTCACCTCGGGGCCGCCCAAGAGAGCTGCCATGACCAATGCTGGATGCCAATCCTCCATCGCCTCGCTCGCGGCGCTGGCGAGCCCTGTTGCGTCCTCCCACAGCCCCGCGGCGCGGCTAGGGCCCGCTCGGACCAGCAGTGCGGCGGCCGGGCCAGGAACTACGTCGCCGAGGTGCGTGGCGTCGGGCTCGAGCACGACGTAACTGCGGAACGCCGTCTCGGTAAGGCCGAAGTCGGAGTCCGGGACCGTTCCGATCATGTGCACGTCCACGTAGCCGGGATTGTGATGGTAGGTGGCGAACGTCAGGCGGCGGGCTACCGCCCGGGGCAGCAGATATGAAACGGAGGCGATCCAGTGCGCGGCCACCGCGGCGTCCCGATCGACGATGACGATGGGCAGCCCGTCGCGCATGACCGCGTCCTCGGCGGCGGTCAGCAGCGCGGCCAGCGGCTCGGCGCGGCCAGCGTCGCGGGCGAAACGGTCGACCTCGGCCCGGTTCAGCCCGGTGCCACGAGCTGATGGCGGCAGGTCGTGCAGCGCGGGCAGCTCGGTATAGGGGACAGGCTCCGACTTCCAGATCCGTGACTCCCACAGTTCGATTGGGAGTATCTCGCCAAAGGCGGTGCCTTCCTGGCTGACGATGGCGTGAGCAAAGTAGTTTCCGGACCGCTGGGAGAAGTCCAGGCCGACAAAGACCACGCGGGCCAGCATCGGAGCCGGCTCAGTAACGTACACCAAGTTGACCGGGCACGAGGCGACCTCTGCGGCATCTGGGCGGGGGCTCATCCAGCGCGGCGGCTTGTAGGCGGTCAGCGACTCGACGGCGCGCAGTACCTCGGGGGTGAGTCCCGGGGTGATGGCGTTGAACTGGAAACCGGCGAAGCCGGACAGGCCGGTCTCGCATGACGTGTAGTACAGCTGCGCGAATTTCATGTCAGCCTCGCATGGCAGGGATGATGCCGAACTCACTGAGCAGCCACAGGAAAGGGTCGTGGACGCGGTGCGGTTGAACGTGCGTGACCGTGTTGGTACTGGTGGGCAGGGTCCCGAGCGCGGACAGGCCGAAGTACCGGAATCGCGCGTAGTTATGCTGCATGAGCTGGTCGATCTGGGGTCCATCCCATTCGTCCAGGAGCGCCTGGACCTGTTCGTGCACCGCCAGGCTGTCCCGGGTGTCAAACAGACGCTGCGGCCTAGGGTTCCTGGTCAGCGCGCTGTTACGGGGAAACGTGTGCTCGAGGGAATCCAGCTTCGCGAACGCGACTGCCATCGGGGTCTGGATCCGCGTCGACGAACGGCCCCGGGGCACCGGGGGGCGCCGTGACCGTCCGGGGCGAGGAGTCCGCAGGAGTTGCGTGACGCGGGTCAGCACGTTGTAGGGCGAATCGAAGCCCGGCTGACCGGGGTCAGGCAGGATCGTGCCGGTTAGCGCTTGGGCGCGCGCGCCTGGCATCTGCAGGGGATCCAACAGCAGGATGATGGCGTGGGCACTGGACAGGTACCGGGCGTTGAGTTCGACACTTTCTGAGGAGTTGAGATCTTCGCCAGCAGTGTCAAAGAAGGAAAGGGTGGTGCGCACTTCCCGAGGGGATGCGAGCCGCCGCCGCTCGTCCATGGCCAAGTCGAACACCAGCGGCTGCCGCAGCCTCGCTGCGGCCCGGACGCCTTCCGGCAGGGCGTGATCCCGGTACAGGCGCGCATCGTAGTCGGTGTCGAAAGAGTCGATTGTGGCTGGATCCGCGCCCATGAGGGCGAGGTCTAGGTCGCGGCCGACCCGGTGCATGAGCTCGTGGATGAGCACTGTCATGAACACGGTCTTGCCGCTCTGTTTGGCACCGATCATGGCAATCAGTCGGCTGTCCACCTTGCCAAAGTCCACCGGCAGACGGCTGTGACAGTAAGGGCATGCGCGATAGGGAGTTTCTCCATGACAGTGCGGGCAGCGTGCCGTCAACCTACGGCCGTCCGCTTCGAAGCAGGGAGGTAGCGGGGTGGAGATGCTCAGCCACCGCACTTGGCTTTCGTCTCTCGCTGGTTTGCACTCATCGCCCTCCGGACCGGGACGTCCGGTACAGCGGAAGCAGATGTCCTTTTCGGTGAGCTGGTTGTAGCAGTACGGGCAGACCAGCATGGTCACCTCCGGCTCCTAGCGGGAACAAGAGAAATACCGTCGGGCGGGTCGCCGGAGAAGAAGCAGGCCAGTCGGTCTGGTTCAGGTCGGCCCAGGCCAGGAATCAGTACTGACAGGGGGCGGCCAGCGAACAGGTGAGCGCCTGGCAGGCTGAAGACGGGCTCGCCCTGTTCAGGGCGCAGCGCCATGATGCGCCCGGCCCTGCGCACCACCGTCAGCGGCGGCAACCGGCACTCTCGGTCCGCTCGGAGAACAAGCCGGTCGCGCCGCCACGGCGCCCACCAGACCTCCCGCTGGAAGGCATAGCAGACGATGACGTCCCGGGCGGGGACGGGGATCTCCGCAGGCGCGGACAGGATCTCTCCAGCCGCGTCACGGTAGATGGAACGGATCGAGATGGTCACCGGATGTGGGCCTACCGCGACGCCGAAGCCACCGTCGTCTTTGAAGCGCTGCCGCCCGCACTCGACGGGCGCCGTGGCAGGCGGCCGATCCGGGCCCGCGGACCACTCGACCCTGCACAAGTGGCAATCCTCCGCCCACGTCCAGCGCAGCCAGACATGGTCGCCGTCCCGCCGCGCACGTGGCTCAGTGACCGGGCTCATCACCGCGAGAGTCGTCCTCGCGCCTACCATCGCTCGTTCGGCGCCCAGGGTGATCGCGATGAAGCAGCTGCGGCCGTTGAAGACGCGCGTCCGCAGCGAGCTCTTCCCGTCGGCATCGCTGCTCACCTGTCCCGGTACGGGGTTGCCGAGCCTGGTCAGCTCATCGAGCCCGATAGACGTTCCCGCCGTCAACGACGGTGCGCCGTTAGTGCGGTAGATCCGTACGGTACCCGCCTTAACCGTCCGCCAGGTCAGCACGATGCCCGGGTCGTCGGCCGGCTGCAGGTCCGCTTGGAGTTCCGGCACCGCGTCCAGCGGAGTCTCTGGCGTGGCCCAGCGCACGACCCCAGGGGTTTGCCAGCGCTCGCCTGTGTCGTTCACGTACACCGCACAGGCCCGGTAATAATAGCGGGTGCCGCCCTGCAGGCCAGTATCGCGGAAATCGGCCAGCGACGCAGTGACCTCGTCACCGCCAGTGGGATCGGGCGGCGATCCTTCGGCGCGGGTGACGATAACGTCGGTGGTGCCGGGCGCAACTCGCCACGAACCGGCGATCTCATCCGGCTGAGCCTCGAGCCGGAAATCGGTTACCTCGGGCAGCCTCAGCACTTCAGCGATCGGCGTTCCCGCGGACCAGGCGTCCCCGCCTCGGGTTGCCAACACGGTGTAGTACAAGCGCAGACCATTGGGCGGTTCACGATCGGTGGCGCTCAGGTCGGCCGTCTCGGCAATTATCCGACCGTCAGACGGCGATGCCGCGGGTTGGCCAGAGCAGCGGACCACGCGGTACCGGACCTGCCCTGCCCGGGTCTGCCCTGCCTGCCATTGGACCTGGACGGTATCCCCTACGGGGGTGGCCAGCACGTGGGCAGGCGGTGGGGGCGGCAGTGATTGCAACCGGGCCGCTAGACTGCCATCGCCGTCGCCATGTCTGGCGATCAGCTCCGCGAGCAGCGCCGCGGCTTGTTCGGTGTCGTCGGCCTGCTCCGCCTCGTCCACTTGCCGTTTAAGCGCGGCTGCGGTGGCGCCGCGATCGTCGGGACGCTGCTGCCTCAGGGTCAGCACGAGTTCGGCTGCCTCGGCCTGGTCGAGTCCCAGGCTTGACGCGAGGCTGACAACCGAACGATTGGGCAGCCCTTCGGCGATCTGGCGTCGCAGGACCTCGACCAGTTGCCAGAGCAACAGAGCATCCAGCTCACCACGGTCGGCGCATTGCCGCAGAACTTGGAGGACTTCCTCGTGCGCTGTCTTCCGATCATCGTGCGCGCGCTGAGCCAGCTCTCTCTTCTTCGCCGCCAGCAGCGGTTGGGTGATCCGCTCCCCCGAGCTGAGCTGGAACGAGTGATGTATCCGGAAGCCGGCCCGGACCGCACTGGTGCTGAACACCGTCTCCGCGGCCAGGCGGAGATCGAGCGTGTCGAGATGAGCGGCCAGGCCCGACAACCTCGAAGGCCGGGCGGGCAGCTCCCACGGAAGGTCGATCACGGTCACCTGGTGGCTGGCCAGCTGGCTGGCGATCGTGGCCTCACTGACCAGGCCGTGATACTCGCCATGCAGCCAGGACACCATCGAGCGCAGCACCGCCGGCGTGCTGGCCGCGATGTCCTTGATTTTCGCCTCCAGCCCGGCCAGGGCCTCATCCCGGTCAGCGGTCTGCTGGCGTTCGAAGCTGGCGTAGCTCAGTTCTCCGGCGTCCTTGAGGCGGGCGTGGGCCGCGAGCAAGGCCACCGCCAGCGGCCTGAAGACGATCCTCTGCTGCAGTCCGCGCCAGTACTTGACCACGTCGGACACGCGCGCGTCGAAGGCCGCTGTGTTTCCCGCCATGGCGGCGGAAATCGCGTAGCGAATCATCAGGTCCGGCGGAAGAACGTTCCCGGCTTTCCTGGCTGGCTCGATAACGTCCTGGTGGTACCGGTCCTGGTCAAACTCACTCGCTGGTGGCATAACGCGCTATAGCACTTCGCGCTTCGTCCACCTTGGCCTCGGACAGCCCTCCGGTCTGCAGCTCCATTTTGAGCTTCTTTCCTGTCTTGAGCTCGACGGCCTCCACGCGGAGCAATCCGGTCTCGTTCATACGGAACGTGACGTCAATGGGAGATTCCTGCGGCAACGGCGGCAATCCGGTGATGAGGCCGTCGCCTATCTTGTTGTTGTCGGCAGGCTCGCTAGAGGCGACCGCTCCCGCCTGTTCCCAGATCTCGACACTGATCGCGATCTGATCCGGGTACACGGTGTAGAACTGCTGAGTGTCCGGCGAGGCCGGCAATGGCCGGTTGGCCTCCAGAATGTGAACGATCTTGAAGCTCAGCTTCTTCTCATCATCCGGCAGTTCCTCGCGTGATTTGCGGTCCAGCACTTTGATCCCGAAGGCGCGGGGCACGACGGAGGTGACGCTCTTGGTGGCCAGTTGGCGGACCTTCTCTGCGGTGAGGCCCAGGTGTTGTGCGACTTCCTCGACCTTAGTGTCGGAAAGCGAGGCCTTAGATCCATCTTCCGCCTCGTCAGGCAGCAGGACCTTGACCGACTCGATGAGCGCGAACAAAGCGGCGCCTTTGGCCACGGCTTGATCCGGATCATGCACCTTGGGCTCGAAGCCGAACCGCTCCCGGAGCTGGGCCGCTACGGCAGGCACCCGGGTGCTGCCGCCCACCAGCAGCACGTCATCGAATGAGGTGATGCCGAATTCCCGGGCCGTTTCGATCGTGCGCTGAGTGATGTCCATAGCCCTGTCCAACAGAGTGGACGCCAGATTCTCGAACTCGGCACGGGTCAGCTCGGCGCGGTAGGCTTCCGCACCGAAGCGCATCGAATGCCGGCGCGACTGAACCGAGCTGAGCGCTTTCTTCATCTCCTCGGCCCGAATAGTCAGGTCCTGCATGAACTCCTCGTTCCCGCCTGCGTCCGAGCCGGGATTCTCCGCAAGGAACTGATTCAGCAGGAAGGTCGCGATCGCCTCGTCCCAGTCGGCTCCGCCGAGCTTGTGGTCACCGTCGGTGCAAACCACCCGGATATCGTTTCCCGCCAGTTTGATCACCGTGGTATCAAAGGTGCCGCCCCCAAGGTCGAACACCAGAATCGTTCGGTCCTCGCCGGTGCCGGTGGCTTCGTAGTGCAGTGCGGCAGCGACCGGTTCTGGCACGATGTTGAGCACGTTGAGGCCCGCGATCTCACCCGCTCTGCGGGTGGCTTCCTTCTGGGCAAGCCCGAAGTAGGCGGGACACGTGATGACGACGTCCCTGACTACCTCACCGGTCTCCTCCGTGGCCGCTCTGGCCAGTTCCCGCAGGATGAGCGCCGAGATCGTCTCGGGAGTGTGTGTCTCCCCGTGGAATGTCCCCTCGTAATCTGTGCCCATCTGGCGTTTGATGAGGGAGACCACCAGGTCGGGATAGAGCTTCGCGACCGACTTCGCATCCTGGCCGACCACTACGCTGTCCGGGCTTTCGAAGTAGACCACAGACGGGGTCAGGTCCTCGCCGAGCGCATTCTTTATAACGCTGGCGCGGCCGGAGTCATCGACACGCGCGATACAGGAATAGGTCGTACCCAGATCGATACCGAAAGTCCCCATGGCTCCTCCCACGTCTGCCGAGGATCGAACTCCCCTCGATCCTTCGCTCAGTTATCAGCCGAAACATCCGGGCGGTAAAATTTCGCCCGCAACGGGCGTTTGATCTGGCCGGTGGCGCGGTCTCGGAAGCCCACCACTATTACTTCAGCTATCCGGTCGCACTGAGCCGGATCCGAGGCCTCTAGCGTGCCGGCGACTACGTGAGCACCCCTTTGGAAAGGTTCGCCGATCGCCGCGGAGAACGGCTCGAGACCGCAACGGTCCAGGATGAGTTCAACGTCGTCGGCGTAGCTTTCCATCAGCTTTACCAGCCGGGGATCGGCGCCACTCTCGGTTAGCCGTTTCGCATCACGCCGGAAACTATCATAGAGCCGCATCAGATCTGCGGTAATGGGATCGAAAACCGAAGCGCGTACCTCGTCCCGCAGCTTTTGATTTTCTTCATGCAGACGGTCGATAATGGCTTCCCGGTGATCTGACCGGCGATGATATTCAGCACCCTGAGCCACGAGATCGTTTAGCCGATCAGAGATGTTAGCAAATTCTGCCGAACCAATTGGTTTCGTTCCATTATCGGGCTCGGCAATACCATTTTCGGCCGGTCGCTCGGCAGGGGCATCACCACTCATAGGGGGCACTCCGATCGCAGGCCACCTGAGGAACTCGCTTATTCATCATGACATAAAGCTCAGGTCGTTGCTAGACCTGGATAATTGACATGCTATCCAAACGTCAGACCAGCATTTATGCGTTTTTCGATAAAGTGAGCGACTGGCGCAACCTGCGATTGATCCAGACTAGATGTTTCGTGACATTGACGGTGACCGCGCCGTGGTGTCTCTGGGTATTCGGATGGAGCTGCCTGGCGCTGGGATCGAGAGGCGCTCGTCAGTCGTTGCCACGCCCGCAGGGACTAACCTAATCACAGGGGTTTGTGTCC
>Ga0335073_10016183_pt1 | contig 10420 bp, 9 predicted proteins | sample Lox_Sample_22_FD_207093 | JGI IMG/M metagenome (GOLD analysis project Ga0335073, IMG submission 207093) | Soil microbial communities from Loxahatchee National Wildlife Refuge, Florida, United States - Lox_Sample_2.2 | ecosystem: Environmental > Terrestrial > Soil > Wetlands | place: USA: Florida...
GTTTCGAGAGAGAATTTTTTATCGTGCCTGCCGCCGTGGTTCCGGGGTGTCCCGCCAGCCCAAAGTGCGGTGCCGGGTGAGGGTCAAAATCTGCGCTGCCTTCGGCATCGGGGGTAGGGGTGACACTTCACCCCTGAAAGGGTGCTGCACGGTAACCTTCGGTTACCGTGGGCGAACCTGTTGAAACCAAAACAGCTAAAGAAAAATCCCTTCGATCAGGTTGCTGTAGAGCAACCTGAAGTTAGCGCAGGCGAACTTGTTGATTCTTAAGCGCGGCTGCTAGTCTCGGCAGTGAAGGCGAGAGAGGAAGCCGGGACATGGTGAAGCCGCCGCTGCGCACAAAATCCATCGGATTCAAAGTGAGCGAGGAAGAATACGCGCAGCTGGAAACGGCGGCGCAGGCGAGCGGACGGACGCTCGGGGAGTGGTGCCGCGAGGTGGTGTTGGCGAGTGCCAGCGATGCAAGGCGCGATCCGGCGCTGGCGGAAATCCTCGGAGTGCGCCTGCTGCTGGTGAACGTGCTGGGACCTGTGGCGGCGGGGGAGAAGGTGACGGCGGAGAAGTTCAACCAACTGCTGGACCAGATCAGCGAAATGAAACACCAGCTCGCCGCCAAGTTGCAGCAGCAGGCGAGCGAGAAACCACAGCGAGAAAAACCCAGCGGCGAGGGAAAGCGGTGATCCCATTTTTTCGCTGAAGAGTGTACGGAGCGCGGGAGCCGCGTCAAGCCTCTCCGCTTCGCTCCGACCGCAGCGCGGCGCACCAAGAACGTGCGGGCTTGACCCGGCTCCCTCTCCGCTCCTGTGTTGCTTCCGGCTAGGAAAAAATGGGATGGAAAAATGGGGCGTAGGGATGGGAGCGAGCACAGCAGGCTATCGCCGTTTTCGTGTTCGTTTTACCGGTGCGCTGCGTTTCGGTTCGGGACTCTGCTTCCCATCCTTGAGGAGCTTCTGCAGGGCGTCGTTGAGTTGCTGTTCGAGCTTTGCTTCGTCCAGAGAGTCTGTGTGTCCAATGCGCAGGACTGTTTCTTCGCGAAACTCGTTGCCGCTATGAACACGACGCACGATCAGTTCCAGCGGATGAGAGGGATGATCCCCCTTCCTGATCCCTTCGCTTCTGGCCTTGATAATCGTGGCGATCAGGTTAATGACGCTCGTTGCCAAACCGACACCTGCCGCGATGTACACCAACAACTCGGGGCCGCTTTCATGTTCTTCAAAAGCAAAACTGGAGTCGCCAGGGGACAGCTTGCGGAGGCTCTGGTCGATCAGTTCATAAGCGCGTGGCGAATGCTCGCGGTGAAAACATCCTGAGGTGATCCGCACTTTAATGGAAACGGCCGCTTCGCCCGGCAACGGTGCTCGCCCGTACTCGAAATGACGCATGCGTCCGCGCGGGGTCATTCTCCCGATGAGATGGAAGTCGCCGCTCATTGTGTTCAATCGGTTCTGGAAATCCGCCACTTCCTTAGCGGCGAGTTGTGTAAGCCAAGTGACGAAGCCTACGCTGAGGAGGTTGAGGGGGTTAGGCCCCTGCCTGCTCTGGGCAAAAGCGTAAAGTAGTACTCGCTCCTAGAAAGAAAATCTCTCCCGCAAATCGCGCGCAAATCTCCCGCAGATTCTCTTTCCCTCGACAGAGTTGCTCTGATCTGTTCCCAGTTCTGGAAGCAGATTTCCTTCGAGTGTCGATCGCTCTCTTGCGCGATTTGTGCAGTATTTGCGCGGCATTTCGCAAACATTCGCGCTCTTCTTAATGCACTGATTTTCGCTCGAAACTGCTGTCAAGAATTTTATTTTCCACGTTCTCATGTGCTTAGCACCGCTTGGGACGTGCGATCTTGGAATTCCGCGCTATGCTCCCGTTCGCGATACACGTGCTAGGCAGTGCTTAGTACGAATTCACATGGGAGAGCGTTATGGACAAACCGAACAAAGCAGCAGAATTGAACGCTGGCATCCGCAAGACGATCGAACTACTGGCCAATGAGACCGATGCAGCCAGACAGTCAGAGCTGTTCCGCAACTACCTGAAAGCCTCAGCCGCATTCTGGGATTACTCGTGGCATAACCAGATGCTGATCTGGCGTCAACGTCCCGATGCAACCTACGTCGGAGGATTCAATACGTGGTTGAAGTGCGGGAGATACGTGCGCAAGGGAGAGAAGGGGATTGCAATCCTTGCGCCGATGTTCTTCCGAGACAAGGCCAAGATTGCCAGTGGCAGTGAGAACGAAACTACGCGCATCTGGTTCAAGGTTGTCTACGTCTTCGATATCTCGCAGACCGATGGCAATCCCTTGCCAGAGTTGCCAAGCAAGTCTGTGGGAGAGCGTGGCGAAGACATGCTTGCGCGTTTATTGCGCTTTGCCGAGTCGCGTGGGATTAGCGTGCGGTTCGTGGATAAATGCTCGCTGAACGGTGCTGCCGGTACGTCGCGCGGGACGGAAATCGAGATTCGAACCAGCGAGACCGATGCGACCACGCAAGCCGCAACCTTGGCGCACGAGATTGCACACTCCCTGCTGCATTGGACTCCTGAGGGCAAGAAAATCACGACTCGGGATGGCAAGGAAATCGACAAGCAGCAGAGAGAACTTGAGGCTGAGGCTACGGCTTACGTCGTTGGCCAGTACTTTGGGATTCAATCTCCATCGGAATTCTATCTTGCAGCCTACAGCGTTACTCCTGCCATGCTGCTAGAGGCTGTCGAAACGATCGCCAAGACCGCAAAGACAATCCTTGACGGTTGCCAGCAAACGGAATCAGAACCCGAGGGCATCTCGTTGCCCTCGGTTCTTCCCATTGCCAGCAGCATGGAGGTGCTCCATGTCTAACCTTGCCCTGGCATTTCCTCAGCCTCTTGCTGAACGATATCAGCCGCAGACAATCTCGGAGTTCGTTGGGCTAGAGAAACCGAAGCGCATCATGGACAAGTTCTGTGCCAATCCCTACCCGAGTGCATGGCTGTTCGTTGGGCCATCCGGAACAGGCAAGACTTCGATGGCCTTGGCGATTTGCAAGGCAGTCGCGGGCGAGTTGCATCACATCCCGTCTCAGTCTTGCGACCTAGCAACTGTCAAGGCTGTGACAGACCGATGCCAGTATTACCCGCGCGTCTTTGAGACCGGTAAGTCTGGACGTTTCCATGTCGTGCTAGTCGATGAAGCAGATCGCATGAGCTATCCTGCTCAGCTTGCGTTCCTCTCGAAGCTTGATGCCACGGCATTTCCTCCAAACACGATTTTTATCTTCACCTGCAATGCCGTGGACTCCCTCGAAGCACGATTCCTCAGTCGTTGCCGTCGTGTGGACTTCTCTAGCTATGGGATGTCGGAAGGCATTGCCGGTCTGTTACAGCGAGTCTGGGATGCTGAGACCCCAAGCCAAGACAAGCCGAACTTCGCGCGCATTGCCAAAGACAGCGCAAACAACGTGCGCGACGCGCTTATGGCTTTGGAGGTGGAATTGCTCAGTGCAGCCTAGGCGCATGTCCTCCCCCGCGCGGCTTGCAGTCTGTGCTAAGCAGTGCTAACGTGTAACGGCTATGGCGAAACATTGCACAATACATCTGGATACCGAGTTGATCGTGGTCGAGTATTGCCCGGTCTGTCGAGGGCAACAAGGCGGAAAGAATACGGCGAAGCGCATGACTACCGAGGAACGTTCTCAGCGGGCGAGGAAAGCAGCTCGTGCACGGTGGAAGGCCAAGAAGGCGAGCAAGAAAAGGTAAGGAAATGTCCGTTCTGTTACATTCCGTACCTTCTTGCGATCGTAAGCTGTTGAGAACCCGTGCAACCACGGCGGGCGAATTTGAACGTTCTATTACATTCTTCGATTCTGTGGAGGGCGAATGGCCAAACGAGCGCGAATGACGTTCCTATTGCCGGATGAGATCTTGGCCGTATTGCGCGAGGCAAAGAGTCGATCGGCGCGCGATCATGCTGCGATCTTGATGGCGTATCGGCACGGGATGCGCGCGAGTGAAGTGTGCAGCCTCAAGATTGCAGACCTCGACATGAAGAATCGCCAAGTGGAGATCAAGCGGGTCAAGGGTTCTCTCCGCACGGTGCAGCCTCTTGCGGAACATGCCGGTAACAATCGCGCTCTGTTCGATGAGATCCGAGTGCTCAAAGCGTACCTGGCGGAGCGAGTCGAGGATGGCTCTGGATATCTATTCCTCAGCCAGAAGGGCTCTGCGCTCACGACTACACAGTTTTACCGCATCTTCCGGGACATCGCGCTCGCGGCTGGCATTGCGCCAGAGAAGGCACATCCCCACTCCCTCAAGCACAGCCGTTGCACGAACCTGATTGCCAGTGGCGTGAACCTCATGGAAGTGCGGCAACTGGTTGGGCACAAGTCCATCGGCTCTACGGTGCAGTACATCGCCGTCTCCGACCAACAGGCTGCACAGGCTGCGCGACGAGCTGACGCCCGGATGTTCTGAGGCAAAAAAAATAGCCGCACGATTTGTGCCGTGCGGCTTTGTGCTGTCGGGTTTTTCGCTTTGTGCAGGTCTCCGGTATCGGCCAGGTAATCGATGGAAAGCATAGCCAATTCCCGGGCCCTTGGACGAATCACGGAGAGAGACTAATCTCATCTTTTAGCCTTTCTGACGAACGTGATGAGCGTTGCCGGTTCAGTACGCGGCGAAGTTGGTGTGACTGTCAATGCAGGTTGGTGCACTCTGGTACTCAGATTTGTGATGATTTCACCTAGTTCGTTATGAGATCCTCCGCCCCTCGCGCACTCTGGGCGTGTTCCCCTCCTAGGCTTAATGCCCTCCACTACCAAACAACTGCAGCATCGAATGGAGCTAGACAGAATAGTTCAGCCCGCGCAACCGACGCCCCCTGTTACAGAAAACGGAACTATCTCTGTCACCAGGCGTGAAGGTGCTCCTTTTTGCACAGGAGAGAGGATTACAACCCTGTACTGTGTTAGACCCGAAGACTGAATAATTTGTGCCATATCGGTGGGGCAGGTGCTTTACGACGTTCCTGATTTTGTAAATCGAGTGAGATTCTGGTGACTTTCACAGAGTCCAATATTAGCGTCACTCCATTCACCAGCGAACAGGACGAGCCCACCTAGAAGCTCAGTTGTGTTTTCCGACAAGATCCTTCCTCGCTGAGTTCTCTACATTCCATGCGTGAGCCGGTTCTCACGGGCGGAAGAGCACGCGGAAACAGTAAGCATAGCGAGAAATGGCAAAGATAATCGGTTTTTCACCTTACGGGGTATCTCCCGCCCAACGGCGACAAATGCAAGCACGAAAGGAAAGGAAACCTATGAATTCAACACTGAAGCGACCACTTATTTTACCGCTGACTGTTCTATCGATTCTGTTTACCTGGGTACCGCTCTACGGCGCTACTGGGACACGTCATGTAGCTTACGTCGATTCCACTGGCCACGTACACCAACTCTACTCCACCGCGACTGGGTGGAGCGATTTGGACTTAACGTCTTTGACGGGCGCTCCTCCCGCGAAATCCGGCACCGGGTTGACGAGTGTTCTCGACAGTGCCACCAACTACGTTCACATTTACTACCAGAGCGAGTACGCCAATTATGGCATTTACGGTGATGTTATGGAGCTGTACGGCTCTGGAACGACTTGGCACAGCAATGATTTGTCGGAGATAGTAGATTTAGGCAATTCGCCTGGGCCCGCTGCGGGCGACGCGCTGACCAATCTGAGGGGAGAGCGACCGAGACAGATTTAATGGCGGCATCGGGCGGCACTGCAGCGGCTAGCGGTAGCGCGCTTACAGGCGTGGTTGGACCGTAAAACAAATCTATAAAACTCCCGTGCTTCATTGCCGAAGCGCGAGCCAGTCTTCGCGCAAGGATAAGCCTTCCTGCCCTTCGGTGCGTCACGAAGGGGGGCGATTGACTGTAAACCGGTTGCCTCCGAAGAGGCAAAGCTATTGAAGAAACAATGAGGAGAATTTATATGAACAGGATACAGCGACGATTGTCCATTCTCGGGTTCGGGTTTCTGTTGATCTTGTTTGCGAGCGTGTCGCTCTATGGCCAAGAGTACCGTTACGTTTTTTACCTTGATTCCACTCCCAACCTGCACACGATGTACGCGCTAAGTGCTTGCGACAGCGACTGTGGCTGGACCGATGTTAAGTGGACGAATAGCCCTGCGTCCGGCAGCGCTTTGACAGTAGTTGACCATAACGGCGGCGCTCAACTCTTTTATGTCGACACAAGCCAACGAATTCAAGAAGTTTCTAACGTGGATGTGCAGGGCACTTGGTACAGTACCTGTATTTCATGCGCTGCAGGCGCTCCTGCAGCCGCAGCTGGGGGCGCGTTGACGAGTTTCATCGACTACTCTGCTTACATTACGCACGTGTTCTACGAGGGCGCGAATGGGAATGTTTACGAATTATACTGTTCGTGCGAAAGCTCGACGTCCGTTTGGCACTGGGACGATCCGACGTCGCTGGCCGGGGCGGCACCGGTAGCTACGTCGGGCAGTGCATTGACAAGCTTTATCGACGGTAGCGTTATGCACGTTTTCTATTTCGGCACAAACGCCAACGTCTATGAATTGTACTGGACCGGTGGCACCGCTTGGCATTGGGACGACCCGACCTCGTCGGCCGGCGCGCCCGTAGCCGGGTCTGTAGGCTCATTGACGAGCTTTCTCGACGGTAGTGGTTTTATGCACGTTTTCTATTTGAGTGGTCAGAATGTGCATGAGTTGTATTGGACTGGTGGAGCGGCTTGGCATACCGACGACGCAACTACCCAAGCTGGGGCTCCGTCGAGTGCGCCTGGAACCGCTTTGACTAGCCTTGTTAATACTAGTGGCATGGGCGACACCGGGATGCACGTGATGTATTTGGGGACGAACGAATACGTTTACGCTCTCCACTCGTTGTCGTCGCCAGCTTGGAACTACTTCGATGCAACGGCTGCATCCGGTGGGGTGGCGGCTGTCAGCGGCAGCCACCTGACGAGCTTTCAAGACATCTACACGGCTGGAGTCCGGCTGTACTTCCTTGGTACCAACTCTCACGTTTATGAGTTGTATTGGCCAAGCGAAGGATCGGCTTCCGAGACTGACTTAACAGCTTCTTCGGGCGCGGGCGCGGCAGCAACGAGTAGCACACTAGCAGGACTAGATGGGATGGGTTACAAACCCTGAAGTTGTGCGGCCGTGCACTGCGCCGGGGGCGATGGTGCACGGTTTTTTTCAGGGTAGGAATCTCTCGATATCGACTGGCGAGAGGGCAAAGCTCGTCAGGATGCCGTTCGATTCAGCAACAAATAACCCTTTTGCATAACCCCCGCCGGGTGAGTGGTGCCCGGTCGTCGTTGAATGCGCACGGCGGACGAAAAAGCGCCAGAGCACTTCCTTGCGCCTCTCAGCCGCCCGTCTGATATTCTCAGAAAGAGACAACGATCCGCGCGGAAAACGATGGGCATTTCTGGGATTTAGAACTCTGCCCTTTAATTACCGCCGTGCTCTACCACTAAGAAGGAGATTTTTCCGTGGTTTCGACCGAATCCCGCCCCGGCCTGATGTTGCCCCAATTGAAAGATTTACGTGTGAGGCGCAGACGCGGGCTAGAGTTGTTTTGTCTGTCCTTTATCGCGCTCTTTCTCGAACTGATGATGATTCGCTGGGCTCCCGCCGTCGTACGCCTGATCGCATACTACGCCAATCTGATCCTGATCAGCTCCTTCCTCGGCCTCGGCGTCGGAGCCATTCTCGGGAAGAAAAGAAAGTCGCTCTTTGCGTGGCTGCCAACTTTGCTGTTGATGAACATCGTATGGCTGCTTATCGCTCATTTCATCACCATGCCGACGAGCCCCACGGAAAGCAGGTTCTACACACCGAGTCCTCAACTTGTGCGTTATGTGTGCCTCGTCGGCATCTTCGTCAGCAACGCCATCGTGTTCGTGCCGCTCGGTCAGCGCATCGGATCGCTCTTTGAATCTCTGCCTCCGCTGCTGGCTTACTCCTGGGATCTAGGTGGCAGCCTTGCCGGGACGCTGTGTTTCGGACTCTTTTCGCTGAGGTACTTTTCCCCAACTGTGGGGGTGTCGTTTGTGGCTATTGCGGTGATTCTGCTTCTGCCAAGAACGCAATGGCTGCGCGCCATTCCCATTCTTGCTCTTTCGATTGCCGGAGTTTATTTTTCGGTTGCTTCGAATGCGATCTGGTCACCGTACTATTACATCGTCGTGGTCTTGCAAGGCGACAAGCACGGAAATGCTCCGATCCGAGACCCGCAGCCCGGCCTGCGCACGATGCAAGATCCCCCTATCTATGATGTGAGGGTGAATCACTATTTTCTTCAGAGCGACGGCACTTTCGACCCAAGCCGCTATTCTCCTCTGAGGAGGAGTGAGATTCTCAACGCGCGATCCCAATACGATCTGCCGTATGCACTCGCTCCAGCTCACCGGCGAGTGCTAATGTTGGGGGCGGGAGGAGGCACAGACACACAAATCGCGATCCTAAACGGAGCCGAACAGGTAGATGCGGTGGAAATTGACCCGATGTTAGTAAAGCTATCTAATCGATTTAACGCGTCGGCAATCTACGAGAATCCGAAGGTCCACGTCCACGTCGACGATGCCCGAGCATTTCTGCGGCGTTCGAACGGCGGATACGACATGGTAGTGTTTGGCTTCTTGGACTCACAAACGCTGTTTAGCTCAATGAATAATATCCGGCTAGACGGTTACATCTACACCGTGCAGAGCATGCAGTCGGCCTTTCGGCTGCTGAACGACGAAGGAGTATTATCCGTTTCCTTTATGGCCGGACATGAATGGCTCGCTCAGAAGTTGGTTCGAATGGTTGCGCTCGCCACTCACCAGATGCCCGTTGTGTACGAGAGCCAGGGACAGGTAGTTATCTGTGCATTCCGTGGGCAACACCCGGATCCGCCGCCGCAATTCGGTCGGTTTGTGCGTACGGGCTTCCCCATAAGCGAGGTGTCTGATGCAGTCGCTCCTACAGACGATTGGCCATTTCTATACCTTTCTCGCAAAACCATTCCGGCAGACTACTTGATCGTGATCGGAATTTTGTTGGCCCTCAGCCTACCTGCCGTGCTTGTGCTGCGCGGTCGGGGCTTCGGCATGAACGACGGCCACTTTCTCTTTCTGGGGCTCGGGTTTTTGCTCCTGGAAACAAAGAGCATTTCCGACTGTTCGCTTTATTTTGGCACGACCTGGTTTGTTACACTTGTGGTTGTGACCGGTGTGCTTCTGATGGTTCTGGCCGCGAACCTCGTCGCGATGCGAATCAGCCGTTTTCAGATATGGATGTACGCGCCTCTCATTGCAACCCTGTTGCTGCTCTACTTGGTGAAGCGCGACGCGATTCTGGCGTTAACCTTCAATGAGAGATTATTGTGGTCTCTCCTCGTGGTGCCGCTACCGATCTTTTTCGCCGGCCTGATCTTTTCGACAACATTTCGCCATGTATCAACCCCGTCTTCTTTCTTCGGAGCCAACCTGATCGGAGCTGTGATCGGCGGATTCAGCGAGTACCTTAGCATGATAATCGGCAATCAGAAACTTATGTTCATTGTTATCGGAGCATATGTGATTAGTCTCAGCTTTCAAATCTTTTTATCCAAGGCACATAGCGGTGCAACGTCTTGAGAGGCGGCGAACGCTACCCTTATATCCCAAGCGGATTGTCCGATATGGTAGGCACTTTCTTCGCCGCCTCTATCTTCCTGAGTTGAACCTCCCGCGCATACTTCAACGCCGCCAGCGCTCGAACTTTGGACGGGACGTGTTTCTTGCGCTTGGCAGAATTCACGAGCAGACGACGCAGCATACATAAAGAAGGATGTGCGATCTGTTCTAATGCTTTGACTCGCGCGCGTATCGGTGCTTGATCGTCCTCCACGACGCGGGCGAGAGCGGTTTCGGGCAGCATGAATTTGGGCATAGGTTTTTAGGCAAGCACACCGGATTGGTGTCTGGCTTGACGTGCGTATTCGCGGAGCGTTCTGTGATATAGGTCATCGATGTCCGAATCCTCCAACCGATCGAGAGAGACCGGCGTCTGCTCGAACGTTTCTCGGGACTCGTCCGCGTAGGCGAATAGTGATGATCGCAGTGCATCCTGCTCCGCGCGCTTGCATTCTTCCCACGCAGCATCGAGCAAGCTGACAGTGACAAATCGACCGGCGCAGTAATCGCGGATGAATTGTCTTCGCTCTGGTGATGGCGAATAGTCTTTCCTGTAAGCTTCCCAGCAGAACCAACACGCCTCTTCCAGTATGGGACGCATCGTTGGATCAGTCGTGAAGGCGAGGGGGTCTGCGAGAGTGAAGGCGACTTCGTATCCTGCTTCCTCACTGATACGCCCTTTGATGTACTCGACAATGCCTCCGAGCACGTCGCCGTTCGCAGAAAGCTGTTCAGCA
>Ga0335073_10016184_pt1 | contig 10420 bp, 7 predicted proteins | sample Lox_Sample_22_FD_207093 | JGI IMG/M metagenome (GOLD analysis project Ga0335073, IMG submission 207093) | Soil microbial communities from Loxahatchee National Wildlife Refuge, Florida, United States - Lox_Sample_2.2 | ecosystem: Environmental > Terrestrial > Soil > Wetlands | place: USA: Florida...
TGTCGTCCTGGCACAGCTATTTCTGCTGCCTGTCCCATCTGAAAGGGCGCACCAATTGCTGTGCCACCTTCTAACGTGATCGGAATCACCGATGCCGAGCTGACTTGCGAAACTGTTTTCGAGAAACAACGCCATTAGTTCATGAGGAGAGGATAATGGCGGTAGCGGAAACGGGGAGGTTCCCACATCCAAACCTGGGGAGTAAAGCTCTTCACCGGTGCGCGACCTGTGCCGGAGGAAGGAGGTCGTTATGCTCGTTCGCATCCTTCCCGTTATTGGACTCATGGCCTGTCTGTCGGTTTTCGGCGTGTGCCAACGAAAGGAAATCAGACACGTTCCGGTCAAGGCAACGTCGCCCGCTTCCGGACCGGAGATGTACACCACGTACTGTGCAGTCTGTCATGGCATCGATGGAAAGGGCAAAGGTCCAGCCGCCGAAGCCTTGAAGGTGCCTCCAACAGATCTAACCATGCTCGCCAAGAAATATGGCGGCAAGTATCCATCCGATCACGTTGCAAACGCCATCCGCGGTGACCTGCGCCTCTCGGCACAGGGATCGAAAGAAATGCCGGTCTGGGGTGAATTGTTCTGGGGCATGAGTGAGGGCCATGGATCCGAAGTGCAGTTGCGGGTGAAAAATCTCAACAAATACATCGAATCACTGCAGGCGAAATGATCGACGTTTCGCTTGCTCGTGATCAGGGGGTGTCTATGAAAGTCAGCGAGATTATGACCAAGAATCCAGTGTGTTGCTGGCCGTCCAGTTCAACCCTGTCGGCCGCGTTACTTATGCAGGAGACCGATACTGGAATTGTGCCGGTGATTCAGAATCCCTTTACTCCGATATTGGTGGGCGTCGTAACCGATCGTGATCTTTGCCTGCACATAATCGCCACCGATAGGGACCCGTCATCCACATGGGTTGATGGATGTATGACCCACGACCCGATATGCTGCGCCGAACACGATGAGGTGTCCCTTGTCCTCGATCTTATGAAAGCCCATAAGATCCGGCGCCTGCCAGTGGTCAACGAAAAGCACGAAGTTGTCGGCATGGTGTCGTTCGCCGACCTGGTGCGCAAGTCTGGAATCGAAGCAAGTGCGATGATGGAGGCTTTGCGGAGTATCTGCGAGGCGTCGCAAGTTCCTGAAACAGGAAGCAAGAAGATCATCACTGCCGCTTGAAGCACTGTTTGCCCATCCGCCACATAGCAAGAATTCTCTTCAGGTCCTGAGAATTCTGGGCTGCCGACCTTATCCGATCTGCCGAATATTGACATGGTGAGGTGCGGCCCTCGGGGACGCCCCCCTCACTCAGGAAGAATTGGCCGACAAGGCACACTGGCGGCGGCACGAACACGCATACCTTGAGCCGTTTTCAGTGATTGATCGATGTGCTTCGAGTCGATTGGTGGTTCCAACTCCGTGTGATCCGAGTCGCACTAGTCAGGAGTGCCAGCCCTTGCTCACCGCGAGGGGCTCCAGTCTCGCGATTTTCCTGCCCGATAAACTAGGTCCGCCGAAGGCGCGCGAAAAATTGCCAACGCATGAAAGGAGGTGTGCAGTCGCGGAAACGCGCGGTCATCTGTGTCGTCGATTTCCTCAAGTCCCTTTATTCATCCACCAAGCCGGATCCGAAGAGTAATCACACATGAAGCTCTTGGACTGCTGCTGCCCGCGGGATGTGACATAGGCGAATTCGAACTGGGGCTGGCAGCCGGATACGGTTCCCGGCTGAGCGTCGGGAATCCCCAAACATTTCCGTTGCGCATGTCGATCACGACTTTGCCCAATACCTGGCCCCGGCCGTCGGGCGCGCGCAGCATGGTGACGCCAGGCTCAACGAAAAAGGGCGAAGGCTCGGCGGATTGAGCCGAAACCGCGGGCGGAGCCACGTACGGATGCACCCGATTACGCCTAGCAACAGCACAATCAGCAGCAGAAGACACTTTACAGATTGATCTGATTGCATATCACTCTCCTTCGGGTTATCCGTGGTCGAAGCATCGCGCCTATCGCGAGTCGGCGTGCAGGCGCTCAATGTCGCGATTGGTGAAGACTCGAGTGGCATGAGGCTTGGTCTTCGCGGACGATGCGGCTCCGCTCATCGAGACTCCGTATCCGCGTTCGCGTAGCGACCGCGCATCGGCTGTTCCGGTGACGCCGACCTGAACAACACTGGAGGGCAAGGGGCTTATGGGTTGAATGAATTCTCGCGCCGCGGGCCCTTCGCTGCGAGACCGGGCCGGCGTTTTTCTGGCAGTCGCCTCTTCCGTTGTGGCTACGCTGGGGGTTGCGGGCTGCTCCGAGAGAGACAGAGTAGGAGTAACGATGAGCCGGGCCGTCACCTCATCAGGCGTATGCTCGCCCCAGTAGACACGAGCAAAGAATTCCTGGCTCGACAATCTAACAGGCTCAGACGGCGTCTCGGGCACGGTCCTTGCTTCGCTTGAGGCGACTCGAATCGGGGGAAGCGGCTCGGAAAGAGACAGGCTTGGTGTGGCGATCGGCCGCAGAAGCAGCGTCGAGTCAGACGTGATGAGATATTGCGGACCGACGGCGAAATTTGTGCCCTGGGCGCAAGAAACCGCGGCCAGAACAAGCAGACAAAGCAGATGGCTGATACGCATTTTGAACTCCTCGTGTCGAAGTACGCAAAAGTGAAAAGAACCGGAGCCTCCCGGGATTGAGTTCCAGGAGGAGTCGACCACAGCGGCAATGTGGCTTTTGCGGAGGCGACTCCTTCCTGCTGCACGGCGTCATCGGTATCCGGTAACTCCGGTAACTAAGGAGTTTGCGCTTTACCGGCCAGTCCGAATCGGATGCGGTCGCCGCTCACGGCTGGAGCGGCGGCAGTTGATGCTGCGCTAAAGCGCATGCATTATAGTTTCTGAGCAATTCCGCCTTCAGTGACCCTGATCACGGCACCATCCAAGGAATCTGATAGAACGTCGGGTGCAGAAAGACTTCTCAAGGATCGCGATCGGAGAACTCTCTTTTGGAGAAACACGATGACATCGAGAGACGCCATTGTCTTGGTTGCGATCGCTTGCCTTGCGGCCGCGATTGCTGACGACCTGGCTCGCGCGCAGAGCGCTCCACAAAAGCTTCTGGTCGGCGATACGCAAGTGGAGATCGTGGTGAGCTACAAGGGAGCGGAACTGTTGCCAAAGCCCGACAAGACTTTGATTTATAACTTCACGGTGCCGACTGACGTTGTCACTATGGACCAGTCCGCGGCTGCCCGGCTGCAGCGAGGGAGACTTCAGCGGCGCGAGCCGGATGCAGACTCGTCGACAGAAGCGCTGGCGAAGCAAGTGCAGGCCGCCTTCGCAAAAACTCTGGTGAGCGAACTCCAGAGTATAGCGATCCCTGCGGAAATGGCTCCAGCCACGGACGAGGCGATACCGCCGCACACTTTGATACTTCATGGTGAATTCACGACCATCAATCAGGGGAAACAGGACGAATCGAATAATGGCCGGTTTTGGGCGAGGCGCCAGCGACGTCCAGGCACACGTGCCTATCTCACTGACCACCGATGCCCGGCCCGTCGTGATGTCAGAGTTCAACGAAATCGAAGAGCGGCAGGAAGCCCGGAGCGGCTGCCACCGTGGGAGTGGGATCAGTCGCGGTCGGCCTGGTTGGCGCGGTCGGCGCGGCCGCCGGCGGTGTGGGCGACGGGAAGGCTAGCGTCGAGACAGACACTTCCCGCATGGGAAAAGCGGTGGCGCAGCAAATCAGGGTAGTGATGATTTCGCAGAAGCGGATCGCCGTCCGGCAACCGGAAGCCCAATGGGTTTGCGGTTCTAATCAGCAGGGGCGCCGTGATCTTCCGCTTTCGTAGTGCGCTCCCAGCGCACGATCTTCAGATCGAGCACGCAGATCGAATAAATTACCGGGACGAGCAGCAGCGTGATGAACGTGGCCAGCGTCAAGCCGCCGATCTGCGCGTAGCACAAAGGCTGCCAGAGCGGACCGCCGTGCATGGCCAGTGGGACTAATCCGAGCACGGTTGCGCCCACCGTGATCATCACTGGTCGGAGCCGAACGATGCCGGCATCGAGCAGGGCCGCTTCCAATGATTCGCCTTTGGCGTGCGCCTCTTCGATGAAGTCAAACAGCACGATGACGTGACTGACGATCACGCCCACCAGACTGACGATGCCGAGAAATCCCATAAAACCGAACGGCGTTCCGGTGAGGAACAATCCCAGCAGCGCTCCTGTCATGCCGTAAGGAATGGCGGCGAAGACAATGAACGGTTTGACGGCATTGCTGAACTGGGCGGTGAGCGCGAGAAAGATGCAGACGATCGAGATCACCATCACGATCGCGAGTTCGCGGAATCCTCTGACCTGCTGTTCTTCTTCGCCGCCGATTTCCAGCTTGTAGCCGGGCGGCAGGTTTTGGGCAAACTGAGTAAGCTTGGCACGGGCAGTGTTCATGACCTGCGAGGCCAGCACTCCGGAAACCGGGAAGCAGGAAACGGTCACCGTGCGGAACTGGTTGCGGCGGCAAATTTTCTGCGGCGCCGTGGCATAGGAAATCGACGACACCTGCCGCAATGGCACCTTCTGCCGGCCGGTTTCCGAATAGACGTAGAGATTTTGAATGTCAGACAAACGCGCTCGCTCTTCCATCCGCAACTGCGCGACGATGGGGATCTGCTTGTCGTTCTCGCGCAGCCGGGCCACGGGATATCCGCTCATGCCGGCGGTCGAGGAATTGGCGACGTCGAGGTTGGTGATGCCCGCCAGATTAGCGCGATCGGGGTCTACCAGAAGTTGAACCACGAACGACTGCTCGCCCCAATCGTCACGAATGCGTTCCGCTTGCGGGTCGGAGCGAAAGATTTCCGAGACTTGATTGGCGGAATCCCGCAAAACATCGATGTCTTCGCCCGATATTCGAATTTGCACGGGATAGCCGACAGCCGATGCAGTCTCCAACTGGCGGACATCAATGCGTGCGCCGGGAACCGTCGTTTCGAGCGCCTTCTGCCAGCGGCCGACGAGCCGGTTGGTTTCGTGCGTCTCTTCTACTTCGAGGATGATCTGTGCATAGTTGAGCTGCCGCTGTTCCGGCGAGGTGGAGAACCAGAATCGTGGTCCCCCGCCGCCCTCAAACGTAGTCAGCGACCTCAGTACGGGCGCCGGTTTCCCATCGTGCAGATGTTCCTTTCCATATTCCGCTGCCACATCCTGAATGACCCTTTCCGCTTGCAGCACGGCATCATTCGTTGTAATGAGGGGCGCATCCCCCGGTAGCCATACGTCGACATAGGAGAGATACTGCTCATCTTTCGGAAAGAATTGCGTTCGTAGTTGAGTGAAAACGACGGCTCCGACCGCGAGAAGCACGCAGGAAGCGGCCAGCGCTTTCCAACGGTGCTCGATCAGGAATTTTCCGGTGCGGTAGTAGGTGCCCACAAAACCCTGCCGCTTGCGTTGCTCAAGAGGCATCTCTGGTTTCGGACTCGGGCGCAACAGGTAATATCCGAGCAGTGGGATGAAGGTCATAGAGACGATACGTGATGCCAGCAGCGAACATGCCAGGACGATAGGCAGGCTGAAAAGGAAGTGCTTCTTGTCGCCGCTCAGCATAAGGAAGGGCAGGTAAGCGACGATGTTGGTGATGGTCGCGAACAGGATCGCCTTGGCCAGCTTTGTCGGCCCCAACCAGGCGGCAATGAGTGGAGGATGACCGATCGCGAGATCCCGCTTGATGGCATCGCCGGCCACGACCGGATCGTCCACCAGCAGGCCAAGCGCAATGATCAACGAGGCGATCGAGACCTGCTGGATGTCGATTCCCAACATATACATCATTCCGAAGGTCATCGCGAGGGTGAGCGGGATGGAAATTGCCAGCAGAAGAGCCGTCCGCCACTCCCAGAATCCAACCAGCGCGACCAGCACGACCAGGCCGATCGCTTCATAGAGGCTGTTCAAAAACAGCTGGACGCTTTCCTTGACCTGACGCGGCTGATCGGAGGTGCGGGCAATGATCAGGTCCTCCGGCAAAGCGCGCTGAACTTGAGCGAGGGTTTTGTCGACGGCTGCCGCGAATTTTCCGACCTGCTCCCCTGCGCGCATCTGGATGGACAAGGTGATCGCGCGGTCACGATGCCAGACGCCGTCGGGGTCGCGCCAACTGTAGAAGTTCACAAATTGAGGCGGAGTCTGGTACTCGCGATTGATGCTGAACAGATCGCGCAGGTAGACTGGCGCGCCGCCCGGCGAAACAGCTAACAGAATGTCGCCCAGTTCCCTCTCGCTGTGTAGCTCGCCGGAAGGATTGACAACGAGGTTTTTGCCTTGAGCATCAATAACGCCTCCGGGAGCGGTGATATTGCGAGCGCCAAGGATCTGTCTCAGCCTCCCCACCTGCAGGTTGTAGGAAGCCAGCCGCTCCTGAGAATACTCGAGAACAATCTGTTCGGGCACCACGCCGGAGCGCTCGACCTTCGACACCTGATCAACTGTCAGCACGGCCTTCTGGATGAGATTGGTGAAGTCGTCAAGCTCCCGGTAGCTGTATTTCGGTCCTGCCACTGCCGCCAACTTGCTTTCAATCTCCTTTGGATCGAAGACAACAATGGACTGCCAGGCGTCCGGATGAAATCCGGAAGCTACGAGTTGTCCGCGTGTGAATGCATGTACGCGGTTCACGACTTCATCTTCGCTGAGAGTGGTAACGCCGTCGAGGCCTGTAAACCCTGAACCTTCGATGATGCGAATATCGCGCACGTCGCCGGCAGCTGCCGTAACGCGTGCCGCAAATTCAAACGTGTGTCGCACTGAACTCGGACTGATGGACTGGGGAAAAGGAAAAATGATGGCGAAGCGTCGCCCAGGACTTGCTGCCGGGGCGCCTTGACGAGCAATCTCCAGAGCGTGCTGGATAGTTTTAGCCCGTAGGGAAACTTCGGTTGCGCTTACCTTCGGGCTGGCGACCGTCAACATGAGCGTAGCGGTGTCGCCAAAGTCCTTAATGAAAGTGATCGGCCCGGCACCGTCGGGCAAGTCGTGAATCTGATCAAGCTTGCCCTGGATGTCATCGAATTGCTTGCCCACATCTGTCACGTTTTCGTTGAGCACGACGTAGACCGACGCCAGGCTATCGCGGGTCTTGGAGAAGGTTCGCGGATCGGTCCCTCCGCCCAGCCTCGAGTTTTCGGTCATCTTCTGTTCGATCTTGCGTGTGACCAACTGTTCGACTTTTTCGGCGTTAACGCCGGGCCAGGGGCAAACCGCCACAGCGACGCGAATGGTAATGTCCGGGTCCTTGCGCTTGGGCATGTTCAGGTACCCATAAACGCCCCATACGACGGTGCCCAGCAGAACGATCCAGGCGACCTGCCGGTTTTCGGTGAAGAAACGGGCTACATTGTGTGTGGTTTTGATGATCTCGTCGTCGCTGCGTCCGTGAGCCATACCGTTCCTCTATTGCGGAACCACTTGCGGGACCAGACGAATTTTGTCGCCGTCGTTCAGCAGCATGGTCCCGCTCGATACGACGCGCTCGCCTCGCTGAACACCCTGGGGCACCGTAATCAGATTTCCGTAGACCTCGCCGACTTGCACTTTTCGCAGGCGTGCGAACGAGTCCGCGCCCGATTGTTCGACCACGTAAACGGCATAGCCGGAAGGATCGTCCTTGGGACGGACCACGGCAGTCAGAGGCACGACCAGCGACGTTTCTTGCGTGGGTGCAACGGGTACGCTCAGGGAGGCGATCATGCCGACCTTCAGCCGGTTGTGCGGGTTCGGCACGGTCAGCTCTACCTCGAACAACCGGGTCTGCGCATCCGCGGCCGGTGCAATGCGCGTGATGCGTCCGACAATCGAGGTGCCGGGCAACGCCTCCGTTGTGATCGAATACGGCATGCCCGGCTTAGTGTGAGCCACCATCACATCCGGCACGCCGAACACGACCTTCACCGAACTGGTGTCAGCCAGCACGAATGCCAGCGTCCCTGGGGCAGCTAGCGAGCCGACCTCAATGGATCGTTTCAGCAAGACACCGTCGGCGGGAGCACGTAGCTGGCTGTCGTTCTGGTCCAGTTCGGCCTGTCGCAAGGTTGCCTCAGCGCCTTGCTCGTTGGCTTGCGAAATATCCTTGTGGGCGACGGCGGTGTCGTAGTCGGGCTTCGTGAGACTCTGTGTGCGGAACAGAGCAGATGCACGCTCGAAGTCCTGTTCCGCTTTGCTTTGCTCGGCAACGGCCTCGGCCAGGTGAGCTTTTGCCTGGTTGATTCGGTCGGCGAATTCGGTCTGCCGCAGTCGAACCAGCACGACATCTTTCTCTACGGTGTCGCCGTCCTGCACGTCACGCATGCGTCCATCCGCGCCTCTGACCTGCAGAATCTCCGCCACGTAGCCGGAAACCTTGAAGGCGACATTCACCATCGTGTAGGGCTCAACGTTCGCGGAGTAGCGATAGCCCTCATCCGTTTTGTGCGGTTCGGCCGCACGCACGGTCACAGGGATGGCCGACTTTTCAACTCTGCTTTTGCTGCACGCCGGCAGCATCACAACCAGCGCGACGGCTATGACCACCAGGCATTTGTTCATCATTCATCCCCCATGGCTTTGGCCAGATCGGCGCGTGAGGTCCAATAGTTACTCAGAGCCTTCTGATATTCCGAGGCCGCGGTTGACTTGCCGGCCTCGACCTGGAGCAGCTGATCGAGCCGCACAGACTGGATACGATAGGCCTCACTGGCGACGCGTAGCTGTTCTTCCACTTCATCGACAGCCAGCTGGGCCACCTGAAGCGCGGCGGCGGCTTCCTGCACTTTGCGGAATTGCGCATTCACTTCCAGCAGAATCTGGGACTCGGTTTCGCTCAGAGCTGTCTGCGCCTGTTCGACGGTTTCGGATTTTGCCGCCAGTTCATGCCGTTTGCGCCCCCAGTCGAAGGGTTCCCAGGTCAAGTCAACGCCTGCGGTGACCACGTTCGCGGGGAGCATTTCGACATCGAGGAAGGACAACTGATGTACGGAAAGGCTGATATCAGGAATGTATTCCGCTTTTTTCTGCCGCCGATCATATTCCGCTTGCTTGATTTTGAGTTGAGCCTGGCGCAGTTCCGGACGCTGCTCAAGAGCCCGGCTCTGGGCAACCGCGAGATCGAGTTCGGGCGGCCCCGGAGCCAGGGTCTCGGCAACGCGAAAGCGCTGGCGGATGTCGCGGCCCATGAGTTGATTCAGTTGCTCCTGCCGACTTTCAAGAGCATTGTGCAGCTTGACGGCTTCCAGTTGTGCCTTGGCCAACCGCATTTTCACGTCGATGCTGTCGGCCTTCAGAACGGCCTGCTGCAAGACAAACTGATTCGTGACGCGATCGAGTTCCGTATAGAACTGAATCGTCTGCAGGCTCGCGTCGAGAGCGGTCTGCGTTTGCGCCAGATCGTAGTAGAGGCGCGTGACCTGGTCGCGAATCTCGTTCTGCTTCGCCCGCAGTTCTTCGCGTCCAATGTCGCGGGAGAACTCCAAAGACTTCAGTCCCAGATTGATCTTGTAAAGCTGCGACAACGGTTGAGCGACTGAATTCATCATGAAGCCTGTGAACTGACGTGGCGTGGTAATGTTCGTGTTCTGCGCGGGGATTGGCCCGATGCCCGGGTACGTGCCGAAGGCGCCCTGGTTGAACTCAAAACTGAAAGGCGTCAGCAGCCCCGATCCCATCATCGAGATCTGGATGACCGGCAAACGATGGGTACGGAATGCACTGATGTTTTGACCTAGCTTCTCGACCTCCAGGGTCGAGATATGCACTGTCCGGTTATTCCGCAGAGCCAGGTTGACGGCATCGTTCAGCGTCAACAGATCGGAGACGGTGGCTGGGATTGTCTGGGATGAGAGGACGGATGGGAAGAAGAGGAGCAACAGTAGTGAAGCAATCCGGGACATGAATTGCCTCCCAAAGTTCAAAATAAAAAATGACATAGGATCTTCGAGAATGCTCATGCCACAGCACCCGATGGGGAGCTACTTGAGGTGGACGTAGCTATCGCTTTGACACGATGAGTGTGCAATAGCCCAGCGCGCATTCTATACATCTGCCGCGTTCCGGCAGTGATCCGGGCCACAGGGGGGTGTGATCGTGTGCCGAGCGGCATTCGCGAACTGGAAGGCCTGTTCCGCCATCCGGAAGACGCGTTCTTAATCAGTTGCACCATTGACCGGCGCTCATTCTGATTCGCTTGGTAGCGATATGTCTTAGTGCTGTATCTGAAGCGTCCCAGGAGTGAAGATCTATCGTTCCGATGCGCTGTGAAGGGGCGCTTCAGATACAGCGACTTGAAGGAAGCCGCCCCGGGGGACTACGGGATTTGTATCTGGATGAGCCGGTCTTGATCGTTTGCGAGTTTGCCGTTGCGGTCAGAGCGCTTGGGTTTCAGTAGCGGGTCG
>Ga0335073_10016186_pt1 | contig 10420 bp, 7 predicted proteins | sample Lox_Sample_22_FD_207093 | JGI IMG/M metagenome (GOLD analysis project Ga0335073, IMG submission 207093) | Soil microbial communities from Loxahatchee National Wildlife Refuge, Florida, United States - Lox_Sample_2.2 | ecosystem: Environmental > Terrestrial > Soil > Wetlands | place: USA: Florida...
CGCGCACTGTCGACGTCCACTGATGCGGCACTGCGGAAAATCTCGGCTCATTTCCTGCGAATCAGCGTTTGGTTCGATGGCGGGTGAGCGGGGCATCGCATCTCAGACCGCGGTGTGCCTGACCCACTCGTGCTCCCCGCCCTATAATCCGGCGATAGGGAGCACCTATCACCCATGGAACTGAGGCACCTTCGTTATTTCACAGCGGTCGTGCAGTGGAAGGGGTATCGCGAGGCCTCGCGGCACATGTATATTGCCCAGCCTTCGATCAGCGAGACTGTGTCCGATCTCGAGAACGAGTTGGGCATCAGGCTTTTTTCGCGCGACGGCCGCGTGGCGCGACTGACTCCGGAGGGGCAGGTCTTCTATGAGGAGGCTCTCAAGACGCTTGCGCAGGCGGAGCGTTCCATTGCAACAGCCCAGCGGGCAGCCAAAGGGGAGATCGGCAGGCTGGGGATCGGCTTCATGGGATTTGCCTCCTGCCAGTTTCTCCCCGATCTGCTGCGCAAATACAAGACCCGGCATCCCGGGATTGCGCTGCGTCTTGAGGAGAACGTGCCCAGTGGGCAGGATCTTGCGTTCGACCGGGGAGAGATCGACATTGGGTTTACGCGCCCGCCTTCCGCGGATCGCAGATCGTCCTATGAGTCGCGGCTGCTTTTCCGCGAGCCGCTGGTCGTAGCGCTTCCCAGGTCCCGCAAGGTCAAGGCGAAGCGCATCCGGATCGCGGACCTTGCCGGTGAGCGCATCGTCACCTTTCAACGCGCAAGTTCTCCGGAGGTGTTCGACACCATCATCCGTGTCTGCAATGACAGCGGCTTTTCGCCGAGAATCCACAATGAGCTGAACAATATGCACTCCGTCCTGTCCACCGTGGAAGCGGAAGAAGGGGTCGCCATTGTTTCTGCTTCGGCCCGCAATCTGCGCGCCGACAACGTCTCCTTCTTCCGGCTGCAGCCTGACGACGTTCGCATCGACTTTGTCGCCACCTGGAAGAAGAAGGAACCTTCGGTCGCACTGAGGCTGTTCCTCGAGTTGCTCGACCGAGAACTGCCGGCGATCCGGCAGAAGATGCGCTTTCCGGAGCGATAGGCATTACCAATCAGTTGATTGGAAGATACTACGAATCACGATCATCTCTCGCGAATCTCTTCTGCTGTGCGGCGGCATACGCCGTCAACCGAAGGGAAGCATGGGATGGGAAGCAAACAGAAAACAGTCATCGTAACGGGGGCATCGCAGGGCATTGGCGCCGGTGTAGTGCAGGCGTTCCTCGATCGCGGGTACAACGTTGTAGCCAACTCACGCAACATGACGAAGTCCGGTGCGTTTAAGGAGTCCGCTCGTCTTGCGATGGTGGATGGCAATATCGGCGACAGCGCAGTTGCCGCAAAAGTGGTGGAGACGGCGATCGGCAAATTCGGATCGATCGATGCGCTGGTGAATAATGCAGGTATCTTTTTCACCAAAGCATTCACCGATTACACGGCGGAGGACTTCAAGGCACTGTCAACCACCAACATCGAGGGATTCCTCTACGTGACGCAGGGCGCCGTGAAGCAGATGCTCGCGCAGAAGTCGAGCGGGAGCGTGGTCAACATCACGACTTCGCTGGTGGTGAATCCGGTTGCCGGCGTGACGGCTTCGGTGCCCATGATCACCAAGGGCGCGCTTGAGGCGGTAGTTTGCAGCCTGGCAAGCGAGTATGCGAAAGAGCACATCCGTTTTAACGCCGTCGCTCCTGGGATCGTCGATACTCCGCTGCATAAGAACAACCCGAAGGAGTTTTTGAAGACGCTGTCGCCGATGGGTACGATCTCCGATGTAAGCGATATCGTGGATGCAGTTGTTTATCTCACGGAAGCCCGTCATGTGACGGGAGAGGTGCTGCACGTGGATGGTGGCGCGCACGCGGGTAAGTGGTAAGCCGAACGAGCCCGCAGCCGTCAAGCGCGGAAAGCCGGCGTGCGGACCTCGGCATCGAGCCGGCGCCCGCGCGCAGCCCGTTCGGCGCTTTTGCCGAAAGTCTGCGAGCGGGCAACTTACTTTGTCTCAGACGTTGCTGAATGGCACAAGCATGGAATCAAACCCGTGTTTCGGAAGCCCTGGGCATTGAGTATCCGATCATCCAGGGCCCTCTCGGCGGTTTTTCGTCGCAAAGGCTTACGGCGGCTGTGTCGAACTTCGGAGGACTCGGGTCCTTCGGCGCGCACGGTCTTGAACCCAACGCGATTGAAGATGTCATCGCTGAGATCCGCTCTCTGACGGCAAAGCCCTTCGCTATGAATCTGTGGGTTTCGATGGAAGATGAAGGCGCCCGCACTTCTGATGCCGCGGCATTCAGCCGCGCACTGTCGTACCTGGCGCCGCACATCGAAACGGTTGGCGGCGCTCAGCCGATATTCACCCCGTACAAGCCGATCCGATTCGAAGATCAGGCGCGCGTTCTCCTCGATGCCAGCGTCCCGGCCTTCTCTTTCATTTACGGTATTCCACCGGAAGAGATACTCGATGAGGCAAAGAAGAAAGGCATCGTCACTCTCGGAACGGCAACCACACCGCATGAAGCCGTGGCGCTCGAACGGGCGGGCGTCGATCTTGTGGTTGCATCGGGCTTTGAGGCTGGAGGACACCGCGGCTCCTTCCTGAGACCGGCGGAAGATTCGCTGACTGGCACTTTCTCCCTTGTGCCGCAGACGGTTGACGCGGTGAAGGTCCCGGTTGTGGCTGCCGGCGGAATCGCCGATGCTCGGGGCATTGTCGCGGCCCTTGCGTTGGGAGCAGAAGGCGTGCAAATGGGCACGGTCTTTCTCGCCTGTGAGGAATCGGGCGCGCACCCGCTGCATCGCGAAGCCATTCTCGGCGGAGTTGCGGGGCGCACAGCGCTGACTCGAGGTTTTACCGGCCGGCTGGCAAGGGGCATCGACAATGAACTCCTCCAGTCGTTGAATCAGCCTGACGTCGAGGTGCTGCCGTATCCACTGCAACGGTCTCTCATGCGAGCCCTCGCTGTTCCGGCACAGAAGGCTGGCAGATCCGACTTGCTCGCGCTCTGGGCCGGGCAAAGCGCCAATCTCGCACGGTGCTCGGAAGTCCTCGAGTTGTTGCGGTCGCTCGTGGAAAGCACAGCGAAGCAATTCGATCGTGTCAAATAAACTCTCCGGCTGGCAGATCGAGCGCGCGGAGAGCTCTGGCCGACCGGATCGTCGGCACTGGAGTGGCCCTGCATGAGAACCAGTTTTTTGGACTCCCCAATCAGCTCCCTGGACCAGCCACCGTGTTCGCCTACGTCACCATGTGCGTCAGTCCCATCGCAATGGGGGGGGCGGCAGCGCTTTTGGGCATCCTCACCGACCGGCAAGCCGCGATGGTCCTTTCCTTTCCCTGCCTCCATCGTGGTCCTCGCGATTTGCCTCCCGGCAACAACGATCCCCTGATCGCGGTGATCTTTATGGAGAAGCTCATTCTGGTCCGGATTCCATCGGCGGGCCGCCGGCCGTTGACCCTGTCGCTGAAACGGACCTGGCATGCAAATCCGCCGGATTTAGACACCCGCCGAATGCTACCCTGTTGGTACTGTGGGCGCTTGATCTTCATCCAGCTCCTCATTCCGGCCGGGACCGATCCCGGAAAGATTGCAGCGAGTTAAAGTGAGCGGACGCAGGAGACATACTCTGGCAAGGTGTCGACCTTCAACGTGGCCCCGTAGCTCAGGTGGATAGAGCAGCAGTTTCCTAAACTGCGTGTCGGAAGTTCGAGTCTTCCCGGGGTCACCACGTTTCCTTTCACCTTCCTTCCTGCCACAAAAGGACAGCCTGTTCCCGGACGCCTGCCATTTCCTGCAGTTTCGTAACCACCGCTGTTACGGAAGCAGACGGCCTTCGCCCTCCTCAAGCACCCAGAAGGTCTCAGCCCCGGGCCTGTCGCGCAGCGCCATTCGCAACCGGTTGACGGGCTCCGTCTCGCCGTCGTCCGCCAGAGCGAAGGTGCCGAAGTGGATAGCGGCGGCAAGGGAGGCACGGAGAATCGACTTAGCCTCGATGGCCTGTTCCGGGGTCATATGCACAGGCCCCATAAACCATTCGGGCTCGTACGCACCGATGGGCAGCAGCGCGAGGCGGATGGGGGCAAAGCGCTCTGCGATCGCCTGAAACAGCGGGCCGAAGCCGGTGTCTCCGGCAAAGTAGACTCTGCCGCACGATGTTTCCAGCATCCAGCCGCACCACAGGGTTCGATTGCGGTCGAAGGGGGTGCGTGCGGAGAAGTGCTGCGCGGGAACGCAATGGACGCCGATGCCCTGCCAGGACTGATGCTGCCACCAATCCATCTCTCGCACGCGCTCCAGTCCGGCACGGCGCACCTTGCTGCCCACGCCGAGCGGGCAAAAGATTTCCGGGTCATGAGCCGCGGCCAGACGCCGCAGCGTTGGCAGGTCGAGATGATCGTAGTGATTGTGACTGATGAGGATGCAGTGAATGGCAGGCAGGTCCTCAAAACGAATGCCGGGGTCGCGGTGACGCTGAGGTCCGGTGAAGCTGACCGGACTAACGCGGCGCGACCATACAGGGTCGGTGAGAATGTTGCATCCGCCGGTTTGCAGCAGCACGGTCGCATGGTTGACGAAGGTGACGCGCAGCGCTGCGCCTTCGACCGCGGGCGGAGGCGGAGCGCCGGGCGTGGAGGGAATCCACTTGCGCCAGGGACCGATCTTCCGGGTTCGCATCCACTGAATGACGTCGAGAAAGCTCTGATCGGGAACACCGGGATTGAAGAACCGGCCGTCGCGGAAATGCTCGACGCCTTCGGATATTGCGACCGGATCGGCGATGCTAACCGGGGATTCGGACATAGATAACGGATGCTCGCGAAGCTGAAACGACGCGCGGGCTGCAACAGAAGGATACGTCAGGGCCCCACCTCCCCGGTCGCGTCGCAATCGTCGTTCCAGCGCTCCTTCTGATAGAAGAGTGGTGGGCTGATAGAAGAGTGGAGGGCGGAATACCGCCTGCCACCTCTGATTTTCCTGCATCGAATGAGCGCTGCCGTGCCGGAGTTCCGGAAAGAGGAAGTGTGCGATACCGCCGACGCAATAGAATCGCTAAGCAGAGTCCGACGGGCCGGCACGCCCTCCCTCCGAATGCCTGCCTGGCGGTGCCGCGCGCACATCGAACTGGGGCTTACGAGTCAGGATCAACCATGCGACAGATTTCCAAATTATTTGCGTTGACCGTTTTGCTTCCCATCGCTTCCGTCTCTGCCTGCACACAGCAGACATCGCCCTCCGGCTCTTTTTTTGTCCTGCCCGCTGTAACCGGATTCACTTCCCTGCCCGATGGCATCGACATCCGCGCCGGCCAGGCCCGCGAGCAAATCGTGGCGCTGCGCGACGATGTCGTGCGCATCCGCATCAGCTGCACGGAAACTCTGCCGGAGGACGCATCCTGGGCCGTCCTGGCCGGCGCGCGCTCCAGTCAGGTTCCAGTTACGCCCCTCCTTGACGAGTCGTCCATCGGCTTCTCCACCCGCCAGCTGCGCGTCGCCGTCGATCGCGCGACGCTCGAGCTCACCATTCGAGATGCCGCCGGCAACATCGTGCAGCAGGACGCGCGCCCGATCGTCTTTCGCGGCGATGCTTTTCAAATCGCAAAAACCATGCCTCTCGACGAGCATTTCTTCGGCCTCGGCGACAAGACCGGCCCGCTCGATCGCCGCGACGAAGCATTTACTTTGTGGAACACCGATGCTTACCGGTTCCAGGAATCGACCGACCCGATCTATAAGTCCATTCCCTTTTTTATGACTTATCAGGCAGGCAGGGCTGCCGGCGTTTTGCTCGATAACACCTGGCGCAGCAGCTTCGACTTCGGCAAGTCATCGCGCGACAGTTACTCCTTCGGCGCGCAGAACGGCCCCATCGATTACTACGTTTTCTACGGGCCGACGCCGAAGCAGGTCGTCGAAACCTATGCGTGGCTCACTGGCACGCCGCCGCTGCCTGCGCTTTGGACGCTCGGCTATCAGCAGTCGCGCTACAGCTACTATCCGCAGTCCCAGGTGCTCAGCATTGCCGCGCGTCTGCGCGCCGATCGCATCCCCGCGGACGCCATCTATCTCGACATCGACTACCAGGACCACAACCGTCCCTTCACCGTCGACAGGAGCCGCTTCCCGGATTTTCCCGGGATGATCGCAAAACTGAACGCCGAGAATTTCCACGTCGTCGCCATTACCGACCTGCACATCGCGAAGTATCCCGGTCACGGCTATTTTCCTTATGACAACGGCATGGCCAACGACGAGTTCGTGAAAAACCCCGACGGCACGGTCTACTCCGGCGTGGTCTGGCCGGGCCCCAGCGTCTTTCCCGATTTCACGCGCCAGCAGTCGCGCGTCTGGTGGGGCAAGCTCTATCGCAACTTTTACGGCATGGGCATCTCCGGGTTCTGGAACGACATGAACGAGCCGTCGATTTTTGACACTCCCACGCACACCATGCCCCTCGATGTCGTGCACCGCATCGACGAACCCGGCTTTCGCACCCGCACCGCGACTCACGCTGAGATTCACAACGTTTACGGCATGGAAAACTCGCGCGCGACCTTTGAGGGACTGCTGGCCCTCAAGCCCGATCAGCGCCCCTTTGTCCTCACCCGCGCCACGTATGCCGGAGGCCAGCGCTACGCCGCTACCTGGACCGGCGACGACAGCAGCACCTGGAACCATCTCCGCATGACGACGCCGATGCTGGAGAACCTCGGCCTCAGCGGCTTCGCCTTCGCCGGCGCCGACGTGGGCGGCTATGCCGGAACGCCGACTGCCGACCTGCTCACCAAGTGGTTCGAGATTGGCGCCTTTCAGCCCATCGACCGCGACCACACGGAGAAGGGCACCGCCATGCAGGAGCCGTGGGTCAGCGGCCCTGCCCAGGAAGCCATTCGTCGCCGCTTCATCGAAACCCGCTACCGCCTCATGCCCTACCTCTACACGCTGGCGGAAGAGGCTTCCCGCACCGGACTTCCCATGGTGCGTCCCCTCTTTCTGGAGTTTCCGGACGCAGCCACGGATCGTCATCCGCTCGACGATGACCTCGCCGCCTCAGCCGAATTCCTCCTCGGACCGGATCTGTTGATTGCCCCTCCCCCATTTTCCGACCAGATGGACGATTACCACGTCGAGTTCCCCTCGGCCGACTGGTACGACTTCTGGACTGGTGCGCGATTGCCCGGTCCGAAGAATCACGGCCCGGCCGCTGTCGGCCAACCTGTCAACCCCACCGATCAGGTTCCTCTGGCGCTTCCCGTTCACCCGGAACTTGCAACGCTTCCGGTCTTTGTCCGCGGCGGCACCATCCTTCCCATGGAACCTCTGGTTGAGGACACCAACCAAACGCCCCGGGGACCACTCACGCTGCGCATCTATCCCGGCGACCCCGGCGAAGGCGCATCGTGCGGCGGCAGCCTCTATCTGGACGATGGAAGAACCATGGCGTACCGGCGTGGAGATTATCTGCGCATGCAGTTCACCTGCCACATCTCCGATGGCCGGCTGCACATCCACATCGGTGCGCACCAGGGCCCCTACGCCGCGTGGTGGAAAACCATCCAGGTCGAAGTCTATGGATGGCAGCCTGCAGGCGGGAGCACGCGGGTGGAAAGCAACGGCGCGCTGATTCCCTCTGCCCGCACGTCAGGGACCCTGGTCTTCACCGTGCCTGACAACGGCACCGGCATCGACCTCGATCTCCGTTAGCGGCCTGCACCCAGGACTCATCCACTGTTTGCTACTCTTCCCCCATGTCCGCCGCTTCCGGCCGCTCTCTGCGCGCGCATCTGCTTCTGCTGGCCGTGGTCTGCATCTGGGGCTCGACCTTCGTCGTCGTCAAGGATGCGCTAACCGGCATTTCTCCGCTGCTCTTCAACCTCATCCGCATGACTCTGGCCTTCCTCTGCCTGGCGCTGCTCTATCGCGGACACCTGGGGCGCATCAACCGCCGCACGCTCGCCGGCGGTGCGGCCATCGGCTTTTGCCTGGCGCTGGGGTATCAGTTCCAGACCGCCGGCCTGCGCCTCACCACGCCCTCAAAATCGGCCTTCATCACCGGGATGGTCGTGGTGCTGGTCCCCATTCTCTCCGCCATCCCCATCCTCCGTCCCCGCAACGCGCGCAGCCCGCGCTGGAACGCCTGGTGCGGCGCGCTCACTGCCTTCGTCGGCATCGTTCTGCTCACCACGCCCGCCGGAGCAGGGCTCGATTTTCGGTCCATCAACCTTGGCGATCTGCTTACCTTCGGCTGCGCTCTCGGATTTTCCCTGCACGTGCTGGCGCTCGCCCACCTCGCCCCGCGCTTTCCTTTCGAGCAGCTCGCGATTCTCCAAATCGGCTTCTGTGCCGCCTTTATGGCCGCCAGTCTCCCTCTGTTCGAGCATCCCTGGGTTCACTGGTCGCCCCGCGTCGTAGTCGCGCTTCTGGTTACCGCCGTCCTCGCTACCGCTGTCGCCTTCGCTGTCCAGTCCTGGGCGCAGCGCTTCCTGCCCGCGACCCACACCGCGCTCATCCTCGCCACGGAACCCGTATTTGCCTGGCTCACCTCATTCCTCTTCCTGGGCGAGCGCCTCGGGCGGCGCAGTGCCACCGGGGCTTTGCTCATTCTGCTGGGGATCGCGCTGACCGAATTCGTTCCCGCCTCCGTACAACCCACAGCTCACGAAGGCGTCTCACTCATGTAGAAGCTGCCGGCTGCTCTCCGTCCAATCCGCCCCGCTTGTAACCCGCGTCCCGCCTGTTGCGTCTAAAGGAAACAGGCGCGGAGGCAATTCAAATCCAATTTGCCCTTTGCATAAGCTCTATACTGGAGCTCGGGGCACGCTCTAAAACATTCAGGATGACGAGGTACGATTCGAAATGAAATTCCTTCCTGGGCGGTTTCGCTATAACCGTCTTGCTTCGACTTTTACGATTCTGGCCACCCTTTCGGCCGCCATCCTTGTCGGCTCCCTCATCGCGCATTCGGTGCGCGGCCAGGAATCGCAGGTCAACAGCTCCGACGCCACCCCGCTCAAAATTCCCGCGCCCCGCGATCTCGCCACTTCCTTTACAAAGATCGCCAAAGAAGTCGGCCCCGCTGTAGTCAACATCAATACTGAGATTCTGCCCAAACAGCAGCGGCGGCGCAGTCCCCACGGCCTGCAGCCCTTCGGAAACCAGCAGCAGCCCCCCGACGGCGATGACGGCAACGGCGACGGCGACGACCAGAATCCCCAGGGCGGCCTCCAGGACTTCTTCAATCGCTTTTTCGGCATGGGTCCCGGCATGGGCCAGCCCGATGACAGCGGCCAGGAGCGCGAGTCCCTCGGCTCCGGCTTCATCGTCGATCCTCGCGGTTACATCATCACCAATAATCACGTCGTCGATAAGGCCGACCGCATCTACGTGCGCCTGGCCAGCGATCCCGAAGGCAGCCAGGGTCGTCCCGCCAAAGTCGTCGGCGTCGACAAGGCCACCGATATCGCCGTTATCAAAATCGAGACTGACAAGCCCCTGCCCACCGTCAACATGGGCAACTCCGACGGCGTTCAGGTCGGCGACTGGGCCATCGCCATCGGCGAGCCCTTCGGCCTGGCCAAAACGGTCACCGCCGGCATCATCTCCAGTAAGAACCGCACTGTCGAGCCCGGCACCGAGGGCGAGTTCCAGCACTTCCTCCAGACCGACGCCGCCATCAATCCCGGCAACTCCGGCGGTCCGCTGGTCAACATGGACGGCGAAGTCATTGGCGTCAACACCGCCATCTTCACCCAGTCGGCCGGCAACGAAGGCATCGGTTTCGCCATGCCTTCCAACACCGTGGTAAACGTCTATAACCAGCTCATCGGGCCGGAACATAAGGTGGTTCGCGGCAGCATCGGCATCAGCTTCCAGCCCAATCCGTCCAGCGCCGTGGCCCGCGTCTACGGATTCAAGTCGGGCGTCATCATCAGCCTGGTCGGCCCCGGATTACCGGCAGCCAAGGCCGGCCTGAAGGCGGGCGACATCATCACCACCATCGACGGCAAGCCTGTTAAGGACGGCGACGAGCTTGTCGCCATCATCTCGGAGTACAAACCGGGCACCAACGTCGACATCGGCTACCTGCGCAACGGACAGGCGCTGCACGCCACCGTCACCATCGGCGATCGCGACAAGGTGATGGAGGCGATGAATAACGCCCAAAACAACCCAGGTGAAGAAGGCGAAGGCCAGACTCCCGGCAACGTCTCGCCGGCGAAGCTCGGCATCACCGTGCAGGATCTGCCTCAGGGCGCTCCCGCTGGCCTCCACGGCGTCGTCATCGAATCCGTGAAACCCGGCTCCTTCGCCGACGAAATCGGCGTCGGGGACTTCCAGGGCGGCGTCATCGTCTCCGTCAACAAGCACCCGGTAA
>Ga0335073_10016187_pt1 | contig 10419 bp, 8 predicted proteins | sample Lox_Sample_22_FD_207093 | JGI IMG/M metagenome (GOLD analysis project Ga0335073, IMG submission 207093) | Soil microbial communities from Loxahatchee National Wildlife Refuge, Florida, United States - Lox_Sample_2.2 | ecosystem: Environmental > Terrestrial > Soil > Wetlands | place: USA: Florida...
CGCCCGAGTCGAGCGCCTCCACCTTGCGCCGCTCGTCGCCGTACGCGGACAACACCAAGATGGGAACCTGGGAGAACTCCCGCACCCGCCGGCACACCTCGATCCCATCGATGTCCGGAAGCCCCAGGTCGAGGACGACCAGATCAGGCCGCGCCAGCGCGACCTGGTTCACCGCCTCATTGCCGGTGTGCGCGGTCAAGACCTGGTCGCCGCGGGCGGTGAGACCGATGCGCAGGGCCTTCAGCAGCGCAGGGTCGTCGTCGACGACGAGCACCTTGGTCATCGCCGCCTCACGCAGGCACCGGCACGACGGCTCGGCTCGGAACGGTGAAGACGATCCTTGCCCCCGAGTCCGTGTGCGGGTCGATCCAGATGGACCCGCCGTGAGCCTCGACGAAGGCCTTCGCGATGGCCAGGCCGAGGCCGGCCCTGCCGCCGCCGCCGTTCTGGCTGAACATCTCGAAGACCCGCTCGCGCTCATCGGGCGCAATCCCGGGACCTTCGTCGTGCACCGCGATCTCCACCAGGTCCGGGACGCCGCGGACGGTGCTGCCGTGCGGTACAGAGACGTCCTCAGGGGACACCGGACGGGCGGTCAGTGTGATGGCGCTGTCTCGCGGTGCGAGGCGTCCCGCATTCTCGAGGACGTTCGCCAGGACCTGGCTGATCAACACGTGGTCGATGTCCAACAAGGGCAGGTCGTCGGGCGCCTCCGCGACGACCCGCTCCGGAACGACGAGGCCGGCCAGGGCACGCAGCGCCTCGGCCACCAGCTCGTCGAAGCCGATGGCGCTCGGCCGCACCGCCAGCGCGCCGGACTCGATCCGCGTCATGTCGAGAAGGTTGGTCACGAGCCTGGCGAGGCGGTTCGCCTGCAGCTCGATCAGCTCCAACAGCTCGGCCCGGTCCTCGTCGGTCAGCATCGCGTCGGACTGGCGCAAGCTCGACACTGCCGTCGTGATGGACGCGAGGGGCGTCCGCAGATCGTGCGATGCGGCACCGAGGAGCGCGCTGCGCCAGTGGTCGATCTCTTCGAGGAGCCGCATGCGCAGAGCCTGTTCGCGCAGTTGTGCCCGGTCGAGGGTCAAGGCCGCCTGGTTGGCGAAGGTCCCCAAGAGGTCGCGCGCCGATTCGACGAGCTTCACGTCTTGGAGCACGAGCATGCCCACGGGCCGATGGCTGACCACCAACGCCACCGACACCCGGTGCGGCTCGCTTCCTCCCTCCAGGCCCAGGGACACGGCGTGACCGCCGCCCGCCGTCACCGATGCGATATCCGCCGTCCGCAGTGGTTCGCCCGCGGTCGCCGCGACACGCAGCATCTGTCCGGGACCGAGCGCATCGCGGCCGCCCGCGGGCAGCACCAGCGCCGTCCAGCGCGGTGCGAACACGCCCTGGACGGTGTCGACGATGTGGGTCAGCAGCGCCGGGAGCGGCAAGTCGCCGATGAGAGCCTGCGACAGTTCGTAGAGGTGCTCGGCTTCCTGCGTCCGTCGATCCGCCTCGCGCCGCAGACGTTGGAGCTGGGCGACCACCTGCGCGACGACGAGCACCACCGCCGCGTAGACCGCCAGGGCGATCCAGTTCTGTGGCGAGCGGACCGTGAGCGTGTTGTAGGGCGGCAGGAAGAAGAAGTCGAAGAGCACGAAGCCGGCGATCGCGCCGACGGCGCCCGGCCAGAAGCCTCCGATCACGGTGCCGAGCAGCGCGGGGACGACGAAGACCAGCGCAGGCATCGCGATGCTCAGGTTCGAGCGGAACGGGAGCAAGAGGGCGAGCACCACGCCCAGGCTTGCCAGCGTGGCGGCAATGCCCAGCAGGGTGCGCTGGTACGTTCCCATGGGAGCCAGGCTGCGTTGCATCTCGTTCGTCACAGCTTTCCGTCCGCCGGTGCTTTACCGACGACGACAAGTCAGTGTACCGACGCGCTCTGGCGTCCGAACGAGGCGAGGTCGAGATGAGCGCATCCGGCGACGACGAAGGGGTCCGGCCCGCGGGCAAGTTCCGGCTGTATCTCGGCGCGGCGGCCGGCGTCGGCAAGACCTGCGCGATGCTCGACGAGGGGTGGCGGCGCTTCCAGCGCGGCACCGACGTCGTGATCGGCTTCGTCGAGACGCACAAGCGCACCTTCACCATGGAGCAGATCCGCGACCTTCCGATGGTGCCGCGCAAACAGGTGCACTACCGCGACGCAGATTGGGAGGAGATGGACCTCGACGCCGTGCTGGCCCGCAAGCCCGAAGTCGTGCTGATCGACGAGCTGGCCCACACGAACGTGCCGGGCTCTGGAAGGCACGAGAAGCGCTGGGAGGACGTGCTGGAGATCCTCGACGCCGGCATTGCCGTGATCTCGACCGTCAACATCCAGCACCTCGAGTCACTGGCCGACCCGGTGGAGCGGATCAGCGGCGTCAGCGTGCGCGAGCGCGTCCCCGACTGGGTGGTCCGCAAGGCGGACCAGCTCGAGCTCATCGACTCCTCGGCCGACCAGCTCCGCCGCCGCATGCTGCACGGGAACATCTATCCCGAGGACAAGGTGCCGGCCGCCCTCAACGGGTTCTTCCGCGCCGAGAATCTCGTGGCGCTCCGGGAGCTCTCGCTCCGGTTCGTGGCGGACGAGACGGAAGAAGAGTTGCTCGAGTACCTGCGCTCGAAAGGCGCGGCGGGTGAGCTGTGGGAGACGACGGAGCGGATCATGGTCGCAGTGACCGGTGCACCGGGGAACGCGTCGGTCATACGGAGGGCTGCCCGCATCGCCGCCCGGCTGAAGGCACCGCTCGTCGCCATCCACATCGTCTCGGACGACGGCGACGCGACCGAGGCGAACACAGCCGAGCTGGAAGAGCTCGTGGCGGCGGTCGGCGGCACGTGGCAGCGCGTCGAGGGGGACGACGTCGCGAAGACGATCTTCGCTGCCGCCGTCGACCAGCAGATCACGCAGATCGTCTTGGGCACCTCGCGCCTGACCCGCTGGCAGTCGATCACGCGCGGCTCGGTGATCCAGACGATCTTGCGCATGGCGTCGGACAACGACATCGATGTCCACGTCATCGCGCGGCGCGACGACCTCAACGGCCGGCCCCCGGCGGCCGACGACGGCTGATCCTCAGGCAGTCGGCGGAGACGGTGGAGGCGACGCCTCCAGGTCGTCACGCGCCGCGTCGGCCGCGAGCGAGGCTGCCGTCTGCATGCACTTGTTGAGGTGCGCCAACGCCTTGGCGCGACGTGGGTCGCGCGCCAGGTACTTGGCCAGCGCGACCGGGTCGGCCGACCCGTCCGGCTTGCTGAGGCCGAACACCGCCTGGTCGACGATGTGCTCGTCGGGCCGGTCGCTGATCCCGCGGTAGACGGACCAGTCGACGCCGCGGGCCTCGCAGACCTCGGCCACCCCGGCGGCCTCCATGTCCACGGCGCCGAACCCGCGGGCCAGGATCGGCTTCCAGACGTCGTCCTCGTCGAAGAGGCCGTCGGTCGTCATGAGGCCGCCCTCGGCGCGACGCGAGGGGAGCGGGTGCGCGCCGTACTCGGGCCCGTCGGGGTAGAGCTGGACGCGGCTCGGCACCATCAGCGTGCCGACGGGCAGGGCGGGATCGAGCCCGCCGGCGATGCCGATCACCATCACGTGCGCGATCGGCCCGGTGGCGAGGGCCCGCTCGGTGGCTTCGCGGCCGAGCGCCGGCCCCATGCCGGTGACGAGCGCAGAGACAGACCAGCCGCCGACGGTACCGGCGTAGGGGAAGACGGCGTCCTTGGACGTCGCCTTGAGCCCGAACGATTTCACGACCGCCTTCAGTTCTGGCTGCATGGGAGCGAGCACCGCCACTCGCGTCGTCGAGGTTGTCACGCGACCATCATGCCGGATGTTGACCTAGGTTGGCCGGGCCGGCTCGAGGAGAGGTCCGAAGAGGAGGAGCGTCATGCCCAGCGCCGAACAAGTGGTCCGTGATTTCTGTGCCGCCGCCAGCACCCGCGATCCCGAGGTGCTCCGGGGCTTCTTCTCCGAGGACATCGTGTACCACAACATCCCGATGGAGCCCGCCGTCGGGATCGATGCCACGATGGCGGTGATCGACATGTTCGTCACGATGTGCGAGGCGCTCGACTTCGAGATCCACCACCTCGCCAGCGACGGCTCGACGGTGATGACGGAGCGCACCGACCACTTCACGATGAAGGGCAAGACCGCGCCGCTGCCGGTCATGGGCGCCTTCAACGTCGTGGACGGGAAGATCACCGCATGGCGCGACTACTTCGACATGGGCCAGGTGAACACGATCTTCGGGCTCGCCTAGCTGTACCTCGCGCAGTTTGATGGTGCGCGCCCGAAGCTGCACACCATCAGACTGCGATCAGTGCACGATCAGTAGCTGTGGCACTCCCCGGGGGCGTCCGGCGGCCCGCCGATGTATTCGGCTTCCCATGCCAGCTGGACCGAGAGCGGCGCACTGCCGGCGGCGGGGTAGCCGTCGAAGCCGTGCCACTCCTTGATCCCGAAGTAGCCGGAGACCGGGTCGTCCCGGCCACCCTCTTCACAGATCGCTGTCGCCATCCATGCAGCGGGGATGGTGTCGTTCGCTGCGGCCATTGCCTTCAGGTAGGCGACCTCGGTGAGGTACGTCTGCACTTCGTGAGCCTCCACCGCGTTGGTGTAGGCGATGAACTGCGCCTCCTGATGTGCCTTGTCGTAGGACATCAACTTCATGGAGACGTTCTGCGCCCGGGTGTGGGCGATGGCGCTGTGACGCGCGCCGCGTGCCGAGGCAGTCGGAGCGGTGTCGAATATGGCTAAAAATACGAGTGAAACAGTGATGACGGCCAGTGCCGTCGCGAGTGCAATGCGGGTCCGCACAGCACCTCCCTTCGTCAGGCGCGCCGTGGCGCGCCGGGCTCTGCTCGGTGTAGGCGGGCTCCGGCCAGTGCATTCGCGCCCCGAACGGAGAGCAGGGAGGCGTCGTCCGTTCTGGCTTGGTGCCGCAGGGTGTGCGGCCGGTTGTCTACAGCCCTTCGTGGTTGTTGCTGGGTGTCATCCTCCGTTGGGGTCCGTCGAAGCGGGTCCTGCCGCGTCGTGCGCCGTTACAGGCCGCAGACGAATCGTGTGGTCCAGGGTTCCCATCCCCGCTGCGCATAGAGCGCGAGCGCGGCCGAGTCCTGGACCGACGGCGGGTAGTCCTGTGCCGGCGAGGGCAACCCCGTCAGCCCTTGCCACGTGGACAGCTCGAACTGGTAGGCGCCACCGCCGCCTTCCGAGTAGTTGTCCCCGGATTCGTGCGCGCGTATGCATGCCCAGTCGGGCGTGTTCGTGCTGCTGGCATTGGAGCCGCCACCCGTCCCGCTCGGGGGAGCAGGCGCCGCGACCGGAACCGCGGCGGGCGCGACGGCCGCAGCCCTCGCTGCAGCTGCCGCCTGAGCACGCGCGGCGGCCGCCGCCTGCTGTTGCAAGATGGCCTTGTAGAACGTTTGCTTCTCGAGTGTGTCGTAGAAGGCGACCTCTTTGAGATACGACTTCTCCTCGGCCAGCGTGACGGCGGTGTAGTAATCGGCCAGCTTGGCGACCTGCTCGGCCTGGGCGTACGACATCAAGGCAGAGTTGATCTTCTGCACTTTGGGCTGGCTGTTCGTGTGTTGCGCGACTGCTTCGTGTCGGGTGACCCGTGCCGACGCGGCGGGGCTCCCGTTGAGGAACGTCAGAAGTAGGACTGGAATCACGGTGATGACGGCCGCGGCCGTCGCGAGTGCAATGCGGATCCGCACGGCACCTCCCTTCGTCTGGGCGCGCGCGGGCACGCCAGGCTCTGCTCGGTGGAGGGCGGGCTCCGGCCAGTGCATTCGCGCCCCGAACGGCGAGCAGGAAGGCGTCGTCCGTTCTGGCTTGGTGCCGCAGGGTGTGCGGCCGGTTGTGTACAGCCCCTTGCTACTTCTGGTGGGTCGTCCTCAATTCGGGACCCGGGGGGAATCGCCTGCGGTCAGGCGGGTCAGGGCCCTTTCAATCTCAACGGGTCAGACCAGGACCCCTTCCCCTATGCAGCCTTCGCTTTGACCGCGGCATGCATCCCAAAAGGCGGGTCTGACTTTGCGGTGCAGCAACTTACCAGGCACCCCAGCGGAACCCTGGTTCGCGCACAAACTGGCATCCTGACCAGGTATTTCTCTGAGACCACTTGTGATGACGATCACAAACTCCCTGGTCAGCAATGTGTATTTCCCGAAATGGGCACCCTAAAAACATCTGAAATTCCACAAAATGTCCCTGACCAGTAGGAATCGCTCATCATGCAAGTGGTGTGGTGGCCGGCGTACGGGGCTGCAGGGGCGCGGGAGGCTGCCTAGCGTCCCCTGCGCAATGGGTGCCGGCGGGCCGTGCGGGCCCCCCGGCCGGGGAGGAGGTCACCCGGTGTCAGCAGGTAACAGTGCCCCTGAGCGCGATCGCTACACGGTGGCCGGCTTGCTCCGGCATTTTGCGCGGACGCAACCGGGCGACGAGATGCTCGTCCTCGGCAGCGAGCGACGGACATGGCGCGAGGAGTACGAGATCGCGTGCGCCGTCGCGCAGGCAGCGCGCCGCGACGAGCTCGGCGCAGGCGATCGGATCGCGTTCTTGGATCGCAACGGCCTCGCCTATTTCGACTTCCTCTTCGGTGGCGCGCTGCTCGGAGCGGTGAACGTCGCCGTGAACTGGCGGCTGTCACTCGCCGAGATGGCGGCGATCATCGACGACGCCGCGGCACCGGTCCTGGCGATCCATGCCGACTACCTTCCCGCACTGGCGTCGATGGACAGCGGCCTCCCTGCCGTGCGCCGGATCGTGATCCTCGACGAAGGCGGTGACAGGGGTGCGGGCCAGTCCCACTGCGACGATCCGCGAGCGGTGTCCTTCGAGGAGTGGATCGCAGGGTGTCCCGCGGAGGACCCAGGCCACGTCGGTGCGCTCGACGACGTCAGCATGCAGCTCTACACGTCGGGGACGACGGGACTCCCGAAGGGCGTCATGCTGACCAACGGCAACCTCTCCACCGCGGTCGCGGAGGCGAGCGAGACGTTCAGCATCCGGCCGGACACGGTCAGCCTGGTCGCCATGCCCCTCTTCCACATCGGCGGCTCGGGATGGGCGCTGTGCGGCATGTCCCGGGGTGGGCGGTCCGTCATCGTGCGCGACATCGACCCCGCCGTGTTGCTCGAGCGCATCGCCTCGGAGCGCGTGACGGAGATGTTCGTCGTCCCTGCCGTGCTGATGCTGCTGCTGGCTACCCCGTCGCTCGCGACGACCGACCTCTCGAGCCTGCGGCTGGTCTTCTACGGCGCGTCGCCGATCTCCGAAGACGTCCTTGTGAAGTGCCTCGCCGCGTTCGGGTGCGGGTTCTGTCAGGTCTACGGCATGACCGAGACGACCGGCGCGATCACCGCGCTGCGGTTCGAGGACCACGACCCCGACGGCCCGCGGCGCGGCCTGCTCCGCTCGGCCGGCAAGCCCCACGCGTCGGTCGAGTTGCGCATCGTCGACCCGGTGACCGGCGACGACGCCGCGCTGGGCGACGTGGGCGAGGTGTGGACGCGGTCGCCCTACAACATGGCCGGCTACTGGGCCAAGCCCGACGACACGGCAGCGACCGTGGACACCGACGGCTGGCTGCGCACCGGCGACGCAGGATATTTCGACGCCGACGGCTATCTCTATCTGCACGACCGGATCAAGGACATGGTGGTGACCGGCGGCGAGAACGTGTACCCGGCCGAGGTCGAAAACGTGCTGCTGGCCCATCCCGCCGTCGCCGACGCCGCCGTCATCGGCGTGCCCGACGACCGGTGGGGGGAGACCGTGAAAGCGATCGTCGTGCTGGTGCCGGAGGCGGATCTCGACGAGGCGGCGATCATCGCTCATTGCCGCGATGCCTTGGCGCACTACAAGTGCCCGACCTCGGTCGATGCGATCGAGGTCCTGCCGCGCAACCCTTCGGGCAAGATCCTCAAGCGGGAGCTGCGCGGGCCTTATTGGGCCGGGAAGGACCGGGCGATCAACTGATCCCCTCGAGGCGGCGCGCTAGCCGAACGTGAAGTCGTACGCCTCGACACCCGGTGACACCGCGAGCGTGAGCACGCCGGTCTGCAGCACGGTGCCCGAGAACAGCGTGTAGAGCTTCGGGATGCCGCCGACGGAGACCGTCGTGAGATGTCTCCCGTTGTAGGAGACGTCGACCGTCCCCGTGCCGCTCATGACGAGATACACGTCGTCGGCCGTGAAGTTGAGGCCGAGTGTCGCGTCCGAGCCCGCGGTCGCCTCTTCGTTGTGCACGGTCCAGGTCCCGCCGAAGGCGAGGCTGTTGGAGGGGATCGACGAAGGCGGGTGGTACACCGCCGCCTTGTCCTGCACGACGGGGGTACCCACCTCGTTGTTCAGCCGCTCGTAGCCGACGTAGCTCTCCGGGGTCAGGTTGTTGGTCGGCGTCTTGTTGGGGACGTCGGTCCGTGCCGGCAGATTGCTCACGCCGTTCGCGGACAGCAGCATCCGGATGTTGCTCTCCATCTCGCCGTAGCCGCCCTCGCCGAAGTCGTAGGCGCGCACGACGCCGGTCGGGTCGATGAGGTATTCGGCGGGCCAGTACTCGTTGTTGTACGCGTCCCACGTTGCGAGGTTGTCGTCGACAGCGACCGGGTAGTCGATGCCGAGGCTCCCGGCCGCGCTCTGGACGTTCGACACGACGTGCTCGAAGGCGAATTCGGGCGAGGAGACCCCCACGACGACAAAGCCGTCCTTCTTGTAGTCGTTGTACCAACCCTCGACGTGGGGGAGCGAGCGCTGGCAGTTGATGCACGAGTAGGTCCAGAAATCGACCAGCACCACCTTGCCCCGCAAGTCGCTCAGGTTCAGCGGTTTGTCGCCGGGCGTGTTGAACCAGGCGGTGATGCCGGTGAAGTTGGGCGCCCGCCCGAGCGCGGGCAGGTCCGTCTTGCTCGCCATGAAGACCCGGGTCCCCGAGGGCGCCGAGGTGGACGTCGACGCCGGGGCCGTGGTGGTGGTCGTGGTGCGGCCCGCCGCCAGGCGCCCGCTCACCGTGTTGCCCGAGTCGGTCAGGGCGCAGGTCGCCTTCTTCCCCTCGAGCTTCGCATTGGCTGCGGCGAACTGGTTCTGGTGTTCACCGCTGAGCTGCTGGAGTTGTGTGCAGGCCGACTCGGTGGATTCGACGTGGTCCTCGAGCGCCGTCGTGTAGCCGGGCACGTCGCGCTGGAGCGCACCCAACCAGTTGAACGCGAGCGCCAAGGTCGCGACGCCGAGCAGGACGCCTGCCACCTTGCGCACCGTCGGCAGGTGCTGGCGCAGCGAAGTCCAGCTCGTGGTGGCCCGCTGCGCGAGGAAGGCGAGGACGAGCAGGGGCAGGGTGATGCCGATCGCGTAGAAGAGGGTCACCAACAAGGTGGAGAGACCGACCCGGTTGTGCTGACCTGCGACCGAGATGGCAGTCAGCACCGGACCGGCGCAGGGCGCGAAGACCGGGCCGAGGCTCAGGCCGAGGACGAAGCCGCCGCCTTCCGTCGCGTAGCGCGAGGAGCCGATGCGCGCGAACGGCCGCTCGATCACCTCGCCGATGCGTGGGATCAGGAGCCCGATGGAGATGGCGGCCAGCAGGGCGATGCCGAGCCAGAACAAGAGGTCCCCCGGCAGGTGGAAGAAGCTCAAGACCGTCGTGGCGAAGAGGACGGTGAGGCTGAAGCTGAGGACCAGGCCGGCGATGATGACGAACGGCCGCGAGCGCGAGCCCGCCGAACCGCCGGCCACGACGACGGGGATCACCGGGACGATGCACGGCGACAGACCCGTGATCAGCCCGCCGAGGAACGCGACGAAGAGCAGCTCACCCATGGACGTCGCTCCGCTTCGTGCGGTGACTCGGCACAGACGCTCCTTCGAGACGTTCCCCTGGTGGCGAAGCTACCGGCCGCCGGGGCGACCGGGGCGTCACCCCTGGCCAGGACGACGGGCTGTCTGACCGTCTCCGTGGCGGGCCGGCAGAGGGCATTGCACACTGGGTAACGGTGATCAGCGAGAACTGGATCTACTTCGGGACAGCGGTCGGGGCGCTCGGGGCCCTGGTCTACCTGCGCGACACCGTGCGGGGGACGACGCAGCCCAACCGGGTCACGTGGCTGTTGTGGGCGTTCGCCCCGCTGCTGGCGGCCGGTGTCGAGTTCCACGACGGCGTGGGCCTGCGTGCGCTCCCCACGTTCATGGTGGGGTTCATGCCGCTGTTGATCTTCGTGGCGTCGTTCCACAACGCGGCCTCGGTGTGGAAGGTGCGTCGGATCGATTACGCGTGCGGCGCGTTCTCGCTCGTCGGCACCGTCGTCTGGTTCGCCACCCAGAACGGGGTCCTGGCGATCTCGGCCTCACTCGCCGCGGACTTCTTGGCCGGCGTCCCGACGCTGATG
>Ga0335073_10016188_pt1 | contig 10417 bp, 8 predicted proteins | sample Lox_Sample_22_FD_207093 | JGI IMG/M metagenome (GOLD analysis project Ga0335073, IMG submission 207093) | Soil microbial communities from Loxahatchee National Wildlife Refuge, Florida, United States - Lox_Sample_2.2 | ecosystem: Environmental > Terrestrial > Soil > Wetlands | place: USA: Florida...
TCCCGAAATTCGAATTCACTGTATGCTCTTATTTATATAAGTAGCGCGTAATTTTTTGATTGATCGGCTGCATCGGAGCCAGCCGGGTTTTATCAGCCCCCCAAATTGCAGAGCGCCTGAAAAATTGGGCAAAAAAGAAAAGCGCCTGTTAGCTACGCTTAAAAAATACCTACAATCTTGAGTCCCTCGCACGCACATACTCTTCAACTGCTCAATCCAGACTCTCTTAACGGAAAGTCAGGGACACAACTACTTCCATTTCTGCAGGCTCTTACCAACCTGAAGATTTCAATTCTCAATTTCTACTGAGATTTTTAAGGTAACGACCAACGACCATGATTTCCACCAAAACATCTCAAATTCGGGTGACTGACGTTCTTGACAGATCTCAAACCGCACTGAATTCTATTAAGATCGTGCATGTAGATTCTACTACTTGATGGTCTATGCCAAGACCTTCACTACTTTCGCTCGACATGCTTTCCAAAAGGCATCGTTCGCTGGCCATGCTCATGCATCTCCGTCGGGAGCTGCACATGCAAGCTCCTTTTTCAATCAAAATTTTGCTGGAGCCACTCGAACGCAGCTAGGTTCTGGAGCAATCGCGAATCGCTTCCAAAGTCAATTCGGTGCCCATGCTGGCAAGAACAATCCTAGTCATGGCAACACCCAGACATCGTTCTACGGCCCCTTTCAGAACTCAATGGCCGCCTCGACTACCAATGACGATGGGTCAAAAGAACAGGACCTGCTACGCCGCTCTCATCCATCTCTTACAAGACATCTCCAACAAACTGTCTTCACCCCTGTGAATGGCTCCGACTCTTCACAGTCGCAAGCGCGTCATTACTCTACTGCCGCCCCCGATCCTTCATTATCTTCTGACGATGTGTCTGAACCTGCATTCTCATCGACCGACATTGTTCCACCACCAAACCTGCCCCAAACAGTTTCAGAGTCTGCGACCCCTTCTCTTGAATCATATGAGGAAGAAGTGTCGAATTTAATGGAGAAAGGCGATTTCAGATCCGTCATCTCTGTATATCATCACATGAGACGCCAGGGTTTTGTGCCGACTGCCCGTCTGTATAACGACATTATTGTGTCCATGAGTCGTACTCGAGGCAAAGAACCTGTCCAAACGATAGTCGAGACGTACACCGAGATGCTAAATGAACACATTCAGCCGGAAATGTCAACCGTCTCCACCGTGATTGAGACGCTGTGCCGGCGGTCAACAGAAGTTAGGGATATCATCACAGAAACAAACCTCAAAGCTGAACGAAACGGCATAGATTCCCAGGCAGCACGCGAGAGGGTCAATCTGCTAGAAAGTGAAGACAATGTCAAGATGGCTCTCCAGCTTTTCAACGCTAGCACCAATACGATGTACACATCTCATCCCATCGAAACCTTCAACGTTATGCTAGAAGCTCTCGGCAAGCATGGGATGACGCAGGAAGTTTTACATGTTTATGAGCTCCTGGAACTTTCCAAAATCCCTCCAGACGTAAATACTTTCGTTCATTTGATTGGAGCCTTTGGGAAGAACAGTGATTTACGATCTGCCATCGAGTGTTATAACGAATACAAGGCCCGGGCCCCTGGCCTCCCTTCACACGACGAAAACATTGTCTACGAAGCACTCATCTTAAGTTATTTCGCATGTGGAAAAGGTAATGGGGGAATAAAATTCTTGAAGAAGGTGCAACAGTTGCCCTCCAAATATGTCTCACGTCGGCTATTCGATGCAGTGGTCACTGGGTTGTGTCACGGCGGTGATCTCGAGTCAGCTCTGAAGTGGGTACACGAAATGAAGAACACAGCTACTCTTCCTAAACCCACCGTATCCACAGTTCGACCTCTTGTTCTATCAGCATGTCGGGCGGCGAATTTGGCAGTTGCTAAAGAAGCTTTCGAACTCTTGGCCGAAGCACGATCTGCCACTGCCCATCTGTGGAAGCCAGAGTTATTGCTTTTTGCAGATTTATGTCTTCGAGAGGGCGATCTTCCGACGGCCGTCATTATCATGGACGACTTAATCCTGCAAAATGTCATGCCCGATCTCGATGTCGCGGCCTTATTCTTGCGCAAGCTCACAGAATCTTCGGGAGCTGAACGCGGGCTTGAATATTTTGAACGATTCGCTCACGTACACCGCCTCAATTCTACCACGGAAGAAGCTGACCGCGACTTTAATGATCTTTCCGAAGAATTTATCAATAACATTGGCTCTCTGGAACCGTTCATCGCATCTCGATTAATCTCAACTTTGCACCCTCACCCCTCCATTCTTTCCCAGTCACCATCAACAGCTGCTCGCTCTATTGTTTCCGCATTGCAACCTCTCCATAGCGATACTCATCTGGACGGTGTTACGATGGCCGGCCTAGTCAAATTTCAGTCTGCCTTAACGGGGTGGGAAGAATCATCTGAAGACGATCTTACCTTGCTGATCACAGTCCTTTGTGCCATGAGACCGGAGGATTGGGTCCACCTCCTCCCAGCACAGACCATTATTACAGAAAATCTCATGCGTATCTGGGATCCAGAAGTGTTCAGCTACTGGCAAGAGATCATGAACAGCATCGACTTCATTGCCACCAACCGCACGCCTGCCTCTATAACACCTACGATGAACAGTTTACCCTCCAATTACTCTCCGGACGACGTTGCGTCTACTGCAACTATGGACACTATTGTCACCCCAACAACCTCAATTCCTCCGTCAGCACCTTCTTATCGTCAGTTACCGATCGAATATCACAAAGGAGTCCCAAGACCACCAGATTTCAACACAATGCAGTCGGCTCATGTTCTACGAAACCTCGGAAAAGCTCGACCTGGCGTTGACCCTGGAATGTTGAACCAGCTCCGGGACGTGGTCCGGTTTGCGAAACGAAATGGCGAGCGATTATTGCCTGAAGCTCTCGGACGCCTCATCGACATCGCCGGAAAAGCCAAGCGAATGGATATTGTTGCAGAAACCTTCGAGTTTGCTCAATCAACTATCCGAGAAGTATTTCCTGAACGTGAAGTCGATTTTTTGGAGTGGTGTCTAGTTCTCAATAGCATGATTGTGGCAAATGCTTTCAACAGAAATTTCGCAGATGCCCGACTATATCAGCGAGACCTGATGGCTCTTGGTGTAGCGCCAGATGCAGACGCCTTTGCTGCTTATATTGTGAATCTCAATGTCACTGATACCAATGACGAAGCAACAGAGGCTCTCGCTTTATTTCATGAAGCGAAGTCTCTCGGCGTGCGACCTTCAACTTTCCTGTACAACACGCTTATCGCAAAACTTGCCAAAGCGAGACGATCAGATGATGCCCTGTATTACTTCCATGAAATGAGAGCGAATGGAATTGCCCCGAGCCACGTCACATTCGGCACCATCATTAATGCCTGCTGCAGGGTCGGCAATGAGGCGCTTGCATTGAAATACTTTGAAGAGATGGAAATGGATTCTCATTTTGCACCGAGAGTTGCACCATACAACACAATGCTTCAATTCTATGTCCAGACGAAGCAAGACCGCTCGGAAGCCTTGCGGTTTTATGAGAAGATGCGTATGCAACTTTTGCGCCCCTCTGCACACACATACAAGCTTCTAATGGATGCGTACGCAACATTAGAACCTGTGGACGTCGATGCGGCGGAGCGGATTCTCAAGCTTATTGCGCATGACGGACAGAAACCAACTAGCTCTCATTATGCTGCGCTCATCCATGCCTATGGCTGTGTGAAGCAAGATCTTGAGGCTGCTAAATCATGGTTCTTCAAAGTGATTGATCCAGCATTCGCAGATTTTGTCCATCCAGACGAGACCCTCTATCAAGCGCTGATCGAAGCCCATGTCGCAAACCACCGTGTTGCGGATTGCGGTGAGATTTTTGCGCATATGAAGGCGAATAATGTCAAAATAACTGTCTACATGGCTAATCACTTGATACACGGATGGACCATAGAAGGCAATCTGGAGGAGGCAAGAAGGGTATTTGATTCACTTGGAGCTGAAAAGAATGGTCTATATGGACGTGAGCCTAGCTCTTATGAGCAAATGACGAGGACATATTTAGCATTGGGAGATGGGCAAGGAGCCCTTGCTCTTGTTGAGGAGATGAAAACGAAGGGGTATCCGGCGGCGGTAGTGGCTCGAGTAACGGATATTCTGGAAGGAGGTGAAGGGTTTGGATTTTCTACTAAGCAGCCCTCAATAGAAGTTCGGGCATTGGGTTCTTAAGGCACTGGGATTATTGAGGCATGGTAATACTTTCTGTATTTCGAGGGAACGTTGAACGAAGGCATTTGAAAACGGACATTCATGTTATATAACAAATCTCCACTCTAGTAGGTACAGAATCAAAAATAAAACAAGAATTAGAAGAAATTCCTGTGTTTGCCTCCTGTTGCGAATGACCGCTTAAACCTCGTTGGTAACGACTAGGTGATCTTCAAACGTAGCGTGGAGCTTCAGTTGCGATATCTTCAAACGAAGTTTATACATGTATCCATGATATCATGGTGCCAGCCTTCTGATGGTCCAGCTGCCTGATTCCTCTCTCTCATACACAAATCTATCATGCAATCGATTTGCCCTGCCTGTTATCGTTAGCAGGGACTACGTAGAGGGAATCACCTTGCCAAAATTCTATGAGGTCAGGAACGATCCTCATGCCTCCCCAGAATGGAGGAACTGGAATAGCTTTGATTTCCTCAAACCGTTCACGGACGGCTTGGACCCTGTTCTCGAGTTCGGATCTATCCTTGATAACGGAGCTCTGTGGAGATGCCCAAGCTCCCAGTTGCGAATCCCTTGGTCTCGTGCTGGCATATTCTTGTGACTCTTCTTGCGTCAATCTCTCTATACTCCCTTCCACACGAACTTGTCGCTCCAGATGCTCCCACCAGAAATTAAGGGCACAGCGAGGATTTGTTGTCAGGTCTCGGGACTTTTTTGAAGTTTGAAAGTTTGAATAGATGACAAAACCACGTGAATCAGTTTTCTTCATTAAAACCACCCGCGAACTAACTCTGCCTGAGGGGAGATGGGCAGTCGAAAGGGTCACTGCTTCGGGTGAAGACACAACGCCAGACGCCGTGGCATGTTCGAACCAAGATGCAAATGTCTTCATAGGATCGGAAGGGTCGAGTTGATCCATCTCGAGTGAACCACGAGTGTACTGGGTTCTGTCAGGTACGCTTATTAGAATTGGAGGTGCAAGCGACTCATCAAAGCGCGGGAGTGCCATATTATTTATAACTCTGATGAAATGATACCAACAAAATCCAATCGACAAAATCGATCTGATGTTCAGTTGGCTGTCAGTTGGCTGCTGAAGACTAGGTACTGACGCTATTCAATTGACTGCAGTTGTTTGTTCTGATCGACTGCAGTTATTATTGAGCCGCTGCGCAAGGCCATGCAGACACAAGACGGGACTCCGTCCCGGATTCCTATATGGGGAATTTTGGTTAATAAAACTTCTCCGGTCTTCCTCAATCCTTCCTAATCTTTCAAAACATCATCCGTTTCGATTTTCTCTTCCATAGTTCGTGATGGGTGGCGGCAATGGAGCCAAGGCAGCTCAAAAAAGAGAGCGCAATGCGGATAAAAACAAAAAAGTCGCCGGCAGTCAACTCAAGGCAAACGAAGCAGCCAAGACGATAGTGTGTGCTCAGTGCAAACAATCATTTCTCGGTACAATGAGAAGACCAGCGTTGGCGACTCATGCCGAGGTAATTACTTTCCTTTCCCTTTTCTGCAGCAATCCGCTAATAATCCTCAGAACAAGCACTCCAAGAAATTTGAAGGTGACCTTGTCTAACGAATTTGGTTAACGAGTAGACTGTTTTCCAGGCTATGTTGAGCCACCTAAATAATGACGATCCAATATTCTGTATATATGGATAGAAGGTGCTCATAAAGGCAGGATTTGTCTGTTTTATAGCTGTTGGCATGGCTAGCGAGGTATCTTAGTTGCGGTTCCAGATAAATTAGTAATTCAGTTTGGTTCATCGTTGTGGCGTATGCTGTTCCTACGACAAAATGTGCCATTGTTGTGTCGGTGCTTGACGAGTGCTTGGGGCCAGATCGTGATGCAGAGCAGAGTTTGATTATTACTATTTCTTCTTGATTTTTATGTATTCAGTATTCTCATCGAACAACGGCGTTTTTCGATCCCTTGTCTTTGACCTTAGGTCCGTTCCCCTGGTCATCAAACGGATCTGGCTGGAAACCAGTCGTCGTGCTATCTAAACGTTGCAAAGCTTCATGAATGACCACTTCTACACGCTCTTTCCACTTCATTGCCAAGGCATGGTCGGTAAACAATGCCGGCCAACGAATTCTGTACGTGTCAACGAGATCTCAGCAAGTGGGTCTGATACGAAAGCCAGCAATAGCAGGTAATCAACTTGTGGTATGCCTCCAACTGAAACAAAGTTGTAGACGATTGCCCAACCTCCCTTTCCTCTATTTTCTCCAACTGGAAGTCGAGCTGCGGTGCTTCGATTGTGATGGGTATATTGTTCGACAACACATTTGCAAACCTGCGGAACATTTCCACTTGATCTGGTGACTTGGAATTTACTGGCACGAAGACAAGGGAATAGCGAGACTCGAGGTCTATATCTGGAATATCCTGCATGGCAGACGCTAGTATGATCGGATCATTTGATATCATCGAGTTGTAATGATGCGACGTTTTGCTGATATTTGAGATTTCAGAGAGAACAGTTGACAGAGGAGTATCTTCAGGGAATTGCTGCGCAAATTGTTGAAAGATCCTCCACGGAGGCCATAACATGGCTTGCTTCAAGGGGAGATTCGGGGAGGACAAACCTTCATCCAGAGCTTTTATGTCACCTTGTTTAAGCGTAGTGACAACTCCTCGTATATCGTTCGAGGCCGAGACATTGAATTGCAAACCAGGTACCCTGAATCGCCCAGCTCTCCCAGCAATCTGCTTAATTTGAGAGGGATAGAGTGGTCTTTTATGACCGGAGTCGAACTTCACCATTCGTTGAAAGATGACTCGTTTGATGTTCCTAAGGAATTAGCGAAATTGAAAATAGATGGGAAAACAAATTTAGACCCATTCCAATCGCATCCGAAGCAACGATGACATCGTATCCACTATTCGGATCGTTAAACAAGTCAGCCTGCATTGCACGCGTCTCTGGTGGTAGAGCGCCATACACCATTGCACATTTCGTCTTAAGTTTTGTCTCGATTTCCTCTTTTATTCGAAATATCTCTTTACGAGAAAATGCCACGACACAGTCGCCAGGTAGGATGTTGGAATAGGACCTGACAGACTGCTGATCTATCTCCAAGGGCGATAGTCGCTCGTACTTTCGGACCTCAATTTCGTCACACAACTCTTCCGCGATCTTAGAGACCAGGGGTACAGCTCCTTCCTCGCCACATAGATGTAATTCCTTGGCTCTTAGACCTAAAACGGCCGCCGTCCAAGCATACCCTCGTTGAGGGTCTGCGATCATTTGAATTTCGTCAACGACAGCGACATCGTATAAGGCTGAGTCGTCGAACATCTCAATAGTTGAGGAGGTCAGAGGAGCATTTGGATCGACTACTCGAATCTCCTCACCCGTTCGCAGATTGCACTTGATGCCCTGCTTATTCATCCTGTTGAATATCTCATGTGCTAGCAGTCTCAGAGGGCCTCCATACCAACCTCGTTCTGCTGTTTCCAGACGTTTGAGTGCCTGATACGTTTTGCCAGAATTTGTTGGGCCTACGTGCATAATTATTTTGCGACGCATATCTCTTGCGTGAGGATACCACGAGCCTGGGTCATTCATGTCAGCGATTAGAGAATCCATCCAGTCTTTCGATATTGATTTCAGCCTTGAGGTGCCTCGACGTTGAAAATACTGGTTGTAATGTTGTGATATAAGTCGATCTAGTCCTCGAATGCCTTCCGCGCGAAATGTTTCGTACAGTTTGTCCGGGCTGGGTATGTACAATGGTGACTCATAATATTTCCCATCCCCCAGTCTATCTAGGAGATTTGTCATAACAGCATTGCGAAACTCCGTTACAATTCTCTCGAATTCCTCAGATTGGTCTGGTGAAGTGTACTGTGCAGCTGGAACTCCTGTATACAAGAGATTTTCGAGTCGACGATTGACTGTTGCGAGGAAGGAATCGAGGTCTGTTTGGACATTTCCTGAAGAAGTGAATTGCAATGGACCCCCTCTTGGGTTCAAGGCCGACAATGACTTGGGTTTCGCGAACCGCTGGAGTTCATTTTGCGCATGGAGCCCTGCAAACCGTTTATTTGTTCCTTCATTCGCTCGGCTTCTGAATGGCTGTGGTGAGGCAGAAAAGCGACGAAAGAAACATCGGGCCACCTGTAAAGCCGGGACCAGTGGCACTAGTTGTACAGGGAGCATTGTCGGTCCGGTTCTTCGTTGAAGTTCGACTTGGAAATTTTTTTTGGAAATGATTTTCGATGTTGTTGAAGGACAGAGGTAATTGAGGAGCAAAAGTCTCAGTGAATATATTTTAGCTCTGTTATTCACCAGTGACCAGATAAAAGTATATTACGGCCTGTATCATCCAAAGTTTATTTAAATAAATATTTAAATATGTAACATGTTTAAATTTTTCACGCCACACCTAAATTTCGCTGATTGGAGGAGAGTGGTGACGTTAAGTTCCATCCTGCATCCCTTCATCCCTTCAACCGCTGATTCTCTTAAATCATTTGCTGGTCAGATCACTTCAGACCAGGAAGAAAGCTGGACTCTATGAATAAACAAGGCGTATTGCCTCTTCTTATCAGTCCGAAAGATGCCGCCTCATTCTCTCATTCGGTTTTGCCATTTTACTCCTCGGCACTTCGATATTTCTCTTCGCTTCATCACGGTACTTGGGACATTTACTCCACCACCAATCCGTTTGTCTTTGGGACTGGTTTCTCAATCGCTTCATCCCTAACGGTTTTTATATTGAGTCAAATCACAGGCAACTGGTCATGGTACTCAATTCCATTGATCTGGTGTATTGTCTCTAACAGAGTCGTCATTCAGGGTCGATCGACTATGGTCCCTTCTCCCTGTATATTACGGCTTTCACTATATTGCCTTTGCGGCTCAACACGACCTAGTTTCTCCGCGTCTAGTATTATTAACCGGGTTGCAATTGGTGTGGGGAGTACGACTAACCTACAATTACTGGAGGAAGGGCGGCTATTCTCGGTAATTATTATCAAGTTACTTCAAATTACTTACGGTGATGTAGTGGTTCCGAAGACTACCGCTGGATATATGTTCGAGATTTGATTGTGTCTTATTTTCCTGCTTCTTTTTCTTCCGCTATTCTCGTCAGTTTCAACTTGGTCTTTGTCAGCGTTATTCAGAATATCTTGTTATTTCTATTAACCGCTCCGTGCACCGTACCAGGAAAGGTTGAGCTAATTTTCTAGAAACTACCTAGTCCTGTTAGTCGACTCACAGACTCCGCTCAACTATCAAGATGCTTTGTGTACAATTGCTGTACTCTCTTGTGTTGCCATTGAGTCGGTGGCAGATGAGCAACAGTGGATTTATCAAAGAGCCAAGCATAGTACACCATCAAGCTCGACTAGATCGCATTCCCGCACTCACCCGACCGCATCGTACTGTGAACCCAAGGACCTAAAGAGAGGATTTATTGCAGGTGGATTGTGGCGATATTCGCGGCATCCAAACTTTGGTTGTGAACAGGCCATTTGGTGTCTATTCTATTCATTCGGATGCATTGCAACGGTGTGCCCGTGGTTGTAGTAATACGCTGATCTTTAGCGAACACCGTACAATTGGACCGTCGTTGGGCCGTTGTTGCTTGTTACTGTCATATTCGCGGTAAACATCTGCCATTTCGAACTGCCTGCTTACTTGCCAAGGGATCGACCATCTTGACTGAGTGGATTACAGCCAAAAAATATCCGTACACTCACAGTATTCTGAATATTCTAATAAGACAGAGCCTATAAGCTCTACCAAAAGAGGGTAGCAAAATTCATACCTTGGCCTGGGTATTTCTGGCGAGATGAAGACGATGATAATATCTCAAAGCAAACTTAGATGGAAGTAAACCCAGGTATGATAATATATCCAATATAACTAGGATGGAAACATTTATTGCATTATCTCCCATCCAGTAGAATAAGTAACGTTAACGCCAATTCGTTACGGGCCTCTCTGGATGTGTGATATAATTCAATACAAGACCTGTTTAAGTATTAAATATAGTGAGATAGAGATAGGACAATCGCCAATTCAGAAATCAACCAGGGGCGAAACTTCGGTGCCTTGGGAACTTTTTGCAGTGCATACAAACAGATACATTCGCGTCGATCCTCACTTTGTCTTGTCTCTGGTTCCTGGTCCACGTCCTTCTTCC
>Ga0335073_10016189_pt1 | contig 10414 bp, 13 predicted proteins | sample Lox_Sample_22_FD_207093 | JGI IMG/M metagenome (GOLD analysis project Ga0335073, IMG submission 207093) | Soil microbial communities from Loxahatchee National Wildlife Refuge, Florida, United States - Lox_Sample_2.2 | ecosystem: Environmental > Terrestrial > Soil > Wetlands | place: USA...
GAGGGCACATCGTCCGCTACGGGTGATGCGCGGCGACGGCCACCGGGGTGGCAATACCCGGCGCGGGAGGCACGCGCCCCGGTTCGTTCGGTATCTCATAAAGGCCTGGGCTACGGACGGTCCGTATCGTCCGACGAGGGATCCCGCCCGTGCAGCCGGCGGACCTCGATGACCTGAACGCCGAAGGTCTCGAGCCGGGCCAGCAGCCCGTGCAGGGCGGCCTGGTCCTGCAGCGGGCCGTGCACGACCGTCTCGACCGGCTCGACCGAGGCGCTGAGCCGGTCGAAATCGAGCAACGCCTCGGGCGGCAGCACGCCGGCCACCCTGATTTCGTAATACGACGATGACACCGACGGCCCCTAGCAACTCGGGATCACTGGCCAAGTTTCCACGGTCACGCGTCGCGGCCCGGCGCGCCCCACTCATGGCGGGTGAGTTCCGGCGCGCTGAGTGGTGTTTCACCCGTCGCGGGTGGGGCGCCAGCACGGCCGGGTTGATGGACTGCCGGTGACCGACCTGGAACAGTGACGAAAGAGAGAAACCATGTCTGACCTGATCGCGATCGGCTACCCCGACGAGACCACCGCCGACGACGCGGCCGCCGAGGCCCGGCGGCTGGCCCAGGACCTGATCATCCAGCCCGACGCGATCGCCGTGATCGTCCGGGACAAGGAAGGCAAGTACCACACCCACACCAGCCACCACCTGGTCGGCGGCGGCGCCACCTGGGGCATGTTCTGGGGCCTGCTGTTCGGCCTGCTGTTCTTCATCCCCGTCCTGGGCATGGCCGTCGGCGCCGGGATGGGCGCCCTGATGGGCAAGATCACCAAATCCGGCGTCGACAAGGAATTCCAGGACCAGGTCCGCGGCCTGCTCCAGCCCGGCACCTCGGCCCTGTTCCTCATGGTCGAGAAGGTCACCCCCGACAAGGCCGTCGAGGCCATGAGCAAGTACGGCGGCACCGTCCTGAAGACCTCGCTGACCAAGGAAGGCGAAGCCGACCTCCAGGACGCGCTGCACGGCAACGCCGCCAGCTGAGCGCCTTCATACCCCGTGCCGACCGGTCCGCCCCGAGCTGACCGCAGCACCGGCCGTACCAGGCCGTCACGAGTTGGCGGCCGGTACGGCCTGCTGCTCTTGGTCCTTATCGGGACGTACCTGCTCGTCGCGTTCAGCGGGACGACGCTGGCCACCGAGGTGCAGGTCGTCCTGTTCGCCGGGGTCCTGCTGATCGCGCTGCGCACGTCGGCGCTGCCCGCCCCGTGGCCGGCGGTCATCGGGGCCTTCACGATCATCGGCACGACCGTGACCTTCTGGACGTCACTGTCCGGCACCCGGGACGGGAAGGCGGCCGAGGATCTGTGGAAGGCCCTGCTCCTGCTGGGGGCCGTGATCGTGGTCCTGCGCCGGGTCCTGGCCAAACCCGAGGTCACGGTCCAGAGCATCTACGGTGCCCTGAGCGCCTACCTCATCGTCGGGCTGATGTTCGCTTCCGGCTACGCCGCCCTCGAGCACCTGGGCAATTCTGACTTCTTCGCCGACGGGCAGCAGGCCAACACCCAGACCTTCCAGTACTTCAGCTTCACCACCTTGACCACCCTCGGGTACGGGGACTTCACTGCGGCCGAGAGCGGCGGCCGCTCCATCGCGGTCCTGGAGGCCCTGACCGGCCAGGTGTTCATGGCCACCCTGGTCGCCCGGCTGGTCTCCGCGTACCGGGGTCCGGCACGGCAGCCCGGCCGCCGGCTACCTGAGGATGTTGACGGCCCGGGAGACGACGAGGATCGCGACTAGCAGCGAAATCACCTCCTCGGCCATCATCATGAGCTTGGCCCAGGGCTTGATGGCCGAGACGTCGGTCGGGCTGAACGCCATCGCGGTCGTGAACGAGAGACTGAGGTAGTCCACGAACTTCGGATACCAGTCGGGACCGACGTACTCAGCGTTGGTCATCTCGGGGAAGACGAAGGCGGGCCGAGGGCCCGATCCGCGCGCGCGTGCGGCCGCGCCGCCGCGATCGAGATCCCAGTACCACAGGCCGAAGATGATGACGTTGCTGAGCCAGATCGCGCCGCCGCTGGCCAGCAGGACGTTGGCGTCGGTGCTGAACTTCTCCGCGCTGATGATCCCGGCGACCAGGCGCGCCGCGGCGCTGGCGTTCACGGCGGAGATCAGGCCGATCAGCGTGCCCGTCATCACCCGAAGCCAGGTTGAGGTGCGGTCGATCCGGCCCGGATCGCCGACGACCAGTACGGCCAGCAGCGCGACGAGAACCACGAGGAAGCCCCAGCGGGCATCTCCGTCCCTGAGCTGGGACGGCAGGGCGATGCGGAGGCCTCCGGCGGCCAGCACGGCCAGCGCCATCGGCCAGCGGGTCTCGCCGACCTTGGCCGGCTGGCGGGAGTTCTGATCGGAAGAGGCGAGTGTCGTCACGGTCAGCTCACCAGCAGGTAGATGCTCTTGCCCGCCAGCCAGAAGCCGAGTAGCAGGCAGATGGCGATGATCATCTGGTCCTGGTGGGAGTCCAGCCAGGTCCGCGTCCGCTCGAGCCGGGGCTCGGCCCGGGCGGGCGCGAAGGTTGCGTAGAGCTCGAGGGACAGGAAGCTTGAGGTGGCCAGCAGGCAGAACAGGACCAGGGCCAGGTAGCTTCCCGCGGTCGCCAGCTTGGCCTGGACCACGGTCGCGGCACCGGCCGCCACCAACACCCAGGGCTGCAGGAACGCGGCGAGGCCGGCCGCCGTCCAGGGCGAGAGCCGGTCCAGGTGCGCCATCCAGGCCGGGCTCTTGCGGGGGCGGCTCATCCGTCGCCGCTGGCGTATCGCGACGAGGATCAGCACCGCGCCCAGGACCAGCTTGACGGCCAGGGCGGTGGTCGACGGCACGGTCTGCGGCCGGGGCGGGCTGTTCCCGGTGGCCAGAACGACCGCGGCGATCACGGCCACCAGGCACGCAAGCCAGCCCAGGATGTACGCCAGGCCCTTGATGATGCCCTTCCTGGTGGCCAGGACCAGGATGAACGCCATCACGGGAAACGGCTCGAGGGTGATGCCCAGGCCGATGAGCAAAAGGTCGAGGACCATGCCTCCTCCGCCCTTTGGGCCCGAGTCAGCCGCCCTGTCACACGCCTTGCTCGGCGGTTACCCGCCCGGACTTCACCGCGTCGACCAGGGACTGATGGTCACGCTCGTTCTGGTCGGCGTAGGTCATGGCGAACTGGGCGATCGCGCGGTCGAAGACGGCCGAGCCGCCCAGGTAGGCGGCGATGGCGATGCGGTCGCCGGAGCGGGCGTGCGCCCGGGCCAGGGTCCAGCCGCACATTCCGGCGTAAATCTGCAACCCCTCCGGGCGCAGGGTCCCGATCTCGACGGAGAACTTCCAGTCCCGCAGTTGCCGGACGTAGAAGTCCCTGGTCTTTCCGTCCAGGCCCGCCTCGGTGCGATGCCAGCCGAGGAATATGTCACCGGCCGCCTGCATCAGGCGCTGCCCGGCGACCACCCGCTGGCCCTGGTTGGCGTGCTTGCTCGCGCCGACGTACCGGCTGAGCACCGAGTTTTCTGCCTCCTTGACCTGCAGGAAAAGCGGGTCAGAGTCGTCACGTCCGAGCATCAGCACGATCCAGCAGCGCGTTCCGACGCTGCCGACGCCGACCACCTTGCGGGCCACGTCGCAGAGCTCGTACTGCTGGAGCAGGTACCGGCGGTCGGTCTCCAGCGAGCGCTGGTACTTGGCCAGGAGGCTGGTGATCTCGTCGTTCAGGCTCAGCCGTTGTTTCTCCGTGGTGAGCAGATCTTCGAGCGGGACGAGCACAGGCGGGTCGGAGACGATCCGCGGCCGGCCGTCGGTCATCTGGGTCAGCTTGCCCAGCTCCTCCATGCTGTCCCTGGTCCGCGCCTTGGCCAGGCCCTTGTCCAGTACCTTGCGCTGCCGCGCCCGGAGCTGGGAGTCCAGGTCGGCCCGCAGCTCATTGATGTCCATGTGCGCGTACCAGACGTCCAGGTTGGTCATGGTGGCGAACTGGCGCATGGCCTGCCGGTAGCGGGCCACGGCGGCCGTGACGATCTCGCGGCGCTGCTTGGCCGGGAGGCCGTTGTCCCGGCCGGCGACCTCCAGGCTGGCCGCGAGCCGCTTGACATCCCACTCCCACGGGCCGGGCAGGGTCTCGTCGAAGTCGTTGACGTCGAACATCAGGCGGCGTTCGGCCGAGCCGAACAGGCCGAAGTTGGACAGGTGCGCGTCGCCGCAGGCCTGCACGGCCAGCCCGGATACCGGCGTGGTGGCCAGGTCGCTGGCCATCGGCAGGGCCGCGCCGCGGTAGTAGGTGAACGGGGATACCATCATCCGACCCCACCGCACCGGCACCAGTTCGGGGACGCGACTCTTGGCCTGCTCTTCCAGCAGTCCGATCGGGTCCGGCCGGTCCGCGGGCGGGTCGAAGATCGCGTGGCTGTCACGCGGCACCTCGGCCCGCGCCGCCTTGCCCCGGGCCGCGCGCTCGGCGGGGGTAAGCCGCCCCATCTCCGAATCGAGCTGGTAACGCCCTACGGTCCGCGCGGGTGCCTCCGCTGTCAGTCCAGCCATGACCGACTCCTCTCAGCTATGCACCCGACGATGCCGTGGCGGGACCGGCCGGCGCCTCACCCGGTGCGGATGAGGCCCGGACGGGCCGGTCAGCGAATCATCGATCATGCGGCTGGCCAGTTGACCATGGGAGAGGACAAGCATGCGGTGCGCAACCAGGGGTCTGTCCCTACTTGTGGCCATTCTTGTCGCCGGGTGCCTGGTGACGGGGTGCGGAAGCGCCGTCAAGAGCGCGATCGGCAGCGTGACCAGTAGGACGGCGACCTCGGGCGCCACCACTGCGCCGCCCTCGACTCCCGCCGTTTCGCCCTCGACCGTTGAGCCCTCGACTCCTACGGCTGCGCCGTCGACTCCCACGGCCGCGCCGTCGACGGCAACCTCCACCTCGACGGCAACCACCACGGTGACCGCCACCGCTACACCGACCGCATCGCCGACCGCGACCGTATCCTCCGGCACCAACCTGATCTGGCTGTGGGTGCTGCTCGGCGTCCTGGTCCTGGGCGGCCTGATCACCTGGATCGCGCGGGCGGGCCGGCGCCGCTCGACGGCCGCGGCGGGATGGCGGTCCAGGCTCGTCGACGCCTACGCGAAGGGCTCGGCGCTGCACGACGCGATGAGCGTGGCGGAACTGCAGGGTGATCTGGCTTCCGGCGACGCCCGCGCCCGGTGGTACGAGATCCAGCGACGCGCCGACGATCTCGCCCAGACCCTGTACGCGCTGCGGGAAGCCGCCTCCGATCCCGGCGATCAGGCCCGGATCGCCGACGTGCTCGCCGCGCTGCAGGCGGTCCGTTCGGCGATGGATGCCGAACGGGCTCCCGGCGGCGTGAGCATGCAGCAGGCCGACGTCGTCCGCAGCCGCTTGTCCGGCTTCGAGTCGTCGCTGCGCGCGCTCCGCGCCGGTGACCAGCAGTTCTCATAACTTGACGCTCACCCTTCCTGGATGAGTTGCGGGCCGTGCCTCTCGGGCATCCTCCGGCTCATGAACGCCATTCAAGTACCAGTAAATGTGGATAACTTCGCCCGGGCCGAGAGCGACCGGATGTTCGCTGCGATCCAGGCGCAAGCGGGCGGGGTCAACCAGTGGATCCACTACCGGACGCCGACCCCGGTCGATCAGCAGACCGTGATCCGGATGAACCGGGACACCCTCTATAGCGCGGCGACCGTTCACATCTCCGCCGGGGCCCGCGTCACCATTCCCGACGCGGGCCGCCGGTACGTATCGGTGATGATCCTCAACCAGGACCACTACGTGAACGCGGTCTTTCACGATCCCGGCGAGCATGAGCTGACGTTCGAGCAGTTCGGCACGCCGCACGTGGTGGTCGCGGCCCGGATACTGGTCGACCCGGCTGACCCCGCCGACGTCGCCGCGGTCAACGTGCTGCAAGACCAGCTCGGCGTCAAGGCCGGATCGGCGTTCCCCGTCGTACCACCGGACTACGACCAAGCCAGCCTGGACGCCACCCGCGCCGCCCTGCTCACGCTGGGCAAGGGCCTGCACGGCTACCGGCACGCCTTCGGCGCCAAGGGCGAGGTCGACCCGGTGCACCACCTGATCGCCACGGCCGCCGGGTGGGGCGGGCTGCCCGACCACGAAGCCATCTACCTCAACGTCGACCCCGGCCTGCCCTCCGGGGAATACCAGCTGACCGTGCGCGACGTCCCGGTGGACGGCTTCTGGTCCATCTCGCTGTACAACGCCGCCGGCTACTTCGAGCCCAACGACCGCGGTGCCTATAGCGTCAACAACCTCACCGCCACCCCCGACGAGGACGGGTCAGTGACCGTGCACTTCGGCGGCTGCGGCGACGGACGGCCCAACTGCCTGCCGATCATGGACGGCTGGAACTACCTCGTCCGCCTGTACCGGCCCCGCCCCGAGATTCTCAGCGGTGCCTGGACCTTCCCCGCCATCGAACCAAGTCCCTGACCCAACTCGGGTCGCTCAGGTACCGAACAGCTTGGCCTTGGCGGCGGTGAACTCGTCGTCGGACAGCACGCCTTGCTGGTGCAGCGCGGCCAGCTGGTTCAGCTGGTCGAGCATGGCCGACGATGCGGCAGGGGCCGCCGCCGCCGGGGCGGCCGGCGGCGGCTGCTGGTAAGCCTGCTGCTGTTCCAGGTCGTCGATGCGCTGATTCTGCTCCGCTTCCTGCTGGGCCTGCTCTCCCTGGCGCCGGGCCGCGCTCTTGCCCACCATGTACGCACCGCCGCCTACTGCAGCCGCGCGTAGCAACGGGCGTCGCCGAACGAACATCACTGCCTCCTCGTCGTCGCCGGGTTACACGCCATCGGGCAGGGTCAGGCCGAGCGCGACCATGATCTCGGGCGCGGCGGCCACGATCCTGGGCCCGCCGACCTGCGGCGCGACGGCGACCAGCACGCCGAGGATGTCATCGGGGGTGGCTCCCTCGGCAAGCGCGTTGGCCACCTGCCACACGTACGAGGCCGGGGGCGCGTCCATGGCGATCAGAGCGGCGATCTTGACCAGGGCGTAGCTACGCGAATCGAGGCCGCTCCGGAGCTTGAACTCGGTCCGCGCTTCGAGCCCGGCACCCAGAACGTCCGGGTCACCCTGGGCCAGGGCGACGAACAGGTCTCGGGCGTCGTCGCTGACGTCTACCTGGGCTGGCGTGGTCATGGTCATAGTCCTTTCCGTGGCGAGGCGCACCGCACGCCTGAGTCGAACAATGGACCCGGTGCGGTGGGCATCGCGTCACCCGCCGCGGATGAAGCCGGCTAGACCGCAGTGTCGGCCGACCGTGGCCTCACCCATGGCGGATGACGACAGCCGTTGATGGCCAGCGGATCAATGGACCGTGGACGAGACATCGATTACGGCGGCCGGCACCATCGACACGTTCCTGGTGCTGCTGATCGGCGTCGGGCCCAAGCTCGCACTGGTCCCGTTCCTGCAGATCACGGCCACCCTGGAACGAGCCGACCGGGGACGGGTACGGCGCAAGATGCTGCGCACGGCGGCGACCGTGGCCGTCCTGCTCATGGCGCTGGGCGAGCTGCTGCGCGCACTGCTGCACTTCACGATCGGCTCGCTGTCCATCGCGGGCGGCGTGATCCTGCTCATCCTCGCGGTCTCGATGGTGCTCAAACCGCCGGCGGACGGCGGCGACCAGACCTACGGGAAAGACCCCATGCAACTGGCGCAGTTCCCGCTGGCCGTGCCCTACCTGCTCAACCCGGTGGGCATCGTGGGCTTGATGACGATCTCGGCCGAGGCGGATTCGCTCAGCGTTTTCGCCGCGGCGCTCGGCCTTCTCGCGCTGGTCCTGGTCCTGGATGTGGCGGTGTTCCGGTTTGCCGGCCGGGTCGCCGAGAAGCTCGACGAAGACCGCATGCTGGTGACCGAGAAGGTGTTCGGGTTCCTTATCGCCGCGATCGCCGTGCAACTGGTCCTCGACGGCCTGGCCTCGGCGGGAGTCATAGCCACGGTTCCGCACTGAGCAGGACCATGGTGTCTCCCGTCTGCGGTTCGGGCGGCCCGGACCGGGTGACGGCGGCGAGCCGGCCGTCGGCCCGGACCAGGAACAGCAAGGTACCGTCGGCCGCGGCCGTGCCGTCGGCGGCGGCCGTGCCGTCGGCGGGCCGGACGCAGATCCGCGCCCCGCTGGCGTAGCGCTGGCCGAGCTCGTACCTGGTCAGCTGCGAGTCGAACAGCGTCTCGCCGCCGGTGTAGGGGGCCACCACGCCGTGACTGGGCTGACGTGCCCCCAGCCGGTAGACAGGCCCCTCCACGCTGCCTTTCAGGACGGTCGACCCCAGCGCGTTGAAGTCGTCCTCGGCGGTGAGGAGCAGGACCGCGGTGACACCCTCGAGTTGCGCGCCCTGGCCGGTGGCCGCGGCCAGCAATTCACCGGGCGCCAACTCCAGGCCGGCCTGCTTGATCCGCTCCCGCTGCTCGTCGGACCCGGCCCACATCAGGACCTCCAGGCCCAGCGACCGCAGCGCCCGGCCGAGGTCGACCACCCAGTCGTCGCCGCCGACCAACAGCGGCCGGGTCCGGGCCGGACGGGTGACGCCGAGGCGTCTGGCCACGGGTACCGCGCTCAGGCCGTATACGGCTACGGTGACGACGATGATCAGGAACGTGACCGGCAAGATCTTAGCCGCGCCCTGGACGTGCTGAGCGACGAGCCCGGCGGAGAACGTCGAGGCGGTGGCCGCGGCGACGATGCCGCGCGGCGCCATCCACCCGGTGAACAGCCGCTCCCCCGTGGTCATGTCGGTCCGGGCCGTGGCCAGCCAGCCCACCAGCGGCCGGGTGATGAGCACCAGGACCGCGGCCAGCCCCAGCGTCGGCAGCCCCAGATGGCGCAGCGACGCCGGGGTGACGGTAGCCGAGATGGCGATGAACAGCACCCCGATGATCAGCTGGACCAGGGTCTCGAAGAACGGCCGCCGGGCCGGGACGTCGAACCCGCGCAGGTTGGCGACGGCCAAGCCCATGACGACGGCGGCGATGAGCCCGGCGTCATCGCGGACGATGTCGCACCCGGCGGCCACGGCGACCACCGACGCCAGCTGAGCGCTGGTGCCGAGCACCTCACCGAGCCGGAGGTGACGCAACAGAAGCCACAGCAGCGCGACGCCGACGATGCCACCCGCCAGGCCGACGCCGATACCGAGGAGGAACTGCCCGATCTGGTAGCCGAGCCCGCGGCGGGTGCTCGCCACGACGGCGTGGAAGACGACCGCGCCGAGGATGCCGCCGACCGGGTCGATCAGTGACCCCTCCCAGGAGAGCACGCGCTGGAGTCGTTCGGTAGGGCGGACGAAGACCAGCAGCGGCCCGACCACGGTCGGGCCGGACACCACCAGGATGGCCCCGAGCATGACGGCCGCCTGGCGGGACATGCCCAGCAGCAGGCCGGCGAAGGCGGCCCCGAAGACCAGGGTGACGGGCACGCCCATGGCGATCAGCCGGATCACGATCCGGCGCGTATGCCCCTGCAGTTTCCGCAGGTCCAGCGACATGCCCGAGTCGTAGAGAATGACGGCCACCGCCAGCGACACCAGCGGCTGGAACGCGGCCCCCAGCAGGCGCTGCGGGTTGACGTCGGTGGTGATCGCGCCCGCGGTGAAACCGGCCGGCAGCAGGATGATGAGCGCGGGGATCCGCAGGCGGCTGGCGAGCACCTGCGATCCGACCGCGAGCGCGACGATAAGGCCCACGCCAAGCAGGACCTGGCTGGTCGTCACGGCTCATTCCAGTTCTCGTCGCACCAGTCCCTCACCCGCTCGGTCAGGGTTCGCTGGCGCCGCCGGCCGAAGAGCAGGAACCGTTTGCGGCCGATCCTTTCCACCCAGGACATGTCGCGGCCGCCGGTACGCCGGGCGAACGACCGGAAGAGCGCGTCCAGGCCCGGATCGGAACCGGCCAGGTCGCGTTCGATTCCCCGCAGGGCGCGCGGCAAACGACGGGTCACGAGGGCATGCTCACCCCGCCGTGCCCTGGCCGGCACCACCCGGCACGGATGAGGCCTGGCTGGCGGCGGGCCCGCATGATCGGTGGTTATGACGAGTACCGACCTCGCCCGCGTGCAGTTCGCGTTCACTTCGATCAACCACTTCTTCTTCGTCCCGGTCACCATCGGACTCGCGTTCTTGACCGCGCTGCTGCAAACGGCGTGGTACCGGAGCAAGCGGGATGAGTATCTGCGGCTGACGAGGTTCTTCGGCACGCTGCTGGTGATCAACATCGCGATCGGCGTGGTCACCGGGATCGTGCAGGAATTCGAGTTCGGGATGAACTGGGGCGCGTATTCCCGGCTGGTCGGCAATGTGTTCGGCGCGCCGCTGGCCATGGAGGGGC
>Ga0335073_10016190_pt1 | contig 10414 bp, 8 predicted proteins | sample Lox_Sample_22_FD_207093 | JGI IMG/M metagenome (GOLD analysis project Ga0335073, IMG submission 207093) | Soil microbial communities from Loxahatchee National Wildlife Refuge, Florida, United States - Lox_Sample_2.2 | ecosystem: Environmental > Terrestrial > Soil > Wetlands | place: USA: Florida...
TCTGACGCGGGTTTCGCGTTACTCGTTCGGCCGGCGAGCGCGAGTGGCGAGAAACCGGGGGTCGCTCTCGAATGGGACGACCACGGCCTCGGCGCCACCGAATCGGACCTGCGTGACGTACTCCTCCGCGCCGTCGGCGTGCCCCGGTGCCTGGCGACGCGTGATCAGCACGCGCAGCGGCTTGCGATGGTGTGAGCGATCGAACGACCGCCGGACCTGGGCGGTTGACACGCCGGGCATCAGGCGGCCTCGAGCTGGAAGTCCGCGGCCTCGCGATCCTCGAGCGGGGCTACCTCGACGATCTCATCGGGTCGCGGTCGCGGCCGCAGCCACACGAGCGTGATCAGCGCGCCGGCGGCCACCGCGCCGGCGCCGATCGCCCAGGCGAGGTCGAAGCCTCCGGTCAGCGCCTGCAAGGGATGCTGTCCGAGGCCGGTGAGCACCTTTGTGCGCTCGGCCGCCACCGTCCCGAGCGCGGCGATCCCGATCGCGGCCGAGATCTGCAGCGAGGCGTTGACGATCCCCGAAGCGAGGCCGGCGTCGGCCATCGGCACGTCCGCCATGGCGATCGTGGTCAGCGGCAGGAACGCCAACCCCGCGCCGACTCCGATCAGCAAGAACGGCCCGAAGATCCCCGGGAAGTAGCTGGTGTGCGCGGGCAACCGGGCCAGCAACACGAGGGCGGCGGTAATCGCGGCCAGGCCCACGAGCAGCACCCGCGTCGGCCCGAAGCGCGCCATCAGCCGGGCGGTGATGCCGAGTGACAGGAGCCCCAGCACCAGCGTCATCGGCAGGAACGCCAGACCGGTCCGAAGCGCGCCGTAGCCGTGCACGTGCTGGAGGTAGAGGACGCCGAGCAGGAACGTCGAGAACATGCCCGTGACCAGGAAGCCGCGCACGACGCTGGAGGCGGCCAGACCTGGGACCCGCAGGATCCGGAGCGGGAACATCGGGTTGGCGAGCCGCGACTCCACGGCAACGAACACGCCGAGGAGCGCCAGCGCGGCGGCGCCGAACCCGAGCGTGTGCGCGGAGACCCAGCCGTACTCAGTGGCCTTGACGATCGCGTAGACACCGAGCATCAGCGCCACCGTGACCAGGACCGCGCCGACCACGTCGACGCCGTGCCCGAGTCCAAGCCGCTCGGTCTCGTTGATCAGGATCCGACCGAGCGCGAAGGTCGCGATTCCAATCGGGACGTTGATGAAGAAGATCCAGTGCCAGCTCACCGCCTGCGTCAGCACCCCGCCGGCGAGCAGGCCGATCGAGCCGCCGCTGGAGACGATGAACGTGTAGACGCTCAGCGCGATCGCGCGCTCAGAGGGCTTGGGGAACTCGGTCACGAGGAGCGCCAGCACCGCGGCCGAGGCCACCGCGCCGCCCAGCCCCTGGACGAATCGGGCCGCGATCAGCTCCACCTGGCCGGTCGACAGCCCGCACACGACCGAGGCCAGCGTGAACACCACAAGCCCGATGAGGAACATTCGCTTGCGCCCGAGCATGTCGCCGAGCCGGCCGGCGACGAGCAGGAAGCTGCCGAACGCGATCATGTAGGCGTCCAGCACCCAGGCGAGGTTGGCCTGGGAGAAGTGAAGGTCCCGCTGTAGGGAGGGAAGCGCGACGTTGACGATGGTCGAATCGAGCACCATCATCAGCTGGCCCATACATACCACTGCGAGCGCGACCCAACGCCGGCGCTCTCCACTGATTAAGCCTTTGATAGTGATCATCCCTTCTTAAAAGCTCGTCGCTAACTAAGTGATGATCACTGTATCATGGACTATCATTGAGGTCAAGATGATAATCCTGATACCCTGCAAATCGCCAAAGCGCCGGCGTAGCCGCCGCCGAGAGAAATCCCAATGCACGTAGACACCTCACCCGGGACCGTCGTGATGCTCCTGCGGTTGGCCAAGGTCATTCAGAAGCGCAGCACCGAGGAGCGGCTCGGGATCACGCTGCGCCAGTTGATGCTGCTCAGCTACCTGCGCTGGGGCGCTCCGGCCCTCCAGCAGCAGTTGTGCGAGGCGATGTGGATGGACCCGAACAACTGCGTCCTGCTCCTCAACGAGATGGAGGAGATGGGGTACGTGGAGCGCCGGCGCGATCCCGCCGACCGCCGCCGGCACGTGGTCGACATCACCGATTCCGGCCGAGCCGCCCTCGAGCGCGCCGAACGCGCGCAGGAGAGCATCGGCGACGAGTTGCTCGGTGCTCTCAGTGATGAGGAGCGGGAAACCCTGCGCTCGCTGCTGAGCCGCGCCCTCGAGCCGGCGCACTCCTGAGCCGGCGCTCGGCGCGGCTCCGGTCGAGCCCCGCGGGCGCCGGCCCTAGTTCGGTCGAGCGACCGCCTCGGCGCAGGGGCCGATCGAGCCGTCGAGCAGCGCTGGACCGAGTGCTGCCCAGGCGCCGCCGTAGTACGTCGGATCCTCGAGTGCGAGCGTGGTTGCGCTGGCGCGAAGCCGTCGCGCCGCAATGCGGTCGCCCGCCGCGGTCGCGGCAGCCGCGCCGGCGAGCTGCGGAAGGGGTGACGGTGCCGCGTCGATCGTGCTTCCGTCGAGGCCGAGTGCCTGGGGTCCTGCGCGGCCGCGTGAGCCGAGCACGTTTCGCCACCAGCCGGCGGCCAGACTTCGCGCGCCGGCGGTACACGCCGTGGCAAACCAGATTGGCAGCCGTGCGGCGTCGAATCCGTACTGCACGCCCGCTCCACCGCCTGGGTGCGCGATCGGGACGACGCGGTCGCCCATCAGCCGCCCCCAGTCCGGCGGGAGTTGCCGGCCGCCGTCGGTGAGCCCGCCGACGATTCGGATAGAAGCGTCGGCCGCGCGCTGCCAGCGGTCGTCGCCGGTCAGACCGCCAATCGCTGCGAACACGCTCGGCATCAGGTAGGACGGGTCGACCGTCTTGGTCGCCTTCGCCCACGGACCGGCCACGAGCAGCGGAGCCCCATCCGGAAGGGTCACCGACTCCTCGGAGAGCACCGCATTCGCGATCCGCCGCCCCTCCCGGCGCAGCGCTCGCTGACCGCGACCGGTGTAGCGGAGCAGGGCGTAGGCGATCAGGACGTCGGCGTCGGTGGCCGAGTGTGGATCATCGACCTGTCCGTTCCCGCTAGCGTGCGAGGCGAGGAGACCGTCTGAGTTGCCGAGGCGCTCGGCCGTCCACGACCAGATGGTGCGCACGAGCGCCGGCCGCGCGGCCAGCTCGGCGATCAGCATCGCGTAGGCCTGGCCCTCGCTCACGATGTCGCCGCCCTGGTCGTGGCGTATGACGCGTCCGTCGCTCGTGACGTAGCGCGCCAGGAAGCGATCGGCGGCGGTCAGCGCCGCCGGTGCCGCTCGACAGGTTCGCACGGCACTAAGGCGCAGTGGACGTCGTCGCCGGCGAAGTGGCGGCGGGCGGCGTGGTGCTGGTCGAGGTGCTCGTCGTCGGGCTGGTGGTGGTGGATGACGTCGACGTGGTCGACGGCGAGGTGTTGGTGGTGGACGTGGAGGTCGTCGTCGGTGACGTCGTCGTCGACGACGACGACGTGCTCGTCGTGGTGGTTACGGTCGTCGTCGGGTGCGTCCCGGACGTCTTGGAGCGATGCGCGCCGCTTGACTTGTGCCCGGACGTGTCCGGAGCGGCCGCCGGGCCGGCCGGGGAGCTCTTCTGCGCCGCCCCGTAGTGGACCGGTTGGCCCTTGGCGGGGCCAACTATCTGCGGAGGCGCGATGTCGGTCGGGCCCGGCACGAACAGCCCGAGCGCGACCGCCGCCGCTCCCCCGGCCAAGCCGAGACCGCCCACGGCGTAGGTGAGACGCCGCTTGCCATAGCGCAGGTACTCGGTGCGCCGGCGCTCGCGCAGATCGGGCGGCAGTGCCGCACGCTGCGCGCTCAAGCTGTTGTACGGCGCGGCGAGGAAGCTCGTGGTCGGCCAGACCAGCAGCGCCCCGAGCAGAAAGCCGCTGGGCGTGGTCTGCGACACGGCGCCCGCGATCCCGATCAGCCCGAGGAGCGCGAACAGGCACTCGACCCAGTTGGCCTTGAGCGCGTCGCTCCACCGAGGCTCTCCGTGCGTCTTCGGCGTGCGCAGGAAGGCGGCCTCCTTGGCGAACAGGCCCTGGACCGAGGCGCTCGTCACAGTCAGCATCGTCGATTGCCAGATCAGGAAGGCGCCGAGAGCGTCGCGCCACGACGCGCCGGTGCCTCGCCGTAGCAGCGCCACCGCGCGGAGCAGGCCGAGGACCACGAGCAGCGGGATCGCCGCCAGCAGGAAGCCCGTCAGCTTGCGGAAGACGAGCCCGCCGCTGAAGATGATGTTGGCGGCGCCGACGAGCAGGCAGAAGAAGAACAGCAGCGCGAGCAGGTCCCCGTACCACTGGATCCCGCCGCACAGGTACGCCCAGCGTTGGCCGAGGGTCAGATGGTTCTCCTCTTGACCGGGATGATCTCCGCCCGGCAGCAGGGAGCGCCAGTGCTCGCGCAGGATCTGGATGCCGCCGAAGCACCAGCGGAACCGCTGGCCCTTCAGGGCCTCGAAGGTGAGCGGCATGATGCCCTTGCCGAACGACTGGTCGACGTGCAGGCCCGACCATCCGATGCGGAGGATCCGCAGTGAGAGCTCGGCGTCCTCGGTGATGCACCACTCGTCCCACCCACCTGCCTCCTCGAGGGCGCGGCGGCGGATGAGGCCCATGGTGCCGGCGAAGATCGCCCCGTCGCGCTCGTTGCGCGACGGTTGCGAGATCGCGAAGAAATAGCGGTAGGAGTAGTAGAGGCGCCGGTAGAAGGGAGCGCTCTGCCAATCGCGGTAGTCCTGTGGCGCCTGGATGAACCCCACCTTGGGGTCGCCGAACAGCGGGGCACAACGCCTCAGGAAATGCGGATCGATCTGATAGTCGGAGTCGATCACGCCGATCAGCTCGCAAGACCCGTCGACCATGTGCTCAAGCGCGTAGTTGAGCGCGCCGGACTTGTAGCCCGGCCAGTCGCTCAGGTGGACGAACTTCACGTCGTGTTGCGCGCACCATGCTTCGACCGGGCGCCACAGCGCGTCGTCGTCGGTGTTGTCGTCGAGCACCTGAATCTCGTAATCCGGGTAGTCGAGCGCGCGTAGCGACTCGAGCGTCTGGATGACCATGTCGGGCGGCTCGTTGTAGCACGGGACCTGCAGGCAAACCCGCGGGTAGGGCCCGTCGGGCATCTGCGCTAGCTCCTGCGTGCCCACCCGGCGTACCCAGCTCGCCCGGCCGAGCGTGTCGCACAGCTCCCACAGGTATGCGCAGCCGAGCACGGCCGCCACGAACTCGAGCGCCCACAGCAGCATCCCGCCGATGTCGCCGGCGATGCCGAGATGGCTGGCGAACGTCCACCAGGCCATGAACGCGAGGTAGACGACGAACACGAACGTGGTCGTGGACCACGTCACATGCGCCCGCGCGTTCCAGCGCCGCGTGGCCGGCAACCACAGCAGGCAGGCCAGCGCGAGTCCGACGCTCGCCGCCTCTAGGTGCCCGGTGGTGACGCCGATCAGCGCCAGGATCAAGGCGACGATGCCGATCACGAGCGCCGACGAGAGCAAAGCTGACATCAGCCGCGCGATTTGCTGGGTCGGCTTCTCGGCACGGCCGCGGCGCGGGCTCGCGGGCAGGAACAGGGCTGCCGTGGGGAACGGGGCGGCGATCAGGCCGGCGAGTAACAGCGAGGAGAGCATGACGCTCGCGAGGTACCCGGGCGGGTCGGGAGCCACACGCCGGGCGGCAGCCTGGGTTGACGGTTTGCCCGGAAAAAGGTGCCCTACGTGCCCCGAGTCAGAAATTGGATGCCATTCGGGCGGCCCGAATTTCTGCCTCGCGGCACTACGACCGGTCGAGACGATCGGCGATCATCACCACCGCGCGTTCGTGCGCCGCGTAGGTGGCGCGGAGGGCCGATATTGCCTGTGGCCAGGCGGCGACATCGGCCGGAGGAGGATCGGCCAAGAGCACCTGCCGTACCCCCTGGCCGAGCGACTCGCCGCCGACCGCGTCGGCGAGGGCCAGGAGAGCATCGGCGCGTACCCGTGCGCCCTCGACGAACGACGCGATCACCGTCTCCCGCGTAAGCGACGGCGCGGGTGGGCGGGTTCCATATACACGGGCGTGCAGCACCGCCGGGTTGATGGCGTGCGGGCGAATGAGCGCCCGACGCTCGCTCTCCGACAACCCGGCCGCCTCAGCCAGGTGGTCGATGGCGTGGGTGACACCCTGTGCGTCCACCGGGAGCGATTCCGCGAGTTCCGGCGGGAGTTGTTCGAGCAGGCTGGCGTGTGCGGCCGCGGCTTCCGACAGGAGACCCTCGACGTGTCCACGGTGCGTGACCTCCATGGGTTTCACGGTAGCCGCCGGCTCCAGCCGTCGGGCGCTCGGGCCGCGAGACGTCCGCCGCGTCACGCTGACGACGCAGACCCGTCCCAGGTTGCCTTACGACCCGAAGCGAGTCTTTGCGCCGATTGCGGGCGCACTTTTCTCCCTTTGCTGCGTCTTGTTGGGCAGAGGCCGGACGGACCGGCATGATTATCACTGCCCAGGAGGTGCAGACATGAGACGAGCCGTCATTGCGTTGGTCCTAGCGTTACCGCTGGCGCTCGGGACAGCGACGGCAAGTGCCCACAATCGTGGCCAGGGGGGATGGGGCAGCGGACCGATGGGCCAGCGCGCGGCCGTGGCCGGGACGGTGACCTCGGTGAACGCCACCGCCGGCACATTCATGGCGAACGCCTACGTGCTCACGCCCCCGTCGTTCACGGGCTTCCCGCCACAGCGTGGTGGCGGACCCGGATACGGCCACCAGTACGGAGGCGGCCAAGGACAGGGCTGGTCAGGGAGGCTCTCGCCGCGCTCGAGCTCGACGATGCCACCGTCGCCCCCTACGACGACTGCGGTCACGATCAGCACCGGGCCGAACACGAAGGTCCTGGTCAACGGGAAGCCCTCGAGTGTCGGCGCCCTCACGATGGGCGATAAGTTCGTCGCGCTGTTCAGCGGTTCCTCGTCGGACACGATCCAGACCCTCACCGCCAGTCCGGCGCTCGCCGTGTTCGCCCACACGCCGCCGATGCCGAAGCAGCTCTACGCCTTCGTCGGCACGGTTTCCATGGTCAGTGGCACGAGTAGCCCAGGCACCCTGACCGTCACCATCACGGATTCCTACCCGAGCGGCTTTTTCACCTCGCCGGCCACGTTCACCGTCGGGCCGAACACGCTCATCCTCGGCGGAAACTCGGCCAGCGGGAACGGCCTGTTTGGCGGCACGCTGAGCGACGTCTCCATGAATGACACCGTGGTCGGGGCGCTCGTCGCCCCAGCGGGAGAGACGGCCACCCAGGTGGAGGCGCAACCGCTCGCTGCTCTCCTCGATTTCCCGGCTTCCGGTGGATCGATGTCGGCGGCGGCCAAGGCCAGCGCGCTCGATTCGACGCTGGCGATGTTTGGGGTCAAACACTCCACGAAGCCGGCCGGCAAGCGCAAGCATCACCACCGGCACCACCACAAGAAGAAGTGAGTTGAGTACCGGCGCCCTAGACGTCAGCGGTCCTGGTCGTTTACGGTCCGGGGGATGGACGCACTAGCGCCCATCTCCCGGACCGGCGCCATACCGCGGCGTCTGCTCCGCCTGCGTTCAGATCTCGCGCTGGCTGAACGGTTCGTCGGTGGCGACGAATACGCGTTTGCCGTGCTCTACGAGCGGCATCGCAAGAGCGTGCTCGCCGTCTGTATGGGGGTGCTCGGCTCACGGCACGACGCGGAGGACGCGGCCCAGGAAGCGTTCGCCGCGCTCGCGCTCTCCCTGCGCAAGGGCGTGCCCGAGAACGTGCCGGCCTGGCTCATGAGGGTCGCGCGCAACGCCGCGATCGACGTCGCGCGACGGCGACGCGTGGATGCACGTGCGGAGGAGCGAGTTCCCGATCGAGCGGCCGGGGGAGAGGGCGTAAAGGCGGAACTCGAGTCGGTGATGGCGGGGGTGCGCGAGCTACCGGAGGCGCAACGCACCGCGCTGCTCATGCGCGAGCTCGCCGGTCACTCCTACCGAGAGATCGCTGCGCTGCTCGAGGTGGACGAGGCGGCGGTCCACGGGCTGATCGCTCGTGCCCGCATCAGCCTGCGCTCGTTTCGTCAGGCTTCCGAAATGTCATGCGCCGTGGCGCGCGCCGCTCTCGCCGCCGAGCCCGACGGGCGCCGCTGCGATCGGACGGTGCGGCGCCACGTGCGTATGTGCGCGTCCTGCCGCGCCTACAAGCGGGCTTTGCGCGGCGACGCTCGCGCGCTGCGCGCGCTCGTCCCCGACCCCGCGGTTCCGGTGGCGAGCGGGAGCGCCGTGTTTGGCGGTATCGCGGCCAAGGGCGCGCTGGTCGGAGGAACGGTCGCCCAGGTGACGGCGGCGTGCGCCGTCTCGGTCTGCACGATCGGCGGCATCGTGCTCGTGGCGCCTCATTTCGCTCACCCTTTCATGAGCACGGCGGGTGGCTCGCGGGCCAGGGCCGCGCGCGTCGGTGGGGGGCATGTACGTCATCGCTCATCGCTGGCACTCGAGCGGACTGGGGCTTCGCACGCCGCCGTCTCGGCGGCCGCAGCACGCGCGCGCGAAGTCGCGGATCCCACGGTGGTCCTGCCCGCCGATGGTGCCGGCCAGGCCGGCGGTCGCTCGTCGCGGATGTGGTCGGACCGGCGCTTGAAGGTCTCGCGCACCGGATCCGCTCCGCTTGCCGCACAGTGGGCATGGACGCATTCGACTCACGCTTCACCCCCAAGTGGTGATGGGACGCAGCAAGCTGAGGAGGGGCAGCACGGCGACCGGCCGCCGAGGTCCGATTGGCAGGCGGGCAGCACACCCGGCGGCCGCGGCGGCCCGTCGCCCAGCGAGCAAGCCGGCGGAGATTGGAACGGCCGACCGACCGGCGCCTCGTCCGCAGAGAAGGAGAACGTGGGGCCGAGTGCCTTTTCCAGCGGGGCGCGAAGCGAGTGGTCCGGCCGACAGCGTTCCTTGGGCGCCGCAACACACGAATCCGCGGGTGCTCTCCACGGCGTCCGCGCGCGCCGCGGCTCGGACTCGTCGATCACGACCACGGCTCCCGTCAGGGGCCCACGTGCGGCCGGGTTGGCGACCTGGCCGGGCCACGAATCCTGACCATCGCGCCGCGGAAGTTCGGTCACGAGCGACCGACGATAACCGGACTCACCGGTCCGCTACGATGACGGGGTGGCCGACGTAACGGGGCAACCATCGCAGCCCGAGGGGCTCGACCGCGAGACGCTGGTCGTCGCCGGCGTCGTGATGCTGGGCGCGGTCATGTCGATCCTCGACACGACGGTGGTCAACGTGGCCATCGACCACCTGGCGGTTGCCTTCCGCTCCTCGCTGACCACGATTCAGTGGGTCATCACCGGCTACACGCTGGCCCTCGCCGCGGTCATCCCGGTCACGGGCTGGGCGGCGGACCGGTTCGGCACGAAGCGCATCTATATGTCGTCGCTGGTGCTGTTCACGCTGGGATCGGTGCTGTCGGGGCTGTCGTGGAGCGCGGCCTCGCTGATCTTCTTCCGCGTCCTCCAAGGCATCGGCGGCGGCATGATCATGCCGGCGGTCATGACGATCCTGACCAAGAAGGCCGGGCCGCACCGCATGGGCCGCGTGATGGGTGTGCTCGGCGTGCCGATGCTGGTGGCGCCGATCATGGGCCCGATCCTCGGAGGTTGGCTCGTCGACGACGTGTCCTGGCGCTGGATCTTCTTCATCAACCTCCCGATCGGGATCGTCGCGTTCATCCTCGCGCTGATCGTGCTCGAACCCGATCAGCCGCAACCCGCTCACCGGCTCGACTGGCTCGGGATGCTCCTGCTCTCGCCCGGGCTGGCCGTGTTCATCTTCGGCCTGGCCGAGTCCTCGAGCTACGGATTCGGCTCGGTCCGCTCGTGGGGCCCCACGCTCGCGGGCGCCGTCCTGATCGCGGCGTGGTTCATCCATACCTGGCGCAGCCCGAACCCGCTCATCGATCTGCGGACGTTCGCGCACACGCGCGCCGGGGCGGCGGCGGGCACCTTCCTGCTGTTCGCCATCTCGGTGTTCGGCACGATGCTGCTCGTGCCCCTCTACTTCCAGGCGGTGCGCGGCGCCTCCGCACTCCAGGCGGGCCTGCTGATGGCACCGGGCGGCTTCGGCGCGATGCTGATGATGCCCCTGTCCGGCCGTCTGACCGATCGCTACGGACCGACCTGGCTGCCGGCCACCGGCCTGCCGCTGGTCGCGGTCGGGCTCATCCCCTTCGTGTTCGTCGGCGCCCACACCCCGTACGCTTTGCTGTGCGTGGGCAACTTCGTCCAGGGCCTGGGGATGGGCCTGGCGATGATGCCGAACATGACGGCCGCCATGCAGGCGGTGCCGGCCGCCGCCATCGC
>Ga0335073_10016191_pt1 | contig 10414 bp, 11 predicted proteins | sample Lox_Sample_22_FD_207093 | JGI IMG/M metagenome (GOLD analysis project Ga0335073, IMG submission 207093) | Soil microbial communities from Loxahatchee National Wildlife Refuge, Florida, United States - Lox_Sample_2.2 | ecosystem: Environmental > Terrestrial > Soil > Wetlands | place: USA...
TGAAACCAATTATTGGCTTCGATTGCTCCACGACTCCAAGATTGTTTCGGATTCAAAAATCAAGCCGCTTGAAATTGAAAGCCTGGAATTGATTCGTATTCTGACTGCAATCGTCAAAACGTGCCAAACGAATTCAGCCAATTTAAAATTAAAAACCAAAAATTAAAAATTGAACCTCAATCCATTTCTCAAAACGCTTCCGGTTTATCAGCCGGGCCGGCCGATTGAAGAAGTCGCGCGCGAACTCGGCCTGCCCGCGGACTCCATCATCAAGGTCGCGTCCAACGAAAACCCGTTCGGGCCGTCGCCGCTGGCCGTCGCGGCGATGCAAAAGGCCATCGCGGGCGTGAATCTTTATCCCGACGGCAACGCATTTTATCTCAAACAAAAACTGGCGGACAAGCTGGGCGTCGAGCCGGCGAATTTAATTTTGGGCAACGGCTCGAATGAAATCATCGAATTCGTCGCGCACGCGCTGCTCGCGCCGGGAGATGAAGTGGTCGTTTCGCAGTTTTGTTTCGCGATTTATCCCATCGCCGCCAAGATGTCCGGCGCGAACGTCGTCACCGTGCCGGCGAAGAATTACGGTCACGATTTGCCGGCGATGCTGCGCGCCGTCACGCCGCGCACGAAAATCATTTTCGTCGCCAACCCGAACAATCCCACCGGCACGCTCGCGCCGCGCGAGGAACTCATCAAATTCGTCAACGACGTGCCGGACGACGTGCTGCTGGTGATGGACGAGGCTTACATCGAATTTCTGGGCGACGCGGTGGATTTGGTCCCGCTCGTCCGGCTCGGCGCGCGGAAGAACCTGGTTTTGATGCGGACGTTTTCAAAAATTTACGGGCTGGCGGGATTGCGGATCGGCTACGGTATTGGAAATTCCGAATTCATTTCCGCGCTGGAAAAAATCCGGCAGCCGTTCAACGTGAACCTGCTCGCGCAAACCGCCGCGCTCGCCGCGCTGGACGACGTTGAGCACGTCCGCAAAACGCGGGCGAACAATTTCGCCGGGCTGGAATTTTTTGAGCGGGCGTTTCGGGAATTGAAGCTGGAATTCGTGCCGTCGCACGCGAATTTTATTTTGGTCCGCGTTGGCGACGGGCAGAAGGTTTTTGAGGCGATGCAAAAGCAGGGCGTGATTGTCCGGCCGATGGGCGGTTATCAATTGCTGGAGTGGATTCGCATTTCCATCGGCACGCCGCAGGAAAATGAAAGATGTTTGCAAGCGTTGAAGACCGTGCTGAAAAAATAATGGCGGCCGTCCGCAAAGACAAAATGGACGCGAAGCAAATCAAAGCCGCCCTCGCCGACATCACGGCGGAGCAAGACCCGACGCTTAAAAGCGCGAAGCTCGCGTCATTGTGCAGCGCGCTTTGGGCGGAACGCGGCGTCCAGCTCGTCGTGGTCGGCGGCTCGGCGATTGAGATTTTGACGGAAGGCGCGTATGCCTCCGGCGATTTGGATGTTTGCCACGCGAACAAGGCGTCGCTGTCCATTGCCGAGCGGCGGGAAGTCATGGCGTTGCTCGACGCCAAAGGCGGCCCGCGCAACTGGCAGATTGCGGGAATGTATTTTGATTTGCTCGGCCCGGCGGAAAGTTTCGCGCGCACGCCGTTCCGCCGCATCGAAGCGCCTTATGGAAGTTTTCTCGTGATGAAGCCGGAAGATTTGCTCGTCGAGCGAGTCTTGATGACTTTTTATTTGGGCGAAAGCCAGGTGGCTCGTGATTGCGCAAAAAAATTGACCGCCGTAATTTTGGGCGGAGATTTGGACGTAGACTGGGATGAAGTCCGACGGCTTGCAAACCTGCCCGAATATCGTAATCTACCAGAGTGTGAGAAACTGGTGAAAGAAGTCGCCGATGAACTCAAAGTCAAAAGTCCCCTGCATCCCGATTGAAGGTTCAATCAGTTGGAAAGATTGGCTCAAAGGCCGGCGTCATCGCCGAGAATTGGGCAATCTCGTCGCGCCCGAAATTATCCGGCGCAAGCGCAGTTCCAGCGACCGGCGGCTGAAAAAACTCTTCAAAGGCGAACGCGGTTTGCCGTTCACACCCACGGAAAAACTTTGATGCCTCCGATGGGCGGTTATCAATTGCCGGAGTGGATTCGGATTTCCGTCGGCACGCCCAGAGAGAACGAGCGGTGCCTCGGCGCGTTGAAGATGGCGCGGGGCGGGAAATAATTTGTTTGAATCCCGCGCCAAACCGATTACTTATTCTGCGCTGAAATGAAACTGACCGACTTGCGGGGCATCCTGCAATACATTCCGCAGTTCCGCGAGAAGACGTTCGTCCTCGCGGTGGACGGCGCCATCGTCACGGACGAAAATTTCGCGACGCTGCTGCTGGACGTGGCGGTGTTGCGCTCGTTGAGCATCCGCGTGGTGCTCGTCCACGGCGCGTCGGCGCAAATCCGCGCGCTTGGCGAAGAACAAAAAATTAATCCATCCGACCTTGCAGGCGCTGGAATCACCGATGCCGCAACACTCAAGCTCGCGCTGACCGCCGCGAACCGGCTCACGCATGAAATTCTCGAAGGACTTTCGGCGAACGATTTGCGCGCCGCGAGCACGAACGTCATCATCGCGCATCCGATGGGCATCATCCAGGGCGTGGACCATTTGTTCACCGGCAAGGTCGAGCGCGTGGACACGGCGCTGCTGCAAGCCTTGCTGGCGCAGGATGTCGTGCCGGTCATCCCGCCGCTGGGTTTCGATGGCGACGGCAAAACGTATCGCGTCAATTCCGACGGCGTCGCGGTCGCGGTGGCGGACGCGCTCAAAGCGATCAAGTTAATTTTCATCACGGCGAACGACGGTTTGATTTACAACGGCCAGTTGATCCGGCAAATGCTGGTGGCCGAACTGGAAAAATTGTTGCAGACGAACAGCGCGGGGTTCGCGCCGGAACTTTTGTCGAAGGCGCAGCACGCCGCGCTCGCGTGCAAGGCGGGAATCCCGCGCGTCCACGTCATCAACGGCAAGGTGGATGAAGGTTTGCTCGCCGAAGTTTTTTCCAACGACGGCATCGGCACGCTGATTTACGCGAACGAATACCAGCAAATCCGGCCGGCGAAGAAGAAGGACATTCGCGCGATTCAATTGCTGACGAAGGCCGCCGTTGAATCCGACGAACTGGTCAAACGCACGCGCGCGGTGATTGACAAGAGCCTCGGCGATTATTTTATTTTTGAGATTGATAAAAATCCGGTCGCGTGCGTAGCGTTGCACGTTTATCCCGAACAGAACAAGGGCGAACTGGCGTGTCTTTACGTTGCGTCGTCGCACGAAAATCAGGGCATCGGGCGCAAGCTGATTCAATACGTCGAAAACAAGGCGCGTGAAATGGGCCTGGGCGAGCTGCTCACGCTCTCGACGCAGGCGTTCACATATTTTCAATCAAAGGGCGGCTTTGCCGAAGGTTCGCCGGACGATTTGCCGCCCGCGCGCCGTGAAAAATACGAGCAGAGCGGAAGAAATTCCAAAGTGCTGGTGAAGAAATTAAAGTGAGGCATGAATGTGCCGGAAAAATTGTCGCAGGTTTGTGCGCGCCTGAAAATTTCACCCACGCAATTTGTTGTCATCGTCAGCATCGCCGACCAAACCATTTCACTCTTTGGGCAAAACAAATTCGTAAAAAAAATTTCCTGCTCCACTTCGCGTTTTGGTGTCGGGCAGGCGGAAGGCTCGAATTGCACGCCGCTCGGATTGCATCGCATCGTGGAAAAATTTGGAGCGGGCGAACCGGCGGGAACAGTTTTCAAGGCGCGCAAAATCGTTGGCCACACGTCGCAGCCGGAATTTGCGGACGCCAAAATCACCACGCGCATTCTGTGGCTGGAAGGACTTGAACCCGGTTTGAACAAAGGATTCAACGGCGGCGGCAATGTGGATTCGCACGCGCGTTACATTTACATCCACGGCACGGCGGACCAGGCAAGCATCGGCAAACCAACTTCGAGCGGCTGCATTCATCTGGCCGACGCGGATTTGATTCCGCTCTTCGATTTGCTGCCAAGTGGAACTCTGGTTTGGATTTCTGAAAAATAATTCAGAATTTACGATTTACGATAGCGATTTATGCGCTGCCGGTGGAATCGCTGGTAACTCGCAAACCGCAATTGGGTTTGACTTTGTGAAATAATTCACGAGTTTGGAGTTGTGTTTGTGCGATTCTGCAAATATCTGGCGAAATTTCTGGTGGTGGCCGCGCTGGTTCTGACTCTTGGCGCGCACTGGGCGCTGTTGCAAACGGTCGCGTGGACGGCGATGCTCGCGAATAATTTGCGTATGCACTCGTTTTCGGAATCCGTGTGCCGCACGTTCGACGGCAAACATCCCTGCCCGATTTGCCTGGCCATCGCCGCCGCAAAAAAGTCGGAGAAGAAAAGCGGATTCACCTTCCAAACCCAACGGCTGGAATTTCCGCCGCTCAAAGAAAGCATTGCCTTGATTGCGCCGTCGCGGTTTGAACTTTTGCCGCAGAAAAATTTTTCCGCCGAATCTGTTTCGCAAAAGCCGCCAACGCCTCCGCCGCGGGGATTCTTCGTTTGATTCGTTTCTGAGACGGGAGGGATGGCGCGTCGCCGTCCCAAATCAAAATGATTGGGTTTGGCGTCCGATTTCGCTTCAACGCGACCGGAATTGCCGGCCCTCCCCAAAAGTTCCTTTAACCTTGGGAACGCCTTCGCGCGTTCCCGCAATTTGGAGGTTTGAAAATGAAAAGCAGAAAAAGAAAATTGGCAGTTTTGAAAAATGGACGCGGCCGGCTGGCCGCTTCCAGCGCGGTTTTTGCAGTGGTGGGTCTGGGCGCGGCAGCCGCCCATGCGCATGGATTTGTCGGCGATCGGTTTTTTCCACCGACGATTGCCACCGACGATCCGTTTGCGACGGACGAATTGTTGTTCCCATCCGTCTCCTATTTCAAAAGCGCCGACAGTCCGCCGATAGGCACGACGGACATCGGATTCGAATTCGACAAGGAAATTTTTCCGAAGTTTGCGCTGGGCATTTCGGGAGATTGGCTGAATCTAGCTCAAGCAGGCCAGCCGTCGGCCAGCGGTTGGGATGATTTTTCCTTGAGCGCGAAATATCAGCTCTGGGAAAACGTGCCGCACGAGGCGATTTTTTCCGTCGGCGCGGAATGGGACATCGGCGGCAGCGGCAGCAAAGAGGTCGGCGCGGATCCCACCAGCACCTTCACGCCGACAATTTATTTTGGCAAAGGCTTCGGCGATTTGCCCAATGCGCTGGAATACGCGCGGCCATTCGCACTCACCGGCACGCTTGGCGAGGATTTGCCCACCAGCGCGGAGCCCAACAATCTGGAATGGGGTTTGGCTTTGGAATACAGCCTGCCGTATTTGCAATCGCAGGTGAAAGACATCGGCCTGCCCGCGCCATTCAAGGACATGATTCCGCTGGTGGAATTTTCCTTCACGTCGCCGGAAAACCGCGATGGCGGCGAAACGACCGGCACGATCAATCCGGGCGTCCTTTACGAAGGCGAATACTTCCAAATCGGAGCCGAAGCCATCGTTCCGGTCAACAATGCGTCCGGCCACGATGTCGGCGCGATTGTGCAATTGCAAATCTACATTGACGACATCTGGCCAAAGGTCTTCGGTTATCCGATCTTGGGGAAATAAAAAATTGAAACTTGAACATGAAAATCATTCTGAAAATTATGAAAACAAATTCAATTCAACGTTGGTCTCTAATCTGCGCCGTCTTCTTGGCGCTACAATCCACGGCGTGGGCGCATGCGTTTCTCGATCACGCCGAGCCGAAAGTGGGCAGCACCGTCACTAATTCACCAGCCGAAGTAAAAATCTGGTTCACGCAGGAGTTGGAGCCGGCGTTCAGTTCAATCGAAGTGCAAAACGCGCAAGGCAAGGAAGTGGACAAAAAAGACGTGCATGTGGATGCCAAGGACAAATCGCTGCTGGAAGTTTCGCTGCCGCAACTTCCGGCGGGCACTTACACGGTGGCGTGGCACGTTGTCTCGGTGGACACGCACCGGACCCAGGGCCACTTTGAGTTCACCGTCAAATAATCAACACCCAAAGCAGGCATGACGACGGAATTTTTGGTTTTGACACGGGCTGTTCATTTCGGCGCGTGCCTGCTTTTCTTCGGCATTTTTGCGTTTGACCGGTTCATAGCGGCTTCAATTCTTGCCGACAGCAAAATCGAAGCCGCCACTTTTTGGAAATCACGCGTTCGTGTTGCCGGCATGATTTTGCTGCCGGTGATTTTTATTTCGGGAATTTCCTGGTTTATTTTGGTGGCGATGACGATGAGCGGCCAACCACCTCAACTTGAAATTTTGAAAATTGTCTGGACGCAAACGGAATTCGGAACGGTTTGGAAATGGCGGTTGATTATCTGGCTCGCCGCCGTTGTGTTTTTCATCTTTTTCCAATCGCGGATTCCGTTTCATCAAACTTTGGCCTGGCTACAATTGCTTTTCGGCGGCGTTTTGCTCGGCAGCCTGGCTTGGGCGGGGCACGGCCTTGAGGATTCGCACTGGCATTTGCTCGCGGACATTTTGCATTTGCTCGTTGCCGGAGCCTGGCCGACGGGCCTGCTGCCGTTTGCCCTGCTCCTGAGAAAATTGCGCCCGACTTCGGAACCAGCCATCGTTCCGCTCGTCCGCCGGTTCTCAGCCATGAGCCTGGGCAGCGTGGCGTTGTTGACCCTGACCGGCTGGGTGAACGCGTGGTTTTTGGCCGGCTCGTTTTCCAATTTGTTTGAGCAAACTTACGGCAGGGTTTTATTGCTCAAAATTGCGCTTTTCATTTTTGCGGTGGCCATCGGCGCGGTGAATTTGCTGCGGCTCAAACCACGTCTTTCAACTGGAAATTCCCAAACCCAGATTTTCGGACTGACGGCGGCGCAACTGCAATTCAATGTCCAAATGGAATTATCCCTGGGAACGGCCATCGTGATCGTCGTGGCCATTTTGGGAATTTTGCCGCCGGCCGTTCATTAAAAATTTGCCATGCCCAAAACCGCTCAAATCAAAAAACGAAACGAAGAAAAGGCGTTCTTCTGGTTTGCGCTTGGCCTGTCCGTTCCCGTGGGAATTGGTTTTTGCGCGCTGCTTTACGCAGTGAGTCATCGCAACCCAACGCCGGAATCCTTTTATGACAGCCTGCCGGACACGCCACCGGTCGTCATCCAGCCGGATCACCCGCGTCAACTGGTCAATTTTTCCCTCACCAACCAGACCGGACACGCCATCACGCGGGCGGATTTGAATGGCAAATTTCTCGTGGTGAGTTTTTTGTTCACCAGTTGCTCGCTGACCTGTCCCATCGTGAGCCGGCAGATGGAAGAAATCCAGCAACTCACCACCAATCAGCCGGACGTGCAGCTCGTGTCGTTGACGGTGGACCCGGAGGACGACACCGTGCCGGTGCTGGCGCAATACGGCGAGCGTTACGGCGCCGACACAAACCGCTGGCTGTTTCTCACCGGCGACGAGGCGACGGTGGAAAAATTGATTGGAACCAGCTTTCTGTCGCCGGACACCAACGACCTTTTCTCCTTCATGCCGGGCAATTTTGCCAACATCGAGCGCATCGCCGTGGTGGGCCCGCAGGGCAAGGTGCGGGCTTATTTTGACGGATTAAACAACAACGTGGCCACCGCGGTCGTTGCCGAAATCAACCGTTTGCGAAAATAAATTTTACGAAACCAAAAATGAAACCAACAACCAAAGGAAAAATTATGAAAAACCTGAGCCTCCTCTGCGCCTTGCTGCTCTTTGCAGTCATCGGCACCCGTTCAATCTTTGCCGCGCCCGATGCCGGCAATCAAACCACGCATTCCTATTCCGCACGCGGCGTTGTGGAAAAAATTGCGCCCGACCACCAGCAGGTCACCATCCATCATCAAGCCATTCCCGGCTACATGATGGAGATGACGATGGATTTTCCCGTGCAAAACACCAACGAACTGAACGGCATTTCGCCGGGAGATGAAATCACCTTCACGCTCGTCGTGAACCAAACCAACGACTGGGTGGAAAATATCCAGCGCACCGGGCACACCGATAAAATCATGAACATGACCGGCACCATGAACATGGCCCGCAACCGTTTTACCCGACTCAAGCCGGGAGATTTGCTGCCGGACGGCGAACTGCTGACGGAAAATGACCAGCGCATTCATCTGTCCGATTTTCGCGGCAAGGCCGTGGCTTTCACGTTTTTCTTCACGCGCTGCCCGTTGCCGAATTATTGTCCGCTGATGAACCGGAATTTTGCCGCGACGCGGGACTTAATTTTATCCATGACCAATGCGCCAACTAACTGGGAGTTGCTTTCGATTTCCTTTGACCCCGGATTCGACACGCCCAAAACGCTGGCCAGTTACGCCGGTTTTTATCGCGGCGAAAACACCAACCACTGGCTTTTCGCCGCTGCGACCACCAACACGCTCGCCGAATGGGCACCATGCGTCGGTTTGATCGTTATGCGTCAAGGAAACAACATTTCGCATAACTTGCGAACCATCGTGCTCGATCCTCAAGGCCGGATTTTTCGCCAGTTCGACGGCAATCAATGGACGCCGCAGCAACTGGCCGGCGCGATTCTGGACGCGACACATGGGCCGATGCAAATGACCTCGCTGCCAGCCCGCGCGCCAATGAATTGAACGAAAGAGCCAAAGCCAAAACGCGATTCGGGCGACAGCCGCCAAGGAGGTGGGGATGGAGGATCCCGCTGAAGAAACGGCTGTCCGCCCGAATCAAAATCAAATCCGGATTAAAACGCGCCCGTCGCACGATCCAATCTCAATCATTCATATAAAAGAGCTAACTGGATTTTTTCGTTCCGTAATGGAAACCGGTTTCGTCCTCGTAACCGACCGGCAACAGAAATTCAACGGCCTTGCGCCACTTCACGGAAATCCGGGTTGGCGCCCCGCCCGACGGCGTGGGCCGCTGAAGGAGAGTGATGCCCATCGGCAGGGACGCGACTGCTTCGTCGCCTCGCTCCGTCATTTGATGGCCAATAATCATGACGCAAGCATCGGCGAAAATGCCAAAACCTGCTCACCATTTATTGTCAACTAATTAGCAAAAATTGCTTGATTGCCGGAAGCCCTTTCCCGCCGGAACGTTTGCGGCGGCGTTCCGCTCAAACTTCACTCTTTTCAGTTTGGCGTTTTGGCTTACCTTCTTTCCTCATGACTTTGACGGAGCAGATGACGCAGGTGGCCAAACAGGCCAGGGCTGCGTCGCGCGAACTCGCGAAACTTTCCACGCGCGAGAAGAACGACTGCCTGCTCGCGATGGCCTCAGCACTCGAGAAAAATTCCGCCGCCATCAAGGAGGCCAACGCGCTCGATATGGAAGCCGCAGCGAAAAATGGCTTGCCCTCCGCCATGCTCGACCGGCTCAAGCTGGACGACAAACGAATTTCCGCAATGGCGAAAGGACTGCGCGACGTCACGGCTCTCCCCGATCCGGTTGGAAGAATTTTGGACGAGCGCGTCCGGCCAAACGGATTGAAGCTGCGAAAAGTTTCCACGCCGATTGGCGTAGTGGTCATCATTTATGAGTCGCGTCCGAACGTAACCGCCGACGCCGCGAGCCTTTGCTTCAAATCGGGCAACGCAACGATTTTGCGCGGTGGCCGGGAGGCGATGAATTCCAATCAAATCATCGCCGCGACGATGATTGACGCCGGAAAGAAAACGCTTGCGCAATTTCCCGGACACGCGATTCAAGTCGTGCCCGTTACCGACCGCGAGGCGATTCCCATTTTGCTTTCGCTCACACAATATGTTGATCTGTGCATGCCGCGCGGCGGCGAGGGGCTGATTCGCGCCGTCGCCGAGTGCAGCAAGGTTCCTGTCATCAAACATTACAAGGGCGTCTGCCACGTTTTCGTGGACGCCGACGCGGATTTGAAGATGGCGGAAGAAATTGCCATGAACGCCAAAGTCCAGCGTCCCGCCGTTTGCAACGCGATGGAAACGCTGCTCGTGGACAAAAGAATCGCCGCGCAATTTTTGCCAGTAATCGCGGGAAAACTTTTTGAAAAGCACGTTGAAATTCGCGGCGATGAAACGACGCTTGCCAGTTTGAAATCTCAAATTGAAAATTTCAAATCGGCGAAACTCAAGTCTGTCGCCGAGCAGGATTATTTCACGGAATACAACGATTACATTTTGAACGTGCGGGTCGTGGACGGCGTGAAGCAGGCGATTGACCACATTAATTTTTACGGCTCGGCGCACTCGGACAGCATCGTCACGAAGAACGAGGCACACGCGAAACAATTCCTCGCCGAAGTGGATTCGGCGGCGGTTTATTGGAACGCCTCGACGCGGTTCACCGACGGCGGCGAGTTCGGCATGGGCGCGGAAATCGGCATCAGCACCGACAAAATCG
>Ga0335073_10016192_pt1 | contig 10414 bp, 11 predicted proteins | sample Lox_Sample_22_FD_207093 | JGI IMG/M metagenome (GOLD analysis project Ga0335073, IMG submission 207093) | Soil microbial communities from Loxahatchee National Wildlife Refuge, Florida, United States - Lox_Sample_2.2 | ecosystem: Environmental > Terrestrial > Soil > Wetlands | place: USA...
AAGAGTTATCAATGAAAGTGGTCTCGTTACCATTCTTCACCCGTGGGAAAGCGGTCTTGATCTCAGTCCAGCCTACGACCCCGCACTAGGCGTTCCAGAACGTATTCCCCTACCTTACCCCATTAACTCTAGGCGCACGCGCACGACCAACTTGGAACCAAGCATATTTTCCGCTAATCAGATTAATTCTCGAATACAACATTCTCAAAGGTATCTCCCCCTCCCAAAAATACTGACTCTATAAAGGCTGGAAACAAAAGAAAATCCTCTCCAGAAAACATGCGTCTAAAATTTCTCCATTTAAAAGTTGGTTTCGGGTCCACGATATAGCAGTAAACTGCGTCTACGCCTCAGGTTCCGCCCACATCTAACGGCTCTAATCTAAGGTTGGGGAGTTCTAGGAGATTTAGCAGCGACCTACGATTCCGAACTTTCCAAAACCTGTTACACGAATCAAAATATTGCTGAAACCGCTATTCTAGAACACATGTACGATGGGGAAACACACCAATTCAAACACCTGTGGCAAGCCAAAGACGGGACTCTCCAAAGCTATTCAGTGCGAACAATTCAAATGCTATTCCCATTACTCCTCTCTAATCTCCCTCCAGAAGCACTTTCTGAAATCCTCCGCTTATTACACGATCCCAATGAATTTGGAACGCAATACATGATTCCCACAGTCTCCAAAGCAGAGAAAGAATATAATCCTATCGCAAACACACTGCTTCTTTGGAGAGGACCAGTATGGGGATTCACCAATTGGTTTGTTTTGCGGGGCTTGGAAAAACATGGACAAACGTATTTTTCTTTTTGGCGAGGTTGATGAGTAGAGATTTTGCGAAGGAGATTGTGGGGAAGTGGATTGAGATGGTCGAGAAGAGTGGGATTTGGGAACATTATAATCCGGATACGGGAGTTGGATATGGTGCTGAGGGATTGGGAATGAGTTGTTTGATTGTGGATTTTCTGGTAAGGTATGGAATTGCTCAGGTTCCGAAATAGTGCGGTAAATTGGAAATGTAGTCAGATCTGGGAGATCTCAGGTATCTTGTCGAAGTAGGACATATCTGAAGATGCTCATGTTGAAATATACTGCTACACTCTTTGAAAGTTACAGTCCAACGTCTGTTCTCCAAATTTGGATCTCTCTTTCGTCAGATGAAACTTGGGTGACACACAAATTTCAACTGTCCCCGTGCGACTTCATCAGCCAATTAGACCCACCAACCAAATATCTAAATTCCCTCAGGGGCTCATCTTCAATCCAAACGCATCATCCATTCCATTCGTATTGAAGCAAGCAACTCTATTACCTGAAGACTCAGGTGCGAAATGCGCAATTCGGTTTCACTAGACGACTATATCATACGAACACATCCAAAAAACTGTACGCAATGAGCGAGTGTTGGTCATTTCTGCTTCAAGCATTCCCGTCCGTCAAACACACCATCTCATCCGACAGTCATGAACTTGTTACAACAACCAAGCGACTGGGGGCTTCTGGGTTACTTGCATCTGGAACAGAAACATCAGATGAAGCAATGAGTTATAGGATTACGAAACGAGAGACTGCAAGAGCGGAAAACCGACCTATTAGAGTTACATGAAAAGTTGTGCTGACTCCGTATTTCGTGGAACCGAATTGGAATGCAATTCAAAAAGTCGAATGGGATATTTGGGAACAGCAAGATAATGAATTCGTTGTCATTCGTTCTCGAATGTTGGAAAGAGATGAAATCTACAACTTTCTCTCTATTCGGAGGAAGTTGCATTTGTGTCTAATATGTCAAGCCGAATGTTAGCACAGGCAATCCTCTTGTATTGAAGCCTCAAATAGGGGACTCCGGTTCGTGGATTGCCGTCGTGTCGACAGATGTGGCTTGACGACAGTATTATCCAAGATGGATAAAATCATGTCTTTTCTCGTATCCCAAGGAGTTAATCGAACTCGACTTTTATTGGTCTTGGAGAATACATCATCTTACATATCATCAAGGCGTCAGCAAAAGATTCCTGTCTGTTTGAAATCGACCATCATATTCTCAAGAATCGTTTGCGGCGAACAACTATTCCCATGACCTCACCTCGACCAGCAGCCGATTGTTCCAGGCGCAGGAAAGTAATTGGGATGATTGAGCAATGGACCGGACGGAGAATTATTTGCAAATGTTTGCACATCAATGTCTATCACATCGAATAGTGTCATGATCAGTGAATGTGTGGAGCTTTGCGAGAGTTTCAATATCGAGCAGAGACTTTTTGACTCTTGGAGTTTTGCGCTGATTGACAACATCGGCATACCACCAACTTGCGAGATGATGGCCGACGCGATTGTCATCTGACGACACTTCTGTCCGTACCTCATTCGCACGTGATCAGGGCTTTCGTGAAAAGACTATTCCGTCAGATGGTTTATTCCGCTGAATTCATGGGACCGATATTCGCTTCACGATGATTGAATCATCCTTGACACCAATACTTCAGTGTATTACGTGTCTCAGACTTGAACAACCAGTATCCCGGCAGAATGAAGCGAAAGACAACATCAGCATCTAGAAGTTGTATACTACCCCAAACTATTCGGAGGTAATATCTCATCCATTACCAGCACAATAATCTGACAGCATCTCAAAGGTCTACACATACGACTAACAACTTGCAATTCGTTCCTGTAAAATCAACTTGGACAATGGGGCCGACAATAAATTCCGTTGTAACCTCGCTCTAATTATTGCCGACTATTTGCCAGCAGTTGAAACAATCTCGATCCATCTTCAATCATTTTTCGCTTCTTAATTCCTATTCGCTTGTCTACCCTTAGTCACTATTCGCGCTATTTGACAGCTGTATTGTCCCCTCTTACCTAAACCCAAGATCTGACAGAAACAGGTTCGAAATCCAGGAGACAGCAATCACCAAAACATGCTGCAACTAAATTCACGTGCAAACAAATACTTCCTCTGTTATCCTGTGCACTTTATACTTCTCCTTTTAAACGTCGAATTACTGGTCGAACAATAGAAACATTGTGCGATTCGATGCGTACCCTTATCAGGAAGGGGACCGTAAAATCTCAAAAATTCAAATTCACTGGCCATGGAACACGCATGCTTGGATCAGATTTCACACAGTAGTGACCACTGTTTGTGATATTGAATCAGTTCTTGGCAGTATACGGACTGAACTTTCGACAATCTAGTCAATCAAGACTGCTAAGCCGACAGCTGGTAATTATCCGCTGCATTCCACGTTGACTTTAGAAATTGATGCTAGCGCGGTGGTGCAAGTGTCATCGTTATCATCGCCATACACGTCACACCGATCCGGGACTACACGAATCAAGACTTCATACAGTGGTAGACCGTGCGTGAAAATGGAACAAGGAGAGGTAATTCCCCTTGAATATCAAGTTGATCCGCAGTGACTTTGCAGAGCTATTATCGATTGCAATGCTTACTCCTCTAGTAATTCGGAAGCAAAAAGAATATCACCAAATTGGACAAGTTCTGTCTCAGTATTGCATGTATTCAATGATTGTGCATGTAGTTACTTTAAAACCCGAGATTGTCTTTATTCTTCATCGACTTTCCATGGGTATGACCATTACGAGGACTGAATGTCTAAGGTCGGAGTTATCAATTGAAAGAATTCGAAACAAGGATTAGGTGCATATCCGTTGTTTTCCGGGTTGACTGTAGAGATCGATGCTATCTTGGTCCCGCACTTGTCATCGTCGTCGGATCGAACCCATTATATTATTGTAGGCAGTGTTTGATAATTCAAACATGGAGTGGTAATTCCTCTTGCATGTCAAGCTGATCCGCAGTGTGTTTGCCGAGTCCTATGGTTCTGCCATGCGGTCTACGCTATGGCTTCGGAATAAAGATCCAAAATTGAGACGGGGTTGTTATCAGATGGAAGGATTCAGGTTGCGTGTGTACTTACTGTAACCGTACAATATTGTTTCTTATGTTAATCGATCGTTCTATTAGGATGCAGTAACTAGTAGTTGATATATTTATCGATTCCGTCCTGCTGAATACATCATACACTGCATGTACGTCATCGCCCATGCCTATGTTGTTCATTCCATCCCTTTTCCATCCACGTTGCATCTTCATGTCGCTTCCTTCCACTCTGCTGTGAACTCGACCAATAACTTATCCTAACCCCCAAAATTGCCTCTCACTGCTCGCTCTTTTCTTTCCGATTCGAACTGGAGAAGCCAAAGAAGGTCCGTTTCACACCTTTAATTTTCTTCTGCTGATGCTCCGCATGTATAGGACTCGACGAATTCCCATTCGGACTCGAATAATTATACTCAAGCTGTTCAGCACGTCTCTTCTTCCCTCCTGAATTCGATGGAACAGGTGTATGTTCCCTTGAAACAGCCTCCAACTTCCTCTTCGACCCAGCACTATTCGGCGTACTATACTTCTCGGACATCCTCGCAAAGCCATTACTATTCCTCCTCTGCTTGGACATTCTCTCCGGGGTAACCAATTTATTCCCCAATGTGGGTGCGGTAGCAGTAGTATTAGCAAGATCAATTGCAAGTTCCACAGTATTCTCCTCCTCCCATCGTCCCAAGTGATCGTAAATAGGTCTTTTGTGGGTTGTTCTTGGGAGACTGTGTTCTGACGACTCGCTGTCTGATTCACGGGAACTTGGACTTCGGGAACCTCGTCTGTCACGGGTAGTTCGTATTCTGGGAGGGGTTTGTAGCCGTGATTTATCGGGTAGCGACTTAGGTTTGTCTTTTTGGATTGGGGGGAGAGGCATAGGCATCGCGGCTGAGTGACGTTGTTGTCGGCAGAGAATTGGAAAGAACTTTGCCGGGAGCGGGATAGGAGAATTAATAAATAAGGAATGCCTCGCTAAGAGTGAGGAGTAAGAGTGAAGTGGGGGTATTACATGATACTGCGCCTAAGTTCCCCAAAAGCCCGAAACCAACCTTATTTCTGACTGTTTTGCGCACCAAATGTAATCAGCCAACAAGCTCATGATCGCCATCTTTTCAATGGACACGAACGTCAAGATTGATAGAAATCGTCCGAACTAAGCCAAGCACACAAAGGCGCGTCGATGAAAGATACACGAGTGGGACTGCCGCAAGATTGCATGAGCAAACTACTTACACATTGCGCTTCTACATTTCGTTTCTCTACAAGCTGTCCTTGATTCCCAACAGTAATACAATTCATAGCATTCCTATACTAAACCTCCCTCAAATTTCACTTCATGCCCAGCCTAAATCCTTTCCGACTTGCTCCTTTGACTGGACTTGCGCTGTCGCCGGTACTTCGCTGCTGCCGTTCAGAGCTCCAACTATCATTCGAATCCCTTCGCTCGGGTGGCGGGTAGCGTCTAGGTGGTGGCGGAAATGATTCCACAGGTACTTGTGGATTTCTTTGCGGTGGTATCCTGCTATTCCGTCTGTCAGGTAATTCCGGTCCCGGATTCGTTGGATAGATCGGATTTGCGTTGTAGTTTGGATCATACAGTTGCGTTGGATGGTAAGTAGGAGTTCCGGTATAGTTGTTGTCGTGAGGAATATAACTTTCTCTGGTTCTTTGATCAGGAACATTCGTGGAAGGGCCTGACTGCCGAATTTGAGTTTCAGGTCTTCTTGGAAGGCGGTCGCGAGTACTGGGATTCTGTCGTCGTTCGCCGAGAGTTCTTGGTTCATCCTCGTCGCCTTCACCTTCACTGAAACTATCGTACACAGGTCTTCGACGACGATACGCAGCATACTGGGAATCATCTGAGTCATACTCGGAATCATACTGGTCTTCATAATTAGCCGGTGCCGATGCATAAGGCGAGCGATCGTATTTGATTTTAGAGTGTGGCGCAGGGGGTTCTTCGCGTTGTGGAATAGGGGGATACTGTTGTACTGGTGGATAATGAGAAGTTGTTTTCATGTTCGTTCTGCGATCCATGGCGAGAAGAGTAATGTTCCTCACATAGGGCTGGGTATTTATTGTCGGGAGGTTGAGGCTGTGAAAGGAGAGGAGTGTGATAAAATCGCTGGTCACGTAAGCCAAATGGCCAAGCTAGCTTCAGATAGGTCCAGCAAATGGGGGGGCGGAAAGCTTAATTCTAATATCTTCCACTGAATCGCTCTTTCCATCATCGCCAGAAGCCGAACAGGAATCCAACCTTGATGTCGTTTGTAAGGAGCTAACGTCACTATCGTTGCGCTAATGTCATCATCTTTCGAAGCCTTACCGGCTGGCGATTCGGCCGAAGAAGATCCCGACCACAGCCTCGAAAACGCCAGAGAGTCACTGCTTAACACCGTTTCCGATCTGGCATTATCAACCGGCGTCTATCAAAACGCATACACTAGCCAAGTCCTGCTTAGCATTAGTCAATTACTAAGAATACTTGCGACAAATCCCGCTTCTGAAACACCGGACTTGGAATTAGGCGAGCTCCCTCCTCCAGAAGGTATTTCGTCAATTCTGTTTCGCCACTCATTTAGATACTTCGCGGCGTGTAAGGTTTGCAGCCAAGGAAGAGTATGCACCGGACCCACCGTACGAGGAAGATAATGTTCAAGTCCCACCTGTCGACGATGGAAGCAATAGCACACAAGTGGTCTCAAACGAAACTGCAAAGTCGGAACAAGAACAATCCACCTTGGAGATCGATGATCCTGCTGAAAAAGACGATCCTGAAGAACCTGAATGGCTGTATGACTTCCGCACGAAATACTGTGACAAAGAATTCGAGTTCCTCGCAAAAAGAGGTAATCCATACAATTGCAATCGTTGACAGCCAGGATTTTTCGTACGAGATAATTTCAATGAATGGCCTGATGGAGAACCTCCTGAGAATGCTTTGGAAAACGCTCCAGAGATGGTAATCCGCTCGAGTATTCCCGAAGACGACCTAGATGAATGGATTCTTTCTCCCGAATTCCGAGCAGATATTTATTCAGCCTTATTCATTCCGACAAATGATCCCTCACGAGTCTTTCCCGAGCCCGTCTTCCGCGATATCGTTCTTGGCAAAGTGAACATTGTCAAGAAATTACAAGGCTTCATTTTACAAACTTACAAAATCGAATGTGAACCACATTTGGTGCGTGAGGAGAAACAACCTGGTCGTCGAGATTTAGGATCCTTGCATGAAACAGTTTCGCTGATCGACGGACCAATCTCCGAGAACGAATTGCCGAATCTGCTTTACTTTGTCGATGATATTGTTGAGATGGTGTCCTGCTTGAAAAAGGTTATAAAGAAGCTTGACGATGTTAATGCGGTTGATGCAGCAAGATGGAGTTTTGAGATGGACAGAAAATGGTCTTGGGGACGACGGTGGAGAAATCTACCAGATTGGGATCCGAAGGGCGGTGAAGAACGTTGGTTGAGTTATAGTTGTGCTTTACGAGATGCTCTATTTGGTTTGTGGCCTGCAAAAGGAAAAGATGAGTATCATAGTGGAGAATGGGATGAATGCATTACCGAGACACTCGATACAATCGACACAAGTCCAAATTATCAGCCTAACGATCTTCGTGAAGGAGATCTCAGGATCCTCGACGCTTCGTACATTGAAACGCACGGACCGTTCCGTTTTCTTCCCACACATACAATTGACGACCATCTGTTAATCACCCAAAACCGATACATTCACATCTACGTCGACTGGCGAACATTAGGCGCCATCCGACATCACAGCGTATTAACAAAACGCAAAGACAAATGTACAGTTTTCGACGTCATAATGAAACGTCCTCGAGTAAATGAAAGTGTTCGTCCCTTTCTGTTCAGTCTACACCATCATATTCAAATTTCGATAATGTTATTGTTTTTTCAAGATGCAACAACGCCAGGATGGAAAGCTAGTCAACCAAGTAGCATTCTCCAATCCATCTTATCCCGTTTTACTCGACATCGCACAAGTTTAGGCATCTTACGAAATCTGGAGAGGGATGTAGGTACACGAACCACCCAAGAGGAAATGAATAAACGTGGTCAGATTTACGTTGAGACTATCAAAGGATGGCCGTTAATGGTACGAAGAGATTCAGAATTTCGCTGTCTATTTGCATTTCGGGAACGAATGGATGAATTGGTGGAGAAACTCCAGGCATGGAAACCAGAGACGTTTTGGGAATTGAGATATTCGGGATACGGGGGTGTTGATGGAGTAGGCTTATGGGGATATTATGTTGCATTGATACTTGGTGGAGTTACGATTGTTGTTACAATTGCCGCTGCAGTTCTGCAGACATATACGGGATTCAAAGCATTGCAACAGGGAAATGGTCAGCAGGGAAATGGTGCCTAACTCGTATTTCAAGAAGACGCTCTTTGTACAAAATGAAATGATATTATATATGTGCAATACCTTTATGGAACCAAATTCCATATGAATATGTTGAATACACTCCAAGCGTCGGTTACATGCAACTCTGATGACCAAAAACCGTCCACAGGCTAATCGAATGGTATCTCTTGTAAGACATTCTCTAATCTACTTGTCTATTATTATAAAAAGGAAACTCGCCAAGGTCTTGATGAAACCAACCGGAATACATCGACTCTAATCTTCGTTAGCAAAGGAACACAAACATCCATACCAACAACATCAGCCTGGGGATCCTGAAAGAATCCAAGACTATCAGCAAAGGGTTGAAGCAGGGCACCAGGCGTCGGTTTCAACCCGGCAACATCAGTGGAAGAACCTGATTCTGCTGGAATTAGTTTCTCTCCAGCAAAATCAGATAAAATAAAGAAAGTACCCTGCCGTTGAATCTGCGCATGTCTCATCACATCAATAATCTTCAAACATCGTTCCGCAGCAGCCGATTTCGTACTCAGTGCTTCCAACACTTTATAACAAGCTTCAATGTCGGCTTGTAAACCTCCTGATTCTGAATGTTGTGGATATACAATTCGGGTGATCATGAGAACTGACATGGCACACATTAAACAGGAGATCATTTGCCACCAGGGGAAACTCCAGAGTAGTTCTCGTTTGTCCATTACTCCGTCGAGCATGTGGATTGTTTGACGTGCTTCAGCAATACAAGTTGCTTCTGCCAGACGAGAAGCTGCATGATCCCACATTCCACCCCAATTAGAAGCAACCTGATCCAATTCCTTCGAATGCAACACTTCCAAACAGAGACAAGGCCGATAAATCAATGCACGAAGATGATGGAATTTAATTCCCAGAAAATTTCGCTTCACCGTCAGATTGACACTTTAACAAGAAGTACCTGTCTTTTAAACAAAGGATTAGGTTCAAATGAATGAGATTGATCGAAACGAAGTTGAAACGGTAATTTATCTCTCCAATCCAACAATTCAGCATCCAAATACTGAATCGTTTCCAAAAGATGTTCCAATTGAATAACCGCCTGATCAGGACGATACAAATTATCAATAACATGTCCAATAACTTTAGATAAGCCGACCATATGTCGTAAATACATGAGTTCCGAATTATCGCTTGAAACGTCGAGAGGGATAGAAGGTAATTCTACGCTGAAATCTGAGTCACGGATCATGACTGCTCCTCCTAATTGTAATGCTACTAGTCGATCGAGAATGAATAAACAATACCAGAGTCTTCGTCGTCGTTCTTCTTCTTGTTCTGTGAGATCACCGTTTTTGTAAGCTGCGTGAAGGCCAATGGTTTGGGCCATGCGAATTGCAATACCGAGCATATTAGCACAACTAATGATGAGCACTTGTTCAATAGGAAAAACGTACCGATACGGTTTATGAGTCATTAAAAGGTAAAGCGATACAAGAAATAAACAAGAAACAAGGTCGATCTGAGGTGGGAATATGTCGATGACATCTCCAAGATATAATCTAGCCTGATTATAATACTTGACGTGATCCTCACTTATCCCAGGTTCCTCAGACATCCCCGCATAGGCAGCACCCCACGCAAAAATCATATCTCATCAGTTACAATTCCAAAAATCAACGTACAAAAAGTAGCTTTCCACGAATCGCTGAGATGTTGAGCAGTAGCAGCCTGCCATATCTGGGGATACAACGCCTCAAACGCATCTCTTGAAACAAAAGGATACGCAACGTGAATTGTCGAGAAATAAACTTTAACCATTTGATCGGCAACTTCTCGAGAAGGCAGTTGGGAAGGAGGTAATTGCAATGCTCTACTGTATGAATCTGCATCATCGAGATTATATGTTCGAACAGGTTGTTCTTCTTCCATTCCGGCTTGTTGGCGAAATTGGAGTTCCTGGAGGGTATTTCTAATTGAATGAGATCATGTTTATTTGCGAATAGAACCGCAGGAAAGTAATGTCGGAACCTACTCCGAGGAAAACTTCTGAACTTGCAGAAGAGGTTCCTGTTGAGTGTTCGGTGTATCTTAGATCGGGGTCCGCGAGTATATCGGGACTGCCTTCTTGCAGGTG
>Ga0335073_10016193_pt1 | contig 10413 bp, 11 predicted proteins | sample Lox_Sample_22_FD_207093 | JGI IMG/M metagenome (GOLD analysis project Ga0335073, IMG submission 207093) | Soil microbial communities from Loxahatchee National Wildlife Refuge, Florida, United States - Lox_Sample_2.2 | ecosystem: Environmental > Terrestrial > Soil > Wetlands | place: USA...
GCCCGCCGCCCGCGACCGGCTCGCCGCCGCCGGCGGCGCTGGCGCCGTCCCCGTCGGCGTCCGGGCCGGCGACCCGCGCGGGCGGCCCGGACCGGGCCGCCCCGGGGTCAGGCGCCCGGGCCGGGCACGCGTCCGGCCGCACCGGCCCGGCGGCCAAGACCGGCAAGACCGGCAAGACCGGCGAGGCCGGGAAGCCGGGCAAGCCGGGCGGAACCGGCAGCGCGCCCGCCCCGCAGACGTCCGGCAAGCCGGTCCCGGTCCCGACGACGACCACGACCTCGGCCCCGTCGCCGAAGCCACAACCGCAGCCGACCCGGACCCCCACGCCGAGCCCGTCACCGAGCCCGGCCGGGAAATCGGGCGGCGGCGGATCCCAGGAGACCTGCGTCATCGTGCTCGGCATCGAGATCTGCGTCTAGCCCGCACGTCAGCCCGCCCGCGCAGCTGATCCCTGCGGCCCGCCCGCGCGCCGGCGCTAGCGCCCGGCATCACGGCGCTCGCCGTAGCGGCGGCGCCGCATCTCGGCCGCGACCTCGGCAAGCTCCGCCTCCGTCAGGATGCGGGGCTCGCCGCGCGAGCAGGCCAGCCGGTGGACCCGCGCCAGCCACTCGAGCAACAGCGCGCGGTCGTAGGCCTCGGCCAGGCTGGCGCCGTAGGTGATCGCGCCGTGACTGCCGAGGATCGCCGCGTTCCGGTCCGCGAGCGCCGCCACCGCGGCGGCGGCAAGGTCCGCCGAGCCGAACCGGGTGTACCTGGTCACCCGCACCGGGCCGCCGAGACCGGAGATCGCGTAGTGGACGGCCGGGAGCTCGTCGCAGACCGCCGACAGCGCCACCACCTCGGGCGAGTGGGTGTGTACCACCGCCCTGGCCGGCGTCGCCGCGTACACGGCCAGGTGCATGGGCGTCTCGGACGAGGGCTCGCCGGTGCCGCGCGCGAGGCTCCCGGCCAGGTCCACGACGCAGATGTCGGCCGGGCTCAGGTCCGGGTACGGGATGCCGGACGGTGTGATCAGCACCTCGTCCGCGATGCGCACGCTGATGTTCCCGGCGCTGCCGACCGCCAGGCCGTCCCCGAGCAGGCGGTTGCCGTAGCGGACCAGCTGCTCACGGTGCCCGGCGAGATCATCGTCACGATCCACACCACCGGATCGTAGACGCAGCCACGGCCAGGCAGAGCTGGTGCGCGGCCAGGTTCGGACGCCTTCCTGGTGGGTACCGCACCGAGAGATGTCCGCTGTCGGGGGAGGTCATCAACAGCCGACCGGGGGGCGGCCCGGGCCGGCATCACTGGGCTGGCTGGCCACGGCCGGCATCGGCAGCTCGATCCTGATCATCCTCGTGGCGTCGGCGGCCCTTAACAGCCTGCCGGTTCCCGTGATGCCCGCACCGGCCGGGCCGCTGCCGGTGGAGCTGCCGCTGACCCTGCCCGACCCGCTGGTGACGATCGGACTGTGGGCCGCGGCGATCCTCGGCGGCGGCGGCGTGGCGGCCGGGCTGGTCGGGGTGGCGCGCGGGGCCCGCTATCCCGCGTGGCTGCTGCTCACGGTGGCGGTCGGCGTCGTCGTGATCCTCGCGATCCTGCCGCCCGCAGGCTCAACGGACACCGTCAGCTACGCGACGTACGGCCGGATGGCGCTGCTCGGCCACGACCCGTACGTGATGACCCCCTCGCAGCTGCACCGGGCCGGGGATCCGATCGGCAGCCTGTCCCACCTGACCTGGCACAGGTACCCGTCGCTCTTCGGGACGCTGGCCACCGCCGAGCAGTGGGCGGCGGCCGGGCTGGGCGGCACCTCGGCGGTCGCGATCATCCTCTGGCTGAAGATATGGAACGGGATCGCGTTCCTCGGGGTCGCGATCGGCCTGGACAGGCTGCTGCGCGCCGACCCGGCCCGCCGGGCCCGGGCGCACCTGCTGTGGTCGGTCAACCCGCTGCTGCTCTGGGCACTGATGGCGGGCGGGCATCTGGACGTCCTGGCGGCTGCCGCGTCCGTTCTCGGCCTCACGCTGCTGCGGTCGCAAGACGTCGGCGGCGGCCGGCTGGGCCGGGCCCTGGCCGCCGGGCTGCTCGTCGGGGTCGCGGCCGATTTCATGCTGACCTACCTGCTGTTCGGCGCGGCGCTGGCCCTGGCCCTGCGCCGGTCCATCGCGGCGCTGGCCGCGGCCGTGGCCGGGGTCGGCGTCGCCGTGGTGCCCGCCTACGCGTGGGTCGGCTCGCCGATCTTCCGCACACTGGCCCGCCGCCAGGGCAAGGTCGGCGCGGACACCTTCTATCAGCTGATCTCGATCACGTTCCGGCACGGGCTGCCGCCGGCGACGTCGGCCCTGGTCGGCATCGGGTTCGTGATCCTGGCCGCGGCGATGCTGTGGCGCCTGCCGGACGCGGTGCGGGCGAGGCCCGCCATCCAGCCGGCGCTGGCGATCAGCCTGGCCTGGCTGTTCATCTGGTACTACCAGCTGCCCTGGTACGACACGATGGCCATCGGCCTGCTCGCGGTGTACCCGGCCTCCCGGCTGGACTGGGCCGTGCTCGGGCAGCTGACCGCCGCGACGATCGCCCTGATGCCGGGCACGGTTGCGGCGATACACCCGCACTGGCTTGCCCGGCTGGAGTTCTTGATCGGGTTCCGGCTGATGGCGGGCGTCCTGTTCTGCTTCCTGGCCTACCTGGTCTGGCTCTGCGCGACCGGATCCTGGAACATCGGCCTGCGGCCCGCCGCCCCTGAGCCCGATACGCCCGTGCTCACGGCCGGGGCGGCGCCGGAACGCTTAGCGCGCCGACGCAGCCGCCCGGTCTCCCCCTCACCGCGTCCGCCCCGGCTGGCGGGAACGATTCGGGTACTGTGTTGCCAGTCATCCGCGATCGGACGCCGGTGGCGAAACACGGCCATCAGCCATAAGGGGACGGGCAGGCACAGTGAGCTCAGCGACGAGCACTGCCACGGGCACCGGCTCGTCGCCCCGCCCGGAGCAGCCGGCTGGGCCGGCCGCGGACCGCACCACCCGGGCGCTCTGCTACGCGGCGGCGATCGGGATCGGCGGCTCGATCCTGATCATGATCGTGGCCTCGGCCGTCAAGTACAGCCCGGCGATCCCGCCGCCCCCCTGGCAGTCCGGGCCGCCGCTGCTGGAACTGGTCGGCCGGCTCCCGGTGACCGCGACCTACGCCGCGCTGTGGATCGCGGTCGTGCTGGGCGCCGCCGGCGTCATGGCCGGGCTGGCCGCGGTGGCCCGCGGCGCGCGGATCCCGGCCCGTCCGCTGATCACCGCCGCCCTGATCGTGACCGCGCTGTTCGCCGTGCTCCCGCCGTCCGGGTCCACGGACGCGCTGAGCTACGCCACGTTCGGCCGGATCGAGGCGACCGGCCACGACCCGTACGTGATGACCCCCAACATGCTGCAGCGGACCGGCGACCCCATCGGCCAGCTGGCGCCGCTGATCTGGAAGCGCCACGTGTCGGTCTACGGCCCGCTGGCCACGATGGAGGAAACGGCCGCCGCCGAGCTGGGCGGCACCTCCGGGCCGCAGATCGTGTTCTGGCTGAAGCTGTGGAACGCGATCGTGTTCGCCGGCGTGGTTATCGGCCTGGACCGGATGCTGCGGTCGGACCCGGCCCGGCGGGCCCGGGCGCACCTGCTCTGGTCGCTGAACCCGCTGATCATCTGGGGCATCGTCGCCAGCGGGCACCTGCAGGGAATGGCCACCGCCGCCGCGTTCTTCGGGCTGGCCATGCTCCGCATCCGCCGCACCCAGGATGGCACGGCGGCCGAGCCCGGCGTGCTCGCCGCGGTGGCCGCGGGGGCGCTGGTCGGGGTGGCCGCCGACCTGCTGCTCTACTACGTCATCCTGGGCCTGGCCCTGGCCTGGGCGCTGCGGCGGTCGGTCGGCGCGTTGCTCGCGGGCTGCGCCAGCCTGGGCGTCGTGCTCGTGCTGCCCTACCTGTCGCTGGGCAGCCCGAGCGTGCACGCGATGCTGTCGCGCGGCAACAAGGCCACCGCGTTCAACTTCTACCAGCTGTTCTCCCGGCCGCTGCGGCACGAGCTGCCGGCCAGCCTCGAACTGCTCGTCGCGGCGGGCTGCGTGGTTCTCGCGCTGCTGCTGCTGATCCGGCTGCCCGACGCGGTACCGGACCTGCCCGCGATCCAGCCCGCGCTGGCGGTCGGGGTGGCCTTCCTCCTGCTGTGGTTCTACGCGCTTCCCTGGTACGACGCGATGATCATCCCGCTGCTCGCGCTGTATGTGGCCTCGCGGCTGGATTACCTGGTGATCGTGCAGCTGGCGGCGGCCTCGTTCGCGATGATGCCCGGGGGGTGGCCCTTCGCGCCGCCCCCGGGCTGGCTCCGGATGTTCTCGGATGCAGACTGGTTCGTATGGACCCCGGTGATCCTGCTCGGCTGCGTGGTGGCGGTGGTCGTGCTGGCCCTGACCGGGGCCTGGAAGGCCGCCCTGCCGGCCAGGAGGGCCTCGGTGACGCCGGCGTGACGTTCGACATTGCCGCGGTCCGGGCCAGGTTCAGTTCGCTGCGCGGCGACTTCGTCTTCCTTGACGCGCCCGGTGGCACCCAGACCCCTGACGAGGTGGGCGAGGCCGTCGCTCGCGTGTACCGCGAGGCCAGCGGCAACGCCGGCTTCCCCTACGCAACGAGCCGGCGCATCGAGGCCCTGGTCGACCAGGCGCGGGGGGCCACGGCGCGGTTCCTGGGCTGCGACGCGGACGAGGTCATGTTCGGCGGCAGCATGACCTCGCTCAACTTCACGCTGTCCCGCACGCTCGGCCGCGCGCTGCGGCCTGGCGACGAGATCCTGGTGACCCGGCTGGACCACGACGCGAACGTGGCGCCGTGGCTGGAGCTGGCCCGCGACGGCGGGCTGGAGGTCCGCCTGGCGGACGTGCATCCCGACACCACCCTGGACCTGTCCGACCTGGAGCGGCTGCTGGGGCCGCGCACCCGGGTGGTCGCGTTCCCGTGGGCGTCGAACGCGGTGGGCACCACGGTGGACGCCCGCGCGGTGTGCGATCTCGCGCACCGGGCCGGCGCGCTCGCCTGGATCGACGCGGTGCAGTACGCGCCGCACGAGCCGATGGACGTCCGGGCGGTCGACGCCGACGTGGTGCTGTGCTCGGCGTACAAGTTCTGCGGCCCGCACCTGGGCATCGCCTACGGGCGGCGCGAGGTGCTCGAGTCGTGGCGCCCCTACAAGGCGCGGCCCGCGCCGATGCAGCCGGTCGGCCACCGGTTCGAGACCGGCACCATGCAGTACGAGCTGCTGGCCGGGCTGGTCGCGGCGCTGGCGTACGCCGACAGCCTGGGCGGGGTGGCGGGGCTCGCCTCCTGGGAGCGCCAGCTCGGCGAGCGGCTGCTGGCCGGGCTGCCGGACGGGGCACGGCTCTACGGCCTGCCCGGCATGGCGGGCCGGGTCCCGACGTTCCTGGTCAACTTCCCCGGCGTGTCGTCGGCGGACCTGTCGGTCGCGCTGGCCGAGCGCGGCTTCGGGGTGTGGAGCGGCGACAGTTACTACGCGCCCGGGCTGCACGAGCGGATCGCCTGGGGCGAGGCCCTGCGCATCGGACTGGCCCACTACAACACCCTCGACGAGGTGGACCGGCTCAACCAGACGCTCGCCTCGCTGGTGGCCGAGCGATCCGGCTCGCTGTATCCGACCGGCCGGTAGCGATGGCACCGGCCGGCGGCGGGAGCGCGGGGCTGGCCCGGCGGCTGATCACGTTGGCCCCGCGATCGGGCTTCGAGGGCATCGCCGGCCGCGGCGGTGAGCTCTGGTACGTGATCACCGGGAACGGCAGGCTCGACGCCGGCGAGCTCCGCGCGGCGACGGTTGGCCAGCGGACCGGGGCGTGGCTGCCGCCCGGCACGGGCTACCGCCTCGAGGCCGGCCCGGACGGCGGCATCGCGCTTGACGCGGTCGCGCTGCCCGCCACCGGTCCCGCACGGCCGGGTCCCGGGGATCCGCCGCGGCTGGCCGAGCTGGGCGAGTGCGAGGTCGAGCGGACCGGCGACCGCCGCTTCCGGGTGCTGCTGGGTCCCGGCCGCGGGTGCGAGGCCGCGACGCAGTTCGTGGGCGAGATCCCGCCGGGCAGGGCGCCCGAGCACAGCCATCCCTACGACGAGATGGTGCTCGTGCTGGAGGGAGAGGGCGTGGTTCACCTGCGCGACGGGGACCGCCCGCTGGCCACCGGCGCCCGCGTGCACCTGCCGCCGGGACGGCCGCACTGCCTGGAGAACACCGGGGCCGGCCAGCTCGTGGTCCTCGGCGTGTTCCATCCCGGGGGAAGCCCGGCCGCCAAGGCGGACTCGCAGCGATGAGGGTCGTCGACCTGACTCAGCCCATGACCAACGGCATGCCGGTCATGGAGGGCATCACGCCGCCGCGGTTCCGCGACCTGGCCGAGGTGTCCGCCGACGGCTACGCGATGTCGGAGTACACGTTCGTCAACCACACCGGCACCCACGTCGACGCCCCCGCGCACCAGGTCGCGGGCGGGGCCACGCTGGACGACATCCCGCTCGACCGTCTGGTCACCCAGGCATTAACCATCGACCTGAGCGTTCATGATCCTGGTCCGGTCGGCCTGGCCGAGCTGGAACGCTTCCTCCCCGACGTGCGGCCGGGCGACATCGTGCTGTTCCGCTCCGACAACGCGCCGAACTGGGGAACGGACGCCTACTGGCACGGCTGGTGTTACCCGGACGCGGCGGCCTCGGCCGCGCTGATCCGGGCCGGGGCGTCCGGCGTGGGCTTCGACGGGCCGTCGGCCGACCCGGTGGACAGCACCGATTACGAGCTGCACCAGGTGTGGCTGTCGGCCGGCGCGATCATCCTCGAGAACCTCGCCGCCATGGACCAGCTGCCGGCCCGCTGCCGCATCGTCGTCGCGCCGCTCAAGGTGGCCGGGGCCAACGGCGGGCCGGCCCGCGTCTTCGCTCTCGTCGACGACTAGCCGGCAGGTTCTTCGGCTGCTACACCAACGGCCGCCCGGAGGATTCCGACCAGGTCGTGGCGCCGGACTGGCCGCCTGGACCGGCACGGTGCCCGGCGGCGCCGAGTTCGAGGGCCTGGCGCTCTACCGGGTGTCCGGCGGGCTGCTCCGCTCGACCCGCAACGCCCTCATCGGTGACCTGCCCGTGTGAACACGCCGGTTCCTACCCGGACGGGCAGCCGGCCCGGCGGGGGCAGCGCACGTAGGTGACGGTCATCGGGTTGTTCAGGGCCATGATGACGTGCTGCGAGATCGGCGGGCTCGGCGCGCTGTAGTGCACGCCCGGCGCTGGGTCGTTTCCCGGGCCGCCGGGGTTGTACAGCGGCTTGTACCGGCCGGCCGACGGGATCTCGACGGTGGTGATCCGCCGGGCCGCGGCCTCGCTGCCGTCCAGGACGATGTCGATGTAGTTGTTCCTGAGCTCGGTGTAGCAGGCGTCGTAGCTGGCCTGCTTCACGCCGAGATCGGCCAGCCCGACGACCCGCAGCGGGTGCCCGTCGACGTAGTAGGTCTTGCCGGCCCTGGCGAGCGCGACCCGCTTTCCCGACGAGGTCACCGCGATGACCCGGAAGAACTTGTCGTACTCGGTGGGCAGCAGCGGCGTCACGCCGTTGGGTGTCATGCCGCCCGACGTGTAGATCCGCAGCCGGAACTTCGCCTGCCGACCGTAGAGGCTTATCCCGTCGTTGGGCAGGTTCTGGGGGAAGATCTTCGGCGCGGTGTTGCCCACGGCCGACATCTTGCTGAGCTTCGCGGCCACCAGGGTGGGGCCGCCGCGGTCGGCGGGCGGCACGCCCGGCGCGGTGTAGGGCGAGCCCGGGGACTTGACCGAGAACCCGACCGCGCTGACGATCCGCCGGCCGGGGCCGACCAGTTCGAGGGTTGACGAGCCCCGGACGACCTGCACCGAGACCGGGTAGATCGCACCGGGCCGGCGCGGCGGGATGCGGTTGCCGAAGTGCCCGAACAGGACCGCCACGGAGCGCTCGTTGTACAGGTAGTTCGGCCAGATCGACGTGACCTGCGGGGTGACCGATGTCCCGTTGTTCAGGGTGACCTTGAAGTCGTTGGCGTCGAGGGTGCTCGGCAGTATCGGCCAGCTGAACTCGACCGGCAGCCCGTCGGAGTAGTAGACGTCCTGGCCGTAGTACAGCCGAACTCCCTCAGGCGTCGATGCCGAGGTAAAGCTGGCCAGCGGCGGAGTCTGCCCGTTTGTGCACTGCACGTTGTTCCAGGTGCCGCCGGCCAGCACCGCGAGCGTCTTGCTCAGCGGCACGTCGCTGGTGCTGAGGTTGGGCACGCCGATGATGTTGGTGAAGCCCAGGCCGGCGGCCATCATCTCCGGCTTGGCGGCCCAGATGTCGGCGTTGATGATGACGTCCTGCCGGAGCACCTGGTAGGTCGGCGGCGTCCGGCCGCCGCTTTGCTCCGGTGTGGCCAGGCCGGCATTCGCTGACCCGGCGGTTACCGCCGCGGCGGCCAGCAGGGCGGCCGCGCGGGCCGCGACGGAGATCACCATGTCAGCGAGGTCTATCAGAAACGTGCCGCCATGGCGGGACGACGTGCCGGCGTTCGGCGAGGATATGGCTACCGAGAGTGAGTTATGAGCGTGCGACGGCCGATTAACCGATGGCCCGCCGCCCCGGCCGGTGGATACGCTCGGCAGGTGCTTCCGACCGGGCATCTTCTGGCATTCACGCTGCTGTCCTTCGCGCTGATCGTGGTGCCGGGCCCCAACGTGCTGTTCGTGCTCAGCCGCTCGCTGCAGCTGGGACGGACCGCCGGGGTCTGCACCGCTCTGGGCGGCCAGGCCGGCGTCTACGCGCAGGCCGCCGCCGTCGCGTTCGGCGTCGGCGTGCTGGTCGAGCGGTCCGCGGCCGTCTTCACCGTGATCAAGCTCGCGGGCGCCGCCTACCTGATCTACCTGGGCGTCCAGGCGGTCCGGCACCGCCGGTCGCTGGCCGGGGCGCTCGCCGCCACGGTTACCAGGAAGAGCCCGCTGCGGATCCTGCGGGACGGCTTCCTGGTCGGGGTGACCAACCCCAAGGTGATCGTCTTCTTCGCCGCGGTGCTGCCGCAGTTCGTCGACCGCGCCGCCGGCCACGTGCCGCTGCAGATGCTGCTGCTCGGGGCGGTGTTCATCGGCATCGCCGTGATCTGCGACGGCTCCTGGGCACTGGCCGCCGGGACCGCCCGCGCCTGGCTGGGCCGCTCCCCCCGCCGTCTGGAGCTCATCGGCGGCGCGGGCGGCCTGGCCATGATCGGGATCGGCATCAGCCTGGCCGTCACCGGCCGCAGGGACTGAGGGCGGCCGGACCGGGCCGGGCCGGGTCGCTGCCGGCCGATGCCCCGAGGTCTCTGATCAGGTCTGCAGCGGCATCATCTCGCGGGCGAACTCGTCCAGGAACCGGCGGAACGACGAGACGGCCCCGGCGGGCCGGACGACGAACTTGGACAGGCCGGCGGCCACGTACTCGCCGACCATCCGCCGCGCCTCGCCCCAGTTCGCGGCGATCAGCGTGGCGGGGTCCGCATCCGGCCGGCGTTCCCAGACCGAGGCGATGAGCTCCGCCGGGATGCCGTCGGTGGCGACCGGCAGGCTGATCCCGTAGTGATCGTCCTCCACCTCGCGGCCGGCCTGCGCCGCGGCCTCCTCGATGGCCCGCCGTCCCGCTCCGGCCTCCGCCGGCGTGATCAGGCTGCCCAGCCAGCCGTCGGCGAGCCGCCCCACCCGGCGCAGCGCCCCGGGCGCGGTGCCGCCGAGCCAGATGTCGAGCGGCCTGGCCGGAAGCGGCCCGACGCTCGCGCCCTCGACCGTGAAGAACTTGCCCGCGAACGACACGCCGTCCTGCCGCAGCAGCAGCCGCAGCAACTGCAGCGACTCGTCGAACACCTCGTCGCGGCGCCCGGCCACCTCGAACAGCTGCCGCTCGCTCCGGCGGGCGGGTCGCAGGCCGAAGACCGGCAGCACGCGTCCCGGCGCGAGCCCGGCCAGCGAGGCGAGCTGCTTGGCGACCAGCACCGGATGGCGTCCGGGAAGCACCGATATCCCGGTGCCGGCCTTGAGCCTCGACGTCCGCGACAGCGCGTACGCGATCCCGGCGAAGGGCTCGACCAGCGGGCCGTACACCATCTCCGGCAGCCACAGCGAGTCGACGCCCGACCGCTCCAGGTCGTCCACCGCGTCGGCGAACTTCTCAGGGACGCCCGCTGCTCCCAGCGAGATTCCGATCCGAACCTTCACAGGCTTATCTCATCACGGCGGCCCGGCGGCGCGGACGCGTCCCGGCCGCGTCACCGGCGGCGAGCGCGGACCTCAGTGCGCCCGGCCGCCTCCCGGCCCAGCGAGCGCGGACATCAGTGCGCCCGGCCGCCTCCCGGCCCAGCGAGCGCGGACCTCAGTGCGCCCGGCCG
>Ga0335073_10016194_pt1 | contig 10412 bp, 7 predicted proteins | sample Lox_Sample_22_FD_207093 | JGI IMG/M metagenome (GOLD analysis project Ga0335073, IMG submission 207093) | Soil microbial communities from Loxahatchee National Wildlife Refuge, Florida, United States - Lox_Sample_2.2 | ecosystem: Environmental > Terrestrial > Soil > Wetlands | place: USA: Florida...
GCGCCGCCTCGATCCCGAAATCCGCCAGCGTGTCGATCAACACCTGCTCGATCGCGCGCACATAAGCAACCACATCGCGTTTCCATTCGCGCAAATCAAAAATCGGATAGCCGACGATCTGCCCGGGACCATGGTAGGTCACATCGCCGCCGCGATCGGTGCGATGAAACTCGATTCCGGCGCGAGCCAGCAGCTCCGGCGTCGCCAGAACATTTTCGTCGTGCCCGTTGCGTCCCATGGTGACCACGTGCGGATGCTCGACGATCAGAAGCTGATCCGGAATCTCGCCATGCTTGCGCTGCTCCACCAGTTTTCGTTGCAGGTCGAATGCATCGGCAAAGCCGAGCCGGCCAAGATTGGAAACGACACAGGGCACAGGGGCCGGCATTCTGACTCCTGGGTCCTGGCTCCTGACTTCCGCCTCAAACATTGATCGCCATTCCGTACACGGAATTGAACGCTTCGCCCATCGCTTCGTACAGCGTCGGATGGGCGTGAATGGTGTGCAGCAGAGTTTCCGTGGTGGCTTCCGCTTCCATCGCAGCCACCGCTTCGCCGATCAGCTCGAACGCTTCCGGCCCGATGATGTGGACGCCGAGAATCTCGCCGTACTCTTCATCGGCGACGATTTTCACGAAGCCATCATGGCGGCCCAGAATGCTGGCCTTGCTGTTGGCCATGAACGGGAATTTGCCGACCTTCACTTTGCGTCCTTCGGCGCGCGCCTGCGCTTCCGTCAACCCGGCGCTGCCGATGCCCGGCTCGGTGTAGGTGCAGTTGGGAATGCGATTTTTGTGAATCGGCGTAACCTGTTTGCCGGCGATGTGCGCCATCGCGACCATCCCCTCGGCCGTCGCCACGTGCGCCAGCAGCGGCGTTCCCAAAACCACGTCGCCGATGGCGTAAATTCCCGGTTCGCCGGTGCGCTGGCAGCCGTCCACACGAATGAATCCGCGATCGAGCTGCACGCCGGTGCCCTCCAGGCCAATATTTTCCGTCATCGGCTTGCGCCCGACCGCGACCAACAGCGTTTCCACGTCGAAATTTTCCTGCTTGCCGCTGGAAAGCGCCGCCGAAAACGTAACGCCGTTCTCATTTTTCTGAATATTTTCGACGCGCGCCCCGGTTTCGACGCGAATGCCGCTTTTCCTGAACAACCGCTCCAGTTCTTTCGAAACTTCCTCGTCTTCGAGCGGGACAATCTTCGGCAGCATTTCGAACACGGTGACCTTCGTTCCAAAGCGATGGAACGCCGACGCGAACTCGACGCCCACCGCGCCCGCGCCGATCACGCCCATGGTTGCCGGCACTTCGCGAAAATCGAGAATCTCGATGTTGGTGAGGATCCGCTTCGCATCGGGCTGCAACCCCGGCAGCATCCGCGCTTCGGATCCCGTCGCGATGACGATATTTCTGGTCTCGTAAATCTGCCCGTCGACTTCGACCTTTCCCGGCCCGACAATTTTGCCGCGACCCTTGATCCAGTCGACTTTATTCTTCTTCATCAGAAATTCGACGCCCTTGGCATGTTTGGCGACGATTTTATTCTTGCGATCCCACACCAGCGGCATATCCAGGCGCGGATTATCGCAATGGAATCCGTCCTCTTCCGGGTGCAGGAAACGTTCCCAAAGATCAGCGGCGTGAAGATATGCCTTAGTCGGAATACAGCCGACGTGCAGGCAGGTTCCGCCCAATTTCGGGTCTTTTTCGATGATGGCGGTTTTCAGGCCGTACTGACCCGCGCGAACGGCCGCCGAGTATCCACCGGGACCGCTCCCGATGACGATGACGTCGTATGGCATTTATTTTTTAGTGTAACATCGTGTGTTTTCAGAACGCGATTCCGACCAGAAACGAAGCCTGATTCACATTCGATGGCGTAAAGCCTTCAGCGATCGAGGACGCTGAATCCGAGCCCCAATGCGTATACCGGATGTCCGGCTCGATACGCAGGCGGGATATCTTTATTTCCACTCCGGCGCCGAGCGTGAAACCGGAGCTCGAAAAATAAGACGCCGAATTTCCGAGCGCGCGAAAGCTCGGCCCGGCCTCGACATAGGGCTTTACCAGCGGCAACGGCAGAAAGTGGTATTTGCCGAGGATGGGAAACTCCCACGAATTGACGGTCATCGAGTTGTGATACGTACCCGCCTGAACGTTCCCTGGCGCGAGATAGATTTGCTGGCTAAGGTTCATCGGATGATACAAAGCGTCGGCCTCGACAGCCAAGCCGAGCGGCAGGTGAAGTTCGACCATTGCCCCGATTTCATACTCCTTTGAATTCGAAAAATCTTTCACAAAGCTGCCGGATGAACTCGTCGAGGTCACCGTTGAAAAGGCGTCGGTAAGCGGAATGCCGCCACGGATGCCGAATGAAACCGGCTGCGCCACCGCGGCCGCGGCAAGCGAAAGAAACGCTACCAGAGTCCTCATACGACTGATCTGATGTATTCGCGATGCGAATCGTTTCTACCAGGTGCGGCTTACGATACCGCGGAGCGGCGAGGATCGATGCGGCTGACCAGCAGCGCGGAAAGTAAACAGAAGAAGCTGGCCACCAGAAACGGCGAGGTCCAGCCGAGCAGCGTGGCCAGATAACCGATCATCGCCGCCGAAATCGCGCCGCCCAGGTTGCCCCAAGTGTTCATCACCGACGACACCGACCCGCTATAATCGCCGCCGATATCGAGGCACATGGCCCAGGAAACCGCGACCGTCATTTCCAATCCGCCGAGCGCGAGGGTGAGCCACGCCAGCGCGGCCGCCGCATTCCCCGCCATCACGCCCGGAAGCAGCGCGAACCCGGCCACCAGGAAACCGGCGATGGAGACGGTCAGCCGGCCGCGCCGCAAATCGCCCCACCTGGCGGCGAGTTTATCCGACAACAATCCGCCGGCGACGTTGGTGATGGTCGCGGCGATCAGCGGAACGCTGGCCAATCCGCTTTTGAGCGCGCTGAAATGGCGGGCTTCGCGCAGATAGGTCGGGAACCAGGCCAGGTACAGCCACAACACCCAGCCGTAGGAAAAATAGGCGGCGCTCAGATACCACAGGTCGCGGCTGCGCAGAATCCGGCGCCACGGGACGCTGCCTCGGGCGGGTTTGCGGCGCGCCGAGCCGGCCAATTGTTCCACTTCGGCGGCGTTGCATCCGGGATGCTCACTCGGATCGTTGCGGTAGTAAAAAAACCAGGCGCCGGCCCACAACACACCGGCCGCGCCAAACATGATGAATACCCAGCGCCAGCCGGTGATCGCGATGAGGGAAACCACCAGCGCCGGCGCGATGGCCGCGCCCAGCCGCGAACCGGAATGCTGAAATCCCTGACCGAAAGCGCGCTGCCGCACCGGCAGCCATCGCGCCAGCGCTTTGGAGCCGGCGGGAAACGCGGCCGCTTCACCGGCGCCGAACAGAAACCGCGTCGCGGCGAGCGACATCGCGCTGAAGGAAAGTCCGGTGCCGGCGGTGAACATGGACCACCAGGCGATGGCCGCGGCGAGCACGACGCGCGAGCCGAAACGGTCCGCCATCCAGCCGCCGGGAACCTGAAACAGCGCGTAGGACCAGTTGAAGGCGGAAACGCACCATCCCATGGTGATCTTGTTGATGTGAAATTCCGCCATGATACTGGGCGCGGAGGCTCCGATGGCGCCGCGCTCCATGTACATCAGGAAGGCCATCAGGAAAGTCAGGGCCAGAATGCGGTAATGAATTCGCGTTGCAATGCCGGAACCTCGCGAGGTGGTGTCGACCTGGAGCTTGTTCTGCTCGATCATCGGGTCCGGCGCCTTCGTGTTCTCGGCAGGTCTCTTCCCGAAGGCAGTGCCATCGTATCACAGAAGCCGCCGGCTCGCTTCCGACGAAACCTTTTCCATGTTGATCCGGTATATAGTTCCTGTGGATCGGTCGGCAACGGTCGCGCCTGGAGGCGGCTTCGAAAAACTCGGAAACCCGCTCCCGGGCGGTCGCGGCTCTGTTCGGTACAATTCATAACGAATCGCTGAGGTGATTGGGATGAAGCAATGGCACATCGCGGCTCGTTCGCTTTTACGGCGGCCCGGATATTCGATTACCGCGCTGCTGATGCTGGCGTTGGGCATCGGCGCGACCACTACGCTTTTTTCCGTGGTCGATACGATTCTGCTCCGGCCGCTTCCCTACCCTGACGCGGACCGGCTGGCGACGCTGCTCGAAGCGAGCCCGTCGAAAAATAAAAAAGAAAGCTTGATTGCGCCGGCGCGGATCGAGGATTGGAACCGGCTCAGCCGGACCTTCGCCGTAATCTCCGGCCAGTATTCGGAAAATGTCACCGACACCAGCGGCGCGGAGCCGGAGCGGCTGGCCGGACGCCGCGTAGCGCCGCGCTATTTCGAAGTGTTCGGTGTTGCGCCGGTGGTGGGGCGCACCTTCGCCAACCAGGAAGAGGCCGACGGCGGACCCGCGGTCGCGGTGATCAGCTACGGACTGTGGACGCGGCGCTACGGGCAGGATCGCGGCGCGATCGGCAAGACGCTGCGGCTCGGCGGACGGGCTTATTCGATCATCGGGGTGATGCCGCGCGATTTTGCCACGCCGTCGATCGACGTGTGGCTGCCGGCCCAGACGCCGGCGTTCCTGATGCGGATTCGCGATGCGCGATTTTTCTCGGGAATCGGACGAAGGAAGCCGGGTGTGACCATCGCACAGGCGCAGGCCGATCTGGCTCGGGTGCAGCGCGAACTGGGCGAGCAATATCCGCGCACCGATAAAGACTGGTCGGCGCTGGTGGGCGATTTGAAGGAACAGCGCGTGGGCGATTACCGCCGCACGCTGCTGCTGGTGTTCGGCGCGGTGGGATTGCTGCTGCTGATCGCGGTCGCCAACATTTCGGGATTGACGCTGGCGCAGCTTCATCAGCGGGAGCGGGAGATGGCGATTCGCAGCTCAGTGGGCGCCTCGCGCGGGCAGGTGATGGGCACCGTGATGCGCGAAGTTTGGTTGATCGCGATGGCGGGCACGGGCGTCGGCGGTGTGGCGGCGGCGATGGCGGTTCGGGTGGTTGGAAAAATTTTCGCCGATCTGCCGCGCCTGACCGAACTGGCGTTCGACTGGCGCGCGCTGACGTTCGCTGCCGCGGCGAGCCTGGCCGCGACGCTGGTTTTCGGCGCGATTCCGGCGATGCAGGCGACCCGCACCGATCTCGCGCCGCTGCTGGCCGAATCGTCGCGCAGTGTTTCGGGCGGACGCCGGGTGTTGCAGCGCGGGCTGGTGATCGCGCAGCTCGCCCTGACCGTTCTGCTGTTGGCGGGCGCGGGATTGCTGCTGCGGAGTTATTACAATTTGAGCCGTGTCGACACCGGCTTCGATGCGTCGAACGCGATCACGTTTCACGTCGGCGCGGCTTGGGATGAGGACCGGCCGCGCGTGGGACGCATGCAAATCGCGATTCTACAGGCGCTTCGGCGATTGCCCGGCGTGGAAGCCGCGGGCATGACCAATTTTCTTCCGGCGACCGGCTCGACCTTGAATTATCAGATCGTCGTGCAAGGGATGGGCGGCAATGAAGAGAGCTCGACCTACACGGTGGGTGAGCGCACCGTCGACGCGGGATATTTGCAGGCGCTACAGGTCCCTCTGCTGGCGGGGGAGTGGTGCTCGTCCACGGAGTTGTTCGATGCGGCGCACGCGCAGCCGGCCAAAGCTCTGGTGAACCGGCGGTTCGTGGAGCTGTACGCGAATGGCCAGAACATGGTCGGCCGGCATTTCCGGTTCGCGATGGACGGGACCGGCTCATCAGACGAGATTGTCGGCATCGTTGGCGATGTAAAAGAAGATGGGCTTGGCGCGCCGTCGGCTCCTTATGTCTATACGTGCCTGCCGGCCGGCGCGTGGCCCGATCCCGAATACGTGGTTCGCGGCAAGGGCGATCCGCGCGCGCTGGCGGCACAGGCGCGGCAGATCATTCATCAAATCGAGCCGGAGCGGGCGATTTTCGGGATGAAACCGCTGACCAGCGTGATCGACGACGCGCTGGAGCAGCCGCGATTGAACACGCGCTTCCTGGCGATGTTCGCCGCCGCGGCGATGTTGCTGGCTTCGGTCGGTTTGTATAGTTTAATTTCGCTGATCGTCACGGCGCGCACGCGCGAAATCGGCGTGAGGATCGCGCTGGGGGCGGGCCGCTGGGACATTATGCGAATGATTTTCGCCGGCGCGGCGCGCTGGCTGGCGCTGGGGTTGGCGATTGGTTTCGCACTGACGCTGGCGGCGGAGCGGCTGATCCGTTCCGTGCTGTTCGGGGTCAGCCCGCTCGATGGCGCGACGCTGGGGGGCGCGGCGCTGGTGTTAGCGCTGGTCTGCGCCATCGCGGCGCTGCTGCCGGCGCGCCGCGCCGCGGGCATCGATCCACTGGAAGCGATGCGGATCGAGTGATTACGCGCGGCTTCCGGTCCGTGCAGTCCCCTTTCCGGGGCCTTGTTAAAATAATGACGGTCGCGTGATGCGCCCCCGCTTCTGACGAGGTGTACCGTACTTGCCGAGGAAAGCTGTCATCATTGGCGCCGGGCCCGCCGGCCTGACCGCCGCTTACGAACTGCTGCGACGAACCGATATTCAACCCGTGGTGCTGGAAAAAAGCGAGTACATGGGCGGAATCGCGCGCACCGTCAATTACCGCGGCAATCGCATGGACATCGGCGGCCATCGGTTCTTCTCCAAATCCGACCGGGTGATGCGGTGGTGGCTGGACATTCTTCCGCTTCAATCGGTCGATAGCTCGTCGTTCACCATCACCTATCGGAATTCCCGCCGCAGCGTCGCCCACCCCGGCGAGCAGCGCGATCCGGACCAGGTGGATCGCGTGATGCTGGTGCGCGGGCGCAAGTCGCGCATTCTGTATCTGCGGAAGTTTTTCGATTATCCGTTGACGCTCAGCCCGCGCACGCTGGGCAACCTGGGACTGTGGCGCACCGCGCGCATCGGCGCCAGCTATTTGAAAAGCGCGCTGTTTCCCATCCGCGAAGAGAAAAACCTGGAGCAGTTTTTCATCAATCGCTTCGGACGCGAGCTGTATCTCACGTTTTTCAAGTCCTACACCGAAAAAGTGTGGGGCGTTCCCTGCCACCAGATCGGCGCGGATTGGGGAGCGCAGCGCGTCAAAGGTCTGTCGATCTGGAAAACGGTGTTGCACGCAGCGCGCGGGCTGCTCGGGAAACGTAACGGCGACGTGGCGCAAAAGGGCGTCGAAACGTCGCTGATCGAGCAGTTTCTTTATCCCAAATTCGGCCCCGGCCAGATGTGGGAAGAAGTTGCGCGGCAGGTGCGGGAACAAGGCGGTGAAATCCGTACGGGATGGATGGTCCGGTCGGTCGAAGCGGAGCGCGACCGGGTGCGCCGCGTGCGCGCTGTCGATCGCCAGAGCGGCCGGGAGGAGTGCTTCGACGGCGATTTCGTCTTTTCCACCGCGCCCATTCAGGAACTGCTCGCCGGCTTCGTCCCCCAACCGCCGGCCGAGGTACGCGAGGTTTCCGACGGGCTGGTGTATCGCGATTTCATCACCGTCGGGCTGCTGGTGCCCAAACTGAAGCTGGGCGCCATCGACGATAACTGGATTTACATCCAGGAGCCGGACGTGTTGATCGGCCGCTTGCAGGTGTTCAATAACTGGAGTCCCTACCTGGTGGCGCGTCCCGGGACGGTATGGCTCGGACTGGAATATTTTTGCAATCAGAACGACGGGCTGTGGAACAAAAGCGACCGGGAATTGATGGAACTGGGCGCGCAGGAGCTGGCGAAAATCGGGGTGATCGAACCGGGCTGCGTGCTGGACGCGACCGTTCTGCGCATGGAAAAAACCTATCCGGCCTATTTCGGCACGTATGACCGCTTCGCGCGGATTCGCGAATTCGTGGACCGTTTTGAAAACCTGTTTCTGGTGGGCCGCAATGGCATGCACCGCTACAACAACCAGGATCATTCGATGTTGACGGCCATGATGGCGGTGGATAATATCGCCGCCGGAATCACCGCGAAGGATAATTTGTGGGAAGTGAATACGGAGCAGGATTACCACGAAGAAGCATCCGCGGAGCCGCAGGCGGCGCAATAGGGTCGCGATTCAATCGTAAATTGTGGTCGAATAAAAGAAATGTCGGCGACCACGTCTGTTCCTGAACCGCAGCCGGCGGCTCGCGCGCGAAAAATCCCCTGGGCCGCGATCGGATGGTTCACCGCGCTGCTCATCGTGGTCTATTTCCCCACCTGGAGACATCTGGTGTACCAGTGGGCCACCGACGAAGACGTCGGGCACGGTTTTCTGGTGGCGCCGGTGGCCGCCTGGGTCGCGTGGCAGCGGCGCGAGGAGCTGTTGGCGCTCGAATGGAAGCCGGCCTGGTGGGGCCTCGGCGTGATGGGGTGGGGCGTGCTGCAAAGCGTGGTGGGAGTGCTCGGCGCGGAGCTGTTTTTGCAGCGCAGCTCGATTCTGATCACGCTGGTGGGGATGCTGCTGGTGCTGGGCGGCACCGCGGCGCTGCGCCTGCTGCTGTTCCCGCTGCTGCTGTTGCCGTTCATGATTCCGATCCCGGCGGTGATCTACAACCAGATCACGTTTCCTCTGCAATTATTCGCCAGCGCGGTGGCCGAGACGGTGCTCGGATGGCTGAATATTCCGGTGCTGCGCGACGGCAATGTGCTGCATCTGGCCAGCCAGACGCTGTCGGTGGCGGAGGCGTGCAGCGGGATTCGCAGCCTGCTGAGCCTGTCGTTTTTATCGCTGGTGTACGCCTATTTCTTCGATAAAAAAGTGTGGATGCGCTGGGCGCTGCTGATCGGGGTGGTTCCGATCGCGATCCTGGCCAACGCCGCGCGGGTGACGCTCACCGGGGTTTTGAGCGATGAAGTGAGTCCGGAGCTGGCCGAGGGTTTTTATCACGAACTGGAAGGCTGGATCGTGTTCATGGTGGCCTTCGCCATGCTGATCGCGCTGCACGCGGTGATCAATCGCATCTATCGCGCGGCGCGGCACTCGGCTTAAGACCGTGGGCGATCTTTTCGGGATTCAATGGGGCCTAGCCTCCGCGGCGACCTTGCCTCCGAACATGCGGTAAACGAAGACAAAATATCCCACCGCGACCGCCATCCCGAAGCTCCACCAGATCAGCCCGATGGCCAGCGAATGCTCGCCCGCGTGCGCGTTGTAGATCGTGATATTCAAGGAGGGGTCTGTGCTGGCCAGCAGCAGATTCGGATACACTGCCGCCGCGGCGCCGACCAGCATAAAAGCCAGATACGCGCAGGAGCTCAAAAAAACCGCGCGCTCGCCGCGCAGCATTCGCATCCCGCCCAAGGAAGCACCGACCAGTGCCGGAATCAGATACAGCGCCGGCGCGTTCTGATAGTTGGTGAGCAATTCGGGCCGGATGGCGAGCGTAGCCCACAAACTTCCGGCCGTGGCGACCAATAGCGCGGGCCACAGCCATCGCGCGGTGATTCGCGCGCGCCGGTTCAGCTCGCCCGACGTTTTGAGCACCGCGTAGTTGGCGCCGTGCAGCGACAGGGCGATCAGCGCCACCACTCCGGCGATCAGCGTGTACCAATCTAAAATTCCCGGCTGCGGGCCGACGCGCCAATCGGTCCACAGCGGCAGGAAAAAATAGCCGTCGCGGCCGAGCGGCACGCCGCGGATCACGTTGCCCAATGCGGCGCCGTAAAAAATGATCAGCAGCAAACTGCCAATGCCGAAGGCGCCGTCAAAAAGTCCCCGCCACACCGGCGAAGCGAGGTGCATCCGCAATTCAATCCCGATGCCGCGCAGAATCAGCAGCCACAGCACCATCATCAGCGGCAGATAGAATCCGCTGAATCCGGAAGCATAGAGCAACGGAAACGCGAAATACAGCGTTCCTCCGCCGGCCAGCAGCCAGACTTCATTGCCATCCCACACCGGACCGATGGTGCGGATCAGCGTTCTCCGTTCTTCCTCGTTCCGCGCCAGGAATAAATGCAGCACGCCGACGCCGAGATCGAATCCGTCGAGCACGACATACGCCGTGATCATTCCCGCGACCAGCAGAAACCAGGTGGTCAGCATGTTTTACACCGTTGTCAAAGGCGCACCGGAACCGGCCTTTACAGGCTCGGCAGGTCCCTGCCCGATGGTCTGCGCGACCAGAAATAAAAACAAGATTGCCAGGACGGCATACAGTCCCATGAATCCAAGCAGCGTGAACAGACTGTTTCCGGCGTGCACATTTTTCGAATAGCCGTCGGCGGTGCGCATCAATCCGTAGACCACCCAGGGCTGCCGGCCGAGCTCGGCGGTCATCCATCCGGCGGTGTTGGCGATATAAGGAAACGGCACGCACAGCAGCAGAATCCACAGCATCCAGCGCGAGTGATAAAGCACTCCGCGCCACAGCAGCAGCGCGCTCAGC
>Ga0335073_10016195_pt1 | contig 10412 bp, 9 predicted proteins | sample Lox_Sample_22_FD_207093 | JGI IMG/M metagenome (GOLD analysis project Ga0335073, IMG submission 207093) | Soil microbial communities from Loxahatchee National Wildlife Refuge, Florida, United States - Lox_Sample_2.2 | ecosystem: Environmental > Terrestrial > Soil > Wetlands | place: USA: Florida...
AGGTCTGGTGCGTTTTGACGGATTTACATTTAGCCCTGTTTCATTCACGCCCGTTGCCTCGGCTTCTGATATCCCTATATTGCAGCTGCTTACCGACGCTGACGGACACCTATGGATCCGTCCAGAGGGAGCCGATGTTGTACACCAAGACAACGGTCGTTTTGAGAGCGTCGAATACGGAGCCATGGTTCAGACGTCGCAGATCACTGCTATGGCGAAAGACAGCAATGGAAGAATTATTGTGTCGGATATTGCGAGGGGAACGTTTCGTTTCCAAGGAAGCAAAGTTGAGCAACTAGCTCAACCTGCCGTACTGTCCGGTTCCGCATCTCCACCGGTCATCTCTATGGCGCAAGGTAGTGACGGCAGGCTTTGGATGGGGACCCTGGGGGTGGGCCTGTTCTCCTTTGCCGCTGGACGAGCTACCAGGTTCAATGCGGGATTACCTGACCGAAAAATCAATTGCCTGCTCCTCATTAGCAAGGATGAATTGTGGGTTGGTACTGACACTGGCTTGTATCGCTGGAATGGCAAGGAGTTGCACCGAATCGACTTGCCCTCGACTCTGGGCAGTGTTCAGGTCTTGAGCATACTGCGTGATCGAGATTCGAATATCTGGGCGGGCACAACACGCGGACTCCTGCGGATCAATAGCAATGGCACGGCCTTTTCAGCAGAGGACACGATTCGCGGCCAGGGTGGCATTAATGCTCTATTTGAGGATCGAGAAGGCAATCTCTGGGTTGGAGGTTCCCAAGGACTAGGCCGCATTCGCAACAGTACGTTCCTTTCCTATTCTCCTGCCATCGATCCCCGCTTCGAGCACGACGGACCTGTAGACGTCGATGGGGAAGGTCGCACATGGTTCGCTCCAGAACAGGGTGGGCTCTATGCGATGAAGAATGGCCGCATTCAATCCATCCAGACTGGGATTCCAGCAGATGATGTGATCTATTCGATTAGCAGCGAAGGGGATGACCTGTGGGTTGGTCGTCAGCGCGGCGGGCTTACAAAGCTACAGTTTCGAAATGGGGCCGTCACAAGCATGACTTATACCCAGGCAAATGGCCTCGCTCAGAACAGCGTTTATACCGTCTACCAAAGTCACGATGGCTCTGTATGGGCGGGAACACTAAGCGGGGGTGTCAGCCGATTCAAAGACCAGCGATTCACTCATTACACGATGGCGAACGGGCTTGCTTCCAATACCATCTCTTCCATTTTGGAAACGCGCAACGGAGAAATGTGGTTTGCCACCGCTGGCGGGTTGAACTCCCTCTCAAACGGGCAGTGGAGAACTTTTACAACGCGAGATGGCCTTCCTTCTGAACGTGTGAACTGCCTTTTTGAGGATTCTTCCGGAACTCTTTGGATTGGAACAGCGGCTGGCCTTGCGGCTTCTGTCACTGATCGTTTTCAAGTACCGGCCGAGTGGCCTGAACAATTACGCGACCCAGTATTCGGAATCGCAGAGGACAAAAGAGGTTGGCTTTGGATTGCAACCTCAACTCATGTGTTGCAGGTGCGTCGAGACAAGCTCGCCAAGGGCATTCTGGGAGCATCTGACCTTCGCGAATACGGAACCGCGGACGGCCTGCTCAGCAGCGACGGCATCAACCGAAGCAGGTCTGTCGTCGCAGATTCGGACGGAAGAATCTGGTTTTCCCTTGGCCACGGGATTTCAGTGGTTGATCCATCTCACATGCCGAACGACTCCCCGCCGGCCATCGTACATATCGAGGCGGTGCTCGCAGATGATCTTTCCCTCAGTATCACGAACCGGGTGCGGGTTCCACCTTCACCCAAGCGAATCGTATTTGCTTATACGGCTCTGAGTCTCGCCTCGCCGGAGAGGATTCGCTTTCGCTATTTCCTCGATGGCTTCGACCGTAATTGGAGCGCGCCCCTTGCTGCTCGAGAGGCAGTCTATACCAATCTGAGACCTGGCTCTTACCGTTTTCAAGTAGTTGCCAGCAACAGCAGCGGACTATGGAACGGCGCGGAAAGTGCAATCGAGGTTCATGTAGAGCCCGCAGTGTGGCAGACTTGGTGGTTCCGTTCTGCACTCGTAGTGCTCGTCGCATGTGTTTCGTTACTGTTCTACCGGCTACGCTTGCTGCAACTCACACATCAGTTAAATCTGCGCTTTGAAGAGCGCCTCGCGGAACGAACCCGCATTGCACGCGAGCTGCACGATACGCTGCTTCAAAGCTTTCAAGGAGTCGCTTTTCAACTTCAGGCAGCGCGTAAATTGCTGCTGCGGAAAGCCGACAATGCGACTGCGGTCCTGGATGAAGCAATTCTTGGAACCGAGGAAGCAATCCAGGAGGGTCGCTCCGCAATTCGCGACCTGCGCCCGGAACCGGCAGCGCAGCGGAGCCTCCCTGAGTTGCTGAATGCGATAAGCCGAGAACTGGCGACAGCTCACGGACGAGATGGTAACGCTCCGAGCTATGGGGTGGTCATCGAAGGCAAACAACAGGATCTATCGCCAATTCTTCAGGATGAACTCTACCGAATCTCTCGCGAGGTAATCCGAAATGCCTTCGCCCACGCTGCTGCCAGCAACATTGAAGTGGAGATCCGTTACGGCCAGGATAAGCTTCGTTTGCGCTTCCGCGATGACGGCAAGGGGATCGACCCCAAGATTCTTCAGGCCGGTGGACAATCAGGCCACTTTGGCATTCCCGGCATGCGCGAACGGGCTCAGCGAATTGGTGCGCGCCTGGACTTCTGGAGTGAGATGGGTGCGGGCACAGAGGTCGAGCTCACGGTTCCCGGTTCAATGGCATACCCAAAACCGCACCGTGGACGTCGGTTCGGGCTATTCAACTGGGCACGTAGAGGTCGGTAGTCTGCGCACGAACTAGCTTGACAAAAAGTCCGACCGAAGACTCCTCAAATGATTCACATAGCACGCTGTAACGACGGAGAGAACTGGTCCGGCTTTCCCTTCGCCGAGAAGGCATTCGTTAAGAGTAGGCCGCTAATTCCTTGTTCGAGAGACTCTGCGCAGCGGCCGGATGCAGGCTACTCCCCTTCCGATCGAGAGCGAGATCAAATCATCCAAAAGTATGATTTCCTTTCCTCTTTTCGTCGCTTCCCCCACCGTTGGGATTCCCGTACCCTCCCCGTGGGAGGAGTTTTGCAGCGACTGTTTTCAACCTTCGCGAACAGCTGGCCCGGATTCGGCCTTCTCATTCAGCGGCTCGTCACGGGAATCGCTCTGCTCCACAACACGATAGCGCACCTGGAAGCCCCAGCAGCCGGCTTGATCGTGCCTGAAACGACTGGGTCTGTATTAGGTCTGTTCATCCTGGCAGGACTATGGACCCCCCTGGCAGGAATACTCGTTGCAGGCGTAGAGCTCTGGATTGTCGTCGCGGGCGGAAGTGACATTTGGATGTCGCTTATGCTGGCGGTCTTCGGCGGTACGTTAGCGATGATTGGACCAGGTGCCTGGTCCATCGACGCTCGCCTCTTCGGAAGAAAGCATATCGGGAGTTGAACGCCCTCTTCTCAGCCTGTACGTTTCACCCAAAAGTCTAAATCGATGATCAACGATGGGACGGATGAGATTCGCTCCATCGAGGCTTGTGTGCGCGCTTCGCAAGTTGCATAGTGACTCTCGTAATGGCCAATCTCTCAACCGGCCAATCTCCATCAGGCAACGCTGAAAGTCGCGGTTCCCTGAATAGCGCATGTGAACCCATTACGAGACAACCAAACGGAGGGCGCAAATGAGCTTCTTTCAGACCGAGTCTCCATCCAGGGACGGTGAATTCTCAACGTTTGCAGATTCAGATCGTATCGGACCTTCAAGAAAATCGCAGGACGGACCAAATGTCTTCATTGTTGATGGGGACCGAACTACACGTGAATCGCTCTCGGCCCTCATGGAGAGCGAAGGCTGGCGCCCGCAAACATTCACGTCAGGTGAGGAGTTCTTCGCCTGCTCAGTTGAGCTTGAGCCCGGGTGCTTGATACTCGACGTGGTGCTTTCAGGACTAAGCGGCCTCGAATTGCAGAAACTTGCGGCCTCTAGATGCCCTCACATCCCAACTATTTTCCTGAGCGCCGATGGCGATATACCGACGACTGTAGAGGCCATGAAGGCAGGGGCCGTCGAGTTTCTGACAAAGCCTTTCCGTGAAAGCGAACTGCGGTGTGCTGTCAGAGAGGCGTTGGAACGGAGCCGTCGTTCTGTTGCGAGAAGAGTTGAGAAACAGGCCATTCAAAGGTGTTATGCGTCTCTCTCACCTCGACAGCAGCAGGTTATGGCGTTGGTTTCCTCCGGGTTGTTAAACAAGCAAGTCGGCGACGAACTGGGCATAAGCGAAATCACCGTAAAGGCACACCGCGGCCAAGTGATGCAGAAGATGCAGGCCGATTCACTTGCAGACCTGGTCAAAATGTCGGCGAAGCTCGGCCTGTCCAGACGAACCGAACCGACGATGCCCCGCGATCATACCGATCGAGCTGTTTACCGGAATGGCCAGTTTTCTGGGAGTTACGCGTTCGTTGCCTAAACCGGGTAACAATCAGCTTCCTTGGCGCCGAGTCCTGCCGATCAAGCCCATCGCGGCGAAGGCTGAATCGAACCGTCGGGCCGCTCGGGACACCCGCAGAACCGCCAGAAGGTTGGGCAACGGAAGGTCTCGAGGAAGCTCACCGTTTGAAACGGGATACAAAGAGGGCCATCTAAGATTGAGTGCGCCAGTCGCTCGATTGATCGCGTACCAGAGCTTCTCTCGCGAAGCGCCCAATGCCCATCGACGACCGCGCGAAACTCACTCACACGGCCGCTCGATGTGGGGGTGAGATGGCGACGTCTCTTGCGGGATCGATTCGACGCGTACGGTTTGCGCAGCTTGCAAGGAACTCGGTAAATATCAGGCATGCGCCAATTGCGGCCAGATTGTATACGGCTGCACCCCAAGTGCCCTGGTTGTGCAGTCGAAGAAAAATGGGAGGGACTTCCACAAACCCTTCAAACAGCAACAACATTAACGCAAGGAGCCTGGCGGCCAGGACGTCCATAATTCCTGAACAAATTGCGCTCCCCGCCAGGATGAAGGCGATTCCGGTTAGCACTGCCCAAAAATATCTAAACCCCATCCATTGGGGAACGATGCTTGCGAATACGCGAACGCTGGTGAGGTGGAATAAGCCGAAGACGATAGGGGGCAATCCCAGCATCCAACGCGAGACGGTTGCTGCTCTCTCTTGCAAAAGGGAATCCGGTGATTCGGAGATGTAGACGATTGCAGCAGGAGCGACCAGCATGAACTGTTGGGCGAGCCCGAAGGAGATGCCTACCAAGACATCGATTCGCCAACCAAGGGCATGAACTCCGGCCTCGTAGCGAGGCAGCCAGAATGCCGCAAAAACCAGGTAGGCGAGGGCGGACGCCACAGCGCCTATCCTTGCCAGGCGTCGCCAAAGAATTGCAAGGCCCGCTGCGAGCAGCCACATGCCCGCCACGTATGCCAGTATGTGGTGTGCCGGGGGATTCTTGCCCAGCGATTGGATGGGCTGATGCGAGGCATCGAATGAACCCCAAGCTATATCAAGGACGCCGGTAAGAGCCGTGCCCAGGCCATAGAACCAAACTCCAGCTTTCATCTGTTGATCTCCCATGAGTCTTCGAGCGAGAAGCCAAAGTTCAATGAGGACAAGTGCATTTCGACTTCAGGACTGATACTATCGGGGCAGTGGTACAGCGCCTAGAGCCATTTTCAATGTTTTGATCAGACCAATCGCAATGCCAAAAACAGTCAGCTCGTTTGAACTCACTCTCAAGAGTCGGCCTTGCCATCAGACTCTGACCAGTTGGCTGTACGGCGAGTTGCGCTCGGCGATCCTTGACGGTCGCCTCGCACCGGGCACCAGACTGCCAGCGTCCAGAGATTTCGCGAGCCAGTACGGATTCTCCAGGGGAACCGTCGTCAGCGTTCTGGAGCGTTTACAAGCCGAGGGGTATGTCACCTCCCGTGTCGGCTTCGGTACGTGGGCCAATCGGGTAGAGACGCCTCGTCCGGGCCGCCCGGCAATCACGACACCTGCTTACATTCGTCGGGTGTTATCGACGAATAGACAACCACAGCCTTGGATTGACTCCGCCTTTGTTGAAAGGCCCCGCCCCTTCCGGATCGGTCACCCAGCTATTGACCGATTCCCTTCCGAGGTTTGGGGACGCATCGCCAAGCGTCGAGCACGCAATTTCGAATCATGGTTAAAGAATGAGAGCGATCGGCGAGGATATCGGCCATTGCGCGACGCGATCGCCGAGTATTTGCGCACTTCACGCGGGGTGCGATGCACTGCCGAACAAATCGTCATCGTTTCCGGAATCCAACAGGCACTCGATCTTTTGGCACGTCTGCTCCTAAAAAGGAGCGACCGAATATGGATGGAAGACCCTGGATACTTCGGAGCAAGAATCGCGTTTGAGACTGTCGGAGCCAAGATGATTGCTGTGCCTGTAGATGATGAAGGTCTTTCTGTCTCCGCCGGAATTAAGATCTGTCCCGATGCGAGGGGAGCCTACGTAACTCCGGGTCACCAATTCCCGCTGGGGGCTACGATGTCGCTGGAGCGACGCATTGCGCTTCTTAGCTGGGCCTCGCGCGCCGGCGCTTTCGTCATTGAAGATGACTATGACAGCGAATACAGGTTTGAGGGGCCGCCTGTGCCTGCCCTGCAAAGCCTTGACAATCACTCATGCGTTATCTTCATCGGATCGTTCAGCAAGACACTATTCCCTGCTTTACGCGTGGGCTACGTGGTTTTGCCTCCGCAACTCATGGATTTCTTCGCAGGTTTCCGTTATCGAACCGATTTCCGGAATTCCTCCTTTGACCAGGCTGTGCTCTGCGACTTCATCGTTGACGGGCATTTGGCGCGTCATCTGCGAAGGATGCGGAACCTCTATGGAGAACGCCTCGCAACACTCCTGGAAGGAGCCAAGCAGCATCTAGGCGGATTGCTTGAAATCTCTAACGTCAGGGCCGGCCTTTACACGATCGGGTATCTTAAGAATGGAATGAGTTCGCAACAGGCGGAAAGGTTGTCGGCAACCCAAGGTGCCGAGGTCCTCGGCGTCGATCGATGCACCCTCAGACGGCCTGATCCAAATGCGTTGCTCCTCGGCTTCGGCGGCTTCGATGAGCTTGCGATACGGCAAGGACTCACTCGACTCAGAAGGGCGTTGAGTCAACCGAAACACATCGAGACATAAGCCTCAGTGATTTCAACTTTCTCAAAATCGGTCCTCAGCACTTAGCGAAAGTCGTGACAGAGTGGTCATCTCGTTGACCAGTGGCTTGGCCTTGGTGATAGACAGCGATGGACTAACCGCGACAGGGAGGTTTCGCAATGACGGCCGGCGATGCAACAAAGCCCCAGATTGCGTGGCGAGGGATCGCGGCGCTGCTGGGAGTTCTTGCCGCGCTGTGTACGATCTTCGTTTTGGCGGTGACTGCGGCCGAGGCCTGGCAAGAGCGTGTCGAAGCTCAGTGGCCCGAGACGACCGCGCGTGTCGACCGGTGTTACCTGCACCAGACAAGCACAGGTCGGCGCAACCGCTACTATATTGATTGCCATTTGAGCTATAGGGTCGGCTCAGAGCAGATTGCAGCGCATGTTTATTCGGCCAATGTTCCGTCGCGCGAAGTTCCGCAATACCCGCCAAATCAGATTGCTCCGCTGGAAGAGTGGGTGGAAAGACATCCGCCAGACACAGAGATGACGGTGCGCTACGATCCCTCAAGGCATAGCAGGATAATTTTGGTTGCAACCGATATGCCGCGCGCTGGAGGGCCGCACACGACCAACAACCTGAAGCTGCTCGGCGTCTTCGCGACGAGCTCGGTTCTGCTTCTCGGGCTAGCGCGAATCTGACGCCTGCGACCCGATGCCAATGATGCAAGCGCGAGTGTTGACGCATTGGGAAGGTCTCCCGCACGCCCGATCGCGTTGATTTCACGACCTCGCGAAAATGGGAATTGCGCCCTTTGGATGCTCTCTCACCCGCCGGTCACGAGCCTGCGAAATGAATCCTCTTGCAGGAAATCCACCATGCGCCAAACTGGCTAAAAAACGCACCGCAGTGAGCTGATGCTCCATTACGCGAGAACACGAGAACGGCTGCTACGGCTTGATCGATGCACGGCGACTAGAACGACTAATCGCCGGCGGAAGGCGCTGCACCCGAAAGAAGAATCGGCAGGGTGGGAGTGTCAGAGCCACCAGCTTTCTCGATCGTAATTCCAAAAGCCTTTGCTCCTACCCCAATCGGGATTTCTGGCAGAACGACGCTAGCCTGGCCACCTGCATCAGGCCGAAGCAAACCCGCAGGAATGGGGCCCTTTCCATCGGCAGGAATGATCCACAATTCGTAGGTTTTGTCCTTGGACAGCTGTGGCAAGTTATTCGCCATGAGAACCAGCGCTCCCTGAGATGCAAGATAGGTCGCACGGGCGCTCGGAACCGGGTGCACCTTTGCAGCCGTTAGTTCCACTCGCTGAGCATTCTCTGAGGAAAGCAGGCTCAGCACTTTTCGCGCTCGCGCATTGAGTTCGTCCTGTGCCTCCGCCGCTTGACGCTCTTGCGCCACTCGCGCGCTGAGATCCCGAATCTTGACTTCCAGCCCTATACTCACCACGAGCAAAGCGGCCGCCGCGCCCCAGGCAGTCCAGAAACTCGCGGCCATCTTGCGTCGTTTGGGCATTTCGATCAATTCGGTCCCTCCGATGGCCTGGCGATCCGCAGCCGCAGCGACCCTGCTCATCAGGCGCTGCTTCGCCCCGGACGGTAACGGCTGTTCCTCCACACTCATCATCAGAAGTGCGACATCTTCCGTCGCATGCGCCAACTCTTCGCGGCACAACCCGCATCTCTGCAAGTGCACTTTGATTTCGGCAGACTCGTCCTCCGTCAGCGCTCCCGCGGCATAGAGCGCCAGTTCCTCACGCGGGATGTGAGTGCCTTCGCTCATCGCTGAAATGCCTTTCGTATACTTGTCAAAGCAGTCCGAATTCGTGTCTTCACCGTTCCCAGTGGATCTCCCGTTTGCGCCGCAATCTCTGCGTGCGTCAGTCCATCGAAGAACGCTAATTCTATGCTCTGTCGTTGTTCTCGGGGCAAACCCTCCAAGATCCGTCGAATTCTTTGAACAACCGCCCTCCGCTCAACCTCCGATGTCACGTTGGTTTCGGCCGCGAGCACCACGTCTTCAACCGGCTCGCAGGCCTTCCGCTTGCGCACGATATCAATCGCGCGGTTTCTCACAACCACTGCCAGCCATGCGCCAAGCGAGCTTCGCCCGGATACAAACAAGCTGGGCTTCTCCCAGAGTTGGAAGAAAACATCCTGAATGATGTCTTCCGCTTGAGGCCCATCCTTCAGGACGCGGAATGCAACCGAATACGCCATACGTCCGTATCGATCAAAGATCCTTTCCATCGCCGACGGATCACGGCGGCGCACGCCTTCTAATTCAAGCGCCTCCTCGGTCGGAACCGACGCAGAGAAACCCGCCGTATTGGGATTACCATCCGCCATAGATCGGAAAGACGCAGCCTGCCAAGTGTATCGGATGGACGCTAGGGAGATACCAAAATGCACATGCATGCCCCGTAGCCTGCCGCCCGAGCTCGCCTGATACCGAGCCAGACCTCCAGGCAGGTAACTTTACTCCATCGACCTTTCGATGACGAATTTATCCCGCGAGTCAGGTGTTGCATTCGTTTTTCCAGTCGCCCCCAATCTGAAGGCACTTGTCAAAGAAGCGCCCGAATTCCTGCCCTACCCAAAGAAGTTCTTTAGCCGGGCTGTGCACCAGGCTGCTCCGAGGCTGCAGGGCGAAAAACAGTCTACGTTATCTCTTCCAGGGAAAGCTCGCTTCCCATGAAGCATGTCCCTGACAGTGGAACGTAACCAGGTATGATCTGGATTTATTTTTTGGTCATCAATAACAGCCGTGGCTGTCTCACTCGACGGCGGAATGCTCTCTCGCTCACCATTTCAACTCGAACCGCCTTAGCCTATACCCTCGCTTTAAGCCGCCATTTTCTGATTGGCGTTCCCAAGGCGGTCATCAGGAGCACTGCCGCCATGATGAGAATTCCATCTCTCCATTGCTTCATGGTTCCCAAGGCAATCAGCAACGAAGTCGCCACAGCGGCGGGCTGTGCGGCGCGTGCGACGAGCGTTACAAGCACGGTTGTCGAAGCAGCAATTCCAGCAGCCCAAACCCGCGGCAATGGGATGCCGCTTTCTGTCAAGGGCGGAACATGGGTCGATTTGGTCAGGTAAATCGCGAGAAAGGCGGCGAGAATTGCAATCAAGTGTCCCGCAATCACGTTGTAAGGTCGCGCGCTTGGCCTCTCCGGGGTCTCGACCAGTTCATA
>Ga0335073_10016197_pt1 | contig 10411 bp, 8 predicted proteins | sample Lox_Sample_22_FD_207093 | JGI IMG/M metagenome (GOLD analysis project Ga0335073, IMG submission 207093) | Soil microbial communities from Loxahatchee National Wildlife Refuge, Florida, United States - Lox_Sample_2.2 | ecosystem: Environmental > Terrestrial > Soil > Wetlands | place: USA: Florida...
AAAGTTACCGGTAGCGCTCGAGCGCTTCCTGGCGGGCGGCGGCGTGGTCGACGATCGGCTCCGGGTAGCCGCTTGCCCGGTTGCCGTCGCCGTCGCCGTCGCCGTCGCTCAGCTCGGGGACATAGCGGCGGATGTACTTTCCGTCCGCGTCGAACCGCGCCTGCTGGCGCCCGGGGTTGAACATCCGCCGGAACGCCGGCTGCGGGTCGACCCCGACCGACGCGATCCACTGCCAGTTGCCGTTGTTGCTCGCCTCGTCTCCATCGAGCAGCAGCCGCATGAAGTGTCGCTCGCCCCAGCGCCAGTCGATCCCGAGGTCCTTGGTCAGGAACGAGCCGACCACCAGCCGCGCCCGGTTGTGGATCCAGCCCTCGCGCTTTAGCTGTCGCATCCCGGCGTCGACGAGCGGGTACCCCGTGCGTCCCTCGCGCCACGCGTCGAAGCGCTGGTGCGATCGGCTCCATCGGATCGTGCCCCGGTAGCGCGCCTGGTGCTCCTGGTGCGCGTTGTGCGGGAAGTGGAGGAGGACGTGGGCGTAGAAGTCGCGCCAGCAGAGCTGGCGGCGAAACGCCTCGTTGGTGACGCGTTCCTCGAGCTCGCGCGGCGATAGGCACCCGAAATGGAGGTGGGGGGAGAGGCGCGCCGTCCCTGGCTCGGCGAGCAGGTTCCGACTCTCGTCGTATTGGCCGGCGCGGTTGGCGACGAATCTCGTCATGCGCTTGCGCGCCTGGTCCTCGCCGCCGCGTTGTGGTGCCTCGAGCTCTTGGCGGAGGCCGAGATCGGTGAGCGTCGGAAGCGTGCCGGGGTCGAGCCCGCTTGCGATGGGTGGCAGCCGGCGGGGCGCGCCGTGTGTTTGCCGGCGCGGTGCCCGCATCCACGCGCGGTGAAACGGGGTGAAGACCGTGTAGGGGTCTTGGTGTTGAGTGCGGATCGCGGCGACGTCGTCGAGGGCGAACAGGCCCGGGTGCTCGTGGACGGTGGCCCCGGTCCGCGTTAGGGCCGCCGTCGTGCGAGCGTCGCGGTCGCGGGCGAACGCGCTGACGTCGGCGGTGTAGTGAACGGTTTTCGCGGCGGTCTGCGCCGCCAGCTTGGGGATCTCGATCTCCGGCCGGCCGCGGCGTACGACGAGCTGGCTGCCGCGGGCTCGGAGCGAGCGGTCGAGATCGGCCAGGCACTCGAGCAGGAACTGGCTGCGGGGGCCGGAGGCGTGGCGGCCGTGGAGCAGCCGATCGTCGAAGCAGAACACCGGCACCAGGTGGTCCGCGCCGCGGCGGGCGGCCTCGAGTGCCGGGTGGTCGTGGATCCGCAGGTCGCGGCGCAGCCACAGGAGCGCCGTCATCCGAGCAGGCTCTGGATCGCGTGGTTGATGTGCGAGCTCTTGCCGAACATAATGTCAACTATTATCTATACATAATGATCGATACGCTGCTCGACCGCAGCATCGCTCTCGGCTACGGCAACGTGGGGCTCCTGGCCCGCCGGCGCCTGCCGGGTTGGCCCGAGGACCCGCCGCGCATCGACGGAGCGGTGATTCTCGTCACCGGCGCCGCCTCCGGTCTCGGGCTCGCCGCGGCAGAAGGGTTCGCCCGGCTCGGCGCCACCGTCCACGCGCTGGCCCGTAGCCACGAGCGTGCCGGCGACGCGGTTCGCCGGATCGTCGCCGCGGTACCGGGCACCGACGTTCGACCGGCCGGCTGCGACCTCTCGAGCCTGACAGCGATCCGCGAATTCGCCGAGGAGTTCTCGGCGCGCGAGCCGCGGCTCGACGTGCTCGTCAACAACGCGGGGGTTATGCCCGACGAGCGCACGACCTCGCCCGACGGCCACGAGCTGATGTTCGCGACGCACGTGCTCGCGCCGATGGCGCTCACCACGGTGCTCGTGGGGCCGCTCACGCGGAGCGCGCCCTCGCGGGTCATCAACGTGAGCTCAGGCGGGATGTACGCGGAGGCGCTTCCCGCCAGGGATTGGGAGTCCGAGCAGACCGCGTACTCGCCGAAGAAGCTCTACGCGCGCACCAAGCGCGAGGAGGTGGTCATCACCGAGCTCATCGCCTCCCGGCTCCGCGGCCGTGGCGTGGTCGTCCACGCCATGCACCCGGGATGGGCGGACACCGAGGGCGTGAGACGTTGGATGCCCACGTTCCACACGGTTACGCGACCGATCATTCGCACCCCCGAGCAGGGCGCCGACACGATCGTGTGGCTGGGGGCGGCGGCCGAGCCGCTCGAGCAGACCGGTCGGTTCTGGCATGACCGCGTGCCTCGCCCGACCCATTATCGATTTGGCGCCTCGCCCGATTCGGACGCCGATCGCGAGGCGCTCTGGCGCTACTGCGAGGCCGCGCTCGCACGAGCCGGCATCGGCGCGCTATGACGCGGTCGCGTAGCTGACCATCCGTGTGCTCAGCTGAAGCGCGGAACGCAGCTCATATTCGCGCGCGACCGGCGCGTCGTCGAGACGCTCGCGCAGGTCGGCGAGCAGGTCCGGCGCCGCGTCCGCGGCGAGCCGCCAGCACACCTGCGCCGCGAGGCGCACCGCAGGCGCTTCGACCGTCCACATCGCCTCGAAGACCCGCCCGCCGACCGCCTCGCGCGGCCGCTCCCAGCCGGCCAGGCACGCGGCGAAGCCGGGCGACTCGCACACGATCACCCACTCGCGCGCCACCGGTTGGGAGGCGCGGATCGGCACCTCGAGCGGCGCGTTCCGCGGCCGGCGCAGGCGCCGGAAGTCGGCCAGCACGATCGCGCGCTCCGCCGTGCGCGCGAGTTCGCGCCACCGGTCCTCGGATTGGCGGTAGAAGCGCTCACGCTGGAAGCAGCCGAACAGCAGCGGCCGCTCGGCCCGCGCCATCGACTCGTCCTCGATCGCGCGCGACATCGCGAGCAGGCCACGCTTGGGGACGAGCTGGGGCTTGAGCGAGGGAAAGCGCTCGCGCAGTGACGCGTACACCGACGGCGGCCGCTCGTCGGCCTCGCCGGAGGCGAGTTCGATCGCGGCCTGCAGTGAGAGCCCGCTCTCTCGTGCGCGGATCACCGCCCGGACGCGGGCGAGGTCGAGCTCCGAGTAGCGGCGATGTCCGCTCGCGCGGCGCTGCGGCTTGGGGAACCCGTGCCGGAGTTCCCACATGCGCAGCGTGGCCTCGCTCACGCCGCTGCGCGCGGCCATCTCCCGCATGGTCATGCCCGGATCCGGCGCTGATGACGGCACGGGCGGCACCGTAGCGCAGGACGCAGCTGCGAACAAGATGTAGAGCTTTATCTATACGAGATGCGGTAGAGTCCTTGTCCATGCGAATCGCCATCGTGGGCGCCGGCGTCTCGGGACTCGTCGTGGCTTACCTGTTGCACGGCGAGCACGAGATCACCGTGTTCGAGGCCGCCGATTACGCCGGCGGTCACACCAACACGATCCGGGTCGACACCGCGAACGAAACCCATCACGTCGACACCGGCTTCATCGTCTTCAACGACCGCAACTACCCGGCGTTCGAGCGCCTGCTCACCCGGCTCGGGGTGGCGTGGCAGCCGTCGACGATGAGCTTCAGCGTCAGCGACGGCGTCGGGGACTTCGAGTACTGCGGCGCCTCGCCCAACGGGTTGTTCGCCAAGCGCCGGCACCTGCTGACGCCCTGGTTTCATCGGATGGTCTCCGAGCTGATGCGCTTCAACCAGGCGGCCCGGGCGCTGGTGGCCGGTGGCGATGACGACCCCTGGGCGGGACCGTCGCTGGGCGAGTGGCTCGAGCGCGAGCGCTTCTCGCGGCCGTTCATCGAACGGTTGATCGTCCCCCAGGTCTCGGCCGTGTGGTCGGCCGATCCCCGGAGGATGTGGAGCTTCCCGGCGCGCTTCCTGGCCGAGTTCTTCGACTACCACGGCATGCTCGGCTTTCGCAATCGCCCCGCCTGGCGGGTCGTCCGCGGCGGCTCGGCACGCTATGTCGACGCGCTGACGGCGCCGTTCGCGCATCGGATCCGACTCCGCACACCGATCCGGGAGGTGCGGCGGGACTCGAGTGGGGTGCTCGTGCGCCCGCGCGGGGCAGAGGCCGAGCGGTTCGACCAGGTCGTGCTGGCCACGCACTCCGATCAGGCGCTCGCGCTCCTCTCGGATGCCAGCTGCGCCGAGCGAGAGGTCCTGGGGGCGATCCCCTACCAGGTCAACGAGGCCGTGCTGCACACCGACGTGCGCATGCTGCCCCGCCGCCGTCGCGCCTGGGCGAGCTGGAACTACCACTGGCAGCCCGAGCCGGGCCCGCAAGCGACCGTGACCTACCACATGAACCGTCTGCAGTCGTTGCAAGCCGAGCGTGAGTTCTGCGTGACGTTGAACCGCTCGGACGTCGTCGACCCCGCCCGGGTGATCCGCCGGATCGCCTACGCGCACCCGGTGTACACCGCCGATGGGGTGAAGGCGCAGAAGCGCTTCGACCACATCAGCGGCGCTTATCGCGTCCATTTCTGCGGCGCCTACTGGGGCTGGGGGTTTCACGAGGACGGCGTTCGCAGCGCGCTCCGCGTCGCCGAGCGCTTCGGGGCGCGGCTGTGAGCACCGCGTCCTGCATCTACGAGGGGACCATCCGCCACCGCCGGCGCGAGCCGAGCCGCTGCTTCGAGCACCGGATCGCGCTCTTCTACCTTGACCTGGACGAGCTCCCGCGCCTACTCGGCGGCGGGCTGGTGTGGCGTCGGCCGGGGGCGCTGCGCTTCCGCCGGCGCGACTATCTCGGGTCCGCGTCGGTGCCTTTGCCGTGCGCCGTTCGCGACGAGGTTGAGCACGCGCTCGGCGTGCGCCCGGCGGGGCCGATCCGGTTGCTGGCGCAGTTGCGATCCTTCGGCCACTGCTTCAACCCGGTCAGCTTCTATTACTGCTTCGACGAGGCCGGCGAACGCGTCGACGCGCTCGTCGCCGAGGTGACCAACACCCCCTGGGGCGAACGCCACGCGTACGTCATCGCCGGGCGGGAGGCGGAGCTGGACAAGACGCTCCACGTCTCGCCGTTCATGCCCATGGACCGGCGCTACGTGGTCCGCGCCGAGCCGCCCGATGAGCACCTCATCGTCCGCATCGAGAGCCGACACGGTGACTCGGTCGACTTCGACGCGAAGCTCGCGCTCCGGCGGACCGAGCTGACCGCGCGGTCAGCCGCGCGGGTGACTCGCCAATACCCGCTGGCCGGCGCTCGCGTGCTCGCCCTCATTTACGCGCGTGCCGTCAGACTGAAGCTCGCGGGGGCGACGGTGTATCCGCATCCGGGCTCCAGCCCGTGCCCCCACCACGTCAACCATCGGGAGCCGTCGTGATCGACGGGATCAGCCGGTGGCTCCTTTCACGATTCCTGCGCCGGATCGTCCGGGGCAGCCTGACCGTCGTCGAGGACGGCGAACGGCGCACCTACGGATCGGGGCCGCCCGCGGCCACGATCGTCGTCCGATCAGCGCGCATGTGGCGGATGGGACTCACGGGCAGCCGGGGCCTGGCCGACGCCTACGGCGCCGGGCTGTGGGACTCACCCGACCTGATCGCCCTGGTCCAGCTGGCTGCGCGCAACGCGTCGGGCCTCGACCGCATCCGGGCTCGCCTCGCGCTCGTGCGTGTCCCGTTCCAGCGCGTTCGCGGCCGTCTCGAGCGAAGCACCCGCCGCCGACGCCGCCGCGACATCGCCGCCCACTACGACCTCGGCAACGAGCTTTTCTCGCGGATGCTCGACGCGTCGATGACCTACTCATGTGCGCTGTTCGAGGAGCCGGCGATGACCCTCGAGGAGGCGCAGGTGGCCAAGCTCGAGCTGATCTGCGAGAAGCTGGGTGTGCGGCCGGGGGACCACCTACTCGAGATCGGAACGGGATGGGGCGCCTTCGCGGTCCACGCCGCCCTGACGCGCGGCTGCCGCGTGACCACGACCACGATCTCGCGCGAGCAGTACGCGTACGCGGTGGCGGCCGTGTGCCGCGCTGGAGTCGAGGACCACGTCACCGTCCTCCTCGAGGATTACCGGGACCTCTCGGGCCGCTACGACAAGCTGGTCTCGATCGAGATGATCGAGGCGGTCGGCTGGCGCCACACCGGTGCGTTCCTGAGCAAGTGCTCGGAGCTGCTCGCCCCGGACGGCGCGATGCTGCTCCAGGCGATCGTTATCGACGACCGCGCCTACGAGGTCGAAAAGGCGTCGCGGTCGTTCATGAACACCCTCATCTTCCCGGGCGGTTGCCTGCCGTCGCTCGAGGTGATCGCCCGCGGCGCCGCCCGCCGCACCGACATGCAGCTGGTGCACGTGGAGGATCTCACCCCGCATTACGTCGAGACGCTCCGGTGGTGGCGGCGGCGGTTCGTCGAGCATGCCCCGGAGCTGGACGACCTCGGCTACGACGAGCGCTTTCGCCGGCTGTGGACGCTGTACCTGAGTTATTGCGAGGCGGGCTTTGCCGAGCGGCGGATCCTCGATCTACAACTGATGCTCGGCAAGCCGGGCCGGCGCGTCGAGGCGCCGGCCGCGGCGACTGGTCCGCCCAGGGCCATGGTCGCGTTGCCTTAGCCCGATATCTCAGGAATCTGTAGATTTGGCGAGGATCGGCCCGGAACCGGTCAGATAGGGGGCCGATCGCGACAACCGAAAAAGGGGCTGGGAGGGGGAAGAATCATGGCCAAACGGGGCTTCCGTGTGGACGATGTCTTTCGGCTGCGAACGGCGAGCGATCCCGACCTCTCGCCGGACGGGCGCAGGGTCGCCTTCGCGGTTATCGACGCCGATGAGGAGGCGGACCGGCTGTGCTCCTCGATCTGGGTCGCGCCCTTCGACGGCTCCGCGCCGGCCCGCCGGTTTACCGAAGGCCCCGCCGACTCGAGCCCGCGCTTCTCTCCGGATGGCCGCTGGCTCGCCTACATCTCGGTCACCGACGAGCGGCCCGAGCATGCCCACGTCCGCCTCGCCTCCCTCGACGGAGGCATGCCGGCGCGTCTGGGTGAGCTGCCGGGTCCGGTCGGCCAGCTCGCCTGGTCCCCGGACTCGAGCCAGATCGTCGTCGTTTGCCGGGTCGGGGTCGTCGACCGCGGAGAGGGCGCGAGCCCGCGCCAGCGCAACGCGCCGGTGGTGCCGCGGGGGCTGGCGGCCAAGCTCGACGGCGTCGGCTGGCAGGAGGGCCGGCGGCATTTGTTCTTGGTGGACGTCGAGACCGGATCGGCCAAGCAGATCAGCCGCGGCGACTACGACCACGACGACCCGGCGTTCTCACCCGACGGCGCGACGATCGCGTTCGCGTCTGACCGTCATCCCCGCCGCGACGATCGGCAGTTCCGAGGCGATGTCTGGGTAATGCCGGTTTTAGGCGGGCGCCCGCGGCGTCTGACGACCGGGAAGGGCCTCGGGGAGTTCCCGAGCTTCTCCCCGGACGGGCGGTTGATCGCCTTCGCGGGAACCGATAGCGACGCGTGGAACGCCGACATGTACGTGTTCGCCGTCCCGGCCGACGGCAGCGCTGCGCCTGAGCGGGTGGCGCCCGACCTCGACCGACCGACGGTTCTCTTCTCCGGGCTGCCCGCGCCGATGAGCTGGATCGCGAACCGGGAGCTGCTCATGCTCGTCTCCGACCGCGGCTCGGTCAAGCTCCACCGGGCCCGGATCGGAGAGCGCCGGAGCCGCGAGGTGCTCGGCGGCGACATCCTGATCGACGGCGTCAGCGCGCGGCCCGGCCGGCGCGCCGTCGCCTACACCGCGTCGTGGCCCGACCGCCCGAGCGAGCTGTACGCGACCACCGTTGCGGGCGCCGAACCTGTGGCGCTGACCGGTCTGAACGCGGCGTTTGTTTCCGAGGTGCAACTGGGGCGGGTCAACCGGTCGACGGTCATCCGTCCCGACGGGACCGAGGTCGAGTACTTCACGATTCTCCCGGCCGGCGGCGCGCATGGACTGCCCGTGCACGTCGATATCCACGGCGGTCCCCACGCGGCATGGCCATCGGGTCGGTGGCTCGCCTTCCACCAGTCGATCGCCGCGGCGGGCTACGTCGTCGTCCTGCCCAATCCCCGCGGCAGCACGAGCTACGGCCAGGAGTTCGCGCGGGCGACCACCGGCGATTGGGGAGGAGCCGACTGCCAGGATATCCTCGCCTGCTGCGACGACCTGATCGAGCGGGGCATCGCCGACGGCGGGCGCATGTTCGTGAGCGGCGGCTCCTACGGCGGCTTCATGACCGGCTGGCTCGTCGGGCATACCGACCGTTTCCGTGCCGCCACCGCGCTCGCGGCGGTCATCGACCAGACGAGCATGGCGCTGACCACCGAGATTCCCGAGTTCGCCCTATTCAACATGGGCGGCACGCCGTGGGCGCGGCGTGCCGAGTACGAGCTGCGCTCGCCGCTTTCCTACCTACCCGCGGTGACGACGCCCGTGCTCGTCGTGCACTGGGAAGGGGACCTGCGCGTCCCGATCGGCCAGGGCGAGGAGCTGTACACGGGCCTGCGCCTACTCGGCAAGGAGACGGAGTTCGTTCGCTATCCGGGCGGCTTCCACATCACCCGCACTCCATCCCAGGCGGTCGACTGGACGAAGCGGATGCTGGCCTGGAACGAGCAGCACGACACGCGCTCGAAACGGCGCACGCGCGGGGGTTAGACTCGGCCGAGCCGTGAGCGGAGCCGAGAGACTGAACGCGAGCACGCTGCTCGACGCACAGTTGGAGGCGGGCCGGGCGCACGCGCCGGCGCTGCTGACGGTCGACGGCGTCGTGACCTATCGCGAGCTCGCCGGGCTGACGGGGGCGGTGGCTTCGTACCTGTCGATGCTCGGGATCGAGCGCGAGCAGCGGATCCTGATGATCCTCGACGACTCGCCGGCGTTCCCGGCGGTTTTCCTGGGGGCGATGCGGATCGGCGCGGTGCCCGTCCCGGTCAACCCGATGGACCGGGTCGATAACTACGCGTACTACCTCGACGACAGCTACGCGAAGGTCCTCGTGGTCGAGGCGTCGCTGCTGCCGGCGCTCGAGCCCGTACTGGCCGCTCGGCCGTCGCTGCACGTCATCGTCGTGGACGGGGATGCGGGCCCGTACACGAGCTTCGCCTCGTTCGACGTCGCTCACACCGCCGAGCTGCGTCCGCCCCTCGACACGCACCGCGAGGACATGGCCTTCTGGCTCTACAGCTCGGGCTCGACCGGGCGGCCCAAGGGCGTCGTGCACTCGCACGGCGACATCGGCGTGACGGTCGAGCAGTACGCGCGCGAGGTCCTGGACATCTCCTCCGACGACGTCTGCTACTCGACGACCAAGCTCTTCCACGCCTACGGACTCGGCAACGGCCTGACCTTCCCGCTGTCGGTGGGGGCGCACGCCGGACTCATGAAGGGCCGCTCCGTCCCCGACCGGATCTTCGAGGCGGTGGCGCGCTACCGGCCCACGCTGTTCTTCTCGGTACCCGCGCTGTACGCGGCGATGGTTCGAGCCCCGGGCGTGTCATCGGTCGATTTTTCGTGCGTCCGTGCGTGCGTTTCCGCCGCCGAGGCGCTGCCGGCGGCGGTGCTGGCGCGGTGGCGGGAGGTGACGGACACCGTGATCCTCGACGGGATCGGCTCGACCGAGATGCTCCACATCTACTGCTCGAACACGCTTTCCGATCTCGCCCCGGGGACGTCCGGACGCCCGGTCCCCGGGTATTCGCTTCGGCTGGTCGACGAGCACGGCCTGGACGTGTCCGCGGGTCAGCCGGGTGACCTCATGGTGCGTGGCGATAGCTGCGCGGCGTATTACTGGCACCAGCGCGAGAAGACGCGCTACTGCATGCGCGGCGAGTGGTTCCACACCGGCGACCGTTACGTGGTCAACGGCGAGGGGCACTTCGTCTACCAGGGCCGCTCGGACGACATGATCAAGGTCGGCGGCCTGTGGGTCTCGCCGGCCGACGTCGAGGCGTGCCTGGTGCGCCACCCGGCGGTGTCCGAGGCGGCCGTCATCGGCGTTCAGATCGACGACCTCAGCCGCATCAAGGCGTTCGTGATCCTGGCCGCGGGCGCGCCGGCACGGGCGGACGCCGATGCGCTCGCCGATGAGCTGCGACAGTGGTGCAAGGGGAACCTGCGGCGCTACGAGTACCCGCACGTGATCGAGTTTGTCGAGGACGTGCCGCGCACGCCGACCGGCAAGATCCAGCGCTTCAAGCTGCGCGAGGGCGAGGAGGTCAAGGCGACGCTGGCAGGCGCCCCGGCCGAGGCTTAGACATCTCGGCGGTTGCGCGGGGTTTGCTCGCCCGGTATTCAGGAGGCATGCCTGAGACCATGATTCTTCCGCGGGTGCTGCACCCGTTCGCGATGCCGGCGCGTCCCGCTGACCAGTTCCTCGAGATCGTGCGCGGCGAAGGGTGTCGCGTCTGGGACGCCGACGGGCGCAGCTACCTCGACGGCACGGCCTCGCTCTGGTACT
>Ga0335073_10016198_pt1 | contig 10411 bp, 9 predicted proteins | sample Lox_Sample_22_FD_207093 | JGI IMG/M metagenome (GOLD analysis project Ga0335073, IMG submission 207093) | Soil microbial communities from Loxahatchee National Wildlife Refuge, Florida, United States - Lox_Sample_2.2 | ecosystem: Environmental > Terrestrial > Soil > Wetlands | place: USA: Florida...
GAAGGAGCCAAACGCTCCGCGGTCGACGATCAGGATGACGTAGACGATGGTGTTGGATTTTTCGGCTGCCGCGATGGCCTCGCCGATCTTGTGGTCGCTGCCCTCGTCCTCGCCGTCGGTGAGCAGGATCATGGCTTTGCGGCCCGTCTCCTGGCTCATCTTGTCGGTCGCACCCTGGTAAACCGCGTCGTAAAGCACGGTTCCCTTGGGATCGCCGTAGATGGGGACCGTTCCTCCGCCCGCGCCGGGAATGCCCGCCGCGCCATTGCCGCCGGCGGTGTTGATTTCAGCCTTGTCCATTGCGTGCGCAAGCAGACGCGCGCTGTTGGTGAAGTCCTGCAGAAGGTCGACATTCACGTCAAAGGAGACAAGAAATGCCTGGTCCTTCTTGCGCAGCACCTCGGAGAGGAACTGGCTGCCCACCTGCTGCTCCAGCGGCAGCGTGCGGTATTCGCTGCCCGAGGTGTCGAGCATGAGGCCCAGCGTCAGAGGGAGGTCGGATTCGGCGGTGAAGTTTTTGAGCGTCTGCGGCACCTTGTCTTCGGAGACGGTGCAGTCACTCTTGGTCAGGTGAGGCACCAGGTTGCCCTGCTTGTCTTTCACCGTGAAGACGACATCCACCAGGTTGACGTTCAGCTTGAGGGTCTCCACCGATTGGTCCTGGTCGTTCTGTGCCGGCGCAGTGCTTACCGGCGGCGCGTCGGGCGACGGGGCAAGCTGAGCCCGCCCGGGCATTGACAGGGCCGGGAGGCTGAGCAGAACCGCGGCAATTTTCCAGGAAGCCTGCATGCTTGTGGGATTAGACGAGATTCAACGTCCCAAAGAAAGCATACGCCGGTTCTTTGAGCGCGGTCGAGCAACCTGCGCCGGCACGGCGCGTCTGATACTCTGACGGATGGAGCGGCGTAGCTTGGGGCGCCGCCGGCACAATCGAGCCTGAGAGCGTGCCTTTGCGCCAGATACAAGTAGTGGGGAGGAACGGTGGTGAAACCTGGTTTGACAGTGCTGGCGCTGGCTTCGGTCATCCTTCTCGTCTCGAAACCGGTCTTGGGGCAGCAGCAGCCTTCTTCCGTGCCGGACGCTCCCGCGCCGCAGCCCGCTCCTGCGCTGGCGGGCGCCGACGGAGTGACCGGTCCCATCACGCCGGGCAGCGGTTCTGGCGAAGCGGCAGTGTCAGGAACCAGTTCCTCCTCGGACAACCAGACCCCCGCCCCGCCCAGCAGCCAGCCGCCCGCCGCGCAGCCGAGGGATCAGTTTCAGGCGACGCCGCCCGACCAGCCGAATCCGTCGCAACTGGGCACGATCTACAGGACCTACACCAATCTGGTCATTGTTCCGGTCACGGTAAAAGACTCAAAAGGCAAAGAGGTCCCCGGCCTCACCTGGAGGGACTTCAGGGTTTTCGAAAACGGCCAGCGGCAGCAGTTGAGAATCTTCAGCGCTGACGCGGCGGCGCTGTCGGTCGCCTTTGTGATCGACCAGAGCCTGACCTCCGACGTAATGGCCAAGGTGAATGACTCGCTGGCCTCCGTCCAGGGAGCGCTCACACCCTACGATGAGATCGACGTTTTCTCCTACAGCCACGGCGCCCAGGAACGTGGCGGCTTTACCGGAGCGCAGAGCGCTCGTGTCCCCGCGGTATTCGCCCTGGCCAAGGAGACGGGCACCGAAGAGCTGCTGCCCATCAACTCCGGCCCCTTGGCGGGCTGCAGCATCACTCAGAACGGATCCTGCGTCGACCCCAATATTCAACCGGGTCGTTCCGCGGGCAACAGCACCTTCATCACGATTCCCAAGGAGATTCACACTCTCAACGACGCCATTCTTGCCGCCGCCAAAGAGCTATCAACGCGCCCCAAGGAGCGCCGGCGCATTATTTACGTGGTCTCCGACGGCAAGGAGGCGGGCAGCAAGGCTACCTACAAGGAAGTGGTGCAATATCTCCAGACGAACAACATTACCGTGTACGGCACGCTGGTCGGCGACTCCGCCCGGTGGGGAGAAGGCTATCTCAGCCGCTTCCACTTGCCCTTCCAGATGTACGATAACCGGCTGATCGGCTATGCAATCCAAACCGGCGGCTCGCTGGACGCGGAAAACGGCGTCAACGGGATTGAAAACAGCTACGCCAAGATCGCCGAAGAGGCTCGCACGCAATACACGCTCGGCTACTACACGCACGAGCCGTTCATCGATGGCAAATATCGCTCGGTTGAAGTGCGCGTGGAGCGGCCCGGCCTGGAAGTGATTGCAAAAAAGGGATATTACCCCTCTGGGCTCGATTCCCGCTGATCCCAGCCGCGCCGACTGTTCAATAACGCATTAAAAAGGGCCTGTGCATCGGCACAGGCCTTTGGTTTCCATATGACGAATCTCGCGCGAGCCGCCGGCCAGGGTCCTCCCGGCGTTTTGGGGGCTTTACTTCGGGATCAGGCCTTAGGCTCGGCCGGAGTGCTGGCCGGCGGAGCGGCACTGGCGTTCTGCTGCTGTACGGGGGGGGGCGGTGGTGCGGGATCGGTGACGCCCCTGATCCCTTCCTTAAAGCCCTTCAATCCCTCGCCCAGTCCCTTGCCCAGCTCCGGCAGCCGCTTGGCGCCGAAGACCAGGAATGCCACAACCGCCAATACCACCAGGTGCCACGGCTGAAGTAGATCACCCATCTTGATACCCTCCGCGCGCCCACTTGTCTGCGCGCTCCATTACACGATTATTGTCGCATAAAGCCGGTGCTCCTGTGCTGTGACCAGCGTCCCATCGTATTCGCCGTAAGCCTTCCCGGTCGCCGCAGCGCCGTCAATTCACCTGCGCCGGCTTGCCCAGCCGTTCCGTCACCATGGCGAAGAACGTGCGCAGATCGTCTTCTTCTCCAGTGGTCAGCCGCCGGTAAACCTTGAGCAGCGGAAACAGCCGCGAGCCGCGCACCTCGACCGCCGGAACCGCGATCGCCCCGCCGGGATACTGCGTCATCTCCCAGGTCCCGGCGTAGCGCCGCCGCAGCACCTCGCCGAGGTAGCTGCCCCACAAGCGCACCTCGAAGTCGAGGTCGACCTCGGGGCTTTCGCCCACCAGGACCAGGACCTCGTCCAGGACATCGATCGATTCGGAAGAAAAATCCAGCGTTCGCCGGAGCTCATCCCAGGCGTGCAGCGCTGCCGCCTGCGCGTAGCCTTCCATCATCGCTCCCAGGTCGGGGAACTCGGTTGCTTCGAGCCGCCTTCGCAGTTCGCTGGCCACAGTCCAAAGTAAACTCCCGGCCGCCGGTTTTTGGCAATTGCCCAAACACGCACCCGGCGCGCCGTCCCGTATTTTTCAATTCTCCGCAATGTACCGACCGCCGCAGGCCCATATGGCGAACCGCCGTCGCCTGTGTCAGACTGGGAAGAGAACTGGAAGAGGATTTCCCCATGAAGACCGCCAAATTCCTCGTCATCGCCGCGCTGCTGGTCCTCGTCGCCGGACCTGCCCAATCCGCCAGCCGCATTGTTTATCCCGACCCATCGCAGGCAAGCGTCGAGATCGCCGCCGCTCTCAAAACCGCGGCCGCAACCCACAGGCGCGTGCTGCTCGACTTTGGCGGCAACTGGTGCGGAGACTGCCAGGTGCTGGATCTCTACTTTCACGATGAGAAGAATCTGCCCATTCTCAATGCCAACTTCGTCCTGGTTCACGTCAACATTGGCCACATGGATGAAAACGTCGAGATCGCCAGGAAATACGATGTGCCTCTGGAGCGCGGTGTTCCGGCGCTCGCCGTCCTGAGCGACCACGGCAAGCTGCTCTTCAGCCAGAAAAAGGGAGAATTCGAGGCCATGCGCCGCATGGAATCCTCGTCGGTGACCGAATTCCTGGTGCAATGGAGGCCGGCGAGAGCCGGCTGCTCGGTGACGATGGTGAACTGCTAGCTAGCTCTTGGCTTTTAGCTCTTAGCTTTTAGCTATCAGCTATCAGCTATCAGCTGTCTGCTTTTCGTCTGCGCAAATGCATCGGTCTTCAAGATCCTGCCGCCTTCCTGGACAACATAAAGCCGGTTCACGTCGAGGTCCCTGAGCGTGTCCACCGCGCCCGAGGGCCAGCGAATCTCAACCATATCTACTTTTTTCGCGTCGCCCAGCCCGAAGTGCACGCGCAAATCGCCGGCTGAAAAGTAGCCGTTCGACGATCGCACCTCGTCGATCTGCGTGAGGGCTGCGCCGGGCTTCGCGTTCAACAGCGGCGAGCCGGTCTGGGCGACGACTTTGATCCGCGCGCCAATGCCGCTGCGGTTGCTTTTCGTTCCCACCACGCGAATCTTGATCCAGTTCCTCTTCAGCGTCGAATCGCAGCGCAGCAGTTGCGGCGGAGCATTCACGCAGTTGACGATCGCGTCGAGATCGCCGTCGTTGTCGTAGTCGCCCACGGCAAAGCCGCGCGCTTTGGCCGGCGTAGTGATTCCCCTTCCGCCATTCAGGCTCACGTCTTCAAACTGCCCATTGCGCAAATTGCGGTAGAGATACTTGCGTTCGGCATAGGCCGCATCAACCTGGGTGCCGTCCACTTCGGGATACACGTGGCCGTTGGCGACGAGAATATCGAGCCAGCCGTCGTTATCGAAATCGAGAAAGCTCACGCCCCAGCCAAGCAGACGCGTATTGACCCCCAGGCCCGCCTGGTAGGTGCGGTCGTCAAACGATCCCTCGCCCAGATTCAAGTAAAGAGAATCTGTGTCGCCGGCAAAGTTGGTTTTCACAATGTCCAGCAGGCCGTCGCGATTGTAGTCGCCGATGGAAACGCCCATCCCCGCCTGCGGCTTGCCGTCGGGCGAATAGGCCACGCCGGCTTCGATTGCCTGATCCTTGAACGTTCCATCTTTCTGATTGACATAAAACGTCGCCGCCGTCGAGTCGTCTGCGACATAAATGTCCGGCCAGCCGTCGCCGTCAAGATCGGCCGCCGCTACGCCCAGCGCATAGGTTCCCAGCGCGCTCCACATGCCCGCCTTCTCGCTCACGTCGGTAAATGTGCCGTTGCCGTTGTTGCGGTAGAGCAAGTTCTTGCCGCCGTCGAGCCCCGGCGGCCCGCACGCGACCTGGATGCCCTTGTAGGTGCAGTTGGCCTCCTCCGGCGTCGGCGCGGTCTTGATGTCGAAGTCGATGTAATTGCCGACGAACAGATCGAGGTGGCCGTCCTTGTCGTAGTCGAGAAAACAGCAGCCCGAGTTCCAGCGCAGCTTCGGCTGCAGCAGGCCGGCCTCTTTGGTCACGTCGGTAAACGTGCCGTTGCCGTTATTGCGGAACAGCGCGTTCTGCCCGTAGTAACTCACGAAGAGATCGTTCCACCCGTCGTTGTTGTAGTCGCCCACGCAGCACGCCTGTCCCCAGCCGGAGCGGGCAAGGTCGGACTTGTGGGTCACGTCTGTAAACGTGCCATCGCGATTGTTCTTGAAGAGATGACAAACCGGCTCCTGGCCTCTGGGAAATCCCTCAAGCCGCCAGCCGTTGACCAGAAAAATATCCAGCCAGTCGTCGTGGTCGTAATCGAAGAAGGCCGCGCCGCAGCCGGTGGTCTCGAGCAGATATTTATTCCGGTGTTCACCGCCGAAGATGGTCTCCACGTCGAGTCCGGCTTCTTTGGCAACGTCGACAAACCGCACGCCCAGCGGCGTTCCGCTGACCGGCGATGCCTCGCCCTTTGGAGCCGGACGAGCCGGCGCTGCATAGGCTTGGCGGGCGCTACCGGCAGGTTTCTGCGGCGCCGGCTGCTGTGCCAGGCCGAATGCCGGTCGCCCCAGGCTCAGCACGTCCTCCAGGGATAGAACCAGGGTGGTTTTCGACAGCGAGTGCAGGAATCGACGGCGGGAAAATGGCAAAGATGAGATCTCCTGACACATAGCGGCATCGCGCGGGCAACGGCATTGCCGGCGACGCGCCCCGAAAGCTGAGTATATCGGGTAAGAGAAGCGGTTTGCCCAACCCGCAGTTCTCTGACCGCATGACTTTGTTCCTGTTGCGTCGTGGTATCCAGGGTCCCAAAATCGGGACCTTCGATTCTCTCAGGACAGGCTCTGGGGCACTCCAGGATAGTGCAAAATCAAGCCGTCAGAGACCAGAATGATTTCCCTTTCAGGGCAGGTTTCTCGCGTGCGACTATCAAGCACGATGATTGAAACCGAATCTTCGCCCACGGCGCAGCACGGCCTGCGGCGGCAGCTTGGCCTGGGCGACCTGGTCCTGACGCAGATTCTGTGCGTGGTCGGCAGCTCGTGGGTCGGAGTCGCCGCGGGGCTGGGACGCGCACAGGCTCTCTTCTGGACCGGCGCCATGGCGGTGTTTTATGTGCCCATGGCCGCATCGGTGATCGGGCTCAATCGCGAAATGCCCTTGGAGGGCGGTCTTTATGTCTGGGCGCACCAGGCATTCGGCGACCTGGGCGGATTTCTGACCGCGTGGAACCTTCTAGTCTATGGCATCGCGGTGACGGCGGCGATCGTCTACGCGATCCCGACGGAGATTTCCTACCTCATCGGCCCGGCGGCGGCATGGCTGCCTGAAAACCGCGCGGCATCGCTGTCTATTGTTGCGCTCATCGTCGCGGCGATAGCCCTGGCTGCACTGCGCGGGCTCGACATCGGCAAGTGGATTCACAACATCGGCGGCGTCGCCATGCTGGTTGTCTTCGTGGCGCTGATCCTGCTTCCATTGTGGGGACTGGCGCAGCACCGGCGCCTCGATTGGGCGCCATTGTCTTTCTCATTGCCGCCGCGCGACCTGCGCACGCTCGCTCTGTTCGGCCAAATCATGTTCGGGGGGCTCTGCGGGCTCGAATACATTGCCATTCTTGCCGGTGAGAGCAGGCAGCCGGCAGCCTTGATTGGCCGCTCGGTGTGGATCTCCTCGCCGGTCATCTGCGCCATGTTCATTCTCGGCACCAGCTCGGTGGTAGCCTACGTGCCGCAAAAGGCCATCGACTTCATTGCACCTATTCCGCAGACGCTGCGCGTGGCCCTGGGCCAGAGCGGGGCCGGCAACGTGCTCGCAATGGGTGCGATCGTCCTGTTGGAGCTGCGCTTGCTTGGAGCGTCCCACTACCTCTTTACCGGCGCCACGCGGCTGCCCATGACAGCAGGCTGGGATGAACTCGTCCCGCGCTGGTTTACGCGCCTGCATCCGCGCTGGCGCACGCCGTCGAACTCCATCCTTTGCATGGCTGGAGTGGTTCTTGCGCTGGTCTTGCTTGCCGACCTGGGCGTGCACGCGCAGGAGTCCTTTCAACTGCTTTCCAACGCCGGCACCACTCACTATGAGATCGCGTACATGGCCATGTTTGCCGTTCCGCTGGCGGGGCGGAGGGCGCTGCGCAGGCGGCTGCCCGGCTGGCTTAAGTGGACTTCGATAGCAGGGCTGTGCTCAACGGCATTCAGCCTGCTCATCTCGGCATACCCATTCGTAAGCGTCGTCGACGCACGCGCTTATGCGGCAAAGATCGTGGGCACGGTGCTTATCAGCAATTGCGTTGCAATCGGCTTCTACAAGGTTCGCAAGCGGCGCTCGAAGCTTTGCAGCAATTCGTGAGTCGATGAGACCATTGAGATCGATTGCGAGGTCGCCGCTTCCTGATGGTCGCGTTGACTCGGGGCAGCGGTTTCGGGGCAGCTCCTCGTGAATCGCGATCGTGTCGCGAGTCCGAAAAAATGGTGGCATAGTTAAAGGGCCGATGAGCTTGGAAACCGGCTTAACCCGGCCTGACGATATTGAGACCGCGAACAGCCCCAAAGTGCCGCTTGCTGAAAGTGGCCAGGGAGCTGCCCGTCTGCAGGGCCGTGGCCGCAAGCATCATGTCGTGCGCTCCCATCGATTGACCGGTGGACTCAAGCTCCGCCCAGAGGCGCGCGTGCTCGGCGGCGGTCTGCTCGGTGTAGGGAAGAAACTCGAACCTGGCCAGGAAGTTTTGCAGGAACAGACGTCGCCTGGCACGATGCGCGCCGGTCGCGCGCTCGGCGCCGTGCCACAGTTCGGCGACGGTCACGGCGGCAATCTTGAACTCCTCGTCCGGCTGCGACAACAGCCACCCTTCGAGGTCGAAGAGCCCTCGCTCGGCCTGGAGCACGGTGTCCGCATCGATCAGGATTGCCATTTGGCCACCGGCCGCGGAAGGATGCGGCGAGTTTCTTCAAGCTCATGGAGCCACGCCGTGGCTTCCTCTTCGCCGAGATGAAAGTCCTTGAGCGATTCATGAAGCGCAGCCGCCAACTCCCGGCCTTTGGTCGATTTCTGCTCCGCAGGAACGATCCGCGCCACGGGAACTCCACTCTTCAGCAGAATGAAAGTCGTGTCCTGGTAGAAAGCGCGATTGATGCAGTCGGCGAAGTTGCGCGACGCCTCGGTGACGGTAATCGACCGCTCTTTCATAAAATCAGATTATCAGATATCGGCGAAACACGAGGTCAAACCTATCGCGATGCCGCTGAAATGAATCAGGATAACTACCGGTTAAGAGGAAATCCGCCTCACCCTCGCCCCGATGCGGGTGAAAACTTCCCAGGGAATGGTTCCGGACGCGTCAGCGTGGTCGTAGGCCGTAATAATCTCACCTCCTTGTTGCCCAAGAATCACCACTTCGTCGCCGGCCTCGACGCCGGGGATCTCTGTGACATCGATTACGGTCTGGTCCATGCTGATGCGGCCGGCTATGGGCGCGCGCTGGCCGCGAACCAGCAGGCTGAACCGGTTGCCGAGGCTGCGATCGAGACCGTCGGCGTATCCGACTGCTACCAGAGCAAGGCGCATGGGTTCGGTAGCCACAAAGGTCCCGTTGTAGCCGACCGCCGCGCCGGCGGGAACACGCCGAACACTGGTAACCTGAGATTTCCAGGTGAGCACGGGGTTCAGGCGCGGGCGCGCACCGGCCACCGCCCCTGGCTCCTCGGGCGCGAACCGCGGAGCGACGCCATAAAGCCCGAGACCGGGGCGAATCAGCGCCTTCATCCCGTATCGGGCTGCTAAACCGGCAATCTCACTCGCGCGGCCCGAGAGCAGCACGGCGGAGTTGCCCACATTCAGCCATTCGGCGCGATGGCCTGCCGCGGCGACCTGTTCGAGCGCCTGGCGCAGGCGGCGAAGCTGCTGCTCCGTGGCAGCACCATCGGCCTCGTCGGCGGCGTACAGGTGCGTCATCACGCCATCGAGCCGCAGCGGCGACGCGGCGGTGAAGCGCGCGAGCGACGAACGCAGCGCATCGCCGGCCGGATCGTCGAGCGTCACGCCCTGGCGGCTCATGCCGGTGTCCACTTCAAGATGTATTGGGAGTGAACGCGGCGCTGCTCCGCCCGCGCGGCAGGCACACTCGAGCTCATCCAGTTGCCAATGCTCCCAGACCACCGGAGTGAGCCGGTTCTCAATGACAGCAGCGCCCTGGCCGGCGAAGATGCCGCCCATAATCAGCGCGCCGGTCTCAGGGCACAGGGCGCGTGCGGCGACGCCCTCTTCCACGCTGGTGACACCCAGCCATCTCGCGCCGGCGTGGACAACCGCCGGAGCGCAGAGGCCCAGCGAGTGGCCGTATGCATCGGCCTTGATGACCGCCAGCAGTTCCGTGTCCGGAGGGGCCAGCGTTTGCAGAAAGCGAAAGTTGTCTTCAATTGCCCGGGTTGAGATTTCAACCCAGCAGGGGCGCGATGGCATTTGAGGGCTCAATCTCCAGTGTATCCGGAGGGGTCTCAACATCGACTTGTCATCCCGAGCAGCCCGACTCGCCTAAGGCGAGTTCCGGATGAAATGACAAGCGGGCGGCTCATTGCATCCATTGGGCTTATCGATGTTGTCATGAGGAGCGACCGAACACGCCGCGAAGCGACGCGGAAGGGAGTCGAGGGAGCTGCGTTTTTCAGCCCTCGCATTCTCAACCATCTTCAGAGCCGCCACACGATCCCATCAGCGCGAACGCAACCACCGTCTCACCGCGCAGACCTTCGTGTTCGAGATCGTCGAGGAGGCCCTGTTCGAGTTCCTGCGGGACCCGCATCTCGCAGGCAGCGACCTCGGCCGCACTTACGCCCACGAAGCAGAGTTCGCAGTGCGCCAGAGCCGGGCCGTCGTCGTCTCCCGCGTCCATTGCGACCGGCGGCCCGAAGATGCGGCACGCCATGGGCCGAGCTTGATAAACATCGCAGAGGCCCGTTGCCGGATCGAGCGCTGGGCAGGCCGCGTCATTCGCGAACTCTTCGAAGCGCTCCCGGTCCGCATCGGAGCTGCCCAGCAGACCGGTCGCCGGGTCGCCGGGAAAGTCACGGCCGTGCTCGTCGATCCAGCGCTGCGCGCGGCGTTCGATTCCGCCGGCACGCCCGGGTTCGGTACTCCGCAGCACGTTCATGCCCGCCTGCAGTCGCATCACGTCAAGCTGATTGATGGCAAATGCTCCATAACAGCACTGCGTGCAA
>Ga0335073_10016199_pt1 | contig 10411 bp, 7 predicted proteins | sample Lox_Sample_22_FD_207093 | JGI IMG/M metagenome (GOLD analysis project Ga0335073, IMG submission 207093) | Soil microbial communities from Loxahatchee National Wildlife Refuge, Florida, United States - Lox_Sample_2.2 | ecosystem: Environmental > Terrestrial > Soil > Wetlands | place: USA: Florida...
ATCCGATCCATGATCCTATCCTCGAACGATCTTCGCACTCGCGCGCAACGCAGTGTAGACTCGTGCGACCTATCGGTAAGTGCCGGAAACGACGGGAGCGAGCGAGTTGGGCGGAGAACCGGTCAGTGTCTGGATCACCTTCGGAGTGCTCGTCGCGGCGGCGGTTGTAGCCGACCTCATCGTTTTCCGCCCGAAGACCGATCGGATTACGCTGGCTCACGCGGCGGTCGAAAGCGCCGCGTGGGTTGCGCTGGCCATGGGCTTCGGGCTCTGGGTGTATCTCTCGCACGGGCGTCAGGCGGGCGAGGAGTATCTTACGGCGTACGTCCTCGAAAAGTCGCTCAGCGCGGACAATATCTTCGTATTTCTGATCATCTTCCGCGCTTTCAACATCCAGCCGCGCGCGCAGCATCGCGTCCTTTATAGTGGCATCGTCGGCGCGGTGTTTCTGCGTCTCGCGTTCGTCGTTGCGGGGATTGCGCTGCTGCAGCGATTTCATGTGGTGACGTACCTTTTCGGCGCGATTTTGGTGATCGCGGGCGCGAACATGCTGCGCTCGGAAAAAGAGGCGCCGCGCGCCGAATGCAACTGGCTGATCCGGCTCGTGCGGAAGATCACGCCCGTGAAGTGGTCGACCGCTACCGAGCAGTTCTGGCTCCATGAAGACGGCCGCTGGCACGCCACGCCGCTCCTGCTCGCGCTCGTCGCGATCGAAGCGATGGACGTGATCTTCGCCGCCGATTCGGTTCCCGCCGTGCTGGCGATCACCCGCGATCCTTTCATCGCATATTCCTCCAACGTCTTCGCCATCCTCGGGCTGCGCGCGATGTATTTCGGTTTGGCCGAACTGATGACGCGTATGCGCTTCCTGCACGAAGGCCTGGCGGCGATTCTGCTTTTCGTCGGCGGCAAGATGCTCGCAGGTGACCGGTTCGAGATTTCTCCGCTTGCGTCGCTCGGCGTCATCGTTGCGATCCTAGCCATTACCGCCGCCGCATCCTGGCTCGCCCCTCGGCGGGCCTCGTAACGTCGACTCTTCTGCCTAAGGTTCAATGTAGGGCGGCCCGTCCTGAGCGCAGTCAAAGGGCGGCCTTTGGCGCGGCATCTTCGCTGGCCCTCACAAATTCAAATCGTCATAGCGCGCGCCCAACTCCACCTCGGTGTGACGAGCCATTCGCGCGGAGGTCTTGTCATTCGCGTTCGCCCAGCGCCCCGGAATCGCCAGGCCGCACTTCGGGCAGCATCCATTCTTTAGATGCATCTCCTGGACGTCGTGCCACGACCGCCGGATCAGCATCGAGCCGCACGACGGGCAGCGCGTATGCGCGCCGTCGCTGTAAATATTGCCCACGTACACGTAATGCAGCCCGGCTTCGATCGCCGCGCGCCGCGCCGCGTGCAACGTTTCCGGCGGCGTGCGCGGCTTATCGCGCAATTTGAAATCGGGATGGAACGCTGTGAAGTGCAGCGGAATATCCGGTCCGAGATTTTCGAGAATCCATTCGGCCAACGCGCGCGTTTCGCTTGGCGCGTCGTTGAGCGTCGGAATGACGAGATTGGTGATCTCGAACCAGACGTTCGTCTCGTTCTTTAGTCGCTTCAGCGTCTCGAGGACCGGCGCGAGGTGCGTCAGCGTGATGCGCCCGTAGAAATTCTCGGTGAACGCCTTCAGGTCGATATTCGCGGCGTCGATGTGATCGTAGATGTCGTGAAACGCCTCGTGCGTGATGTAGCCGTTCGACACCATCACGGTGCGGATTCCCCGCTCGCGCGCCGCGTGGCAGATGTCGATCACGTACTCGCCCCAGATCGTCGGCTCGTTGTAGGTGAACGCGATCGAAGGGCAGCCGTTGCGGATCGCCAGCTTCACCACGTCTTCCGGCGGCACATGCGACGCGCGCACCTGGTCCGCGCGCGATTTCGAGATGTCCCAGTTCTGGCAGAAGAAACAGCCCATGTTGCAGCCGGCCGTGCCCATCGAAAACACGCGCGTCCCCGGCAGAAAATGATTGAGCGGCTTCTTTTCGATCGGGTCGATCTGCATCGCGGCGGGATGAGCGTAGCCGAGGCTATAGAGCTTGCCGCCTTCGTTCGCGCGGATAAAGCAGAAGCCGGCCTGCCCTTCTCCGATGTGGCAGTGCCGCGGACACAAATAGCAGTGCACCTTGCCGTTCGCTTCGGGTTCCCACCAGCGCGCTTCGTGCAGTTCGGAAGTCTTGCCGAGAATCTTGAGCCCTTGCATGTGGTCTTTCTCTGGCTCGATTATACGCTTCCGTACGCGGCTGATGTTGCGCGGCTCGGTGCAAGTTGACAGTGCGCGCCGGGCCGTCTCGGTCTTCCAATCGACAAAGAAGTCCAGTTCCAGTCCCCCCTGTCCCAAACCCATACTCGCGTCCCTCTTGACACCCTTCGCCGCACTGCTAGGCTGAAAATGTATCTCAAGGGGTGTTGGGAAACCCGGAATCACACCCGGAAGGAGGTCGCGCCATGAGTTCCAGCCCGCCCGGCGATCGTGACCGCCGCGAATCGCAGCCCTTGCGCCCTACGACAAAGGTGCTGACGCAGGGATTCGACCCATCCTTGTCCGTCGGATCGGCGCGCCCCGCCGTTTTTCGCAGTTCGACGTACGTCTTCCCGAGCCCCGAGGCCGCCGAGCGCGCGTTTGACGTGGCCACGGGCCGCGTGAAGATGGCCGAGGGCGAGACCACCGACCTCATCTATTCGCGCTTCAATCATCCCAACGCCGAGATTCTTGAAGATCAGATCGTGAACCTGGAGGCCGGCGCGAGCGCCGCGCTGGCCTTCAATTGCGGCATGGCCGCGATCATGACGTCCCTATTCACGCTGCTGCGCCCGGGACAATCCGTCGTCTACACCGTCCCGATCTACGGCGGCACGCAGCACTTCATTCAGGACCATCTCTCGAAATGGGGCGTCGCCGGCGTTCCAGTGCAGGCGGGGCGCGGGGATCTTCTCGAAGCTGCGATCCGCTCGACGCCAAATCTCGGCCTCGTGCTGGTCGAAACGCCCGCAAATCCCACGCTTATCATGACGGACATCCGGCAGACTTGCGCTGTCGTCGCTTCCCTGAAGATGCCCGCAGGAGAGACGCGCCCACTCGTCATGGTCGACAACACACTGCTCGGACCCGCGTTCCAGCATCCATTGACGCTGGGCGCCGATCTCGTCGTTTACTCCGGGACGAAATACCTTTCCGGATTCAGCGACATGCTGGCCGGAATCGTTTTGGGGGCGGATCCCAACGTGGTCGCGAGGATTCGGCCGACGCGGGGGCTCTTTGGCACGATTCTCCAGCCGGACGAATGCTGGATGCTCGGCGGCCGCTTGCCCACCGTGGGCCTGCGCATGAACCGCGCCAGCAAGAACGCCCAGCGCATTGCCGAGCAGCTCAATGGTCATCCGAAGATCAAGCGCACGATCTATCCGACGCTCTTGACCGACCCGGAGCAGAAGCGGATTTTCGAGGCGCAGTGCGACTATCCCGGCGCAATGTTTTCGATCGAGCTGAACGGCGGCAAGCCCGCAGCCTTCGAATTCCTGCGTCACGTGCAGATTGCGAGGAATGCGGTGTCGCTCGGCGGCGTCGAATCGCTCGCCTGCCATCCGAAAACCACCACGCACTCGGGCTTCACCGAGCAGGAATTCGCGCAGGCCGGCATCACCGACGGCCTCGTGCGCATTTCCGTCGGCATCGAACACTGGCGGGATCTGCTCACCGATTTCGAGCATGCGCTCGACCACCTGTGATCGGACCGGACGAATGCTCAGCCCGGCGGAACTGAAATCGCTACCGAAGATCGAGCTGCACCTGCACCTCGATTGCTCGCTGAGCTACGCGGCAGTTTCGGCGCTGGTCCCGTCGGTCACCCACGAGGAATATAAAGCCGAGTACGTCGCGCCGACACGCTGCACGGACCTCGCCGATTTTCTCTCCCGCGCGCACAAGGGATTTCGGTTGATGCAGAGCGAGATGTCGTTGAAGCTCGTCACCGAGGACATCTTCCGGCAGCTCGCCGAGGACGGCGTCATCTACGTGGAGCTGCGCTTCGCGCCGTTGCTCCATCTCGAGCAAGGACTGAAGCCCGAACGAGTCGTCAGTGTTGTCGAGCGCTCGACCGAAGAAATGGTGCGCCAGACGGGCATCGAGGCACGGCTCATTCTCTGCACGCTGCGGCATTTCACCGAGGAGCAGAGTATGCAGACCGTGAAACTCGTCGAGAGATTTCGCGGCAGCCACGTCGTGGCGCTCGATATCGCCGGAGACGAAGCCGGGTTTCCACTCGACGCGCACGTCGCGGCTTACCGCTACGCGCGCGAGCACGGGCTGCACCGTACGGCTCACGCCGGCGAGGCGCTCGGCGCCGAGAGCGTATGGGAAACGCTGCGCTTCCTAGAGCCGTCGCGAATCGGCCACGGCGCGCGCAGCTTCGAGGACCCGACGCTCGTCGAGCATCTGGTGCGGGATCGAATCCATCTCGAGATTTGCCCATCCTCCAACGTCCAGATCATTCCTTCGATCGAAGCCTGGGAACATCATCCCGTCGACCGGCTCTATCGCGCGGGCGTGTCCCTCAACATCAACACGGATACGCGCATGCTCACACCGGCAACGCTTGTCGGCGAATACGCGGGCTTGCAGCAAACGTTTGGCTGGACCGCGCAAGATTTGCTCGATGCGAATCTCCTTGGCGCTGATGCCGCATTCGTCGAACGAACCGTCAAAGAGCGCCTTCAGGCACGGCTGACGGAATCCTACTCGCCCCTCGTGCCTGGAGCGAAAAAGACGCAGCCGCCACGCGGTATGAGAAAAACTGGGCCCACGAAACGGACCAAACGTGGCGACTCTTGAATTCACCCTGCTGATCGCCTTGGGATCGTTCCTTGCCGGGCTGCTTGGATCGCTCACGGGCCTGGGCGGCGGAGTGATCATCGTGCCCCTGCTCACGCTGGTCTTCGGCGTCGACATCAGGTACGCGATCGGCGCATCGCTGGTCTCCGTGATCGCGACATCCTCCGGCGCCGCGGCCGCGTATCTCAAAGAAGGCTACTCCAACATGCGCGTCGGCATGTTCCTCGAAATCGCCACGACGATCGGCGCGGTCTGCGGCGCGTTTCTGGCGACGCGCATTCCCACGGCAGCGATCGCCATCATCTTCGGGCTCGTGCTGCTCTGGTCCGCCTGGACGTCGCTCAAGCCACCGCCCGAACTGGCGGCGCCAGACACGGGCCGCTTCGCGCGATGGCTGCGATTGGACGGCCACTATCCGACGCCCGAAGGCGATCGCGCCTACCACGTCACCGGCGTGCCTGCCGGTTTTGGACTGATGTGGGTCGCGGGCACGCTTTCGGGGCTGCTCGGCATCGGCTCGGGCGCGGTGAAGGTGGTGGCGATGGATCGCGCGATGCGGATTCCATTCAAGGTGTCGACCACGACAAGCAATTTCATGATCGGCGTGACGGCGGCGGCCAGCGCAGGAATCTACCTGCACCGCGGCTATCTCGACCCGGGCATCGCGATGCCGGTGATGCTCGGCGTGCTGGCGGGCGCGCTGCTCGGCGCACGGATTTTGCCCACGGCGAAAGTTCACACGCTGCGCGTCGTTTTCAGCGTCGCGATCTCGGCGGTCGCAATCCAAATGATCCTGCAAGGCATCCGGGGAAAGCTCTGACATGGTTCCTTCGCGCGGCTGGGGCGACGAAAGCATCGAGCGGATCATCGGCAACCTGTTGCGCGCGGGCGTGATTCTGGCGGCGGTCGTGGTGTTCACCGGCGGCGTCCTCTACGTGGCGAAGTACGGCGCGCAGAAGCCGCAATATGGCAGCTTCCATGGCGAGCCCTCCGACTTGCGCGGCGTTTCCGAGATCTTCCACCGGGCGATTACAGGTCACTCTCGTGGGCTGATTCAGTTCGGATTGCTGCTGCTGATCGCGACGCCGGTGGCGCGAGTTGCATTTTCGGTGTTCGGTTTTGCTGCCGAAAAAGACTGGCTGTACGTCGCCATCACGCTGATCGTGCTCGCCGTTCTACTCTGCAGCCTCGTCAGTACCTGAGAGGGCGCGGCACTCGTGCCCGCTATTGCAGTTTGCCTTGCGCCGCGTCACAATGAAGCACCCTTCCGAAGCATCTCCGCGGTATACGGCTGTCCTCTTCCCAGTCGATCGCCTCGTCGAACTCTGCTCGATCGCCGGCGCGAGGAGGAAGAATGGCCAATCCGGGTGCCGTCCTCACAGGTTCCTACAACATCGGCCTCGTTGTGTTGTCCGTGCTCATCGCCATCGCCGCCTCCTACGCAGCACTCGACCTCGCCGGCCGCGTCGCCTCCTGCCGCGGAGCCGCGCGCCACATCTGGCTGGCCGGCGGTGCGTTCGCGATGGGCAGCGGCATCTGGTCAATGCACTACGTCGGTATGCTCGCATTCCGGCTGCCCGTTCCCGTGGAGTACGACTGGCCGACGGTTCTGTTGTCTCTGTTCGTGGCGGTGCTCGCCTCGGCGGTCGCGTTGTTTCTGGTGGGCCGCGCCAAACTTGGCCCCGCTCGCGCGCTGGTGGGGAGCCTCTTGATGGGTGGCGGAATCGCCGGCATGCACTACATCGGAATGGCGGCGATGCGAATGCAGGCCGCGTCCACCTATTCGGCACCAATCGTGGCGCTCTCGGTTGCCCTCGCCGTCGTGATCTCTCTGGTCGCGCTGCGGCTGACGTTCTACTTCCGCCGTGAAGCAGTCGAATCGAGGAGAAAGGTGGTGGCTGCGGTCGTGATGGGCGCGGCGATCCCCGTGATGCACTACACCGGGATGGCGGCCGCGACATTCACGCGAACGTGGGTGATCTGCGGAGGAGGAACCGCGCACGCGCTGGACGTCAACGCGGTCGGCACCGATGGGATCATCCTGGCGACTTTCCTGATGTTGGGGCTCGTCATCATCACGGCGCTGGTCGATCGGCGATTTTCGGCGCAGGCGCTCGAGCTCGAGGCAAGCGAGCGGCGCTACCGGCAGATTGTCGAAACGGCGTTCGACGGATTTGTCGCTGTCGACGAACGCGGAACAATCACGGACTGGAACGCGCAAGCGACGGCCACCTTCGGATGGCTGCGCGACGAAGCGATCGGGCAGGTGTTTTCGCGACTGCTGATTCCGGAGCGGCTTTGGCCCGATTCGGAACCCAAGCTTCGCGATCTACTCGCGACGGAAGGCGCCACAACCCTGCGGGGGAGGCTCGAAATCACGGGCCTCCACAAGGACGGTCGCGAGCTGCCAGTCGAAATGACAACCTCGGGCATAGATACGGAAGACGGTCCGCGCTTTGCGGCGTTTCTCCGGGACCTCACCGAAGCCAAGGGCGCCGAACAGACGCTGCGCGACAACGCCCAGCTCGTCCAGCTACTACTCGACGCGACTCCGCAGGGAATCTACGGAATCGACACTCGGGGATTATGCACGATGTGCAATCCGGCCTCGCTCGCGCTGCTGGGGTACGAGCAACCATCCGACTTTCTCGGCAAGCGAATGCACGATCTCGTTCACCACAAGCGTGTCGACGGAAAGCCTCATCCCGCGGAGGAGTGCCACGCGTGGGAAGCCTTCGTCCGCGGAAAGGGTACCCACGTCGACGACGAGGTTTTCTGGCGCAAGAACGGAACGTATTTCCCCGCCGAGTACTGGTCGCACCCGATTTGGCAAGAGGGTAAGACGATCGGCTGCGTGATCTCGTTCGTGGATATCACCGAGCGCAAGCTCGCAGAATCCGAGCTGCGCCGCGCACGGTCGATCGCCGAGGCGGAGCGACACGCCGCCCAGGCTGCAAGGCACGTGGCCGAATCCGCCAGCAGGTCCAAGAGCGAATTCCTCGCCACGATGAGCCACGAAATTCGGACGCCGATGAACGGCATCCTCGGCATGACCGAGCTCCTACTGGATACCGAGCTGACGACGGAACAGAAAGAATACCTGACAATGGTCCGGTCGTCGGGCGAATCGCTGCTTTCGATCATCAACGACATCCTCGACTACTCGAAGGTCGAGGCGGGAAAGATGGAGCTCGAATCGATTCCCTTCGGCCTGCGCGACAGCCTCGGCGAGACCATGAAGATGCTCGGGGCGCGCGCGCAGCAAAAGGGTCTCGAGCTAATTTACGATGTCGATCCGGAACTACCGGAGACGCTGATCGGTGACCCCGGCCGGCTGCGCCAGATTCTGACGAATCTCGCGGGCAACGCGATCAAATTCACAGAGAAAGGTGAAATCTTCGTCAACGTGGTGGACGAGCATACGGACGAGGTTTCGGCCACGCTCCACTTTTCCGTCCGCGATACCGGCATCGGCATTCCGCGCCACAAACAACGCGAAGTCTTCCAGGCGTTTTCGCAGGCGGATGGCTCAACCACCCGCAAGTATGGCGGCACAGGCCTTGGCCTTACGATTTGCCTGAAACTCGCGGAGATGATGGGAGGGCGCATGTGGGTGGAAAGCGAGGTCGGCCACGGAAGCACGTTCCACTTCACGGCGCGTTTCGGCATACAGGAAACGCCGGCTTCGCGGCCACCTGGACCCCACCGCGAGTTCTTGCGGGATAAGGAAGCGTTGATCGTGGACGACAACCTGACGAACCGCGAGGTGCTCAATGCGGTGCTCAACCGTTTCGGCATGAGGCCGACCGTCGCGGCAAGCGCGGAGGCGGCTCTCAAGATTCTCGCGGAGGCCAAAGAAACCGGACTGAACTTTTCGTTGATCCTTTCCGACGTGCATATGCCCGAGATGGACGGATTCGATCTCGCGGCAAAGATCAAGGACGACCCCGGCCTGCGCGGGACGGAAATCATGATGCTCACGTCGGCCGGGCATCTGGGAGACGCCGCGCGTTGCCGCGACCTGCAGATCGCCGCGTACCTCGTGAAGCCGGTGCGCCAATCGGAGCTGCTCGACGCGATCTGCCAGGTGCTCAACCCCGACCCCAAAGCAAAGGAAGCGCCGCTGGTGACGCGGCATACGCTGCGCGAAGGCCGCGCGCAGGCGCGCGTCCTGCTCGTCGAAGACAATGCCGTAAACCGGACTCTGGCGGTGCGGCTGCTCGAAAAGCGGGGCTTCGACGTAACGGTCGCCGAAGACGGCCAATCCGGCGTGCTTGCGTACGAGCGCGGCACGTTCGCGATCATTTTGATGGACGTGCAGATGCCCGGCATGGACGGATTCCAGGCCACGGCTGCGATCCGCCACAGGGAACAATTGACCGGCGGACACGTGCCGATCATCGCCCTCACCGCGCACGCAATGAAGGGCGACGACGAGCGCTGCCGCGCCGCCGGCATGGACGGCTACGTCTCGAAGCCCATCAAGTCGAGCGAACTCTTCCGAACGATCGATGACCTGCTGGAGCGCAAAACAAATGCGTCGGGATCGACGGACGGCGTGATCCGGGAAAATGCGGCGGATCGCGTGCCTGCGCCTTCCGACGAGGTAAAAGCGTAGGCGCCCGCCCGGCGGCGCCAGAAACGCTCCGGACTAGTGCACGCTGATAGTGACGGTGGCTGTGGCGCGGCCGAAGGCGTTCGTTGCGTAAAGGGTGTACGTGGTCGATTGCGACGGGGCCACGACGGCGCTCGTGCCGCGTACCGCGCCGATGCCCGGCGATACGATCAGATACGACTGGCCGCTGACGCTCCAGCTGAGCGTGACGGGAGTGCCCGCGGAAACGGATTCTGAATTCGCCGTGAAGTTAGCGATCACCGGCATAGCACCCATGGGAACATTCGCCGCCGTATAGACCGGCGACATCTGGATCACCTCGAAATCGGACGCGGTCAGGCTCGTGAGATCGTGCAGATCGTCGTTGCTCCAGTTGTCGTTGGGCGCGCCGCTGATGTACATCGACGAGCCGTTGTCAGCCATGATCATCCCGTATTTCTTAAGAGCCGTGAGAATCACCTGATTCGCCGCCGAAAATCCCGAAATGTCGAAGCTCGCTTTCAGCCGCATGCGCATACCCATCGGCGCGGCGAGCGGATTCGTGGAATTGGCCGCCCAGTGCGAGGCGGGCGGAATGAATGCCGCGCGGCTCGATTGCAGGGTGAAGCCAATGGCGTGATGGATCTGGCCGGCGGCGACCTCGTCGTAGCGGACCAGCCCGGGGAAAATCGGCAGGCCGGCTGCGTCGGCGGAAGTCCACGTATACGGGCGCTGCTCGTCGGCGTTGAGGTCCCAGACCGCGGCGGAGCCCGCGTTCCAGCTCGAACCGCTCGGCGAGGCGTCATACAGTTCATAAAGCCAGCAATTCGCGTTGTCGAGGACCAGGACGTGCTGATCGCCGCTCGGATTGGGGTCGCCTTCGATCGGCGCGTTCAGTGGAATCGGCATCGGCCCGGGATCGCTTTCGTCGCCGTAAGCAGTGAAAT
>Ga0335073_10016200_pt1 | contig 10411 bp, 8 predicted proteins | sample Lox_Sample_22_FD_207093 | JGI IMG/M metagenome (GOLD analysis project Ga0335073, IMG submission 207093) | Soil microbial communities from Loxahatchee National Wildlife Refuge, Florida, United States - Lox_Sample_2.2 | ecosystem: Environmental > Terrestrial > Soil > Wetlands | place: USA: Florida...
GGATGACGCCAGTCGGCAGGAGAGGGGCGCCGAGGAGAGCATTAAGAAAGGTACTTTTGCCCCGTTTGAACTGACCAAGAACGGCGAGCTGAAGGCGGCCCTCCGTCAGGCGGTTGCGCAGATCGCGCAGCCGGCGCGCAATCGGGGAGCACGTGGAGCCTAGGTCGGCAAGACATTCCGCGGCGCGTTCAAGGAGACCTGCCAGGTCTCTCGTTCGCCCGTCGGCGACAGAAGATGATGCTGGCTTGCTGCCCTCTGCCATCGTCATCTCCGACCTGTATCGTCACTGGCTTCAACATGCTGCGGAAAGCTCGCCAAGTGCCCCGGCGTGGTCGACAAGAGGCTGCGCGCGCGGAGCACGATGCGGAGCAGCAGAGCCGCACTCCTCCTCGGAGCGTCGGTTCTGGCGATGCTCATGTCGCAATGATCAAAAGAGACCAGGTTACTCGCCGCGCACCGCATGTCTTTCGTCAGCGGTGGACGATCAAGTTCAGCAAAGCCGCAGAAGCGGGTCATTGCCTGCTCCCCATAGCCAACACCACCTCAAGGCGCTCGATCCTTGAGACGCTCACGCCCACGCTGCGCACGAGGCGCGGCAGGAGTCATCAGCCATGATGGCGGTTATGGGGGAACTCCATCCCCTGGAGCTCTAACAGCAGGCTCCAATGCCAGACCGGAGCTTACACCGCTCGCATTGCGGAGCAAGCGCGAACTGTTAGTGACGGACATGGTCTCGAACGTCACTGACGCTACCGTTGATCAGCCTGTCTCCGGGGACTATGGTCTGTTTGCCAAGGGGATGGGGTCCCCCTGAACCGCCGCGAAAGGCTGATGACTCCTACCGACGAGAGACGGTAGGAGTGCGCTCACTGTGCCGCCGTTCTCCGTTCGCTTGTCAACGGTCGTGCGGAGGTGGTCGATGTCAGTTCAGCCGCAACAGCAAAATCGGCAAACGTCCCGGAGCGCGGATGGGGCGCCACCAGAGCTGCGTGGCAAGCTTTCGGAAGCGCGGATGGATCGCCGTATAGAAACGGTCTCGGCCATTGAGACGCTGGATTCGCGCGGCAATCCGACAGTTCGCGTAACCGTGTCGCTCGGCTCCGGGGTGATGGCATCGGCGTCGGTGCCGTCCGGGGCATCGACCGGCGCCCACGAAGCGGTCGAACTCCGTGACGGTGATTTGCGCCGCTATGGCGGCAAGGGTGTGCTTAAGGCGGTGGACAACGTGAACACCGCTATCGCGCGAGCGGTTGTCGGTCGCGATGCAGGGCGACAGGCGGAGCTCGATCGCTTGTTGCTCGAGCTGGACGGCACGGCGAACAAATCCCGGCTGGGCGCCAATGCGATGCTGGGTGTGTCGATGGCCGTTGCGCGCGCGGCCGCGATCGCAGGCGGTTTGCCGCTCTATTCCTATCTCGGCGGAGCTACCGCCAGGCGCCTGCCGGTTCCAATGATGAACGTTCTGAACGGCGGGAAACATGCCGATAGTGGTTTGGCTTTTCAAGAGTTCATGATCGTTCCCCTTGGCGCGCCCAGCTTTTCAGAAGCGCTTCGCTATGGAGCCGAGACGTTCCATGCGCTTGGCGCCGCCCTGCGCGCTCGCGGCGAGTCCGTCGCCGTCGGCGACGAGGGCGGATTTGCGCCGCGTCTGCCCGGCAACGAGGCGGCTTGTGCACTTATCGTCGAGGCCATCGAAGCGGCCGGCTTCAGCCCCGGACGGGACATCGCCATCGCACTCGACCCCGCGGCGACGTCTTTCCACGACCAGGGAGCGTATCTCCCCGACGGTTCCGGAGGCCGGCGTAGAAGCAGCGACGAGATGATCGCAATTTATCAAGATTGGATCTCGAAGTATCCAATCGTCTCCATCGAGGACGGGCTGGCTGAGGATGATTGGACAGGGTTCAGCCGAATGACCTCCGTGCTCGGTGATCGCATTCAGATCGTTGGCGACGACATCTACGTCACCAATACCGAGTTTATTCGGCGGGGGATAGCCGAGCGGTGCAGCAACGCCGCACTCATCAAGCTCAATCAGATCGGCACGGTGACCGAGACGATCGAAGCGGTGGAGATGTGCCGCCGCGCGGGATGGCGTTATGTGACTTCGCACCGCTCAGGGGAGACGGAGGACACTTTTCTCGCCGACTTCACCGTCGCCATGGGCGGTGGCCAGGTCAAAGCAGGCGCGCCCTGCCGCGGCGAGAGGATCGCCAAGTACAACCGGCTCGTAGAAATAGAGCGTGAACTTGGTGCGGCGGCACAGTTCAGCAGTCCGTTGGAATGAAATGGGTTGCGTTCCAAGAGGTTCCGACGGGCGGAAACGCTGGTGACGACGCGGTTCGGGAAGCTCCCCGCGAGAAGTGAGGAGCCGAAGAGCTTTGCCTCTCTTGCAGGGTGCGGGTGTGGACGGCGCTTCCCGACACGGCACCGGCCGCGGATCGTCGATGAACTGGGCGATAACGGCAAACCTGGCGCAACAAGGTAACAATGACCATCGGCGACCAAAGCATCGCTCGCGCCAGCGGGACCAGCCGGACCGCCTTCCGTTTCGTCCTGCTCATCGGGGTCCTGAGCTTCTTCGCGGATTTCACTTACGAGGGCTCGCGAAGCATCATCGGGCCTTATCTCGGCTCGCTGCAGGCCACGGCAACCATCATCGCGGTCGTCACCGGGTTCGGCGAGCTGCTCGGCTACGGTCTTCGGTTGATTTCAGGCCGGCTAGCCGATTGGAGCGGCAAGTATTGGCCGATCACTATTTTGGGCTATGTCGTCCAGATGAGCTCGGTCCCGGCTCTGGCGCTCACCGGAAGCTGGCCCACGGCCGCGGCGCTGATCATTCTGGAGCGGGTCGGCAAGGCGATCCGCAATCCGCCGCGCGACGTGATGTTGTCGCATGCCGGAAAGCAGGTCGGCGGCTATGGCTGGGTCTTTGGACTCCATGAGGCGCTCGATCAGTTCGGCGCCATGTTCGGTCCGTTGATCATCGCTGCCGTGCTCGCGCACAAGGGGAGCTACCACGAAGCTTTCGCCGTATTGCTGGTGCCGGCAACGATCAATATCGGCTTCCTGCTGCTGGCGCGCTATCTCTATCCGCGCCCGCAGGAACTGGAAGCGGCGTCGCCGGATATGAGCGCCACGGGCCTGCCGCGGATTTATTGGATCTACTTGACCGGCGCTGCGTTGGTTGCCGCAGGTTTCGCCGATTACCCCGTCATCGCCTACCATTTCGGCCGCACAAATTCTGTGCCGGGCCAATGGATCGCGATTTTCTATGCCGTTGCCATGGCCGTGAGCGGCAGCGGCTCTCTGCTCTTTGGCCGCCTCTTCGACCGCTTTGGCTTTGCAGTCCTGATCGTGCTGACGCTGATTTCCGCTCTGTTCGCCCCGCTGGTGTTCCTTGGCGGATTTTGGATCGCCCTGGTGGGCACGGCGATTTGGGGGCTGGGCATAGGCGTTCACGAGTCGATCATCCCTGCGGCGGTCGCGCCGATGGTGCCGGCGCAACGGCGGGCTTCTGCCTTCGGCCTCTTCACCGCCGGCTATGGGATCTTCTGGTTTCTCGGCAGCGCAACGATTGGCATCCTCTATGACGTCTCGCTCCCGGCCACGGTCGCGTTCTGCGTTGCCGCCGAGCTGGCGGCGGTGCCGTTCTTCATCTGGGTCGGGCGGCAGCACCGTTCCGATCTTCGTCCATGAGCTGCGCGGCATGGCTCGCACGAGACGGGGAGCGCAGATTCTGGGGGTACAGCCGCTGGCTCAGGTCAATCGTGCTCTTTCCCTTGCCCACTCGGCCAAGGCGTGATCGTTGATCGCCTCCGCGGCTTCGGAAGCGCGCATGAAATACGCCGAAGAGCGGAAGCGATCGCCGAGTCTCAGCCAAACTTCGGGGAGGCGTACGGCATCGACAGCCGGCTCCTGCTCGAGCCGGAGTTCGCCTGGATCAATCGAGAAATCTCTTGGTCGCGCTGCGCAACGGCGCCGGCTCTCTGCAAGACGACCGGCGAGCGCATCACGTTGCGAAGAATTTGCGAGAGCGAGGGCGAGATCATAGAAATCCGCCGCGAGGCGCCAGTCGAAATGTCCAGCCATGGTGTCGCCGGCACGCCATGCCTCGTACAGAATGTTCATGCTTTCGGCCGTGTCGGCGTTCACCGCGAGGCTCCTCAAGTCGGCCAATAGAGGACCGGCGCTGCCGACTCGTAGGCGCTCGATTGCCTCCCGAAGGCGGCTCGATCGTGCGCGCGGCCTGCCGGCGAGGTTACACGCGAGAAAGATCTCGAAATCGATCTGCTCGAGGGCTGAGAGATGCCGCGAAGCCTCGATGCGATCGCCGTAATCGCCCGTTTCCAGGCGATCGAGCCACAGCCCGATCTCGCGCTCGAGCTCATCGATTTGCTGCGCGACAGACTGCCGTTCCCAAGATGCGCCCCAGCGCAGCGCTTGTTGAATGCCGGCGAGGCGGACTTTCGACAGATGCGCGATCCGTGCTGCAACGAGTTGATGGAGGTTTTCCGGCGCGTCCCCGGTTCCCCGGTAGCCGGTTTCCTCAGCCCAGGCGGCAAACTGCTCGAGGAAGAGGGGGTTTCCCTGCGATGCGCGCGTGGCGATCTCGGCGACACGGGAACAGCGGATCAGCTGCAACGCCATATTCTGGGCCGCGGAGGAGGGCAGCGGCTGCAGCTCGAGTTTAGCGGCTGGGTTCAGGCGTTCCACGAGCGGGCGGCCGCTTGGACGGGTGATCAAAAGCACAAGGATCGCCCTTGCCGATAAACCGTCCAACAAGCGGATCACGAAGGCGGCGGTTTCCGTGTCGGCCCAATGCAGGTCGTCCAGCACCACGACGTCCACATGGTCGGACTCCACCCGGGCGATCGCCGAGTGAAGGAGAGCCTCGGTCGTGATCCGGTCGGGCGGAAGATCCGCCAATTGACCGGCAAAGGCTGCGACGTCGCCACCGAACAGGCTGAAATTCGCGGCTATGGCGCGAAGACTGGGATGCCGCCGCCGCCATTCCCTTACGAGGCGGGTCTTTCCGCAGCCCGCCTCTGCGATGAGCGCGACCCGCCCATGCGCGGCCCGGCTTCGCCGATGGTACGAATCGAGCAAAGCCAACTCGCTCTCTCTGCCTACGAAATCGCTCCTATCGGCAACCTCGGCATGATCGAGAGCCGATGGCCGCTTATGGCCCAGGAGCCGGTAACCCTGACGCTCTCCGCCGTCCAGCGCTCGTCGAGGCACGCAGACGAAGTGCTCCCAATGGCGATTGATCTCGGCCACGGTATCGGAGCACAGGAGCACGTTGTCCGGCTCGAAATGGAAGACGGCGCGAGCCGTGATATCTGAAATGGCCGGCTGATCCTCCGCGTCGAACGGGACGACATATTGGTCGATCCAGGTCCCCCAGCGAATTTGCCCATTCAGATGTTCCTCGATCTGGTGCAAGCTCGCTGTCAGATTTCGCTCGATTTCCTGCGCGCGCAGAAAAGCGATGCGCAGGCCCCTCGTCGTCCATACCAGCCAACCATGGTCCGGGATCGCGCACAGCGAACCTGCATCTAGTCCTGCGAAGATTTTGCGGAGAATGGTGGTCATTCCGTGCAATGCGCGCTTCGGCGGGACCTCGGATATGAGGCGAAGCACGATCGCGCTGGCGCCGATGAGCCGGTAGTCCACGCCTTCGGAGGGCCGTGCGCGCGACGGCACGATCTGCCATTCGGTCCGTTCCAGGGGATGGTCGCCGAGCCAACGGACGCAACTGGGACAGTGGGAACGCTTCGCCGGCCAGTCACGTCGGCAGGCCGGGCAATGGCGGTATCTGTAAACGATCGGGCGCGCGTACAAGCCGCCGGCGGCGATTTTGCCCACATCATCGGTCATGGGCAGGCGCCGCCCCGAGCTCCGCTGCTGTGTCGTGCTCCGCTCAGTGGGGTTGGTGCCCCTCGATGCGCGTCAGGAGTTCTTCTTCCAGCCAAGCCCGACGCTGCTTCAATCGCCTGACTTGGCTTTCGAGGCTGTCCAGTATCCTGATGATCGCGCGGTACTCGTGACATAGCGCGTCAAAACTCTCGTTTTTCACAACCAGCTCGCCTATCCACCAATGCTGTGTTGACAGCCTTTGGGCCGCCCAGTGGTGCCGCTGGTGTACATGAGAAACAACGAGTCATCAGCCAGGAGCTCCACAGGATCGACCCGGCGGTGCCGGAAGATCGACAACACGTCGTTTGTGATGAAGTCACGCCCCTCGATCAGCACCGACTTGCTCGAGTATCGGCCCGGGTACCGCTGCCAGACGAGCACCTTCTCGAGCGTCACGCCCTGCTTCCTCGCTTCCTCGAACGCGACGTCCGCCTTCTCTTTGTGATCGAGGAGCACACCGCCGTGCCAATACGCGTCCATCGTAATCAGCACTCGGCTTTCGGAATCAACGACGCGCTCGGCCACGGCCTTACCGCTAAAGCCGCTGAAGACCTGCGAATGGATGACGCCGAGGCGCGCGCAGGCCAGCATCGTGATCGGCAGCTCCGGCACCATCGGCATGTGAAGCGTTACCCGGTCGCCTTTCTTGAGACCACAGAAGTCTCGCAGCAGGGCCGCAACCTCATTTACCCGGACATACAGCTCCTGATAAGTGAGGTGCTGGATGGCTTCGTGCTCAGGCTCGGGGACGAAGTGGATTCCGGTCTTGTTCTTGTATTTTGCGAGATGTCGGTCGACGCAGTTGTAGCTGGCGTTCAGTCGACCGCCGACAAACCAGCGCCAGAAAGGCGGATTGCTCGTGTCGAGCGTGATGTCCCAAGTCTTGTACCAGTCGAGAAGATCAGCATACTCCTTGAAACAATCAGGGAAGTTGTCGAGGCTGAAGCGGTCGAAAACTGATCTGTCGGTCAGATTGGCCTGAGCAATGAATTTCTCGGGCGGGTGCAGGTAGGCCTCTTCCTGCCAATGGACCGCGATCTCCGCCTCGGACACTTCTGCGGTTCGATCCTGCGCCATACGCTGCCTCCCAGAATTTGGCGTCGCTGAAGGAAGCAACGGTCACTAGAGCGAGCAACGAGCTGCAAACATCGATCAGCTTCCCGTACGCGAGGAGGATGCGCCGGATCACACCTTGGATCGAACCCTTAGGGACCGCAGCGGGGCCACACGTCGCCGCCGCGCGGCTCCTCCGGCCTTAGCGCCGATACAAGTCGCCCGTGTCAAAGCATGCGCGACGCATACCCGTCGCGGCCAAGCTAATCCGGCGTGCAAACATTCGCGTTTCAGTGCGCCACGTGGCTGCGACCAAGCGAAGTATGCCCGCACGCCTGCGGGCATGTAGCCTATCGCAAGTTGGCGCCAACCAACCAATGATAATACTTTCATAGAACAAATCCAAGTTGACGGCTCTGCGAAGTCTCCACGCTCGCCTCCTGATCCCGAACTGGCTCCTTTGAATGCCGGTGTTCCGATGGGTGCTTTGCTTCGTTGATCAGGGCTAGGAGCGGTCGCCAACCGCTCATCCAACCGATGGCCGTCAGCAGCGCAGCACGGTCCTGCCGCGCTTCGCTACCACGATTCTCCCAAATGTAGGACCGACCCAGGTTCCTCACGCGCCTTTCGGTCGTCGCCAGCAGGTGACGGAGGCGTTCAAAGCAGTCTGAGCTGATCGGCTTGCTCCACTCGATCAAGTGCCGGCGGCACAGAGTCTCCACGCCGCCACCGCCACCGCTGCACAAGCCGCAGACCGTGTCTTGCCAATAATCCTGATGCCGGAGAGCCAATCCGAGCAGCTGCTCAGTACACCGCCCGCGTTCGATCAGACCGGCCGCGGACATACCGCCCCCGGCTCGATAGATGCGCATGTCGCACATGATGCAGGGACCTCTCGGTCGCAGCCGACGCGCAAAGCGCAGAGCTTTGAAAGGTCCGAACGTCGGGATTCTCGCCAAGCAACAATCCAGCAAGTCTTCATAAAGAATGGCAGGGTCCAGCAGATAGCCAGGTCGGAAGGACATCTCGACGGCCAGAGCTGCCCAGGCGTGGCGCTCGCACAGGCCCCAACCGCGACGCAGAGCCCATCGCGTGTCCACGTTCATGATACTGCCTTGTATGAACCAATAGAGGTAGTGCACCTCGCCGCTCGAGAGGGGCCAAAAATCGATGCGACGGAGGTCCGGATCGTCGGACTGACCCGTGCGAAAGCCTCTTCGCCATCGCATCGCTCGTTCCGCGCGGCGCTCAAGCATCGAGGTGAGACCAGCAGGGCTTGCAACCATTAGCGTCCTATCCGATGCGCGTTGGATGCAGCCCGCTCCGTGATCCGCAAGAGTGCACGGACGGTGCAAGCTCTGAGCGAGGCCCCATCTACATCGCCGCCTCGCAAGACCTCTTCAATGATCGGTTTCGCTCTGTCGAATTGCTTGAGCAGGGAATCCTCGATCTCCTCGCTGAGCGGCCAATCGGTGGAGGAAAGCAATTTGATGAGGCCGCGGATGGCGGCGCCGACTCTCGCGCTCTCGGCGCCGTACGTGACGCAAATCTGCCAGGCCAGCGCCGCGTTCCATTCGTCCTGATCTTCGGTCAAGCGCCAGAGGGTCGGCCAATCCGGCTCCGCGGGTGCGCCGAACTCGGCGTAGAGCCGCAAGGCGCTCCGCCGTTGGCGCCTGCTCGACACCGTTTCTCGCTCACCCACGGCTAGGTTCGGCCTAGCAGCGGCCAACAAGGCCGGACGCACTTGCGCGCCGAGATTGTGGATCGCCGCTTCCGCGGCGGGCCGCGTAAAGTCCTCAGCCAAGGCTCTGATGAAATAGGGAAGGGCCTCGATGCGCCGGAACCCGCCAAGCGTCTCCACGACGCCCACCAGCGGCGCGTGCCGGTCGGCGAGCTCCAAGAGAAGGGGAACGACCCTCCGATCTCGGGAGGCTGCGAGGATCCGTGCGGCCGCATTGATCACGGCCTCTTCGCCGGTCTGTTCGACGGGATCGGCAATGGCGCGAGACGTGCTTAGATAGTCGATCAGAACGTCGTCGGCGTGAAGCTGCGCCAGCGCCTCCACCGCACGTCGCCGCGTCTCGTAGAGCCCGCTTGGCTCTCGATTGAACAGAATCGCGCGGAGTGCCGGAATCGCGCGGCGTCCGCACACCACAGCGTCGATGACGCCCATGTCGCCGTCATGCAGAGAGGTGAGCTTGGCGATGGCGCGAGCGACGTCGTCTGGAAGCGGCAATGCCGCAAGGACCGGCTTCGCGGGGTCAGATGAACCGTCCATTCGTTTCTCCCCATTACCAAAGCCGCCGAAGGCACAGGCGGGCGCCGTATCAAGACGCGCTCGCGCGGTGCCCGGAGGCAGTGCAGGAGTCATCAGCCATGACGGCGGTTATGGGGAACTCCATCCCCCGGAGCAGAACGGCACGCTCCGGATGCAGTACGAAAGCTTACACGGCCTCTGATGCCGCGCAAGCCAGTCATGGCGCCGCCTGTCGTCACACGCAAAACTGTCACGCGGCCGGGAAACCCGGCGGTATAGTAGCCCCCGAGGAGAGGCTGGCGGCCCTGATTCGAAGATTGGACCGGCACGGATGCTCGATCCGGAAAAACACCTCACGCTGTGGCGGCAGATCGCGGATCGGCTGGCCGAGGAGGTGGCGGCAGGCCGCTTCGTCGATGGTCGTTTGCCCACCGAGCCGCAGCTTGCGGCGCGCTTTGGCGTCAATCGCCACACCATTCGGCGCGCCATCGGCGTGCTTGCCGACCAGGGGCTAATAACGGTCGAGCAAGGCCTTGGAACTTTCGTCGCCAAACATCTCGAGTATCTCCTGGGGCGCCGGCCGCGCTTCAACGCCGATCTGCGAAGCCAGGGCCGCGAGCCCGGCCGTTGCGTGCTTTCGGTTGAGACCGTCGAGGCCGGTGCTGCGATCGAGCGCGATCTGCGCCTCCACCGCGGTTCCCAGGTGTTGCAGATCGAAATGATCGCCTATGCCGACAGCGTTGCGGTGAGCTATGGGCTTCACAGCTTTCCCGCCAAGCGCTTTGCGGCGCTGCCGAATGCCTTTGCCGACACCAACTCGATCACTGCCGCCCTCGTGCGCTGCGGCGTGTCCGACTACACCCGCGAGGTGACACGTCTCTTGACGCGTTTGCCAAGTGAACGCGAGGCGCGATACTTGGAGCAGGCGGTGAGCCGGCCGGTGCTTCAAGCAGAGGCGATAAACGTCGATATGGCGAATATGCGGATCCAACGATCGCTCGTGGTTTTTGCGGGCGACCGGGTCCAGGTCCGGCTGGCCGGCGGCAATACGGGAGTACCGATTGCGACGCCCGGATCGGGGTCTCCGCCCGCCCGTCGCCTGCGATAAGCGCAGGCTGGCATGTTCGGGAAATCGGCTGACGACTCGTGCTGGCTGTTGGGACAGCGCCGCTTGTTTATCCC
>Ga0335073_10016202_pt1 | contig 10410 bp, 8 predicted proteins | sample Lox_Sample_22_FD_207093 | JGI IMG/M metagenome (GOLD analysis project Ga0335073, IMG submission 207093) | Soil microbial communities from Loxahatchee National Wildlife Refuge, Florida, United States - Lox_Sample_2.2 | ecosystem: Environmental > Terrestrial > Soil > Wetlands | place: USA: Florida...
GGCCTCCGACGAGCACGGTCATCTGCGGCGCGGTGAGCGTGAGCAGGTTCGCTTTGTCGAGCAGCAGGTACTCGGCCGGCAGCCGGCTGCCCTTGCCGACGTAGTTGCGGAACCCGTCCGCCCGTGGTTCCAGCGCAGCGAACGACTCAGCGTCGGTCTGCTCTTCGGACGCGTCGGTGCGGCCCGGCGCGAACGGGACCTCGACGTCGACCCCGGCATTCCTGGCCGCCTGCTCGACGGCCGCATCGCCGGCGAGCACGATCAGGTCGGCGAGCGAGACCTGCTTGCCGCCGGCCTGCGCGGCGTTGAAGGAGTCCTTGATCCCCTCGAGCGTGCGCAGCACCGCCGCCAGCTGGTCGGGGTTGTTGACCTCCCACCCGCTTTGCGGCTCGAGGCGGATGCGCGCGCCGTTGGCGCCGCCGCGCTTGTCGCTGCCGCGGAACGACGAGGCCGCCGCCCACGCCGCGGACACGAGCTCGGCCACGGACAGGCCCGAGCCAAGGACCTGGGCTTTCAGGGAGGCGATGTCCGCGGCGTCGATGAGCTCGTGCGTCACGGCCGGAACGGGGTCCTGCCAGATCAGCGTCTCGGACGGGACCTCGGGACCGAGGTAGCGAACCACCGGGCCCATGTCGCGGTGGGTCAGCTTGAACCACGCGCGGGCGAAGGCGTCGGCGAACTCGTCGAAGTTCTCCAGGAAGCGCCGCGAGATCGGCTCGTAGATCGGGTCGAACCGGAGCGAGAGGTCGGTCGTCAGCATCGTCGGAGGACGGCGCTTCGACGGGTCCTCGGGGTCGGGGACGGCGTCGGCGCCCGCCCCGTCCTTCGGCTGCCACTGGTGCGCGCCCGCCGGGCTCGCGGTCAGCTCCCACTCGTACCCGAACAGCGTCTCCAGGAAGCTGTTGTCCCAGGTGACCGGGGAGGCCGTCCAGGTAACCTCGAGGCCGCTGGTGATCGCGTCGCGGCCCTTGCCGGTGCCGTAGCTGCTCTTCCAGCCAAGGCCCTGCAGCTCGAGCGGGGCGGCCTCGGGGTCGGGCCCGACCGCGTCGTCCGGGCCCGCGCCGTGCGTCTTGCCGAACGTGTGGCCACCTGCGATCAGCGCGACGGTCTCCTCGTCGTTCATCGCCATCCGGCGGAACGTCTCGCGGATGTCGCGGGCGGCAGCGAGCGGGTCCGGGTTGCCGTTCGGGCCCTGCGGGTTGACGTAGATGAGGCCCATCTGGACCGCACCCAGCGGATTCGCGAGCTCACGGTCTCCGCTGTAACGCTCGTCGCCCAGCCAGGTGGTCTCCGGGCCCCAGTAGACGTCCTCCTCGGGCTCCCAGGTGTCCACGCGGCCGCCGCCGAAGCCGAAGGTCTTGAAACCCATCGTCTCCAGCGCGACGTTGCCGGTGAGCACCATCAGGTCGGCCCACGAGATCTTCTGCCCGTACTTCCTCTTGACCGGCCACAGCAGACGGCGGGCCTTGTCCAGGCTGACGTTGTCCGGCCAGCTGTTGAGCGGCGCGAAGCGCTGCTGGCCGGCGCCGGCCCCGCCGCGGCCGTCGTTGATCCGGTAGGTGCCCGCGCTGTGCCAGGCCATCCGGATCATCAGCGGGCCGTAGTGGCCGAAGTCGGCCGGCCACCAGTCCTTCGAGGTGGTCAGCACCTCCGCGATGTCCCGCTTGACGGCGGCGAGGTCGAGGGTCTTGAACGCGGCGGCGTAGTTGAATTCGCCGCCCATCGGGTTGATCACGTCGGGGTTCTTCGCAAGGATCTTCAGGTTGAGCCGGTTGGGCCACCACTGGCTGTTGGCGTCGCCCTTGGTCGGGTCCACAAGGCCGTGCACGACCGGGCATCCGCCGGTCTCGGTGGCCCCGGCCTCGGGAGTTGGGCCCTCGGTGACTGTTGGGTCGTGATTCTCGGACAAGGCAGGTCCTTCCGGGCTATAGGCGGTCGGTGGTCAGGAACTTCGGGTGGAACAGTCGGGGCACAGGCCCCAGTACACGACCTCGGCCTCGTCGATCGAGAACCCGTGGTCGTCAGAAGCTGTCAGGCAGGGCGCCTCGCCGGTGGCGCAGTCGACGTCGGCGACGAGGCCGCACGACCGGCACACCACGTGATGGTGGTTGTCCATCACGCGCCCCTCGTACCGGGCAGGGCTGCCGGCCGGCTCGATCCGGCGGATGAGCCCGGCCGCGGCCAGCGCGTGCAGGGCCTCATACACGGCCTGGAGCGAGACGTGCCCAACGCGATCGCGCACCCGGGAGGCGATCGCCTCCACGTCGAGGTGGTCTCCGTTCCGGACGGCCTCGAGCAGCGCGACGCGACCAGCCGTCACCCGCAGGCCGGCACCGCGCAGCTCCTCGGCGATGCTCGGCGGTGCGGTCATGACGCCAACCCTACAACCCTAAACACGAATGATTCAAGAAAATGAAGCGATCCGATCAGAGCGCCGCGCCGGCTCGCGCTGCCTGGTCACTGGCTCCTGCGCGACCGCTGGCTACATTGCGTCGAACGTCTGGGTGAGCGGGTACGTGGCGACAAGCTTGCCGCTCTTCAGCACGTAGACCGGCGGGCGCTTCGTGCCGGTGAAGATGACCGTCAGCTTCGTGTAACGCCGCTCGGCCGGGTGGCCCTTGACGGCGGCGCTCCCCCGCAGCACTTCCAGCGACGGGTAGTAGTGGTAGTGACCCTCGGCGCAGTTCGGCACGCAGTCGTTCTGCCAGAACGTGCCGTCGCCGCTGGCCAGCTTCGGCGTCCAGCTCGTCCAGTGCAGCTCCCGCACACCGATCCCGGCGTCCGCGCAGGTAATGATCACCGTCGGCGGCTCCACCACCGGCTTGAAGTTGCAGTTGAGCAAGACGTACCTGGGAGCCTTTGCCGCCGCGACCTTGGTGCTCGCCGTGGCGTGGGTGCTGGCAGGAGTGCCGGAACTGGCAAGAGCCACACCCCACCACCCAACGCGATCACGCCTGCGCACACCGCTGCCGCGACACTGATCCTCATCTTCATCGATGCCTCCCGTTGAGCCGGGGCGCTGCAGCGTGCCGGTTGAACGCTCGCGTTTACCGGTCCTAATCACCAGGACGCTCGATCATGCGGAATGGTTATGCACTTAAAGCCCCGATAAGGTCAGGGAAGCAGTGGCTCGACTTGAACCGAGGGGTAGCGACCGGACAGCTTGCGGTCGAGGGTCACCAGCGTGGCATCGCTAGCCTGGGCAAAGGCCGCCAGGTAGTCGTCGGTCCACAGCTTGTGGCTCTTGTCGTCACGCGCGGAGATCGCCCGCCAGACTGCATCCAGTTCGGCTGGCTCATCTACCCACATCACGCGCTCGTCAGCCCAGAGCTGATCGTAGGTTCGCCATGCCTGGCTGCGGTCGATGGCATCCTCGCCCATGATGGCCAGGTTGGACAGCAGTCGCAGCAGCGCCATTTGCGTGACCCGGCAAAAGGCGATGTCGTCCGTTTCCTCGCCGAACCACTGCGCCGCGACCGGCTGGTGGACATGCCTCCCCCAGACAGCGGCCAGCCATACGCCGACGTCAACAAGCTTCACTGATCAGCGAACCTCTCAACATCCTCGGCAACGAGCGCGTTGGCGATGTCGTCGCTGGTAACGAGGACCGTCGGCGCGGCGTCACGAGCGATCAGCGGCAGCGTCACGCGCCCTGTCTTTCCCCCTGCGGTGGCAGGAAGACCTACCTCGCGCGCTACCGCCCGGGTGACGAGATCCTTGAGGCTCTCGCCGTCCTCTGCAGCACGCGCTTTTGCCGCTCGCATCAGGGTCGGGGGAAGATCAACTGTGGTGCGCATAAAAGCATATTAGCATCGAGCGCTTCCGGGGATCAGCTGCAGCCGCAGCCCTCGTGGCCCCACAAGACTGGCCCTAAATCGGGATCAGGTCGATATAGATGCCAGCAGCTTCTGCCAGGACACGCAGGTCGCTCGGGTCGGACGTCAAGATGTCGTCGCCGTCTGCAGCCAGGCACACCACGCTGGCGTCAATGGCGTCGGACTGGCCGCTGCGGGCCAGCAGCATTCCGGCTCGCCGTCCTAGGCGGCCATCGATCGGCGTGACGTCGGTCCCAGCAAGCAGTCGGGCGACCGGGGCCTGGCGCCCATGGCCACCACGCCAGACCTGAGCGACAACTCCTCCGCAGGTTGCCGGCACCCGACCTGCCAACCGCTCCCGCTTCACCAGGGCCGCCACCTCGCGATCCCCTCGCTCCACAGCGACGAACGCACCAGCATCCAGGATCAGCATCAAGCCGTCCCCTGACCGTGGCGCTGCCCACGCTGGTCTCGCGGCTCCGGCTTGCCACGTACGACAACGGCCCGACCGCGGGCACTACGGGCGGCTTCCCGGATCTCCTCGTCAGTGATCTCTCCGTGCTCAGCCTCGTAGGCAGCCAGGAACTCGTCCACCGCCTGAAGACGCCGGTCATGGTCGGCCTTGAGCCGTAGCGCGTCATTAACCCATGCACTGACGTTCTCCGCCTGCCCCGCAGCCACTGCTTCCTGCGCCACCGCCACTAGCTCGGCGTCCACCGACGCTGACAGCCGCTGTTTGGTGCTCATACAATCATGCTACATCTATGCCACGGATTTGGCATAGTTCCGAACTCGGTGCTCGGAAATGTGGCCACTACCGGTGCTTCCCGACCCTGACAGGGCCGGGAAAGCACCGGCATGTTGCATATAGTGCAATACCGCTCGGTTTCAGCTGCAGCCGCTGGTGGAGCCGCAGCCTTCGCAGACGTAGCAGCTTCCGGCGGGGCGCATCTTCGTGCCGCAGTTCAGGCACAGCGGCGCGTCGGCACTGCGGCCTTGGTGAGACTCGATGAGCTCGGTCGAGCTGTGCGGGGCGAACGAGTCCGGCGTGGCGTCGCGTTCCGGCTTCTGACTCTCCTGGTGCTGTGGCTGCTCAACCTGCACCGACTGGGCCAGCTCGTCGGGGTCGACGTCGTCGGCCGGGGCGGCCGGATCCGCGCCGGTCAGCGCGGCCGATCGCTCGGCCACCGACAGGATGCCCAGCTCCGAGCGCTCGTCGTAGGACAGATGGTCGAGGGCCAGGCGGCGGAAGATGTAGTCCATCACCGAGCTGGCCATCCGGATGTCCGGGTCGTCGGTGATCCCGGCCGGGTCGAACCGCATGTTCGTGAACTTGGCTACGTACGACTCCAGCGGGATGCCGTACTGCAGGCCGACTGAGATCGCGATCGAGAACGCGTCCATCACGCCAGCTAGGGTCGAGCCCTGCTTGCCGAGCTTGAGGAAGACCTCGCCGATGCCGTCGCCGGGATAGCTCGACGCGGTCATGTAGCCCTCGGCGCCCGCTACGGAGAACCGCGTGACCGTGGCCGTCCGCTGCTTGGGCAGCCGCCGACGCACGGGGCGGACCTCGTGCGGTGCCGCCGACTCGGCCTCGGCCTCCACCTCGGCCGGCTTCTTCTTGGCGATCGACAGCGGCTGGCCGACCTTGCAGTTGTCGCGGTAGATCGCCAGCGCCTTCAGGCCGAGCTTCCAGCCCTCGAAATAGATCTTCTCGACATCTTCGACCGTGGCCGACTCCGGCATGTTGACGGTGTTGTGGTTGACAATGCCATTTGCCACGAAGGCATGCGTTCCGGGTACCGAGAGATCGAATACTTCTGCCTCTCCGGCGTCGGCAACCGATGCGACCGGCGAGAAGTGAAGGTTACCCTCGATGACTTCGCGCAGCCAGGATGGGAACTCGACGCCTGGAAGCGTGAAAACTCTCTCAAGCGTTCGCCTCGTGATCTGCTGAGTACGCGGATCGCAGAGGAACCTGAAGTCATTCCGCCAGCTTCGCGTCTGGTTGGTGCCATGGCTATCTGCCGGAATCATTTTGTAGAGCTCCGGCCCGGTGATGCCCGGCACCACATCGGCGGTGCCAGCGCTGCAGTCCTTGCGCAGGTACTCAGCTGCTTTTTCAGCCTTGTCCGGCTCCAGGAACGGCACCAGGCTTGCCATGAGCTGACCCTGCATCCCAGAGGCATAAACCTCGTCGTAAGTCTTGTCGTACTCCTTGTTGTGCTTCGTGACCCGGCTGTGCAGTACTCCGAGATTGGTCATGACAGCCTGGAGGTCGTCCAGCAAGGGAGCACTGTCCAGGCAGATAGCCCACTTCGAGCTGCCACCGGTAGTGACGTAAGCGTCGAGCGCCAAGCCCTGGAGGAAGGCGAGAACCATCTCTCGGGGAGAATGCAGCACGGCATCGGGAATTCGCTTGTCCGAGGATCGCGTCCCGCAGCCGAGCGCATTCATGAATTCCACTACAGCCTTGGATGAAACGACAACGCCTGCACACTTCCCAGGCTGGTCCGTGATCCGCGCCGGGAGCCCGAACACGGTCAGCCATGCTTCGCGCACTCTGTTCAGTACCGCAGGAACAGAGTTAGTGATGGTTATCGTCCAGTTGCTTCGAGTCGTATGCCCCTCGGATGCATAGGCACCCAGCAGGAATGCCAGTTCGGTGGTCATCTCAGCTGGGAGCGTCACAGTCTTCTGATTGCCGTACGGTGAGGAAACGGCGATGCCGCGAAGGCTCTGTGGCGTGGTGGACCATTTCTCGGCGCCGTACTGAATTGCCACGGCGTCGCCCGCTTCGATCTCCCCCAGCGTCTTCCATACAAGGCCACCAGAACCTGCGACAAGGAGCGGATGCGGCAGCGTTCCGGTGATCTTATGCCCCGATCGAAGCGTGACCCGCCGGACTGGGCGAGTACCGCCGTAGTAGAACGCGTCGGTCTTCCTGTCTCCGTCGAGCGACGAGATCACCAGCCGCTCCTCGCGGAAGGTGTCCTCCGCTTCGCCCTGGTGCAAGCTTCCAATTCTGATCAGGCCGTCGGAAGACGCAACCAACGTATCCCCGGTGACGCACTTGGAAATGGCGCCGGAAAGCTCGGGCTGGACGGCGGCCATCATGCGCACATGGCCCATGGGGCTGATCGCCCGCTCGCCCATCGCGCAGTCGAAAACTTCGTAGTGCTCAGGCCTCAGCCCGGGGGCATCGACCACGTGGCCGTTCTCCGAGATGTACTCGATGATGGCCTCGGCCTGCTCAGGCTGGTAGCCGAGGTTCTTCAGCGCCCGCGGCACCGTCTGGTTAACGATTTGCATAGAACCGCCGCCGACTAGTTTCTTGAATTTCACTAGCGCCAAATCTGGTTCTATTCCGGTTGTATCACAGTCCATCATCAAGCCTATAGTTCCAGTTGGTGCGAGTAGGCTCGCTTGTGCGTTTCTGTAGCCATTCTTTTCGCCTATTTCAAGGCATTCATTCCACGCATTGTTGGCAGCGGTAAGAGCTGCTTCGTCGATGCCGCCAAGTGTCTTAATCTCGGCGCTGGCCGCCGCATGCTTGCCTATTACGCGCTGGTGCGCGGTCGCGTTACGCGCGTAGCCATCGTATGGGCCCACAACTCCAGCCAGTTCGGCGGAACGCCGATAGGAGACGCCAGTCATTAGCGATGTGATGGCGGCGGCGATGGACCGGCCGCCTTCGGAGTCATAGGCATGCCCGGTCGCCATCAGCAGCGCACCGAGGTTGGCGTAGCCGATGCCGAGCTGCCGGTAGGCACGGGTGGTGACGGCGATCTTCTCGGTCGGGAAGTCCGCAAAACAGATCGAGATGTCCATCGCGGTAATAATGAGCTCGGTGATTTTCTCGAATCGCCCCACGTCGAACGTGTCGTCATCCCTGAGGAATTTGAGCAGATTGATGCTTGCGAGGTTGCATGACGAGTTATCCAAATGGAGGTACTCACTGCAAGGATTACTGGCCGTGATCCGTCCGGATTCCGGACAGGTGTGCCAGCCGTTGATCGTGCTGTCGTACTGGATGCCCGGGTCGGCGCATTCCCAGGCCGCCTGGGCCATGTCCCGGAACAGCTTCTTCGCCTCGAGGGTTTCCACCACCTCGCCGGTCTGCCGGGCAGCGAGGCCGAACGTGCCGCCTGTCTCAACCGCGTGCATGAACTCGTCGCTGACCCGCACAGAGTTGTTGGCGTTCTGGTACTGGACGCTGACGATGTCCTTGCCGCCGAGGTCCATGTCGAAGCCGGCGTCGCGCAGGACCCTGACCTTCTCCTCCTCGCGCGCCTTGGTGACGATGAACTCCTCGATGTCGGGGTGGTCGACGTCGAGCACCACCATCTTGGCCGCGCGCCTCGTGGCGCCGCCCGACTTGATCGTCCCGGCCGAGGCGTCGGCGCCGCGCATGAACGAGACCGGGCCGCTGGCGGTCCCTCCCGAGGAGAGCAGCTCCTTGCTCGACCGGATCCGGGACAGGTTGACCCCGGCGCCCGAGCCGCCCTTGAAGATGAGGCCCTCTTCCCGGTACCACTCGAGGATCGAGTCCATCGTGTCATCCACAGCCAGGATGAAGCAGTTGTGCACGCGCAGGCTCGCGGAACTGCCGGACAGGTACTCGCCGCTCTCGGTCTGGATGTCGTAGACCTCCATGGGGCCGAGCCGCTCGATCTTGCTGACGGTGACGAGCTGGCGATCCGAGCCGCCGACGTCGGGCGACACGTCGAGCAGATGGTCGCCCACGCGAAGGAACCCGGCCACAGTGAACTCGCCAACGACCAGGTCGGTCGCGCGCCACACCAGATGGTCAGCGGTCACGTCGAGCGACTGGCCCTCGGAGGTGTGCACCCGGAGCACGTCCTTGACGCCGTTGGCCTTGACCGCGACGACGCGGGTCGCGCCGTAGGCGTCGTGGACCTTGGTGCCGACCGCGTTGCCCTCGACCAGGCTGCCGATCGGGACCGGGCCCTGCGGGGTGCTGACCAGCGCGTCGTAGGGCTGGCAGGCCGACACCTGCTGCGGCGAGGAGGTCCCGACGTTGAACCAGACCGGCGAGTTGAAGCTGAACACCTGGTGGATCAGCGCGTAGGTGAGCTCGTGGGCGAAGATCTCCGCGTCCGCATCGGTGGCGAAGTAGCCGTTCTCGAGCCCGGCCGCCGTGTACTTCCCGACCACCCGGTCGACGAGCTGCTTCAGGCTCCACTCACGCTGCGGCGTCCCCACGGCGCCGCGGAAGTACTTGGTCGTAACGATGTTCGCGGCGTTGACCGACCAGAAGTCGGGGAACTCCACGCCCTTCTGCTCGAAGTTGACAGACCCGTCCCGCCAGTTCGTCATGACAACGTCGCGGCGCTCCCAGGTGACATCGTCGTAGGGATGAACGCCGTCACGGGTATTGATGCGGCCGATCGTCAGGCCCTTGCGCGCCCCGGTCCCGTCCTGCGCCGCCCCGCTAGCCGTTGTCTCGGTCATCTGCTCCCCCTCCAGGGATCCGTCCGGTGTCGTGGTGGGCCTTACCAGCCCCCGTGGTTCCGCTGATTTTTGTGTTTGACGTCTGATGCCGATAGCCGGGCGCTTCACCGGGCTTCAGCAGGCTGTCTGCCCGTGGGCTCCAGGCCCTCAGACGGGCCCTGTCCCGCAGCCTGCGGCGGTTCGCCGTCCCCTGGCGAATGCCGCGGGCCGTCCTCGGCGCCGGAGCGCCAGCCGCGATCACGTTCGCGGCGCAGCCCGGCTATCTCCTCTTCGAAGTCGGCGAGCGACTCGAATCCCCGGTACACCGAGGCGAATCGCAGGTAGGCGACCTCGTCGAGATCACGGAGCGGGCCCAGGATCGCGAGGCCGACCTCGTGCGACGGAACCTCGCTGCTGCCGCGGCTCCTGATCGCGTCCTCAACCCGCTGGGCCAGGATCGCAAGCTGATCCTCGCTGACTGGCCTGCCCTGGCAGGCGCGCTGCACGCCTCGGACAATCTTGTCGCGGTTGAAGGGCTCGGTGACGCCGCTGCGCTTCGCCACCATGAGGATCACCGTCTCCTGGGTGGTGAAACGCCGCCCGCAAGCCGGGCACGACCTCCGGCGGCGGATCGCCGCCCCGTCCTCGGCCGTCCTGCTGTCGATGACCCTGCTGTCCGGATGCCTGCAAAACGGGCAATACACGTGATCCACCTCCCCACAGGTGCCTCGCGCTGCCCCTACCCTGCTAACACAGTATATAGGAAAACTACAGCGATGTAACTACTAGATATTGTGGTCCGGCCGGCGCCTGGATGCAAGCTCCCCCGGTGCGCCACGCCGAATTAGCTGGAACGCCACGCCGAGTTTGCCGGTATGACCGCACCGCCGCCCGAGCCAACGCGCCGCGAGTGCACGCCGACGCCCCCCGATCCGCCCGTGCCCGCCGGCGTGTCGTCGGCGTGTCGCGGCGCGAAGCGGCGAGGCAGGAGCATTGAGGCCGGCGGGGCTGCACCCCGGTTTCGGCTAGTTACGCGGCACCCAGAGAAGCTGCCCCGCCTGGACACTAGCGCTGCTCAGGGCGTTCACGTTGATGATCTGCTGGACCACGGCCCACGAATTTCCCGACGGCTCGGCGGCCG
>Ga0335073_10016203_pt1 | contig 10410 bp, 7 predicted proteins | sample Lox_Sample_22_FD_207093 | JGI IMG/M metagenome (GOLD analysis project Ga0335073, IMG submission 207093) | Soil microbial communities from Loxahatchee National Wildlife Refuge, Florida, United States - Lox_Sample_2.2 | ecosystem: Environmental > Terrestrial > Soil > Wetlands | place: USA: Florida...
ACGAGGGCACATTGGTGACTGAAGGCCGCGGCATGACCTATCGCGACGCGGGTGTCGACATCGACGCCGGCGACGAGCTCGTTGAGCGCATCAAGCCTCACGTCGCGCGCGTGCGACGGCCGGAAGTGCTGGCCGGCATCGGCGGCTTCGGCGCACTGGTGGAGCTGCCCCCGGGTTACCGGCGTCCGGTTCTCGTGGCCGGGACCGACGGCGTGGGTACGAAGCTGCGCCTCGCGATCGATACCGGACGCCACGACACGATCGGAATCGATCTCGTCGCGATGTGCGCCAATGACATCGTGGTGCAGGGCGCGGAGCCGCTCTTTTTCCTCGATTACTACGCCACGGGAAAGCTTCGGGTCGACGTGGCTGAAGCCGTGATTCGCGGCATCGTGGAAGGCTGTGCGCAGGCCGGCGCCGCTCTCGTCGGCGGCGAGACGGCGGAGATGCCCGGCATCTACAACGGCGAAGATTACGATCTTGCCGGCTTCTGCGTCGGCGTGGTGGAGAAGGACAAGATCATCGACGGCACCGCCGTGCGCGCCGGCGATACCATAATCGGTCTCGACTCCTCCGGACCGCATTCGAACGGATACTCGCTCATCCGTAAGCTCGTCGCTGTCAGCGGCGCGGGCAGCGACACCCAGCTCGACGGCAAGCCGCTTCTCGACCGCCTGCTCGCGCCGACCCGCATTTACGTCAAGCCGCTCCTTGCGCTCGCGAAGCAGGTCGAAGTGCATGCGTTGGCCCACATCACGGGTGGCGGCCTGACGGACAACATACCGCGCGTGTTGCCGGAGGGTATGGAGGCCGTACTCGAGCGGCGACGCTGGCGGCACGACCCGGTCTTCGACTGGATGCAGCAGGTAGGGCAGATCGAGGCGGCCGAGATGTACCGCACTTTCAACTGCGGCATCGGCATGGTTGTCGTCCTGCCGCGGGAGCACGCGTCGCAGGCGCTCACACTCCTGCAGGCGCACGGTGAATCGGCGCAGGTCATCGGAGAGATCCGCCCGGGCTCGCGCGGTGTGGTCATAGGGTGAGCGGCAGGGACCCGCTGCGGCTCGCGATCCTCATCTCCGGCCGCGGGTCCAACATGGTGGCGATCGCGCACGCGTGCGCCGAGAGCCGGATCAACGCCCGCGTCGCGGTCGTGCTCTCCGAGCGCCCCGGCGTTGCAGGACTCGACGCAGCCCGCGCTCTCGGAATCGAGGCCGATGTCGTGGTGTGGCGCGGCAACACGGAGCGCCTTCAGTTCGAGCGCGACCTCGAGTCAGCGCTCGCAGCAGCGCAGCCGGACCTGATCGTGCTCGCCGGCTTCATGCGCATCCTGTCACGACGGTTCGTGGAGTCCCGCGCCGGCCGGATCCTCAACATCCATCCGTCGCTGCTGCCAAAATACCGCGGCTTGCACACTCATCGGCGCGTGCTCGAGGCCTGCGATCGGGTGCATGGCGCCAGCGTGCACTTCGTCACCGCGGAGCTCGACGGCGGACCGCTCGTTCTCCAGTCGAGAGTCGCCGTGCGCGCGGGAGACACTGAAGACACGCTCGCAGCGCGCGTTCAGGCGACGGAGCACATCATTTATCCACGTGTGATCGGTTGGCTGGCCGACGGCAGGCTCGGGTGGCGCGATGACCAACCCTGGCTCGACGGCAAGCCGCTCGCCACGCCTGTGGTGGAGGATTTCCCCTGATCACCGATGGCGACGCCTGATGACGGTACGCAAGACTGAGCGCGCGGTTTTGGCCGTCGCGTTGGTGGCGGCCCTCACGAGTGCACGCGCCGCCCCGGCGGGGGGCGTTCTCTCAGAGCCGGCAGCATCGGCCCCAAAGCCGGTGCCGTTCGTTGCCACCTACACCGTCGCCTGGCACGGCGTCCCCGCCGGCAGCTCGACTCTCGAGCTGCACGAAACCGCACCGCAGTCATATCTCTACACCTCGACTGACAGCGCCAACGGCATCTTCCGGCTGGCGTTTCCGCACGCGCTGCGGCAGTCGAGCCGCTTCACAGTCGCCGCCGGGGCGGTCGAGCCGCTGGCCTTCCAGGCCGGCGGCCCGGGCAACGACGTGATGGCGCGGTTCGACTGGAAGATCGGCCGCGTGACCGGCACGGCCAAGGGGAAGCCGCTCGACCTGAAGCTGCAACCCGGAACCCAGGACCCGCTGTCGGTGCAGATCGCGATCATGCTCGAGCTGGAGGCGCAGGATGCACCGGACGCGTTCTGGATGCTCAACACCGACGAGATCGACCGCTTCCAGTACGTCCGTCACAAGGAGACGACGCTCGATACGCCGCTGGGGAAGCTGCACACCATCCTCTACACCAGCCACGCACCCGGGTCGGACAAGACGACGTACCTCTGGCTGGCGCCTGCGCTCGATTACATGCCGGCCCGTGCCGAACAGCACGTCAAGGGCAGCACGCAGGTGTCACTCGAGATCCAGGCGTTCAAACACCGGTAGTGCACTCAGCCGAGCGCTGCCGGAAAATCATGAGGACGAGCGCGCTCATCGGCACGGCGAGCCAGAGCCAATGGGCCGCACGGGGGCTCCGAGCACCGCGCGCATCGGCCCGCGCGCCAGGGCCACGAGAAGCGCGGCGAACGTCGTCGCGGCGCTCAGGCCCACCGGTAGAGGCTCCCTTGATGGGTCTGCGGGTCGTAGAAAAGTCAAGCCGCGTGCAATGGCCTGAACTGCTTGGCGAGTTTGAGCTGCTGTCCCTGATAGTTCGAGGCGGCCTCGCCGCCATAGAGCACGTCGGGCCGCTCCGCCATGCGCTCGTAGCGCAGCCAACCCACCGTCTGTCCGTGCTCCAACAGGAACGGCACCTCGTGGGAGCGCACTTCCAACACGCCGCGGCTGCTGCCGGCCCTGCGGGTGTTCAGGTCCCAGCCGAATCCGGGATCGAAGAACCCGGCATAGTGGACCCGGAACTCGCCCGCCCGCGTGTCATACGGCAGCATTTCCGCGGCAAACTCGGGGGGCACGGCAATCGCCTCCTTCGTCACCAGGATGTAGAACTCATCCGGATCGAGGATCAGTGACGATTCCCTGTGAAAACGGATGGGCTCCCAGAAATCGAGCGGATCGTAGTCGCGGCGGTCCAGGTCGATGCGCCTGGCGTGCTTCTTCGCACGCCAGCCAATGAGGGCATCACCCACCCCGGTCCCCCGCAGATCGATGGTGAAGGGCAGCATGCCGGTCCGTTCGCCCAGGGCGCTCGAATCGGCGATGCGCCCTTCGGTGAGGAGCGAGCGCCAGTCGGAGGCGGTGACCGGCTTCGGGTTCTCGCCGCGCGTGCGCCGGAAGCGAAGCTGATTGAGGCGTGTGCCCGTTCTCACTACGACACTGAAGCTGCGCGGGGCGACCTCGATGTAGAGCTGTCCCTCATAACCTTCTGCGACCTGGTCGAACAGCGTCGCCTGGTCGGCGATGAGCCGTGTCAGGATGTCGAGCCGCCCGGTCGAGCTCTTGGGGTTGGCGAAAGCGGCGACATCGCTCCTGAGATTGATGCTCTCCAGCAGCGGAATGACGTATACGCGTCCCTTTTCCAGGACGGCACCGCCGTCGAGGCTGATCCTGAAGCGCTCGAAGCTCGAATCCAACTCGCGCATCTTTTCCAGCACCTTCATGCCCTTTCCGGGCAGGAAGCTGGCATCGACCGGATAGGCGTAATCGCCGAGACGCAGGTCGATGCTTGCCGGCTGAATCTGGTCGGGCGCGATCTCGCCGTCCTTCAGGATGCCGACCGGGAGAATTTCCCGGGCGCCCAGCATCTCCCTGATCTTCTGGCACGGCAGGATCCCGGTGTAGACCGGCGCGCGCGCGGGCGACTCGATTGTGGAGCTCGGTTGCACCCGAGCCTCAGCTCTCTTCTATGACGATTTTCGGGAATACGCTGCTGCGGTCGCGCGCGCGCAGTGCGAGCGCGCCCGCGATGCGGCGGGCCATGTCGAAATAGGCCCGCGCACGAGGAGTATCGGGTGCCGCGACCACGGTCGGCCTGCCTCCGTCGGTCTCCTCCCTGATGTGGGCGTCGAGAGGCAGCTCGCCGAGGAGCTTCACGCCGTACTGCTCGGCCATCCGCGCACCGCCGCCCGCGCCGAAGATGTGCTCGATGTGTCCGCAGTTGGAGCAGATGTGCACGCTCATGTTCTCCACGATACCGAGGACCGGTACCGAGACCTTCTCGAACATCTTCAGTCCCTTGCGGGCGTCCGCGAGCGCTATGTCCTGCGGCGTGGTAACGATCACCGCGCCTGCAACGGGCACTCGCTGAGCGAGAGTGAGCTGGATGTCGCCCGTGCCCGGAGGCATGTCGACTACAAGGTAGTCGAGCTCGCCCCAATTCGTGTCCGAGAGGAGCTGCGTGAGCGCCTGCGTGACCATGGGGCCGCGCCAGACCATCGGCTGCTCCGCGTCCACCAGGAAGCCGATGGACATCGCCGCGACGCCGTAGCTCTCCAAAGGCTGCAGGTGCTTGCCGTCCGGGGCGGTGGGCCGCTGTCCCTCGAGGCCCAGCATGAGCGGCTGGCTGGGGCCGTAGATGTCCGCATCGAGCATCCCGACGCGCGCTCCCTGGGCGGCCCAGGCCAGCGCCAGATTGGCGGCAACGGTGGACTTGCCGACACCTCCCTTGCCGGAGGCGACGGCGACGATGTTCCGGATCTCCCCGAGCGGCTTGAGATTGCGCTGCACCGCGTGCGAGCGGATGTCCGCCTCGAGCTCGATCGTCAGGGGAACATCGAGCTCCGCCGCCTCGAGATGCGCCTCGAGTGCGGTCGTGAGCTGTGCCCGGTATCCCCCCACCGGATAGCCCAGCGCAATGCGCGCCCGGTAGTCGCCGCCACCTTCTACTACCAGGTCCCGTAGAGCACCTGCCTGCCCCAGAGTTTCCCCGAGGTACGGGTCAACGTACGCCTCGAGGGCGGCCCTCACGGCGTTGAGAGTGGAATCGTCGGCCATGGCGATGGGGTTCGTTACAATTTGGCGGGTGGAAACGAAGATTGTAGAGCCTTTCCGCGAGGGCTCACACTCCAAAGGACGGCGGGAGCGATCTCTGCTGGGCCCAGGGCTATGGCATAATTTCATGGGCTTCCCGACCGGGCGCATGAGGCGCAGCCCGGCGGATGGGGTGGGTCTGCGCCTGGCACCGATGTCCCGACATATCGCCTTGGAGGATCACGGGCGCGAGGGAGATGCGCGGGAGTGCCTTTCCGGAAAGGCTGAATGAGCTTCTTCACCAATTTGCGCGCCGACCGGCTGATCACCGAGATCAGGTCCTGTACCGATCCGGCGAGCCCCGCCACCCAGAAGGCCGTCGAGCGTCTGAAGGACCTCGGGCCGGCGGCCATCGAATCCGTATTCGCGGCATTGCCCGATGCCGACAAGAACGCGACCCTGGCCTTCGTCGAAGTGCTCGCCGGGCTCGTCAGCCAGAAGTCTTTTCCGACGTTCGTGCGCGGCCTGGTGGAGGGCAGCCCGCGAGTCGTGGCCGGCATCGCCTGGGCGCTCACCAGCAGCCGCAACTACCCCGCCAACCTGCTGATCGAGGCGCTCTCGACGCCCGGGGTTTCGAAGTCGGCGCTGCTCGAGGTGATGGCCGCGCAGAAATCGCGCTACGGCGTGCGGGAGCTCCTGAACGCCGCCTACACGCAGGAACCCAACGAGAAGGCGGCGCTCTTCCGGATCATCGGCGAGATCGCCGACGCCAGCGCCGTGCCGGAGCTCATCGGCCGCGTCCAGGGCAAGGACCCGATAGCGCGCGTTCACATCATCAACATTCTGGCCCGCTTCAACACGCCGGAAGTGCAAACGGCCCTGCAGAGTCTGCTCAAGGACCCCAACAAGCTGATCCGCGGAGCGACTCTCTCGGCGCTGCAGCGGATGGACGGCAGGATCGACGTCGAGCGCGTCTGCGCCCTGCTCAAGGATCCCGAGATCGACGTGCAGAACAAGGCCATCGACGTCGTCATCAAGGCGAACGATCCCGAGACGATCCGCTACCTGATCGAAATCCTGAAGGACGAGAACGAGAACGCGCGCCGCGCCGCGGTCGAGGTGTTGAACGAGGTCGGCAACGCGAAGTCGGTCAAGCACCTGCTCGAGGCACTGAAGGACAGTGACTGGTGGGTGCGCAGCCGCGCGGCCGATGCGCTCGGCAAGATCGGCGGCCCGCGGGTGATCGATGCGGTGCTCGAGCTGATCCGCGACAAGGACGAGGACATCCGGCGGGCGGCCATCGAGATCCTCAACCAGACGAAGGACGAGCGCGCCGTCGACTCTCTCATCCAGGCCACGCGTGATTCCGACTGGTGGGTAAGCGAGCGTGCCGTCGATGCCCTGGCGGAGATCGGCAGCCGGCGCGCCGTGCCGCGTCTGACGGAGATGCTGAAGGCCGGACCGGCCAAGGCGACCCCGATCGTGGTCCGCGCCCTGGGAAAGCTCGGCGATGCGCGCCTGGTCGACACCCTGATGCCCTTCATGGCCAGGCCGGAGCGGGAGCTGCGGATCGAGGCCATGCAGGCCCTGTCCAAGATCGTCGACGAGCGGCGCGCCGAGCAGTTGCGCACGGAGCTGCAGTCGCAGGCGGTCTCTCCGGATCAGACCATCGCCCGGGTGGCGAATGCGGCGCTCGCGGAGCTCGACCACCGCCTGGCGGCCGGATCGGGCGTCACCGGCGGCACTCCGCTTCCGACGCCCGCCGCCGTGGCCCGTCCGCCCCAACCCGCGGCGCCGATCGAGGCGACGCGCGCCGCCGCCGACTCCGCGGGGCAGTCACGGATCGCCGAGGGGCCGCCGCGACTCGACATCCAGACGCTCAAGTCCGGCGATATCCTCGAGGGCCGCTACAAGTACATCGACCGCATCGGCCGCGGCGCCTTCGGCACCGTGTTGCTGATGGAGGATACGGTCGTCGACGAGCGGCTGATCCTCAAGTTCCTCAACCCCAACGTGTCGGGCGACGAAGAAGTCATGAAGCGCTTCGTCCATGAGCTGCGCTACTCGCGCAAGATCACGCACAAGAACGTCATCCGCATCTACGACTTCCTTTTCATCCAGGGCAACTACGCCATCTCCATGGAGTACTTCCCGTCACACACCCTCGGCAGCGAGATCGTCGGCGACAAGCCGATCGAGCTGAAGCGCGCGCTGCAGTTCGGCATCGACATGTGTACGGGCATGACGGTCGCGCACCAGGTCGGCATCGTGCACCGCGACCTCAAGCCCGCCAACGTGCTCATCAACCAGGAGGGACTGCTCAAGATAGTGGACTTCGGCGTCGCTGCCGCGCAGCGCGAGGGCGACACCCAGCTCACCAAGACCGGGTACGTCATCGGCTCGCCGAAGTACATGGCGCCCGAGCAGATCCTCGGCAAGAAGGTGGACGAGCGGGCCGACATCTACGCCCTCGGGGTGATGCTCTACGAGATGGTCACGGGCGTGCCGCCCTACTCCCGGGGCGATCACATGTCGGTCATGTATCAACACGTGCAGGGCAAGGCGCGCCCGCCGCAGGAGCTCAACCCCGCCCTGCCCGCCGGGCTCTCGGAGCTGGTCACGAAGGCCATGGCGGTCGACAAGACCAAGCGCTTCCAGAGCATGGAAGAGCTCAGCGCGGCCCTGGCCAAATACCAGTAACGGACAGGCCCTCCACCGCTGCGGCGACCCTCCGCCCGCCCCCCAAGGCGTGCGTTACGTCAAATTTTTAGGGACAACCCATTGATTTCGGCGGCCTGAGCGAGCAAAAAAGGCGGGCTCGACTCACCGCGGAGACGTTCACTTGGCGCGCATAGACGCGTTTCTCAAGCTGGGAGCACAGCAGGGCTGCTCGGACGTGCATCTTGCCGTCGGGATACCCCCGATGCTGCGCATGCAGGGAGACCTCCTGCCCATCAAATTCCGTGACCTGCGTGCCGTGGAGCTGGAAGGCTATATCGCGGAGATCCTGACCCGTGCCCAGAGCGAGCACTTTGCCGGTGGGCACGACCTCGACTTCTCCTACGTCTCCGGTGAAGGCGGCCGCTTCCGCGTCAACGTCTACCGCAAGGACACCGGGATCGGCGCCACCTTCCGCGCCATTCCCTCGCAGGTGCCTTCCCTCGACAAGATGGGAATGCCGGCCATCCTCACCAAGCTCTGCGACTACCACCAGGGGATGATCCTGGTCACCGGCTCGACCGGCACCGGCAAGTCGACGACTCTGGCGGCGATGATCAATCTCCTGAACGAGACCCGTAAGCTCAACATCATCAGCCTCGAAGATCCGATCGAGTTCGTTCACCCCAGCAAGCACAGTCAGGTGATCCAGCGGGAGCTCGGGACGCATATTCCGAGCTTCGCGGAAGGGGTACGCGCCGCCATGCGCGAGGATCCGGACGTGATCCTGGTAGGCGAGCTGCGTGACGCCGAGACCATCTCCATGGCCATGACGGCCGCGGAAACCGGCCACCTGGTCCTCGGGACGCTGCACACCACCAGCGCCGTCAAGACCATCGATCGCATCATCGATGCGCTGCCCGTCGAGGAGCGCGAGCAGACCAAGAGCTTTCTGGCGCAGAGCCTGCTCGCGGTCGTCACCCAGATTCTCGTCAAGACACCGGACTCGCGGGGCCGCAAGGCCATCTGCGAGATCCTCATGATGACCAGAGCCATCGCCAAGCTCATCCAGACGGAGCAGACGCACCAGATCCCGACCCAGCTGCAGATGGGAAAGGACCTCGGCATGCAGCTCTTCGATCAGGCGTTGCTGGCGGCGATCGCCGCTCGTGAGATTGACCCGGACGACGCCTACTCCTACGCAACGGACAAGCGTCCGTTCCAGAAGTACGTCACTGACACCAGCATGCTGCCCAAGATGGACGCACCCGCGCCGCCGGCGTCATCGGTCGCCTGAAGGCCGAGGGAGCGACCATGGCCACGATCGACACATTCCTGCTCGAAGTGCTGGAAAAACGCGGCTCCGACCTGCACTTCATCGCCGGCGACCCGCCGCGAATCCGGCAGTACGGCGATCTCCAGTCGCTCAGACCGGAAAAGCTCGCGCAGGACTTCGTCAAAGACGCCCTCTACGAGGTCATGCCAAAGACGGCGCTCGAGCGCTTCGAATCGAAGGACGGCGCCGACTTCGCCTATACGATCCCGGAACGTGGGCGCTTCCGCGTCAATGTCATGCGTCAGTTGAACGGTATGGGCGCCGTTTTCCGCGCCATCCCCTCCAAGGCGCTGACCATGGACGAGCTGAAACTCCCGGAGGCCGTGCGCCAGCTCGGCCGCACCAACAACGGGCTGATCCTCGTCACGGGCAAGACGGGCTCGGGCAAATCCACGACCCTCGCCGCGATCATCGACGACATCAACTCGCGCGTGAAGGGACATATCCTCACCATCGAGGACCCGATCGAGTTCGTGCATCAGAGGAAGAGCTGCCTCATCAGCCAGCGCGAGATCGGCGTCCACGCCGCGAGTTTCGCCGCGGCGCTGCACTCCGCGTTGCGTGAGGACCCGGACGTCATTCTCGTGGGCGAGTTGCGCGATCTGGAGACGATGAGCATCGCGGTTACCGCCGCCGAGATGGGCATTCTCGTCATGGGAACGCTGCATACCAACGGCGCCGCGCAGACGGTCGACCGCATGGTCAACGTATTCCCGTCCGACAAGCAATCGCACGTTCGGACGATGCTTTCAACATCCCTCCGTGGCGTCGTGTCGCAGCAGCTGCTGCAGCGGGCCGACAAGCAGGGACGCGTGGCGGCCCTGGAGATCCTGGTCAACACGCCGGCTGCCGCCAACCTGATCCGCCAGGGCAAGCTCGACCAGCTCGAGAACACCATGCAGTCCGGCGGGGCCTTCGGCATGCGCACCATGGACACCGCCATCCAACAGCTGCTCGACCAGCGGCTGGTCACCGGCAAGGAAGCCTTCAAGAAAGCCATCAACAAGGCGAAGTTCGAGCTGGTCAAAGACCAGGGCTAGACCCGCCGGCGCGCGCGGCAGATGTGAACTGGCGGTGACGCTCTAGTACACTGCCGGCATATGGCTGAGAAATTCTTCGTCACGACGGCGCTCCCCTACGCCAACGGCCCGTTTCACATCGGGCACATCATGGAGTACATCCAGGCCGATATCTGGGTGCGCTTCCAGCGCATGCAGGGCAATCAGGTGCACTTCGTGGGCGCGGACGATGCGCACGGCGCGCCCATCATGCTCAAGGCGGAGGCCGAGGGCATCAGCCCACAGCAGCTCGTGGCGCGCATCGCCGCGGGGCGGCCCCGGTACCTACAGGGATTCCACATCAGCTTCGATCATTGGCATTCGACCGATTCACCGGAGAACGTGGCGCTGTCGCAGGACATCTACCGGCGCCTGAAGGCCGCGGGCCTCATCTACTCGAAGCCCGTCGAGCAGT